>ENA-UEPV01000331-UEPV01000331.1-human-gut-metagenome-genome-assembly--contig:-NODE-331-length-31775-cov-11.640861_pt1 | contig 31775 bp, 35 predicted proteins | sample MGYA00242942_ERZ507925 | MGnify/ENA primary metagenome ERZ507925 (study PRJEB26167, sample SAMN06115453) | human gut metagenome | host: Homo sapiens | place: China:Fujian | collected 2015-08-26... | reverse complement strand
CGTCCGTGCTCCTTCCTTACTTTTTCGCCCGCTCCAACAAATTACTTCATTACGGCGAGTTTTCTAATGAGGTCATCGCCGTACTGATATTTTTCAAGGTAATCCATCGTGCCGTCCGTCAGCCCCGCGCGCTTTTGCAGCTGCGCGCGGTAATCGGGCGCCGTCAGCTTGCCGTGGAATTCCTTTTCCCACTTGCCCGTGTTCTCCTTGCCGGACCAGTACGCGGGGCACAGCTTGCCCGTCACGTCGAAATGGCGGATGACGTTGCTCGCGGGGATGTTGTACTTCTTCATCAGAGCTTTCGTCAGCTCAAGTGCCTGCGAGACGGTCTTCGCGTCCGGCGCGTATACGCCGTTCTTGACCGCGTCACACAGTTCAATGCTGATGCTGTTGGCGTTCTTACACTTGCCGTACATCGTCCCGCCGCCAGTCTGCGCGCAGCTCGGATACTTGTTGCCGCCGACCGCCCACGCGATGCGCAGGTCGTCCACGCTCTGCACGATCTCGTTTGCATCGACGAAGTAGTGCGCGCTGGTCTTCACGACGTTGCCCGCGTAGTACTTCGCGTTATTCGCCGCCGTGTCGCCATCGTTGCCGGTGTAGTGGATCACGATGTAGCGGATACCGCTCGCCGTGCGCTTGCCGCCGACGTTCCCGGCGTTCGCGGGATATTTGCGAATGTCCATTGCCTTACGCCCCCTTGTCGATGACGTCCTGCGCCTTCTGCGACTGCGTGCCGAAGTAGAATGCGATGATGACTGCATAGATCGTCATAAAGTCCTGCGAGATGTTGCCCGTGACGGCCATGTACGCGAAAACTCCCGTTAGCACCAGCGTCACGATGCTCTTGACGCTCATCAGATTTGCGATACGCTTAATAATTCTTTCGTTCATGTCATTCGTCCTTTCCCTTGATTTTGATTCCCGCCAGCAGGCCGAGTTCTGCCGTCCACGCAGCGAACCACGCGACGGTCAGGCTGTCCGGCACTACCTTGTCATGCGCGGTCAATACGAGCACCGCAATGCAGTACCAGCAGAGGTTGAGCACTGCCGCGATGACGTACTTGTCCCGCTTTCTCAGCTTCTTCATAAGGCCACCCCCGACAGCAGCCACGCGATAAACGCACCCGCCAGCGCCGCGAGAGCCTTGTCGACCAGGCTGTCCCAGCGTTTCCCCGCCTTGCCCGTGATGGCCTTTACGTCCTCTTTGATCTCTTTGACGTCTCCCTCGACGGTTTCCTGCTTGGTCGCCAGCACTTCGACCGACGTTGCCAGCCTGTCAAGCGCCGTTTGGTGCTCCTGCAACTCGTTGATTCGATGCGTATTGCTCTTGCAGCGGCTTTCGATCAACGCGATCGCCGCGTCATCGTAGTGCTTTGCATTGTCCATTTTTCACGCCCCCTTATTTTTATGGTGTTCTCCATTGAGCCTATCATGCCGCCTCCGCAAATTCACCACGGGGAAAAAGAACCTGTCGGCCCACCGACAGGTTCTTTTTCTTTACGCCGCTTTCTTCCGCATGATTGCAAGCTGCTCGTCCACCCGCGCGCGGTTCCAATGGCGAATGCTCTTTCCGACGCCGAAGTCCTCAAAGAGGGCTGCACGCTGTTCATCGGAAAGCCCCTTCTGCTGATAAACAAGCTCCATGATCTGTAAGCCTTCACTGTTGCTGATGGTATCCCCGTTTTTGTCCTTCAGGCTTTCAATCCCGCCTTTTGCCAAATAGAGCGCAATATACTGGGCTTCTGAAACGCCCGTTTTTTTGACGGTATCTATGGCCTTTGCCGCCCACCCGTCCGTTTGGTAATTGCTTACGCTCATTTTCCCAACGATGTTGGCATATTCGTAGGCTTTCGCAACGGCATCTGCCTTATCGCCGTCGCTCATGGACTTATAGCTCGCAAGTCCCGTGAGCTCGCTGACGATCTTATAGGAAGTCTGCCCGCGCTTCGTGGCGTACTTAACGTATTCCTCGCCGGTCAACTGTTTGTTTTCCTTATTCACGGTAAAAGATTTCGGTGCGCGCTGCGGCAGGACTTTGGCCTCACCGGTCGCCTCATACAGGCGGCTCAATTCATCTTCCATTTTGCTGCCGCTTACCTTCGAGGTATACGCGGGATTCGCAAAATTGTTAAATGCCCGCGCGACCACTCCTCCGGAGCTTTCCGTGCGTCCCCATGCGTCGATGAATGGGATCTGCCCGTAGTCAACGCCCGGAATACGCGCGCTGGACTTGCCGAGCGCATATTGCATATCCGGCGTCAGGAATTTGTTCTTATCCGTATAGGTCGTCATGCGCGTGCTTTCGCCCGTGCGCTCCGCCTGCCCGAAGACCGTCGGGATACCCTGCGTCAAATAACTCGTCGCCGCGCTTGCTACCGCACTGGTTAGTGCGTTTGTGTTTCCAGAGGACGCATACCCCACCGCGTCAAAAACGTCGTTTAAGCTTTGCAGACAGCTCATGGAAAGAAGCGGGTCCGTCACGTTGCTTGCTGCCTGAAGCATATCACTCATAGTGAGATACCCGTTGTTCGCCTGCATCTGCTCGTAAAGGTTTGCCCCGACGAAAAACGGAAGCGCTTCCGGCGCAAGCCAATCCAGCGTAATACTCGTGCCATTTGGCAGCTCCAGTGCGTATTCCTGATGTCCTTGCAGCTCGTCGAACTTTTTCTTCTTCTCGTCATCACCGCCGCTGCCGCGAAGAATGCCCTCTTTCGCCATATAAAGGCCGAGCATCATAAGCCCCGTGCCGGTCAGCCCAGCGGCGGCCCGGTCGATCATTTCGGTCGCCTGCATATTGCCCTTCTGCACCTGCACAAGGTCATAGCTTATGCTTTTGAGGAAACCAATAGGGCTGTATTCCACGCCGCGCACCAGAATGTTGGCTGGTGTCTTGCGGAACGGCAGGATTCCTTCGGCGAGGGTGCTTCCGAGGCGTTTCATCTTGTTATCCCCGCGGTATCTGCCGAGATCGGAGATCATCTGTGAAAACGCATTGGTGTCTCGATAGGTTGCTTTCTGCGCCTCTCTGATCGCGTATTCGCGTGCCGCTTCAATGCCTTTCCCGCCAGCGACCTGCTCCGCGGTAATGCCATTTGCTTTGCAGAATTGCGCCAGCGCCGCCGCGTAATGCGGCTTGGAGAACCATGCGTCTTCCGCATCCAGCGCCGTGCTGTTGAATTTGCGCATCGCTTCCAGCAGTTTCGGTTTGAAGATTGTGCGCCCTTCCTCGATTTCCTGTCGCACATTGACATTATCATTGTACTTGCCGCTACCGAGAGCTTGCTCGCGAATGTTGGCATAGTCACTCCATGCCGCCTTGATAAGCCCTGCGTCCTTCGTCGTCAGGATTGCCTTCGTGCGTCCGACTTTGCCGCCGCTCACCGCGTTCGCAGCGCTCTCAATGCCTGCGCCGATGACGTTCTTTACCGTGACAGCAGGAACAAATCCTACGTTGCCAACGATGTTGCGCACATGCGTGCGTGGATTACCAAGCATCGAAAAGTAGCGCCAAGCGTTCCATTTGTCAATAAAGCGGCTCGGCATCTGTCTGCCGATATCGCGATAGATTTCCTTCATCGCCTCGGTGCGCGCATCGTCGTCCTTTGCGTTCAGGAACTTTTCAGCGAGGTCGCGGTCAATCTTCAGATCAGGGGCCTTTTCCCCGTACTGCTTTTTGAGATCTTCTGTCAAGTTCTCCACGCTGCGCTGCGCCGCATAAAGCTGCGTACTGGGGTCCTGCTGCTTGAGTAGCCGCGTTGCCTGCAACGCCTGCGCCGCATTTCTCTGGCGCTTTACGATGGTGTCGAGCACATCGATAGCCGTCTCCACATCACCGCTGTTTGCTGCATTGTTGTAGAGCGCCCAGCCAATCGCCGTATTCTCCTTGCTGATTCCCTCTTTGGTGGAACTTTTCCACTTGTTCAGGGTCTTTTGCCAACCCTCGGTTTTTATGCGGCTTTCTGCGTCACTAATGGCCTGCTTGTCCGTATAGCGGTCGTAGGAGAACTCTCCTTTTGCCACCATTCGTTCCAACGTCGGCACCATTGCGTCCGGCGTTGCCTTTGCTTCCAGCACCGTGCGGATCGTGCGGCTGACGTATTTGTCATCCGCCGTCTTCTTCGGTACCTGCACTTCGCGGTATGCACGCTCGCCCGCCGGGATATATCCGTACTTCTCTTTCAACGCTTCGTAGTTCTCCTCGGGAATCTCACGGGAGAATTGCGCGTCATTCACGCCGTTGACCTTGGCGAGGCGGTCTGCATCGTCGCCTGCCTTGTACTCCACAACATTCATGCCCGCATTGCGCATCTCGCTTAACAGGTCGACGGGTGCATCGTCCGGCGCGATAACGGCAAGTGCCTCATCAAAGCCGACGACGCGCTGGGGCTTCGCCTCGTAGTACCCCGTCGGGATATTGGCTGCGCGGTCAATGAGTGCCAGGATGCTCTTGGCGTGCCCGTCGGATATGGCATAGCCTTCCTTGCGGAACGCCGCCTTCACCGTCGCCACGGTTTTCTTCCCCTTGGCCGCTTCTGCGATAATGCCGCTCAGGTTTTGTTCCTCCTCGAAGCTGTTGTCGTACTTGTGCATCGTGGTGAGCATCAGATCGTTCACCACACGGTCAAGGTAGATGCCGAGGTCTCGCAGCGCCTTCTCGTGTTCCTCTTCGCTCACCGTGCGCAGCCGCGCCTCGTCCGCGTGCATCTCGTCCACGTTCCGGTATTCCCGTGTGGCCGTTGCTGCCAGCGTCTCCGGGGTCACGCCGTACATGTTCGCGCCCTTGGCTGCCGCCATGTTCATGGCCTTCACGATGTTCTCCGCCGTGTATTCCCAGTGCGTCTGCGTAAAGCTGCGTCTGCCGCTGTCGGTCACTGCGTCCATGCCGTTGTAGATGCCCCGATCGCCCAGCAGTCCTTCCAGCTGCGGCTGCACCCAGTCTTTCACCGTCTGCAGCGCATCGTTCCAGCTTCCGCCCGGTGCGATCATCTCCATCATCTTGGCCGCCGTGGCTTCCTTGTCGATCTCGCCCGCGCTTCCGCCGCTCTCATAGAACTCCTGCGTGCTCCGGATGAAGTCCTCCACCCGGTTAGGGAACACGTTGTTCTTCATGTAGTAGTCGATGCGCTTCTCCTTGGATTCCGGTCTGCGGTTCAGGAAGTTGGCGTGTTCCTCTGCGTAGACCTCCCGGATGGCCTGTTCCGCCGGTTTCATCTCTTCCGCCGTCAGGCGCTCGCCGGTCATCAGCTTCACCGCCAGCCGCGCCACTTCCTGTTCGCCCACCGCGTCGAGGTACCGCTGAATGGTCGCGTTGCTGAAGAAACGGTCGAACTGCTTGTCACGGTACACCGGTTCAAGGCTCTTGCCCTCGCTCTGAAGGAATGCCGCCTGCACCTCCGGATGGTTCGCCAGCTTGTCGGCGATCTCTTCCGGCTCCCATCTGGTCTCATTCTCCAATCCGATCTTGCCCAGCGTGCCGCTGCCTTGGAAAACGCCGCCCGCAAACTGGCTGGACAGGTTCTTGATGTTCTCATCGAACGCCCGCCGCGCCTCGTAGTTCACCTCGCGCTCCACCAGGGCGTTATCGTGCGTCGGCGTCCATGCGTCGCCGCCGTAGACCTTGTTCCTGCTGTCCGCTTGCGGATCAATGGTCCCGCGCGGGAAGATGGCGGAGTATTCGCCGTAGTTGGCGTGCCCCTCTTTTGCCTTCACGACGGCGATGGAAGGCGACGGCCACGCGCCGATGTCGAGCGTGCGTCGTAGCTTTTCCTCGGTCATATTGTGCATGGCGACGAGGGTTTTTGTCTCTTCAACCGGTGTCTCCATACTGAACTTCGACTTGACATTTTGCGTGTCGCGAGATAGACTATACTCAAGAGCATCCCCTCGCAGAGCGCCGCTGTTCGCAGTGGAAGAGCCGTTAATTTGGGGGATGCTTCTTTCTTGCATCTGCCCAATATTATAGATCATCTTACCGTCTGCGCTCTGCGCCGTCGATATCGTAACCTTGTAATATTTCCCGCCAAAGTCTTTGAAAAACGCCGTGCGATAATTCCAACCGCTACTTGCCATGTCTCCATGTCGACTGTTATGATCTACAACGTTCCTGTCCCCCTTGACAGAAACCTGCGCCAACTCGTCAATATGCGATGCTGCATTTACTTTTCGCTCAAATGCCGCCTCGCTCATAGTACGCCCATCGCTGGTGTGGTTGTCGCTCAGTTTCCCTGCCGAGGTCGCAGTCAGGACCAATTCGTCGCCATCCGCGCCGATAAGCTTAACGTCTTGTCCACGGCGGATTTTCCCGTTAATATAGTCTTCCAGTTGTTCGCTCCAACTCTGCGGGTCATTTCCAAAAATGACCTGTCTGTCGGCGCGGACATATTTTTTGCCATCGGCAGCTTCTTCAATGCTCGCCCTGCCATTTATTTTGCTTGGCGGCGCACGCGTGCTTTCCTGCGCAACGGTTTCGCTCTCCACCTTGATATGTGCAAGAAGAAACGCTGCCGCATCGCTGATCTCACTGTCGGCGAAAATGTTCATATCGCCGAGGCTGTCGCAAACCACCTCTTCCCAAATTTCCTGCGCCGTCATTTCGGTGCCGGCATAAGCGTCTGCATACGCCGTGCAGAGGGAGTCAACCTCACCGCCGGTAAAGGTCTTATCGATGCGCGTGCGTACCTCGTTCAAATCGACTTCGCCCTTTGCGATCATATCATGTCCGGCCTCATGCCGCATGATCTGGTACGACGTAAATTCCGGATGATCCGCACGGATAAATACGCGGTCACCTGAAACGTAGCCGCGCACCTGGAACGTTTTCCCGCTCTTGTCACGGAACGTCAGATTATTCCCGGCAAAGAACGTCACGCGCAGACCGCGCTCTTTGGCGAGGTCCTTCGCCTTGCGCATTTCCGCCGTCTCGTTCTTCACAAGATAGACGCTGTCATTGAATGCGCCTCTGCCGATGCCAAAGCTCGCAGTGCTTACTTTTTCTCCATAATCGAGCGCAGCTGCTTCGCTGTCTGCGAAGTGTCTCCCTTTCTTCCGGCTCTGATCTCGTCCTGTGCTTTCTTCCACGCCTCGTACTTCTCCGCGGGGATTCGCACCGTTATCCCGTTCGCTGCCGTCGCGTAAATGTACTGCTTCTCCATGTTCGGCTCCTTCCTGCTGCGCGTATTCTGCGCGCAACTCGTCCATTGTTACCTCTCCTGTCTCGAGGGCAAGGCGGTTGTCAGTTACATACTTGTCAAAGCCGGTCGCCTGCGCCTCTGCGCCTGCGATCTGCTGCTTTGCTGCAATATAATCCGTGTTTGGGGCGACCGCCGTTCCATCAACAGCAGTGTACCCATTCGTTAGCATGTCGTCAAGCACGATCTCGAGTGTTTTCGCCGCTTTGACGTTCTCCTGTCCATTATCGTTGATGATGCGCTGCGCTGCATCAATGATTTGCGTGCGCGTCAGGCCCTCGTTCATCGCCTTGCGCATGGCGGGGGTCTCGAATATCTGATTGTTTCTCTGGTATCCGTTTGCCGTCCGCTGCCGCGCGCCCTTCTGCTGTCCGCGCGAAAGGCTTATATCAGCGATACCGGCGATCTGCTCTGCCGCCGTACTGTAATAACCGTGCAGCTCGGGGTGGTCAAACTGGAAAGCGTTTACATTTCTGCTCGATACATTTTCCTTCGTGCGGCTGTCAATATGCTCGCCCGTTCCTGCCTCTTTCTTCGCGTCGTTCTGCCCTGCGACATAGCCTGCATAGGCCGTCTCATTCGTCGGGTTCGGGTTCGCCTTGCCCTCCACGCCCGCATTGTAGGCAGGGATAAAGTCCTTCACGTGCTCTGCTGTGTCCTTGCCCTCCTGATACGAGCCGCGAATCGCCTTGCGTCCGCTCTCGCCGAGGGAGTTATCAAAGCGCGCAAAGCGGTTTGCCGCCACTTCCACTCCGCCGCCAAGCCCGCCGAGGATACCGCCGACGAGGAAGTCGTTCAGAATTTCCGATGCTTCCAGCTCGCTATAGCTCCCACCAAGCGTCTTGCCGTTATAGATCATCTGCAAGGCAGGCTGAATGAGGTCTTCGATGGCCTCCTCGCCGCCTTCTTCCAGAAACGACAATGCGATCTTTCCCGCCGCGCTGCGGGTCAGATTCTGCGTTGCTCTTTCGATGACGTCATCAAGGAAGCCTTTGCCAAACATCTTCTTGAACGGCCCTGCCGCGTTGCCGATCTTCTCCGTTGCCACGCTCAGCGCGCCGCTAGCAAAACCATAGTTGACCTGCTGCTCGTGCGTTGCGCCCGCGCGGCGGGCTTCCTGCGCGCTGCCGCCCGTGCTGCGTACAAACATCGCCGGGAGCGCGCTGCCGCCTGTCAGCAGGCCCAGTGCCGCGTCTGCGCCCATCTGCGCGCCTGCAACGCCGACGTCGACCGCAAGACGGCCCGCCGCGCCGAGGTTCTTCTTGGCGCGCTCAATGTCTCTTGTACCGCTGTCGGACAGCTTGTCGGCAGTAGAGTAGATGCCCTGCGCCGTCCGTTCGACCTCGCCGCCCTCGCCGTAAGCTTTCAGGTATGCAGCTTTCCGCGCTTCCAGTGCCGCAATGACATTTCGCGCAGTGTCGCGCTCGCTTTCGGTGCTCATAGGGTCTGCAAGAACGTCCCGCTGTGCCTTGATATCCTGATCCCACAGGGCAATTTCGGTGTTTGCTTCCTCGCGTCGCTGCAATCCGCTGCCGGTCTGCGCCATACCAGCAAGGTTGACGAGCCCCGCGCCATAGGTTTTCGCCGCGCCCTTGACGGTATCGTCGACGCGCTGCGCGACCGTGGGGGCTTTTACCTCCTGCACGTGCTGTTCGAACGCTTCTTTGCTCTGGTAGTTCTTCGCGTCCTTCTTCTGTAAGGCCCCCTGCGCAAGATTCTGCGCAAGCGCGCTTTGATTTTTTGGCGTCACGACATTCTGCCGCGTGCGGAACATGGGGCTGCTCGCCTTTGCGGGAATCGTTGCCGCCTTGCTCGGTTGCACTGTCGGCTTCTTCTGCACCACATTGCCCGTAGGGGATGTGCGCTGCACATCCCCCGTTCTCACAAGCCTGCCGTGCGTGCCGGTTCCAACAACCGTCGTCTGGCCCTTGCTCGCTTCCACTTCCGGATTCGCTTTTACTAATCGTCCCATTTAGCCCTCCTCGTAGGAATAGCCGTACTGCGTCAGCAGCTTCTGCATTTCTGCCTTCTGATCACTCGTCATCAGCGGCCATGCCTTGTCGAGCGTCGAAAGGATACGCTCGCCTTCACCGTTTTTCAGCGACGTGTTGAATCCGCTCAGTAGAGCAATAAACTGACCCTGCGGCAGTGTCTTGCCGCTGCTGCCGCTTCCGCTGCCGCCGCCCTGCCCCTCGAGCCAGCTCTCATAATCGTCATACAAACTGCTTGAAGAGGAAAAGCCGTACTTCTTATAGTTGTTGGAGATAAAGCTCTTGGGATAGCCGCTTGCCTGCGCCGCTGCGAACAAGCCATCATAATCCGCCTCGCCGCCGCCCGTAGGCGTGGTGCTGACGCGGGTATTTCTTCTCGCGGCCTGCTGCGCGGCCTGCTGCAATTTATACTGCCATTCCGCATTATAGCGTGCGTCTTCGATGGCATCGCGTTCCTTCTGGTAGTTATAGTTGAGCTTGTCCTGCTGCTTCTGATACGCCAGCGCATCCGCCGTCTGCTGGTCGCCCACCTGATCGCGTGCGAGCTGATAGAGATAGTTGCGGTCAGTCAGCCAGCGGTTGTAGTTGTTGTCCTCAAGGCCGATGAGCGTATTCAAATCGGCGCGGTCAGCATTCAAGCCGTCCTGATACATGCTATAGGCAAGCTGCTGCAGCTCGGGGATTTTGTCCGTCATCTGGCTCATCTGGTAGTCGCTCGCCTGCTGGCTCGCTGCCACCGCTGCCGTGGACGGCATCCCGCCCGTCATAACTGCCGCCTTGCCGAGCACGTCCTCAGCGCTGCGGTCTGCCTCGCGCGTGTACTGCTTGCGATACTGCTGATAGAGCGGGTCGCTCGCCGCGTCGTAGGAAAACGGCGTGCGATTCAGCAGCGCGTCGAGCTTTGCGCTGATCTGTCCGCTCTGATCGTAGTTGTAGTTGCTGTCGCCCAGCTTATCGAGCCAGCTCGTGTCAGCCTTTGCAGGGCTCGCGCCCGTGCCGAGTTTGATGTACTCGCTGCCGTCCACGCCGCCGGAATAGTCGTACTTCGCTCGGATTTTCTCCGCCGCGTCGTGCGCCGCCTGCTGGCCCGCCTTGTCTCCCTCGGCATATGCCTTGTTGTAGGCCTCGGTATACTGCCGGATGAGATCAAGGTCGCCCGAATCGTTGATGAGCGTCAGGTCTGTATTCTTGTGTTTGAAATTATCTGCCATTGTCCCCTCACTTTCTGCCGCCCGTCACGTATTCGTACTCGAGCGCATAGAGCCGGTATTCTCCTGTGGCTTTGATTTTTAATCTAAAGTGGTCGCAGCGGCGGATCGGGCAGTTGAGCGTGAAAACGTCCTTCTCCTGTGCCCCGCAGCGGTCGACCTCTTCCCACGCGCCGCCGTCAAACTTGACAAGGAACACGACCGTTGTGCCCTTTTCGCATTCCAGCCGCGCCCGTACGCGCTGCACGTGCTTCGCGTCGAATGAGCCGCCGTCATAGTCGGCAAACTCCGCCTCGCTAATAACAGCCCCCTCGCGTGTTGCGCCGGTCGGGATATCTGCCGGATTTCCAAGCAGCACGCACCCGCCGTCTACTAAGGCCATGATACCGCCCGAATAGGCCATTTGCACCACGGCAAGCGTATCTTCCTTATGCCACACGCCGTTTTCGCTGCTGTAGCAGTACAGCGCCGCCTTGCCATCCTCTTTCAGGCTCACGTAGTAGTTGAGGCCGTCACTTCCTCCCACCGCGTCAGAGAGGCGCACATCATCGCCCAGCGTGCGAGAGATGCAGCGCGGCATGCCGCCGCTGTACGCCATGATGCCGACCTTCGAGAGGTAATAGAGCGTTTCGCCCGCCACAGCAAGGCTCTTGTGGCTGCCCTTCATTACGCCGAGAACAGCACTCGACATGAGCTGGAAGTTTGTCGGAATCGTGCCGTACATCTTGAAAATTTTGTCTTCTTTGAAAAAGCACGGGTAACCAAGGTAGCTCACGCACGCCGTGAATGCTCCCGCCGTGCCGCTCTCCACGCTGAACGCATCCGTGGATAGTCCGTCAAACACGTTCCAGTTGTACGGGTCGCCGAGCTTTGAAGCAAAGATGCTGTCGCCCTTGCAGCCCCACACGCGGTTCTCGTTCGTGCAGACAAAATCCATGTCGGGAACGCTGCGCTTGAGCGTGACTGTTCCGGGCTCCGTGATGCTTTCCTGCCCATCGGGCAGGCGGAAAGTGTTTTCATAAAAGCGCAGCGTCTTTTTGTCTTCGCTGATCTCTCGGATGATGGGCGTGCGGTTGTTGTAGGTCTCCTTTGTACAGCCCGAGATCGTCACGGCGTCGCCCACGTTGAATGGGAACGCCGCGCCGGTCGTCGTGATGCTGTTTGCCGCCGCCTTTTCGTCGGCATACGTACCATTCCCGAATTTCAGCCCCGCCGCGGCGTAGCTCGCCTCCATCGGCTTGATCGTGCCGTCCTTTTCACACACGATCTTGTCGGGGAAGATGAGCACGCGCTCGCCCAGTGCACAGAAAGTCTTTTCGCTGTCTGCGACCGTCGACTTCTCCTCGCCGTTGACGTAGAGCTTCGTTCCGTATACCTCGTAGAGCTTTCCTGCACTGAAAATGCCGTTTGCAGTCCCCATATCCTTGCGGACGGTATAGCGCCTCGCACGGGGGGAAAGAAGCGGGAAGTATCGCGCCGACAGGTTCTTCATGTCGTAGAGCTCGCCGCCCGCCGCACCGAACGTGTGGTTGATGCCTCCGAATTTCTCTTGCTGCACGCGCCGGTTCGTATATGCCGTGATCTCAGGCAGTCTCATCCGGGCCCTCGCTTTCTTTCTTCTCTGGCGCTTCCGTGCCGTCGCAGATCATTGCGATATTGCGAAGCGACTGCCGCACCGCCGCCACCACGTCCACCGCGTCGCCGTTGACGTTCAAAATGCCGATCAGGCGCATCGCGTGCGCCGCTTCCTGCTTGATCTTTTCATTCATGCTCTTTACCTCCAATCGGGTTGCGAATAGCTCCCGTAATTGTTGACCGGTCGAACCGATAGCCAATTTGTGTTGTAATACGTCCCAATGTTGACGATCGCGCGGTATCTCTTCCAGTTCGGATAGGCATACGTCCCGACGTTGATGACCGCCTTCGCACTGCCTCCGCTGCCGCCGCCGCTGTATGTCGTGGCTGTGCCGGAATCGCTGTAATCTGAGACGATCCACGATCCGCCCCAGTAGTACATGTTGCATATCCACTCGTATGTCGTGCCCGGTGTGAGCCCTGTGATCGTGCCGACAAAGGTGCTCGTACCACCGCCGACCTCGCTCGAATCGAACGAGAATGTCCCGACGCCCGTGATGCGGATGTCGATTGAGCGCTTATACGTGTAATCCGACGCGCCGCCAGTAAACCGTGCGTAGACGCTAAGCTGTGTCCCGTCTCCGTCGACCGGTGACAGCGTACAATAAAAGCTCGCCATGCCTTACTCCTCGATGAAAAACACCGTGCCATACGGCGCGGCACTTGGCGGCGATGCCCCAAACATATAGCTGCTGCTCAGCACCAGATAGCCGCCGCCGAGCGATACGACAGGGTAGTCGCTGGCATCGTCTTTTCCGATCAATGCAAACGGCCCCAGCTTGGATTCAAGAAAGATATTTCCCGCTGCGTGCATCTTCATGCCACCATAGGTCGCCGCCAGACCGACGCCGACCTGCCCCGTACCCGTGTAGGCAAGATCCATGCTGCCGACAGGGGTATCTCCGGCCAGCAGGCTCACGCTCCCGCCGCGCAGCGCGCCCGCTGTCAGCGTGCCATCGATGTTGACTGCCTTGACGTGTAGATCGATGGATCCCGTGCTCGCAATCTGTGCGCCGTTGTAATTGAGTTTGAAAATCGTGCCGTTCTCGCCACTCGTCGCGCTCAGTGTGAAGCCGGTCGCGCTCTGGTTAAAGATGCTCTGTGCCTGCGTCGCGTCGATCTTGGTGCTCACTGTCGCGCGGATGCCGTTCACGTCCGCCGTCAGGTTCGTCACGCTGCCGTTCAGGTTCGAAATGCTCGCCTGCAAGCCAGTCGCTGTCGCTTGCAGCTGCGTGATGTTCCCCTCGGCGTCGCCGATGCGCCCCGCAAGGCCTTTTGCCGTGATGGACAGCTCGTTCACGTTCTTGTCCGTATCCTCGATCTTGGCGTAGATCGGCTCGGAAATATTCTTGATAAACTCGCTCAGTGCATTCTGATTGATGTTGCTCCCGTCCAGATTGAAGAGCGTATACCGAAGCTGTTCCAGAAGAACGAAAAGGTAGTCATAGACCCCGTTGATCTGCTCCTGCGTGTCTTTGCCTTCGCCGTTCGGGAAGGTCGTCTCCACCAGCTGAAATGTCGTCGGCACTTTTCATCACACCTTCCAGTTGCCCTTGCTTTCTTTTCGGTTCTCGCGCCGCCACCATGCCATAGCATCGGCCACCGCCTCGTTGGCAATGGCGTGGTCGTTGGCATAGAGCGCGCTGTCCTGATTGTAAGCGTCAAGCTGCGCGGCCAGATACAGGTGGTAACACTCGTTGTGTCCGTCCGGCAGCAGTAATTCCATGTCTTCGACGCTCGCGGTGTCATCCTCCACGCTCACCTTGAGGGAGGGGGCTTCCGCCCCCATCATCTCGGCAATTCGGTGCTCAAGCACCATGAGGATTTCCGCCTTGCGCGGCGTGCTCAATTTGTTAGGCCGCAACGCGTCCGCGTCACGGATAGCTTTCAGCATTTTCATACATTAGACCTCCGCGAAATACTGCCCCAGCAGTTCATGCGGCAAATACTGCAAGACGATCTTCCCGCCCGCGGCCTCGCCGATACGCTCGCAGAGGTACACCTTTCCGTCCTCGCCGTCGAGGTAATATTTGCCGTACTCGTATTCCATGCCGCGCGCTGCGGGGATGGGGTCATTTTGCGTGCCCGCGTGCTCGGCGTCGATGACCGCCCAGAGGTTCGGCGTCTTTTCCGGCGTCCAGTCGACCTGAGAGGTATGCGCCTGACGGCACTTGTACACCTTGCCGCCGTAGCTCCTGCGGTCGCCCTCCGCGTAAGCAACAGGATACGCCCATGCCGTGATGAGTTCCGGCACGCTCGCCGCCTCGCCGTCGCTCAGGCTGACTGCTGCCTGCTCGATAATGGGGCGCAGCTCCACCGCGCGGGCATACGTGACCGGCTCACCCGCAAGGGCGGTGACGGTCGCTTTGGCGCTTTCCGTTTCCGTGGGCTTGCCCATCTTAATGGATACCGTGCCGTCGCGGTGGTCGGTGATGTCGCCCGCAAGACTGTACTCGCTGTTGTCGTACTCATTGACGACTTCCTTGGTCTCGCCCGTGGGCTTCCCCTGCTCGTCCAGCACGTCCACCATATCGCGCTGCACGATGCTCCACGGCGTATTGTCGGGCAGCAGTGCCGCCACGGCGTCGTGGGACATGGTGAGGTAGATGGTTTTGGTGTCACGTCCGTCCCACGAGCGGTCAGTACGGTTGCCGTTGACCGTAGCGGGGTATTCCGTGTTGTTGACTTTGATGTGGATACTCATGTGTGCTCCTTTCTATTGCGGCGTGGCGTTCTCTTGCAGCCACGCCAGAAGATCGCCCGAGGGGGCTTCGTCGAAAGTAATGGTGCGGTATGCTGTGTCGCGCCACCCGCGACGCTGGTCCCATGCAGTGGAGGCAAAACCGCTTCCCAAATATGACATGTTGGGATTGTCCCCCCTGTTTATTATTTGGATTCCTGTAATTGTTTTGGAGCCTCCTTCGTAGTGTGCGCGTGTGCTAAACGTGGTTGACGTAGTAGAAACAGGGATTGAAAGTGTCTGATTGAAGTACCACGTCAAGCTCACATCCGGCTCAAAGTTGATATCATACCCTGTCCCGCCGATGAGCGTCCTGCCCTTGAGGATATTGTACACCGTGCCGTTGACGAGGCACTTCCCACCCTTAATTTCATAGGCTGTGCCATTGACGAAGGTCTTGTGTGTAGCGGGAGGGGGTGGCGTGACATTGCCGGAGCTGTCGACTTCCATGTCGGGCGGAAGAATGAGCGCGGGGCGGATGCCAGTTGAGTTGGATGCTTTTCTGGTCTCGACGACGCCGTCGTAGTTGACGAGCCACACCAAGCTGGTGCTGTAGGTGAACGGTGAACGGAGCCCCCAGTGGTCGGCCGAGCCGTTCAGTTTCGCAATACGCTTGTTGTTGGCGGACGTGTCGGTTCCAGATTCAAAGTAGGACAGTTTCGCACCATCTTGCGGGAAGTAGGGGTTATCGCTGGTCGTGAAGCCAATCTCGTAGCCGGACAGCAGGAAAATCTTGCAGAGCAAGCCGTTAGCACCACTCTGATCCGAGCCACTGGAACCGCCGTTCTTGCGATACGGAATCTTCACCTGCTTGATTGCGTCCCTGATGTTGCTCTCAAACGCGTTCAAGAGCGTGCTGTTCAGTATGCTGTGGATGGTGCTGTTCTCCAGATTGTTCACATCCGAGCTGTGCCATCGTGTGGCCTCGAAGATGTCCTTCATCAGCAACCAAGTGCCGTCGCAGGATTCGTCGTACAGAGAACTCGGTTTGCCCTGATGGACGACGATAAACTCTTTCGCTGCACCGTTGACGTTCAGTTTGACGATACTGCCGACGGCTTTGGTGCCGAGTTTTGCACTTGCCATCTCAGCGCCTCCTTATTGAAAGTACCAGTTGATAGCGTAGTTCTCGGTGGGCGTGGTCTCCGATGCAACCAGCGTCTGCTTGGTGATGTTGCCGCTTGCGATATAGTCGCTGCCGCGCGTTGCCGCCACCAGCCCGCCCGAGCCGTTGCCCTTGATGAGAGAGGTGGTGGAGGGCACGTTCACGGGGCCTGCGGGGCCCTGCGGGCCGGTCGCACCGGTCGCGCCTTTCTCGCCCTGCTCCCCCTTTTCGCCCCGGTCCCCCTTGGGGCCTTTGAGGTTGACCGTCGCGGGATTATCGAGCCCTCCGTCGTTCGTCCAGCTCAGGTCTCCCGCCGCAGACATAGCGGGGGTAAAGGTCGCGCCCTTCGCACCAGCCGCCCCGGCAGGGCCCGTCTTGCCTTGGGGTCCCGTCAGGCCTTGCGGCCCAGTTGCACCGGTTTCACCTTGCGGACCGGTTTTGCCCTGCGGCCCTCTCGGCCCCTCTGGGCCGGTATCGCCCTTCGCGCCGTCAGCACCGGCAGGCCCCCGTGCGCCCGTGTCGCCTTTCGGGCCCTTGAGGTTCACGGTCTGCGGATTCGCCTTGCCGCCGTCGTTCGTCCACGACAGGTCGCCGTCGTCGCTCATGCTCGGCGTGAACGTCACGCCGTCACGTCCGTTTGTCCCGTCCTTACCCGGCGCACCGTCTGCGCCGTCTTTCCCAGGCAGGCCGTCCGCGCCCTTTGCGCCGTCCTTGCCGGGGGCTCCATCCGCCCCGGCAGGGCCTTGAGGACCAGTCTCGCCGGGATCGCCTTTCGGGCCCTGCGGACCCTCGGGCCCCGTGTCACCTTTCGCGCCCTGCAAGGGGCCGTTGTTGATGAACTCGCCGGTAATACCGTCGAAAATGTAGATGTCGTAGGGCTCCGCCGTGCCCACGCCGTAGGCATCGCCCGCCGCTGCGGTCGCTTTCTGCGCGGCGTCCAGCGCAGCCTTCGTGCCGTAATAGCCCAGCACCTTGAAGCCTTTGCCGGTGTCCCCTTTGGGGCCTGCTGGCCCCGTCTCTCCTTGCGGGCCGGTCTGCCCCTGCTGGCCTTGTTCGCCCTTCGGGCCGCGCGGACCTTCGGGGCCGGTCGGTCCGGTCGCGCCGATGTCACCTTTCTCTCCTTGGGGGCCGGTATCGCCCTTGTCGCCTTTCAGCGCGGCAAGCTGTGCCGCCGTGAAGTCGGAATAGGTAAAGGCATCGCCCTTGTCGCCCTTTGTGCCCTGCGGGCCAGCGGGGCCGGTCTCGCCTTGAATGCCCTGCTCTCCCTGTGGGCCGCGCGGGCCGGTTTCACCTTTGGGGCCCTGCGGCCCCGTCGCGCCGGTCGCGCCGGTATCACCTTTGGGGCCCTGCGCACCTGTCGCGCCCGTGTCGCCCTTCGGGCCGGTTGCACCGGTGTCTCCCTTCAGGCCCTGCGCGCCGGTATCTCCCTTGGGCCCGACCTCGCCCTGCGGCCCGGTCGCGGCAACGCCCGTGTCGGCAAAAGCGCCCGCCGTGGCGTCCCACTTGAACCAGTTGCCCGTGGTCTCGTCGACGTATGGCATCTTGGAAACCGCCGTCTCCGCATCCGCCGCCGCCTGCAAAACCTCATCGACCCAGCTTTGATAGGCCGGAGGCGGTGTCTCTCCGCTGTCTTCCAGCGTTTCGCGCACGCGTGTTTTATATATCTGGCTCTTCACAATGGTATCGCCAACGGTGTAGCGCAGCTCTGCCGCGCCCTCACCGGCAACCGCCGTATCAACGTTCGATACCAGCCACACGAGCGCGCCGTCTTCTTCCGTCACCGTCACGGGATACGGCTGCGCATCGCCGTTTCGCTGCACGATCAGGCTTGCGACGCCCTCGCCGTAGCCCTCGCGCCACTTTCCCAGCACGTCAAAGACGACCTTGCGTGCCTGATTCTCGCCCCTGCGCCCGAGCTTGATCTCTTCGAGCGCGTAAGCATTTTCAATAACCATGTTGTCACCTCTCTTATGGAAAACGGCGCAGCAAGAGCGACTTTTTCGTCCCTTGCTGCGCCGTGTCGCAACTCATTTTTCGTGTCTCGCGGTCGTATTCACTTACGCGTTGTGGGCCTTCGCGCTCTCAACGTAGTCGCTGCTCATCGTCTGGATGAGATTTGCGGTCGAGGCATCCTGTCTCATCTGGTTCTGGATGGCCCACAGGAACTTTCTCTTGACCTGTACGGTCACGCCGCGCTGAATCAGGCAGCTTTCGCCGTTCACGCACACCAGCAGGTCATCCTTGTACTTGCCGCTGTCCTTGAACAGGCGGACGCTGACGTACTCCTCGCCCGCGGGGGCGGCGTTCACAGCCGCAACGGCGTTCTTTGCTTCGCTCATCGGTCTTTCCTCCGTTTCAGTGGCGGGGGCGGCGTTCACAGCCGCCCCCTTGGTGGTTAGGTCAGCGGGGTCTCGTCAAACGTAGAAGTGGTCTCCACGCGAATCATATACGCCTCAACCAGACGTTCGGCGACCTTGGTCGCCTTCCAGCCGACGGTTGCACGCTGGTTCAGCGGGTCAGCCGTACCGGCAGAGCCGAGCGGCTTGACGATGTGCTCAAGGCCACCACCGGTCAGCTCGGTCGTACCGTAAGCCTCCGCGCCCATGATGAGGGTGGAGTAGACGTTGCGGCCCTTCGCACCGGCTTCGCCCGGATAGATGGTGGTCGACGCCGTCGGGGTGGCAGCAGGCGCTTCTTTCAACGTGATCGTCGCGCTGCCAGCACCCGCGGCCGTGGCACTCTCGATCTCAAGAAGTGCACCACCGATGACGACCTCACGGCCAGCCAACTTTGCGGCGTCAGCAGTAGTGATGGCCTCGTTTACGGTCAAGACCTTGCTGGATGCGCTCTTGACGGTCAGGTCGCGTGCGCCCTCAGTCAGGTCATCCGCGTGGAACACCTTCGCTTCGGTCGTCTCGATAAAGCGGACGCCCGCGATCTTGCCGATCTCGTCGTCGTAGATGTTGCTGGTGTCCTTGTACTCGTGCGGGCGCTTCCAATCAGGGTCATCCTGAATGTCGTAGGAACAGTCAGGGTGAATGATGGCCCAGTAAGAACCCTCATAGCGCGGGGCGTTCATGGTTTTCAGGAAGCGAACCGCCTTGCGGACGGCGCGCACCGTGAAATAGTGGTTGCCCGCGGCCTCGCCGCCAACGAGCAGATGACGGCCCGTCACCTGACCTTCGCCGTACTGGACGTTGGAGCCGCCGTTGATGACCTCGCGGGTGATGGTGTCGAGCGTGCGGCCCGCCTGAGAGCCGAGCAGCACCGTCGCTTCCTGCAGGTTGTTGTCGATGGCGGTCAGGTCGAGGATATCGGAAATCTCGACGAAATCGCCGTACTGGTCGACCTGCGCGGTCAGCGTGGTCATGGACAGCTTACGTCCCTTGGGCGTCACGCCTTCGGTGATGGGCGTCAAGGCCTTGGGCAGCGGATCATACTTACGGAACTCGATTTCCTTGCCCTTGCCCTTGGGGATGTTGCGCTTCTGCGCGAAGCGGTCATGCACCAGCTCGGGTTCGGCGTTGTCGATCAGGGTGTCGCAGTAGTAGGTCTTCATCTCGCCCGAGAGACCGGCATCGGTCGTCACGTTCGTCTGGCCCTCAAACAGGCTCAGAATAACGGGCAGAATGAAAATGTCTTTGAACTTCTTCATAGAGTTTTGTCTCCCTTCTTACAGTCGGTAAATTAGGCGGGCATCAGAATACGATGCGCTCGCCGCGCCGAACGCGCCTTGCGATCTCTGCGCGGTCGGCCTTCGTGAATTTGCTCGGGTCACTCTTGACAATGACCCCCGGCTGGGAAGTGGTTCCATTCTCGTTCGGGCGCATTCCTTTCGCGCGGACATTGTCCATCACGCGCTTTTCCATCTCCGCCGCAGCTTTCGCCGCGCTATGAGCCTGAATGTCGCCTAAATGGGATACCTCGTAAGCGTCTTTTACAGGAACGCCAGCACGCAGCATCGCAATGAAACGCGGATTCTCCGCGACTTCGCGCTTGAGGTCGAAGTCAGGGTACTCGCCCGGTGCGTCCGCCGTGCCGACCAGCTCGCTCGCCTGACGGATCCAGTCGTTATAAGTCTCGTCGGCTTTCTGCTGGCGCTGCCTGTCTTCTTCCTGGCGTTTGAGCGCTTCGTTTTCCTGCTGCATCCGCGCATACTCGCGGTACTGTTCCACGCTCATGCCCATGCTCTCCGCTTCCGCATTGTAGAGCACGCTGTTGAGCGCCGCATCGCCCTCAAAAGCCGCACGCAGCTTACTCATATCGCCGTCCGACACGCCATAATGGCGCATCAGTGTGTCGATAATGGGCTGCGAATCTGCGATCTTCTGGTCTTTGGCCTTCTCTTCGCCGAATCTGCGGTTGATGATGCGCTGCGTCTCCGCGGTATAGACGTCCTTGTATTTGCCGTTTACGAGGTCAAGGAACTCCTTTTTCAGGTCTTCCCTGCCTTTTTCCGCAGCCCCGGCGTCGTGCTGCTGCATCTTCGCGCCCTCGCCCTTCGGCTCGCCAGAAGAGGTCCCCGTATCGTCAGGTGTCTCCTGCTTGCCGAACACGACGTTGGCGTATTCGCCCGTTTTGCCCTTCTGGGTGGGAGAAGAGCTTGCATTCGTGGTCTCGCCCTGTGCGCTCGCGCCTCCCTCAGCGCCGCCCGATGCACCGGCAGCGGCCCCCGCAGCGGCAGCGCCGCCATCAAAGAGACTCAGGATCACGCGAAGCGTAGTTTTGAGGTTCATGGTATCCCTCCTGCTTGTCAAATCGCGGATATTCGGCCCTCCGTGTAGGCCGTGCAGCGCTTCCCATCATCCGCAGGGGAGGGGAGAGCGGCGAAAAGATGAAGAAAAACGCCGCCCCTCCCTCGCGGGCGTATGAATAGGAGGAAGCCACTCGCACGCCTAAAGCGTAACATGCGGCTTCCTCCGTCTCACCACGGGCGAGAAAAATTTTTTAATTCTCTTTGACGTGCACGCAGATCGCGTCCGGCCTCGGGTCTTCCAGCTGCTTGAGCCCGATGCACGCGGCGATGAATGCCGCCTCGATGCGCTCGTCGCCGCCGCAGTGGATGAGGAAGCGCGGCGCACCATCGTCTATCTCGAAGCCATAGACCTCGCACTCTCCCTCAGCTTCCATGTTCTTCACATAGCCGCCGAAGGCATACATCACACCCGTGATGTAATTGCAGCATTTCTCGTCCGCCGAATGTCCTTCGCACAGGATCATGTAGCGACCAATTTCGTGCTCGATGTGAACCATCGTCATGCACTTACACCCCCGGCATCGCCGCGCTGCTGCCCGTGTCCATGTTCGGCTTAGACTGTTCGGCGAGCTGCTGCATGTACGGTGTCTGCGCGCTCTGTGCGTCGGCGTTCTTGCTCTCAATTCCGCCGCCGCTGCTGCCGCTCTTGCGTGTCGAGCCGCTGCTCTGCGTGCCGCCCGCCATTCCGATGCCCATGTCCTGTCCCGTAAGCTGCTGGATAACCGCGAGCGCCTTTTGCAGCTGATCACTCTGCTGCTGCACGACGTTGTAGAGCGTCGCGCCCTCGTTGACCTGGCTTTTGATCTTGTCGATTCCTTCAAAGTCCATCATGTCGAGCGCAATCATGCTTTCCTGTGCCCTGTCCGGGGAGAAGAATCCCAGCGAATACAGCTCTTTCGCCCGCTCGTTCTGTTCTGCGCGGGAGAATGGGTTCTTCTTCTGTGCCTTGATCTTGATGTCAAAGACCGGTCTGCGGAACAGGTCATTGCCGAGGCTGTCCACGCCCGTCACCTGATCGCCAAGCTCGTTCACGCCGATCTGCGCATACTCGTAGGGCATTTCATTCGTGATGCGGAAAGTGCGCGCTGCGTCGTAGAACTGCCGCATGCGCTCGATGCACAGTTTCACGATCTTCGCCTGCGCGCGGTAGCACGCCGAAATCATATCGCGGCTCGCCTTATTGCCCGCCTCCTGCAGTGCAGAAATAGCCGCCGCAGCCGTTGCACCGCTGGATGTGCCGCCGTTGGACACGTCGCGGTTTGAGCTCGTTTCCTTCATCTCGTCGATCTTCATCTGCACGATATTCGCGTAGATGGAATCGAGCGGGCGCGTCGTTACCTCTCGGAGCCTGCTCTCGTCGATCTGGCCGGACACGTGGATGATCGGCTTGCGCCAGTCAAGGAACTCTTCTTCGTTGATGTTCAGGCTTTCGCTCGCGAAATACCGGCGCTTGCTGCCCATCATTGAAGTTTCGAGGATGTTGCCCCACAGCTTGTCGATGTAGAGCTGCGGATCCTTTGCAATGGCTGTATATCCAAATCCCGCAGGTGTGCCCTTTTCGGGGAACAGCACGTCGAACACGAACGGATATTCTCCATCTTCGTAGAAGCCGCCATCCGCATATTCGGGGTCATTTTCGCTGGCGTAGATGATATGCTCCTCGTCGATGAACTTTGCGTAGTGCAGCACCGTTCGCCCGTCTGCGGTCTTCTTACGGTAATACCAGTCGATCACGGCGACCTTGTTGCTCGTGTCCACCGTGTCGTCGTACTCGTATTTCGCCGTTTCAATGCTGCTGCCGCTGAGCTTATCCGCAAACTGCGGGTATTCGTCCTCGATGATGTCGCGGTCGACGAGCGCCACCGTAAACACGTTGCGGCTCTTCTGGATGTCCTCAATACCCGGCTCCCAGAAGATATTCAGCGGGTCAATGCCCTCGATAGCGATGTCGCCGAGCCCGTTGTCTTTCTCCTTGTCCCAAAACACCCCATAGAGCGCCACACCGTGTTTGAGCTTTTCCCACCACTCGAAGCTGTATGTGCTGTCAAATTCGTTGTATTCCATGATGACCGGCAGCACGGACGAGAGCGTCTGCGCGCTTTCCTCGTCGCTCTGCTCGCGAGGCAGGCATACGGGCTCGGGGTAATTGTCCATCGCGTCGGCGTGCTTATTCATGATTGAGTTAAACAACCATGCACTCGCAGGCTCGGGCGATTCCCCCGCATCTTTCGCCCCGCGTCGGATATCCTCCCAATGCCGCAGCTTCCACCAGCGCTCCTCGCTGATGATGCGATTCTCGAAGTTGCTCTTTCCCTGCTTGTACTTTTGCAGCGTTTCTACGGCGTCACCGATCTCCTTGCTGCCGATGGCTGCGCCGCTGCTCATCGCCGCGTCGCTGTCGCGGAATGCGCCTACAAGCGGCGCTTCTGCCTTTGCATCCAACATCGCAGCAGCGCCAGCCGCGTCGGCCTGCTGCTGCGTCTGCGGGAATTTTCTCGTCCCTGCCATGTCTCCCCCTCCTGTCAGTTGTGTTGGAACCACGCATATCTGTCGTAGCTCGGCGTATTGATGTCCAGCGGGTCGTACAAGACCGGCTTCGGCGGCTTATTTACCCGCGCCGCAATGGGATTCTCCATGCACACATAGCGTGTCATGTCGTAGATATGATCCTCCTGCTCGGTGTTCACGTCCTCAACGTCCTTTTCGTCGTAAACGAGGTTTGGCACCGTGCGGATGAAATTTTTGCACGTATCGAAGATATACAGCATCGGCACGCCGTTCTCATCAAACGCGAATCGGTTGTGCATCTGCATCTTGCCGTCGATGCGGGCGTTATCCCCCTTCTCGAAGTAGACGCGCTCGCGCTCAAAGAGCGAGCCGATGCTCTCCGTGCCCTGTGTGCCCCAAATGGCGGGGTCGCCCACGCGGAAGATGTGCCTCCCCTTGAGGTTCGGGTCTTCTGCCTCAATGCGCTTCATCTCGCGGGCCACCGCCGTCGGTTCCATCTTCACGCCCTCGTTCGGTGTGCCCGTGCAGCCGTAATATTCCCGGATGTGGTAGAGACGCCTGTCATGGTCGACCGCGAACCAGCCGATGGCGAACGGCCTTGAATAGCCCCAGTCCATTGCGCACCAGATTGGCCACTCCTTCGGCACCTGAAACGGCGCGATGACGTGCGTATGGATGCGGTCGCGGTAGTGTTCGCTGTCATTGCGCCACTCGGTAAACACCTGCCCGGAGAATGTGTCCCAGTCGCCGTAGAGCAGTGCGTTCTTCTCCGCCTCCGGCATCGACGCGAGGCGCGTCAAATAGCTGTCGTCGTTCTTGAGCAGTATCTTATTGTCGAATACCGTGCTCGGCACAAAGATGCGGCTCTTCTGCCGATGTTCTTCGTGCCCATCTGGAAAGCGCACGACGGCATCCTCGCGGATGGTCCTCATCGGCGGCGCTGCTGTGATGAAACGTTCCTTGACCCATCCGTGCCCCACGCCGCCGGGGTTCGCCGTGCTGCGGATGTATACACGCGTCCCCGGCCCGTTCGGTCGGTTGCGGGAAAAGAGGTAGCTGTATTCCTCCCACGTAAAGTGGGTCAGTTCGTCGAATGCGATAAAGTCATACGCCTGTCCCTGATACTTGATCTTGTCCTTTGCGTACTGCATCGAGCCGAAAAGTATTTTCGCCCCGCTCGGGAAGGTCCATGTGTGGCTGCTGCCGTTGTAGCGCGCGCCCGGATAGATACGCGGATAGTAGTTCAGCGTCTTGTCAATGAGCTCGGCAAGCTGCGGGAAGGTCTTTCGCAGGATAATCGCCTTGTAATACGGGATATCCACCTGCCGCAATGCCTCGATGACCAACGCGTCGGATTTTCCCCCGCCTAACCGGCCGCGCCGCCGTATAGAGCCTCATCCTCCCAGCGGCTCATAAAGAGCGCTTGCTTGGGCTGCGGCTTCCATACCACGCTACGCTTCGCCATTCGCATCACCTCCCGCGTCCTGCGGAACAGGCATCACCGCGGGAAGCTCTGCCACACCGCACACGCTCTCTCCGCTGTCGTCCTTCTTCTCGTCATTTACCCAGCGGAAATTGTATCTCAGGCTGAATTCAGCGCCACGCTGGCCGTTTCGGTCGAAGAGCCGTTCCTCTGCGTAAGCCTCGATGCGAGACTTCGCGCGCGTAACCGTGTCAACGAATCCTTTCTTTGCCTGATAGTTCAGCAGCGCCTGCCTGCTCGTAAACCCCAGCGCAAGCGCGAGCCCTGTCACCGTCGGCGGGCGCTGATGAATGATAAACGGCTGCCCTAATTTGTCGAGGATCGGCATCCCATCGTCCCCTATGATCGGCTCGCCCTTGCAATCCTCGAAGTATTGGTCAATGACGGCCTGCATTTCTTCGACCGTCGCATATTTGGGATGACACCCTGCTTTTGCCATGCCGCCACCGCCTTTCTTTTTTATGCTGCAAGCCCCCCGTCCTCGGCCTTATCGCACAGCATTCTTATCCCCCGCTCGGGGAACCGAGCTTCCTATTTCCGACGGTAACACGCCATCTTTTATTTCTCACCACGGGCGTGGAAACTTTCTCTCCCTCTTCCTGTGCTCTCCCTTGTATAGTTACATACACACAACATAGATACATCCTGCATATAGCACCCTCTCCCGAAAGAAAAGAAATATAAAAGAAAAGAAAGGGGTTCTCCCTCACGGCAAAAAGAGAAGCAGGGCTTTCGCCCCGCCTCTTCTTATGCCATTTTGAGCTTTCTTTTGAGCCACGCCCACAGGTTGCGCCACGGGTGGGATTCTGCGTAATTGGCGCGCTGCTCGGCGTTGCTCCATTGCTGATGCATATAATCACGTCCTTCTTCAACTTGTCGGCAGCCCACCGTCATTCTCGATACCTCTGCATTTGCCCGCCCAAGCGCCGCCTCAGTGTCAGCAAGCTTATTTCGCAGCGTATCCAAGTCCGCTTTCAGGTTCGCGATCTCGTTTGCCTTGTTGATGACCTCGCCGTTCATCTGGTCAAGCCGCTCGGTCAGCGTGCCGATCTCTCCACGCAGCTTTTCATTTTCCTCGGCCAGTTTTACGCCGTCCTTAAAATGTGCCGCCGCCTCAGCTTCCGCTGCCCCCTGCTTTTCCTGTGCTTCCTCCACCATTTTCGCCATCTGGTCTTTGGTGTACTTCTTGATGTTGATGCTCATAATTTGGCTCCTCCCATTTTCATTTGTTCCCCGCGTCCCCGGTCGCTCACGATGCTCACGACCTTGCAGTCGCCGTATCGCTCGATATCCATGGCGATACGATCCTTGATGCCCTGCGCGTCGGAGGCGGGGACGTTGGCTTTAATCGTGATCGTCAGCATGGAATGCCTCCCTCTCAATCTCAAGTGAACGTTCGCGCAAGTCCCCAAATCCATACTCGTCTTGCCAGCCTAATTCAGAAGACGCTTTCTGACAGCTCTCGCACAGATAGCACGTCCACGGCGCCCCATCGAAAACGCAACTGCGCTCCATCATGGCCCCTTGCTCGAATTTTCTCCCGCAGCCGAAGCACACATGAGCCGCCCGCGTTTTAACAACTTTTCGCCCAACAACGTCCATGTGTCACACCTCCTTCGGCTCGCCGTAGCTGCAAAAATCGTCCGGTTTTATATACGGTAATCCACCGGCAAAATCACACCCGCATTCGTATTCATCCGGATTGTAATACTTGCAGTCCTTGCACCGCGTCACGACCACGGCATCGACGGTGGGAGCATCGGCCACGAAGGGCAAAGCAATTTCGTCCCTATCTGCGTTGTCGTACCACGTCTCGTCGTCGAGCTTTTTCCATAAGGTGTCACCATCAATCAGTCGCATCGCTGTTACCTCCGTCCATCTTCGCGCCACAGTTGGGACAGTATAGCTTGCGATAAGTCCGTTCTCTACCACTTTCGCAAATAGCAACAACTTCATCGCAGTTTGTACAATACCAATCGCCGTCCGCATCTTGTACCCACCGCGCATGCACCACCGGGGCAACATCGGCGGCGGGAGCATCTTCAATTTCAAACTCATCTGAGAGCCGCTTAAATACGTACTCAAGGCAATATGAACCGAACCCAACGTGATAATCTTGATCTACCGGGTCAAAATACAAGATGTTGAAATACGGCCTGTCAGGCGTCCCTGAAACAAAAATTTTTGCAAAGCTGGTCTTTATTTTGTTCTTGTGGGTGCAAACATCTGCACTCTGCATTTCTTTTTCAGCCATTGTCAGCCCTCCTGTTCGGCGAACACCCGCTAACCCACCTTGCACGGCAGCACCACCACGCGTCCATCCTTGTCGGCCTCGTCCAGCTCACGCAGACGGTCATCCAGCAGCCAGTTTTTCACATACTCCCAACTGCAATTATAATCAATTCCAACATCCATCAGGATATTAGACATTCGTTTAGACTCTTCCGGCGTCAGCCCCGTTTCCTCGTAGGCTGCAAGACGCTCCACACACGTCTGTCTGTACGCGCTTTTTGCCACACGGTCATTGCAATCATTGCCACTGTAACAACCTGCCGGATAATTGTAATCCGCTGCGCCGCTTGCGAGATATTTTGTCAATCTCTCCATCACTCCACCTCCTGCATCTTACTAATCACTTTTCGGATCACGTCGCCACCGTAAGCGTCTTTTGTCAGCTCCAAAAATTCCGTCAGCGTCATCATGCCGTGCTCGAGGTCGACGCCGCAGTCTCGGGCAAACTGCTTTCGCCCCATGTCACACGATCCGGTCAAGCGATGATGCCAGTCGTAAAAATACTGCGTCGGATACGTTTTTTCACGGTCTGTCTCTCGCAGGAACGCATCTATACGCTCGTCTTCCGGCATATCCTCGAAAAGCTTGTCTCGCAACGCCTCCATTGCTTCGCGCAGCGTTTCGCCATGCGCGAAAATGTTGTCCTGCTTGACGATGTAGCACGGTGTAAGCGTCAAATCACCGTTCAAGATTGCCCCGTGCGCAGTGTTGCCGCGCACGGAACGAATCAGCGTATTGACACCGTCAATTCGATAAACCGTTTTCCGGTTGAAACTCTTAATTCCGTAGCCGTAGCCGGAGCCGTCGCCGTAGCCGTCGCCGGAGCCGTAGCCGTAGCCGGAGCCGTAGCCGTCGCCGGAGCCGTAGCCGGAGCCGTAGCCGGCGCCGTCGCCGTAGCCGTAGCCGTCGCCGTAGCCGGAGCCGGAGCCGTAGCCGTCGCCGGAGCCGTAGCCGTCGCCGTCGCCGTAGCCGGAGCCGTAGCCGTCGCCGGAGCTCACAGGCAAAAAGGCTTTAATCTTCTCGTCAAGCGTCATCTCTTCCACTCCTTTACGCCTCGAAGAGACGCAGATGCCGTGTCTGTGCACGGGATGATCTGGATCGCACCAAGCACGGTCATTTCCGGAATCGTCACGGTAAAACGGCAGTTGCCCGGTGCTTTTGTACCGTCCTGCGCCAACTGCTCCACGGCACACGCGCCGTCCCAATTCCACAGCTTACGAACATCGGTCATGGTAACCTCGGAGCCGTTTCGCTCCTTGATCTTGCCGAAAAACACGCCTGCGCGGTCGCAGCGAACGATATAGTCCTGATTGTTGTTCATAGTGAAAATTCCTCCTGATTTTTGTTAAAATTTGAAGCTCTCTCTGAGCCTCCCTAATGTAGCGCTTTCGCGGGTCGGCGAAAAATCACCACCATGCTTGGGAATGGGGCACTGTTCTTTTCTCCGCCGAACTTTAATCTCCCACGCACGAAATTGATGGTTGCATATTTGTCGTTGTAGCAGTAATCGTGGAACCAAGCGGTATCCGTCCGCGCCGGAAGCAGCATCACAACCGTTGCGTCTGATTCCTCGGCGGTTCGATGCGCTTTCTCTACCCACGCCCCAACGCCGCGTCCGTATGGGGGATTGCACCACACAACGCCGTCCCAGTCCTGTTTCAGTCCGTCCATCTCTGGGGTGAAATAGCGTTCGCATTTTGCGTTTTCTGACGTTGCGCAAGCGTCCAGCGTGAAATGGAACAGTTCATCGAGATCGTCGAAAAATGCTTTCGGTGTTTCCCACATTTCAGATCTTGATGAAAACATTAAGTCTTTGTTCATTCTGCTTCGTCCTCCATAATGTCTCCTCCCCATTGCTCCGCCATAGCTTTGGCGATGCCGGGGAAGGTCTTTGCGCGGTTTTTCGCCCTATCTGTGGTAAACATCCCTTTATGCTGTTCCCCATGCTTATGGCTGTAGCTGCCGCTCGGACACCATGTTGCTGTCGGTTCAACAATATTGGTCGGCTCTAACGGCTGGACGCCACGCTCCCACAGTAAGGTTTTTTTGCTGAACGGGTGCCCGTATTGATAGGGCTGTATGGCTTGGGTTGGCTCTGGATACTCAAAGACTTTACTCGGCGTTGGATTCTCAATCACAACTTTTTCACAATCTGCTGCCCAAATAGCTAAAAACAGCGCTTTGCCGCACAAGCCCTCATAATACCGCTTGATATTGAGCTTGCCGCCCCTATACAAGTGCCGCGCTCCGGCGTTGCTGGTTTTGGTGCAGGGCGGAAAAGCAATAATCATATCCCACCGCCCCACGTCATGGGTCTGTCCGTCCATAGTGGTCACTTGCCCACCCTCGATGGCCTTGAGCGCATCGCCTAAGATGTGCCACTCAAGATGCCCGCCGGACGGCTCCTGGATGTCGCAGGAATACGCCTCGTGGCCCAGCGCCCGGAACGCCTTGCAGACTTCCTGTGATTCCTCGCAGGCTATCAATACTTTCATGTGCCCTCCAATTCCCCGCCGCAAGCGGCATATCCGGCCAAATCGATCCAGTTATCTGCTTTGCCGTGACCGGTGGCGATGCGGGCCAGCTTAAACAGGCACATCATGGCGCCTACGTCCGCCGCAGTCAGGCAGATATGCGCCCCGCATTTCTGCCGTAGGTACGGCTCCCACAGGTCTGCGATCATTTCAAAGGACTTTTCCGGGCGGCCGTAATCCTGATCCCGGTCTCCGCACACGCACTGCTTGGCAGCGGCTAAAATCTCTTCACGGGTCATTCCTCCACCTCCGCAAGCCAGAATTGCCGTTTGCAGTCAGCGCACGTATCAGAATTGTCTTTGTTGCAAGCGCCATTCCCATGCCTATACGCGGCTGAGATTGCAAGCGGGCATATCGCTATGGCACCGTCTTTTGAGAGTGCCGCCTCCGGCCACTGCTTCAAGAACTCGCTCTGTCTGGTTTTGGCGGGGTGCTTGGTGGCCCACTGCTCCACAATGGCGACGGCCTCCTCCGGGTGGGTTTTTCTCCAGACTGTGCAGGTTTCAACCCTGATAAGCCTTTTCCCAAACTCGCATTTGTAGCACTCGCAGTTGCACATTCTGCGCAATGTTTTCAAAAACTCCACAGCATCCATCATTCTGCCTCCTCAATTTCCACGCGGATCGTATCTCCGCTCCAAAATTTGTGTTCCACGGCACGGAACCACTCCCGGTTGTCATCCGGCAGTATGTAGCCCTTCATCGCATCCACAAAGGCTTTGCCCAGCGCGCCGTGATTGTCAACGTCCAGATTGTCATTCCAGAAAAATGTCACTTTGACGGGTTTTTTTACCAGACGTTTTGTAACACCTGCTTTGCGCATTGCCAAGTGGGCCAAGGTGTGCAGCTCTTCCGCATCTTTCTTCCGCTGCGACCAGTGCTTACCGGCGTAATACGCGTTTAGGCCAAACCGCTTGTTCCACGCCGCTTTACCGCGCTTCGTTGCCGGATAAGGGATCTCAAATGCAATCACCGCTTTTCCTCCTTACCGTTGGTAATGACGCTGACCACCCGGACGCGGCCCAGAGGCTCCAGCAGCATGGCTACCGCCTCCTTCGTACCCTGCGTGTCCTCGCCATCGTAAATGTCAATCACAAGCCGGATCATGTTGCTTCTCCCATTCGCATTTGCTCAAATTCCGGCTTTTCAAACAGCGGTGCAAGCATTTCCTCCTTTGCCGCTTTGTAAAACGCCTTATCAACCTCAAAGCCGTAGGCATTGCGCCCTAACTCATAGGCGGCCCGGAGCGTAGACCCGCTGCCAGCGCAAGGGTCAATCACCACATCGCCGGGATCCGTAAATACGGAAATCAGCTTTTTCAAGACACCAATCGGCTTCTGCGTTGGGTGTACCTTCGGATACTCGCTGCGCTTGTCACGCTCCCACGAGATCCAGTCAAATACCATGTGCCGCTCTCCATCTGCCCCCACGTTGCGGAATTTCGGCAACTTGTCCCGGTAGAGGACAACGGCAAACTCCGTCGCACCGACAATTTTCATGTTGGCCTTCAGCACTTGCGCCGAATAGTTTTTTACGAAAAACAAGGGGTAAGACTTCATAAACCCGTATTGCTTTCCGTACTCGATCACCGTCTGCATCTGCTCAAAGGCGCAGAATACGATCATGGCCGGTGCCTGCCCCTTTTCCTTCGGCTCCTTCCGCAGCATCCGGTTGCAGAAGTGCATATACTCCGCAATGCGAAAATTCCCGTCCGTGTGAAAAAAGCTCTGCTTCGCCAGCTTGCTTTCTCCGTTCTTGTTGTCACCGTCCTTGTACCACATAGGGTTAGAAGCGTATGCATCCGCACCGATGTTGTACGGAATATCCGCGATCACAAGTTGTGCTTTCGGTACATTGTATCGCTTAAAATTTTGAAAATTATCGTGGTAAAGTTCACACTTCATCGTTATCCCCTCCTGAATTTTGGGCAGGCACGGACGCTAAAAGATTTCTCTACAAACTTTCCGCTGACCGTCCGTGTTGTTGGAATTGCATCCCATCCCGGAACCGGTTCAAACCGCGCCGACCACTCGCATCCGCCGCAGGCGTTTGCACAATCCCAGCAGGGCTGCTTGGACTGGAACTCGACCTTGGGGACTTTCTTCTGCTTCTTCTCCCGTGGGGGATACCGGCGGATCAGCTCGTCCAGCCGAAAATTACTTGCCATTAAACACCTCGCATATCTGCCAGCGCACACCACGCGGCGTAAGTCATACCCTGCTTCTTCGCTTCGGAGGGGGTGGGGATACCGGCCTCGTGCCAGCGCTCGTGCTGTTCGCCTGCCTTGGCGTAGAACTTTTCCAGATAGGCGTCGGACGGCTCCGGCATGGGGGC
>ENA-UEPV01000330-UEPV01000330.1-human-gut-metagenome-genome-assembly--contig:-NODE-330-length-31780-cov-9.848122_pt1 | contig 31780 bp, 29 predicted proteins | sample MGYA00242942_ERZ507925 | MGnify/ENA primary metagenome ERZ507925 (study PRJEB26167, sample SAMN06115453) | human gut metagenome | host: Homo sapiens | place: China:Fujian | collected 2015-08-26... | reverse complement strand
CTGCAGGAACTGGTGGATGTATTGGAGAAGATGATTTCTGAGAGAAGCATCTATGTGGAAAAGGTGATTCCTTACGCAGAAGCAGGAAAGATTCAATTAATCAGGCAATACGGTCAGCTGCTCGGGGAAGAATATACCGAGGGCGGCATAGCTATAAAAGCATATATTCAGGGAGAACTGGAGGGCAGAATCTGATATGAAGATGATAGCCGCAGTGGATAAGAACTGGGGAATCGGATTTGAAAACAGACTGTTATTTTCCATACCGGCAGATATGCACCGTTTCCGTGAACTGACGGAAGGAAATACTGTTTTGATGGGCAGAAACACTTTTCTAAGCCTGCCTGGACAGAAGGCATTAAAGAACAGGAAGAATATTGTGCTGACACACGACGGGAAATTCCGGGCGGATCCGGCAGCTATTGTGACAGATATGGAACAGGCACTGGAAGAGATAAAAAATGATCCGGGCCAGGTCTATGTCATAGGTGGTGGAAGTGTCTATCGGCAGTTTCTTCCTCTGGCAGAAGAGATTCTGATTACTTATGTGGATGCAGAATATCAGGCAGATACCAGATTTCCGAATCTGGACAGGGATGATACCTGGGAATTAGTCTGGCAAAGTGAAAGACAGACGGATTTTGAAGCCGGATATTACTTTAGAACTTATCGGAAAAGATAATAAAAACAGCCGCTTCACAGAGCATTTTCTGTGAGACGGCTGTTCTTTGTATACAGAAAATTATTTAATTACTTTCAGCCAGCCTTCCGGAGCTTCGATTCTGCCCATCTGGATACCTGTCAGTGTCTCATACAGCTTCTTGGTTTTCAGCACCATCATCTTCCTGTTCCGCTTTTTGCCCATCACGCTGGCGCTGTACTATCTTGCCCCCGCAAAACTGAAGAACACCGTGCTGTTTTTGTGCAGTCTGGTGTTCTACTGCTGGGGCGAGGTGCGCTTTTTCCCGGTCATGGTGGCGCTTATCCTCATCAACTATCTCAGCGGCCTTGCCATCGAACATTTTGATGCAAAGCCCGCGCTGCGCCGCTTTTTTCTGCTGGTGGCGCTCATTGGCAGCTTAGGGATGCTGTTCTACTTCAAATACGCAAACTTTGTGCTGCGCAGCGTGAATGCCCTGCTGGGCACCGCCTTTGCCGAAATTCAGGGCATTGGCACCCTGCCGCTGGGCATCAGCTTCTACACCTTCCAGACCCTTTCCTACTCCATCGACGTCTACCGCCGGGATGTAAAAGCCGAGCGCAACATCGTCGATTTCGGCGCTTATGTGGTCATGTTCCCGCAGCTTATCGCGGGACCCATCGTCAAGTACCGGGACGTCTCCGACCAGCTGCACGTCTACAAGCACCGCTATAACCTCAAACAAATTGAAGAGGGCATGACCCTGTTCACCTTCGGTCTTGCCAAAAAGGTGCTGCTGGCGGACGCCGTGGGCGCATTGTGGACAGACATTATCGGGGTAGCCGACAGCCCCTCCACCACCTTTGTGGGTCTGGCAAACGCTTCCACCCCGCTGGTGTGGCTGGGCATCATCGCATACAGTTTGCAGCTGTACTTCGATTTTTCCGGCTACTCCCTCATGGGCATCGGCATGGGCAAGATGCTGGGCTTCGACTTCCCTGCAAACTTCAACTACCCCTATATCTCCGCTTCCATCACCGAGTTCTGGCGGCGCTGGCACATGACCCTGTCCGGCTGGTTCCGGGAGTATGTGTATATCCCGCTGGGCGGCAACCGCAAGGGGCTCAAGCGGCAGATCTTGAACCTGTTCATCGTGGAGCTGCTCACCGGCATCTGGCACGGCGCGAACTGGAACTTTATCTGCTGGGGTCTTTACTACTTTGTGCTGCTGGCGGCTGAAAAGCTGTTCCTGCTGCCCTACCTGAAAAAGGGTAAGGTGTGGCCGCATTTCTACACCCTGTTCCTTGTGGTGGTAGGCTGGGCGATGTTCGTAGGCAACGACACCGGCGTGTCCTTCGGGCTGCTGTTCCAGAAGCTCTTTATCCCCTCCGGCGGGGTGTCGCCGCTGTATTTCCTGCGGAATTACGGCGTGCTGCTGGCGGTAAGCGTGGTGTGCTGCACCCCGCTGATCGAAAAGCTGTGGGATGTGCTGCGCAAGAACGTGGTCACCCGCTGCGCCGCCATCCTGACGCTGCTGGTGGTCTCCACCGCCTATGTGGTGGGCAGCACCAACAGCCCGTTCCTGTATTTTAACTTTTAAGGAGGCGGGAAGATGTCCAAACACGAGAAAAAGACCTCCTCCCTTTTGCACTACCCGGTGCTGGTGGTGTTCAGCCTGTTCTTTATCGGGCTGTTCGCGCTGGATATGGTCACCCCGGACCGCAGTTACAGCGAGCTGGAGAATACCACCCTGAGCCAGCGCCCGGCACTGACCCAGTTCACCGCCAAGGGGCTGAACAGCTACTTTACCGCCTACACCAAATATGTCAAAGATCATGTGGCGGGGCGCGACCAGTGGATCAGCCTGCAAAGCGTGGTGGAGACCACCCTGCTGCAAAAGCAGCAGAACGGCGGCATCCTGCTGGGCAAGGAGCACATGATGTTCCCCCGCACCTACGGGCTGCTTTCCAGCGAGGAGCGCACCCTGCCCAAAAACACCGCAGCGCTTACCAGTCTGTGCCAGCGCTACCCGGGCAAGGTGAATGTGCTGCTGGCACCTGCTGCCAGCGATATCTATAAAGAAAACGTGCCCGCAAACGCTCCTTTGCTGGACGAGGACGGCTACCTTGACCAGCTTTCCGCTGCGGTGCAGGCGGCCGGCGGCAGCTTTGTGGACGTGCGCCCCACCCTTACCGCCCACAAGAGCGAGTATATTTATTACCGCACCGACCACCACTGGACGAGCCTTGGTGCCTACTACGCTTACAGCCAGCTGTGCCAGACCCTTGGCCTTACCCCCTTTGATACCGCCGCCCACACTGCCCTGACTGCCGACGGCTTTTACGGCACCCACTACGCCAAGGCGCGCACATGGAACGCCGTGCCGGACGTGATCACCTACTACGACCTTGCCAACACCCTGACGGTATGGAACGTGACGGCGGCAGGCCAGCCCACCGAGGGGCAGGCCACCGGCCTGTATGACACAGAGAAGCTCTCCGTTTATGATAAATACGCCATGTTCCTGCACGGCAACAACGGTTTAAGCCGGGTGCAGGGCAACGGCAGCGGGCGCATCCTTGTCATCAAGGACAGCTACGCCAACTGCTTTGTACCCTACCTGACCGCCAACTACGCCGACATTGACGTGGTGGACTTCCGCAACTACAACTACGGCTTGGACAAGCTGATCGCCGATAACGGCTACGACCAGATCCTTGTGCTGTACAACTTTGACAGCTTCAAGAGCGACCCCTACCTCTACCGCGCCGGAGTACAGGGCTAAACAGCCAAAAACCTAAATTATTGCAGTCTATTTTCACAAATTTATAGCCGCAATTTCATGCGTCCCGCCAGTTTTTGCACAGATGTGCCAAAACCCCTTGATAAAATCCGACCACTGTTGTAGAATGACCATATAGAGAACAATGCTCTATCAGCCTTTGGGTATAGACGCCGGGGGATCGGGATGCAATGCGGCATTTCCCTTTGACAAAGGAGTATTGATGATGAAAAAGATGAATTATCCCGCAGATTATGCGGTACTTTCCAACGAAGAAATGACCTATACCACCGGCGGCGGCGCAGTGGATGATGCTGCCAGTCTCGCCACTACTGCCGCAACGGTCGTAGGTGCTGTGGTGCTGGCCTCCAGCTACATCTGGGGCATCAAGCAGGCACGCACATGGCTGCAGCAGGACGGCAACAAGGACGGCAACTTCTTTACCGTGATGGGCCGCGCCACCGATGCCCTTGCCGCCGATATGGGCAAATCCGCCGGCAACTTTGTGCGGGATGCCGTTTCCACCATCATGGTGGTGGCACTGGCTCCCCTGAGCGCCATTCTGCTGGTCGTGCGCTGAGACCCTTTATTCAGAAAAAGCGGTGCGTTTTTGGGTGCACCGTTTTGGATAGCTTTGTTTCAAAAGGAGTGTTATTATGGAAAAAATGATGATGCCCGCGTATTACAACGTCCTGTCCACTGAGGAAATGACCTACACCGAAGGCGGCGCTACTGCTACCATGTCTGAGGCTCTGCTGTGCTGGCTGATTCCTCCGTACGGCTGGTTCAAAGGCGTGACCGCTGTCCGCGACTACCGCCGTAAGAACCCCAACACTTGGATGGAGAAGGGTCTGGATGCTCTGGCTACTGATATGGAGAAGAGCACTGCCAACACCATCCGCGACCTCGCCTGCGCTGCATGGTTCGTCACTTCAACCGCTTCTGGTGTCGGTCTGGTCATCAACGCAGCGATCATCCTGCTCTGATCCATCTTATCTCATAAGACCGGCTCGGAGTACACCAAAGAACAAAGCAGGCGGAGGCGCTGCCCGAAAGGGCAGCGCCTCCGCTGTTTTTGTAGGGTTCACACGCAAAAAACGGCGGCACGCTCCGATGGAACGTACCGCCGTTTGGTTTTTTATAATACAATCAACACGGGTATCGTGCCTGTTTTTCAGCAAGCGGTATCTCCAAAAAATGGTTTTACTGTATTGGGCGAAAGCCCGCTGCGCTGTGCTTTCTCCTGTTCGTAGGTCACACGGGTCGCTTCCTCCACAAAGGCTCTGACCTCCGGCGTTGCCGTAGACCATGTAACATTGAAACGGCGACAAATCTGATAAAACGTGCGATAAAACGCCTCTCGTTCCGGGTCACGCTGGAAATACTCTTTTGCATCCATCGAAAACACCTCACTTCAAATACGTCACAAAGATATTCATAGCCGCCTCGCCAGACAGTTCATAACGCGGCGCTCCGCCAAAACTCGGCAGTGGGCACGCGCCATAATCCCGGATATAGTGTTCTGCCAATTCCGGAACCTTTGCTTCAAATGTGACCGTCCCGCCACATCCATGATCGATCGACAGCTTGATACCGTAGGCAATCAAAACCCGTCCGATTCCCTGATATCTTTTGGAATGACCAACAATTGTCGGGTTGCTTTCCGGCTGGCTTTCAATATAGGTGATGTGCACCATCACATCATTTTCCAGTATTTCATACGCTGCCAGTGCAACCAATTCGCCATCCGTTGTTTTTAACGCATACTTTTCAAAAGCATCCTTCTGGATATAGGCAGACATCCAACTCGTCTGCCATACAGGCTCTTTTTCCGTCTGTGCCGCATCTGCTTTTTTCATGCGTGTGATCCTCACACCTATTTTCTGTTCATCATCCGTTTTCAGAATAAACGGTATAAACCTTGCCATATAAACCTCTTTCCCAAATGCGACGTCCCGAATCATCAGTTATATTATACTCGATTCTGTGTAGCTTTTCAACAAAAACAAAAATCCCCTGAACTGCTGTTCCCGGCAGCTCAGGGGATTTCATACCTTATGCGTTGAACATATCCTTCAGCTTTTTGAAGAAGCCCTTACGCTTTTCGTAGTTTTCTTCTTTCAGCGTGCCCTCAAATTTCTTCAGGGCATCGCGCTGCGCCTTGTTCAGCTTTTTGGGGATCTCCACCTCGCACTTGACGTACATATCGCCGCGGCCGCGGCCGTTCAGGTACTGGATACCCTTGCCGCGCAGGCGGAAGGTGGTGCCGCTCTGGGTGCCCTCGGGCACGGTGTACTCCACCTTGCCGTCAATGGAGGGCACGGTGACGCTGTCGCCCAGCACCGCCTGACTGTAAGTGATGGGCACGGTGACCCACACATCGTAGCCATCGCGCTGGAACACCTCGCTGGGGCGCACGGTGACCATGACGATGACATCACCGGCGGGGCCGCCGTTGGTACCGGCATCGCCCATGCCGCGCAGTGCAAAGCTCTGGTCGTCGTCGATGCCCATGGGGATGGACACCTCCAGCGTCTTTTTGGTAGCTACCTTGCCGCTGCCGTGGCAGACCTTGCAGGGGTTCTTTACCAGCTTGCCCTTGCCGCCGCAGCGGGAGCAGGGCTGCTGGGTCTGCATCACGCCAAAGGGGGTGCGCTGCTGGCGGATGACAAAGCCGCGTCCGCCGCAGTCCGGGCAGGTCTCGGGGCTGGTACCGGCGGCGCAGCCGGAGCCGTGGCACTCAGTACACTCCTGCTGGCGAGTGATGGTAATGTTCTTCTTGCAGCCGTGCACGGCCTCGTCAAAACTCAGGGTGATGCGCACCCGGATGTCCTGCCCCTTGCGGGGGGCGTTGGGGTTTGCCTGACGGGACGAGCCGCCGAAGCCGCCAAAGCCGCCGCCAAAGATATCGCCAAAAATGTCGCCCAGATCCACGCCGTCGCCGCCAAAACCGCTGAAACCGCCGGGGCCGCCGCCGTTCTGTGCTGCATAAGTGGGGTCAACACCGGCAAAGCCGTACTGGTCGTACAGCTGGCGCTTTTTCGGGTCCGAAAGCACCTCGTTTGCCTCGTTGATCTCCTTGAACTTTGCCTCGGCGTCCTTATCGCCGGGGTTATAGTCCGGGTGGTACTTCATGGCAAGCTTGCGGTATGCCTTTTTGATCTCGGCATCGCTTGCGCCCTTGGATACCCCCAGCACTTCGTAATAATCACGCTTTTCCTGTGCCATATCCACTCACCTCTCCGGGAACGCCCTCTCCGGGTAACGCCCCGGTCGGTTCCTCCTGTTCAAAAGCTCCCGCTTTGGTCTTTCGCAGCTGTTGTCTGCGCCCTCATCCGTCATGCCACCTTCCCCCGTCCGGGGGAAGGCTTTTGCGGCAGCGAGAACTCTTTTACTTATAAACCAGCAAGAGCCGCTCCGGCCTAAACCGGAGCGGCTTTTGCTCTATTGCGCGTGTGCCCGCCGGTTTGGCCGGACACAGCGCTTTGTGTCAAACTTAGACTTCCTTGAAGTCGGCATCCACAACGCCGTCATCATTGGGCTTTTCGTTGGCTGCGCCTGCGTCAGCACCGGGCTGTGCACCGGCGGTCTGCTGTGCGGCAGCGGCTGCCTGATACATCTTCTCGAACACCTGGCTCAGGGCTTCCTGCTTTGCCTTGATGTCGTCCACGTTGCCGGACTGGACAGCGGTCTTGAGGTCAGCAAGCTTTGCCTCGGCATCGCTCTTCACGTCTGCGGGCAGCTTGTCGCCGTTCTCCTTCAGCATCTTCTCGGTCTGGAACACCATCTGGTCGGCACCATTGCGGATATCGACCTCTTCACGCTTCTTCTTATCGTCGGCAGCAAACTGCTCAGCTTCCTTCACAGCCTTGTCGATGTCCTCCTTGGACATATTGGTGGAAGCGGTGATGGTGATGTTCTGCTCCTTGCCGGTGCCCAGATCCTTAGCGCTGACCTTCACGATGCCGTTGGCATCGATATCGAAGGTAACTTCGATCTGAGGCACGCCACGGGGAGCCGGAGCAATGCCGTCCAGATGGAACACACCCAGACTCTTGTTGTCGCGGGCAAACTCACGCTCGCCCTGCAGCACGTTGACCTCAACAGAGGGCTGGTTGTCGGCTGCGGTGGAGAACACCTGGCTCTTGTGGGTGGGGATGGTGGTGTTGCGGTCGATGATCTTGGTGCACACGCCGCCCAGAGTCTCAATGCCGAGGCTCAGCGGGGTGACATCCAGCAGCAGCAGACCCTTCTTCTCGCCGTTCAGAACGCCGCCCTGAATAGCAGCACCGACAGCCACGCACTCATCGGGGTTGATGCCCTTGAAGGGCTCGCAGTTCAGTTCCTTCTTCACGGCGTCGTAGACAGCGGGGATACGGGTGGAACCACCGACCATCAGGACCTTCTTCAGGTCGGAAGCGCGCAGACCTGCATCCTGCAGAGCCTTGCGCACGGGGGTCATGGTGCGGTCGACCAGATCAGCGGTCAGCTCGTTGAACTTTGCGCGGGTCAGGGTCATATCCAGGTGCTTGGGGCCGGTAGCATCGGCGGTGATGAAGGGCAGGTTGATCTGGCTGCTCATTGCGCTGGACAGCTCGATCTTAGCCTTCTCGGCAGCTTCCTTCAAGCGCTGTGCAGCCATCTTGTCCTTGCGCAGGTCGATGCCGTTCTCGGTCTGGAAGGCGTCTGCCATCCAGTCGATGATGCGCTGGTCGAAGTCATCGCCGCCCAGATGGGTATCACCGTTGGTGGCCAGAACCTCGGTAACGCCGTCGCCCATCTCGATGATGGACACATCGAAGGTGCCGCCGCCCAGATCGTAGACCATGATCTTCTGGTCGTCCTCTTTATCCACACCGTAAGCCAGAGCAGCTGCGGTGGGCTCGTTGATGATACGGCGGACGTTCAGGCCGGCAATGGTGCCTGCGTCCTTGGTGGCCTGACGCTGGCTGTCGTTGAAGTAGGCAGGCACAGTGATGACGGCCTCGGTGACGGTCTCGCCCAGATAAGCCTCGGCGTCAGCCTTCAGCTTCTGCAGGATCATAGCGCTGACCTGCTGGGGAGTGTACTCCTTGCCGTTCAGGGTCACCTTATGGTCGGTGCCCATCTGACGCTTGATGGAAGAAACGGTGTTGTCGGGGTTGGTGATAGCCTGACGCTTTGCAACCTGACCTACCAGACGGTCGCCGGTCTTGGTGAAGCCGACAACGGACGGGGTGGTGCGGGCACCCTCAGAGTTGGCGATGACAACAGGCTCGCCGCCCTCCATAACAGCCACGCAGCTGTTGGTAGTACCAAGGTCGATACCAATAATCTTACTCATAATGAAGTCTCCTCTCGAAAGAACAAATCTTGTTTATATGATGCTTATGATGATGTCAAGCGGATGTTATTGCAAACTCCCTTGCGGGAGGTTCGGCTTGTTTATTCGGCCACCACAACGGTTGCATGGCGGATGATCTTGTCACCCAGCTTGTAACCCTTCTGGAAAACCGTGACCACCGTGCCGCTCTCCTGCCCGTCCGGAGCGGGGATCTGCTGCACAGCACTCATAAAGTTGGGGTCAAAGGGCTTGCCCAGCACCTCGATCTCCTCCACATGGAGGGCTTCCAGTGCCTTTGCCGCCTTATCCAGCGTCATGACCACGCCCTTTTTGTAGTTCTCATCGGTGGTGGGGGCGTTGGCAGCCATATCCAGCGTATCCAGAATGGGGATGATCTTTTCCACTGCGTGGGAAACACCGTCGCCAAACTTCTGGTCGGCCTCGCGGGTGGAGCGCTTGCGGTAGTTGTCGTACTCGGCAGCCATGCGCAGCAGCTGATCCTTGGCCTGTGCAGCGTTCTTTTCCGCTGCATCCAGCTTAGCCTTAACGGCTTCCATCTCCCGGGCCTTCTTGTTGAACCAGCCGCCGTCCTTCTTCTTGTCCTCTTCGGCAGCGGCAGCTTCGGCAGCAGCCTGTTCGGGCGCTGCGGCAGCGGTCTTTTCCTCGGGGGCAGTTTCCGGCTGCTCGGTCTCGGGCACCGTGTTCTTTGCTTCTTCGCTCATTCCAGATCCTCCTTATAGATCACAGTCCGCCGCGGTACGGCAGCCTGCGGGGTGTCTTTTCGTTTACCGCTCATGCCCTCGCCCAGCTGGTCTGCAAACTCGTGCAGCAGGGGCATCAGCTTCTGGAAGGGCATCCGGGTGGGGCCGATCAGGGCAATGGAGCCCCACAGCCCGCCGCCTACCAGATACCGGTCGCTCACGATGCACAGCCCGGGGATCTGCGGTTCCAGATCCTCGCCCAGCAGCACGCTTTCGCTGCGGTTTTCCGGTGGTGCGATCAGGTTTGCGGCCTGTTCCTCGTCGTTCAGCAGGGTAAGGATATCACCCACCCGGCCGTCCAGCTGCGGCCAGTCCAGCAGGTACTGCTCGCCGCCCAGAAATACATGGGGCTTTACGCTGTCCTGCAAAATTGCGGCTGCGGCGCTGACCACCGGCACAAGCTCCGGTGCGATCTGGCTGCACAGCTCGCTGAGCATCCGGGTGGAAAGATCCACCGGTGCCACAAAGGTAAGGTTGCGGTTGAGCAGCGCCGCAAGGGCGGCTGCATTTTCCCGGGAAAGCCCGGTGCGTACCCGCGCCACCCGGGTGCGGACGTAACCGGCGGTGGTCACAGCCAGCACAGCGGCTGCGCTGCGGCCCACCTGCACCACCTCGTAATGGGCGATGCACAGATCCTCGGCGCAGGGGGTGCTGACGGCGGCGGTGCAGCCGCTGATGGCGGCCAGCGCCTTGGCAGCGCCCTGTGCCAGCTTTTCCGGCTCGTGGTCAAGGCTGGCGAACACCGCATCCACCCGGGCGCGGGTAACGCGGTCCAGCGGCTGATCGTCGGTCAGCAGATTGTCCAGATAATACCGGTAGCCCTTGGCGCTGGGCACACGCCCCGCGCTGGTGTGGGGCTGCTCCAGCAGACCCAGCTTTGTCAGCGCCGCCATCTCGTTACGCAGCGTTGCGCTGGACACTGCCATGTCAAAGTAGTTTGCCAGCACGCTGCTGCCCACCGGCTCGCCCTCAAGGCCATACAGCGCCACGATTGCCTGCAAGACCCGTTGCTTGCGTGCATCCATCGTCATAGCGCCTGCCTCCTTTTTGTATCGCTTTTGTTTGTTTAGCACTCCTTGTTCCTGAGTGCTAAGACCATTATAATCGTTTTTGCCCTGCTGTCAAGCCCTTTGCAAAAATGTTTATAAAGATTCATAATTCTGTCATAAAGGGGGCGTGCGCCCTAGGTGGGGCGGGGCTGAACCCTCTCAGTCACGCCTGACGGCGTGCCCGCTCCCCCTTGGGGGAGCTGTCGCGCAGCGACTGAGGGGCTATAAATGGAGAAGCGAAAAAAGCGTTAAAGCGATAGCGCCGACTGGCGCAGCGCTAGCTTTTTTGTGCTTCGACTTCTTCTTTAGGATTGTCAAGGGCGTGTAGCCCTTGGCCCGTTGCGGGGTGGGTGGAGTCCAGAGGTAGGGAGGGGGGAGTCGGAACACCCCTCCCTGCCTCTGGCCCAGCGGAGCGTCCCTGCACGCTGAAGGCAGGCAGAAAGTCACCCCGCAAAGCGCACACTTTTCTGGTTCTCTTTTGGTGTCAAAAGAGAACATCCCCGGGCAGCAGTGTTTTAGTTTTCCCTCTTTTTCAGCCATTCGCGCAGTTTTAACCCCCATTCGTGCAGAATTTCTTTTGTTTTTGCCTAGTTTATGGTATATTTATGGTAACGACACCCCCGTATAAACCCCACACGAAAGGAGCGAAACGTTATGAAAGCCAAACGCATTGTAAGCATCCTGCTGACCGGCAGTATGCTGCTGTCCCTGCTGCCGGTGTCTGCACTGGCAGCCGCCCCGGTGTTCGATGCACCCGCCCAGACCACGGCCAAAAAGGCTGCACCCCTTGTACAGGAGGCCGACGCCTCCCGCAGCACCGAGGAGGAAGCCGCCACCCGCAGCAGCCGTGATCTGGACGCAGAAAACGGCACCGCCGATAGTTTTACCATCCAGCTGAACGCCGCTGGCACGCCCGCAGACAGCGGCGACGGTACCCATTGGTATTACAGCGCTGCCTCCGGTTGTTGGCTGTACAATGGCGTTTTTGCCCTGCAGCCCTCCTCGGAATCCGAGGCTGAAAGCGCATTGCAGGCAACTCTCCGTATTAAAGATGCCGAATTTAACAGCGGCACCGTCGGCGGTGAAACCAGCAATGACGGCACCATCTCCGGCGGCACCTTCCAAGGGATGGTGTACAACCACCGCAACTACAACGATCAGGGGTCCATCCCCGGCGTCATCCTTGACGGCACCTTCCAAGGGGCTGTTGTCAACTGGGGCACCATTTCCGACGGCACCTTCCTAGGAGAGGTGAACAACAACTACAGCTACGACAACAATAATATGTCCATCCCCGGCGTCATCTCCGACGGCACCTTCAAAGGGGAGGTGTTCAACTACGGCACCATCTCCAATGGTAACTTCCAAGGGGATGTGCGCAACTACCGAACCATCTCCGGCGGCACCTTTGAGGAAGTTGTCGAGGTATCCGCCGCCTCCGGCACAGATGCCACGATCAAGGGCGGGACTTTTGAAAAGCGTGTGACGCTCAAGCGTTCTGACACTCCCATCACCATCAGCAACGGCCTGTTTAACGGTGAGGTTGTAGCCGAAGAATGTTACGCCCCGCTTTCCATCACCGGCGGCCTGTTTACCCAAGCTGTGGATGTAAACAGCACCGACCCGAACAAGCTTTCCATCACCGGCGGCTATTTTGTGAACAAGCCCATTCTGCCGGACGGCAGCGACACCGGCTTTACCACTGTGAGCGATCAGAGTTGCAGAGCCTTCCATGTGCCTGTAAATGATGACTGGTCTGAAAGCGGCTACAACAAACTTTATGTTCCCAGCGGATCGTCTGAGCAGCCCAACACCATTACCGTAAAGACCAATACCAAACTACTCTATTACCTTGCAGACGGTGAACAGTTCCCCGTACCTGACAGCGACAGTGACAGCTATGTTTACAAGATCCCTGTGCAGAACTATGAAAAGATCGTGCTGGTGACCGAGGAGCCTTTGCCCCCAACGGACAACCCCGGCGAGCTTGACCCGGCGTTCTCTTCCGGCGCAGCCGCACTTGGCGTGGTACTGGGCACTGCGGGTCTGGGTTATGCCACCTATGTCTACGGTTCTTCCCTGTACCTGCACTATGCGCTGCCGGACGGCTTTATCCCCTCTACCCGGCAGGAGCTGGCAAACGTCCTGTGGACGACTGCCGGCAAGCCCGACCCCGTAAGCACCGCACTGTATACCGATATCCCCGCTGACAATATCGAGCAGCAGAAAGCCGCCCGCTGGTGCGCAGAGCAGGGTCTGCTCTCCGACCACGGCGCAACCTTCGGCCCGGACACCAAGGTGACCAATGCCCGCATCATCCGCGCATGGAACAGCCTGAAAAAGGTGCCTGTGACCATCACCAAATAATCATCCTCACATTCATCCTTTCATGTACACCGCCGCCCGGCTTGCTTCCACAGGCCGGGCGGCGGTGTTTTTGCGGGTGAAACCCTCTCGTAAAAATGCGTTTGTCGCGCTCCGCAGAGCGCGACAAACGCAAAATTTTAAAAAATCTTTCCGCTGATTATGGCCAGAGCACAGCGGAGGCCATTCCAGATCGTCCTGCCTTATTCCTCCATCTGCTTTGCCAGAAAGGCCGCTGCCACTGCCACCGCCTTGCACTGGGCGTCCTCCGGGCAGGCGGTGCGGTCCTCGGTCAACAGACCCACCGCGCCGGTCACGTCCCCGCCCGCCAGCACCGGCGCGGCGCATAGCAGCACCCGGGGTGCGCCCTCGCAGGGCAGCAGGGTCTTTTCCGGGTTGCCGGGGCTCTGGTAGGGCTTGCGGGCATCCATCAGCTTTTCCAGCGGCTGGCTGATGCTGCGGTCGGTCAACTCCCGCCGCCCGCTGCCGCTGACCGCCAGAATGCGGTCCCTGTCGCACACAAAGGCGGTCAGTGCAAACTGGCGGCTGAGCACCTCTGCCAGCTGGGCGGCAAGGGTGTTCACCTCGCCCATGGGCGAGTATTTTTTAAAGATCACTTCCCCGTCGCCGGTGGTAAAGATCTCCAGCGGGTCGCCCCGCCGGATGCGCTGGGTGCGGCGGATCTCCTTGGGGATCACCACCCTGCCAAGCTCGTCGATGCGGCGCACGATACCGGTTGCTTTCATTATTTTGCCCTCCTTGCGGTTTCCTTTGTATGTAGTATCTGTCAGCGGCGGCAAATTATACCGGCAGCACATTTTTTGCTTTGCCCGCCGCATTGCGTTCCGGGCGGGGTTCTGCTACAATAAATAGGAATAAACCCAAAGAAAGCAGGTGTCCGCATGGCACACATCCTTATTCTGGGCGGCGGTGCCGCCGGACTGGCCGCTGCGCTGGCGGCTGCACAGGCCGCGCCCGCTGCCCGCGTCACGGTGCTGGAGCGCAACCCCAAGGTGGGCAAAAAGCTGCTGGCTACCGGCAACGGCCGCTGCAATCTGGACAACACCGCCATTGCGCCAGAAAAGTACTTCACCGCCGACCCCGCCGCGCTGCGGCCTTTGCTGGCGGCGGTGGATGCCGCCGCGCCGCTGGCGTGGTTTGAGCAGCTGGGGCTGTATACCCGCACCGATGAAGCCGGGCGGGTGTATCCCTATTCCAATCAGGCGGCAGACGTGCTGGCGCTGCTGGAGCTGCATCTGCAGCGGCACACCGTACAGCTGCGCACCGGCTGCACGGTAAGCACCCTGCGCCAGAGCAAGGGCGGCTACGCCGTGCAGTTTACCACCGCCGAGGGCGGTACCGAAAGCCTGCGGGCAGATGCCGTTATCTGCGCCATGGGCGGTGCCGCCGGGCCGCAGTTCGGCACGGACGGCTTCGGCACCCGCTTTGCCGCCGACTGCGGCGGGCAGATGCGCCCCCTTTACCCCTGCCTGACCGCCCTGCAATGTGCAAGGCCGAACAAGAGCCTTGCGGGCATCCGCGCCAAAGCCGCCGCCCGCCTGCTGGACGGTGACCGGGTATTGGCTGAAGAAATGGGCGAAGTGCAGTTTACCGACTACGGGCTTTCCGGCATCTGCATCATGCAGCTGTCCGGCCTGCTTGCCCCCGGGCGCAGGCCGAGAGACCCGGCAGTGGAGCTGGATTTGTTCCCCGCTGTGCCGGAGACAGAGCTTGCCGCCCTGTTTGCGGCGCGTGCGCCGCTTTTAGCCGAGGACACGGCGGCGGCGTTCTGGCTGGGGCTTTTGCACGGCAAGCTTGGCCGCGCCCTCTGGGCTGCCGCCGCCCTGCCGGATACCGCCCCCCACGTCCTGCCCGCAGGCAGCTGGCAGAAGCTTGCCCACACCGCCAAGCACTGGCGGTTCGAGGGGCTTACCCCCTGCGGCTGGCGGCAGGCGCAGACCACCGGCGGCGGGCTTGCCCTGACTGAGGTGGAACCGACCTTCCAGTTCAAGGGCTGTCCGGGGCTGTACTTCGTGGGGGAAACGCTGGACTGCGCCGGAAGCTGCGGCGGCTTCAACCTGCACTGGGCGTTCGGCAGCGGCCTTGCCGCCGGGCGGGACGCGGCAAAGCACCTTTGCAGCCGAAAACGGTAACAAAAAAGGGACGAGGAAAAGCCCGCGGGCTTTCCCTCGTCCCTTTTATTCTCTAAATCAGGCAGCCTTGTTCTCGCCCTTGGAAAGCAGCTTTGCACGCTCCAGCGCGGGGCGCAGTGCCAGATACAGCACCACGGCGCAGGCAGTGGAAGCCACACTGTTCACAAAGGTGACGCCGCCGGCGATCTTGGTCAGCGCCTGTGCCACGGTGTACTCCTGCCCAAAGATGTACACATTGCGGAAGTAGCCAAGGAAGGGGTCGGTGAACACGTTCAGCAGCAGACCGGAACCCGCAGAGACGATCACTTTGACCAGATACCCGGCGCTGTGACGATCCTGATCCCGCAGCTTGAACACCTTATGTGCCACGGCACCGCAGGTGATGCCGATGATGAACTTGAGCACGAAGGTGGTAATGGCGTAGCCCGGGTCACCGGCAAGGATATCTGCCAGCGCCAGACCGATGGCACCCGCCAGACCGCCGGATACGCCGTCCAGCAGCAGTGCCGCCAGGGCAGTAAAGGTGTTGCCCAGATGGAACGAGGAGCCGCCGTAGAACGGGATGCGGAAGAACAGGTAGGCCACAAGGCTCAGCGCAGCCATCACGCCGGTAAGCGCCAGCTCGTGCACCGTAAAGCGGCGCTTGTACAGCACACTGAAAAACAGGATCAGGATAACGACGACTGCCAGCAGCAGCCACATTGCAGTAGTAGACATGATACTTTCCCTCCAATCACGCCGATAACCCCACAAAACTACTTGACATTTGGGTGTTCGGCGGGTATGCTCCTATTATACGCAGAACTGACCCTATGAAAATACCCAGAACAAAGTTTTTTTATGGGGTCAGTTTGACAAAATGCCTACACGGGAGGGACATTCTATGGTACATCTGACCACGGCGCTGGACCCGGCTTCGGCGGTGCCGCTGTACGAGCAGCTCTACCGCAGTCTTGCCGCCGAGATGCGGGCGGGCACCCTGACGGCGGGCACCCGGATGCCCGGCAAGCGGCGGCTGGCGGCGGAGCTGTCGGTGTCGGTGAACACGGTGGACACCGCCTACCAGATGCTGGCAGCCGAGGGCTATCTGACCGCCCGGGAGCGCAGCGGCTTCACGGTGCAGGAGTATCTTGCCCTGCCGCAGGGGGTGCAGCCGCCCGCCGCGCCCTCTGCGCCGGTGGCAGCGCCCCCCGCCGACACCGACCCGCCGGTACAGTTCGATTTATCCACCCGAGGCGTGGACCCGGGGCTGTTCCCCTTCCGCACATGGGCGCGGCTGCAAAAGGAACTGCTCTATTCCGCGCCGGAGCTGCTCACTCCCGGGGATGCCCGGGGCGATGCCGCGCTGCGGCAGGCGCTGGCAGGGTATCTGGCCGAGTACCGGGGCGTGCAGTGCGACCCGGAACAGCTGGTGGTGGGTGCAGGGCTGGAATATCTTCTGGGGCTGCTGGCACCGCTGCTGCCCGGCCCTGCCGCCGTGGAGACCCCCGGCTACCCCCGCGCCCGGCAGGTGCTGGAAAACAACGGCGTGCCCTGCCGCTGCCTACCGGTGGACGCGGACGGGCTGTCGCTGACGGCTCTTTCTGCCAGCGATGCAGCGGTGTGCTACGTCACCCCCAGCCACCAGTTCCCCACCGGGGTCACCATGCCCGCCGGACGCCGGGCCGAGCTGCTGCACTGGGCGGCCCGCGCCCCGGGGCGGCGGTACATCATAGAGGACGACTACGATTCCGAGTTCCGTTTTGACACCCGCCCGCTGCCCAGCTTGCAGGGCATGGCGGGCGCAGACGGCCCGGTGGTGTACCTGTCCACCTGCTCCCGCAGCCTTGCCCCGGGCATCCGCATCGCCTACATGGTGCTGCCCCGGCAGCTGCTGGGCGCGTGGCAGGCCAAATACCGGCTGTACTCCGGCACGGTAGGGCGGTTTGAGCAGCAGACGCTGGCGCGCTTTATCACCGGGGGGTATTTCACCCGGCACTTAGCGCGGGAGCGCACCGCCTACAAAGCCCGCCGGGATGCGCTGGTGGCGGCGCTGCGCACCTCCTTTGCACCGGAAGAGCTGACCCTTGCGGGGCTGCACACCGGTCTGCACCTGCTGGCACAGCTGAAAGACCCACCGCCGGACGCCGCCCTGCGGGCTGCTGCCCGGCAGTATGGGGTGCGCTGTTCCCTGCTGAGCGACTACGACCTGACCGGCACGGCACACTCTGCCGCCGGGACGCTGGTGCTGGGTTACGGCTCACTGCCGGACGCGGACTGCGCCGCCGCCGGGGAGAGGTTGAAAAAGCTCTGCACCGCCGCCCGGGAGGCATCAGACACCGTATAGTGCCCGCCTGCCCAGTCCCCGGGCAGGGCGTCAGCGGTGATATCCACCGGCTCGGCGCTGGTGGCTAAAAATTCCAGCGTGCGTTCCAGTGCAGCAAGGTCTACGGCGGTCAGGCTGGTCAGCAGACTGCTGCTCACCTCCCGTAGACCCTGCGGCAGGGTGGTGGGCAGCAGCTCCAGCGCCTGCCGGAAAAACGCATCCCACACCGCCGCCCGGGCGGCGGCGCTGCGCCGGGGCGAAAGAGAAGTGTCGGCATCCAGCGCCGCTAAAAAGCTGTGAGCGTCGGCGGCAGAAATGCCCTGCACCCCGGTGCCCTTGCCGTACCGCGTCAGCTGCTCCGGTGTGAGGGCCCCGGTAAAGCCCACCCGCACTGCACCGTACCGCGCCGCAAGCTTTGTCAGCACCGCCGGGGCGATGGCAAGATAATCGGTATCCTCCGGCAGGGCGAACACCTCGCCCAGCGCCTCCCGGCAGCGGGCGGGGCCTGCGGCGGCGTAACAGTCCGCAAGAGGGACGTTCTTGCCCCCAAAGGGCACTTCCAGCGCGGCGGGCACCGCCAGCAGATGGATGCAGTTCTGCCCGGCGTTCAGGTAGGCCAGCACAAAGCCCGGGGTCTCGTCTGCCACGCACAGCAGCACGGTGCACCGGTCAGCGGCTTTGGGCAGACGGACGGGCACCCCGCTCTGGCTTTTTGCAGCCTGCCGCAGACTGCTGCGCAGCTGGGCGCGGCTGAGCAGCACTGTGCCGCCCACCAGCGGCAGCAACACCAGCAGGGCGGCGCACAGCGCCGCCCAGAAGGGACGCCAGCCGCTGCGTTTTGCGTGTTTCATGGCTCTGCCTCCTTTTTGTGCATAAAGCATAGCCCACCGGGCGACCCTTTATGCAGAAAGGCAGGGATGCTGTATGGATAAAACAAATACCCCCAACGAAAAAGACCGCGAGGAACAGGAGGACTTCTGGCTGACGCTGGAACCCCTTCCCGCCCCAGACCCCGAAAAGCCCTCCGCACCGCATGAGGACTAAGGCTGCTGCATAGGATACGGTAAAAAGGGGGGATGGGATGCCAGAGCGGTTCATGCGGGGGATCGAGGCCGTGAACGGCATCGTGTGGGGGCCGGTGGGGCTGGGGCTGCTCTTCGGCACCGGGCTGCTGCTGACGGTGCGCACCGGGGGCTTCCAGCTGCGGCGGTGGGGCTACTGGATGCGGCACACCCTCGGTGCCATCCTGACCGACCGGAGCGTCACCGCCCATACCGCCCGCGGGGAGCAGGCCATCAGCCAGTTCCAGAGCCTGTGCACCGCACTGGCGTCCACCATCGGTACAGGCAACCTTGTGGGGGTGGCGACAGCCATCCTCTCCGGCGGGGCGGGGGCGGTGTTCTGGATGTGGGTCATGGCGCTGCTGGGCATGATGACCAGCTACGCCGAGAACGTGCTGGGCATCTACTACCGCCGCAAAGACCCGGCGGGCGGCTGGCGCGGCGGGCCGATGTACTACCTGCGGGACGGCCTTGGCGGCAAACCGGGGCGGGTGCTGGCGGTGCTGTTTGCTGTGTTTTGTGCGCTGGCAAGCTTTGGCATCGGCAACCTGAGCCAGCTCAATTCCATCGCGGGCAATCTGCAGGCGGCCTTCGGCGTGCCGGAGGCCGTCACCGGCGCAGTGCTGGCGGCAGTGTCGGCGGTGATCTTGCTGGGCGGGCTCAAGCGGGTGGCCGCTGTGGCGGAACGGCTTGTCCCCGCCATGGCACTGCTGTACATCGTGGGTGCGCTCACCGTGGTGGGGGTGCATATCACCGCCGTCCCGGCGGCGCTTGCCGCCATCGTAAAGGGCGCGTTCGGGCTGCGGGCCGCCGGTGGGGGCATCGTAGGCTATGGGCTGTCCCGGGCGGTCACTTGGGGCTTCAAGCGGGGTGCTTTTTCCAACGAGGCCGGACTTGGCTCCTCGGTGATGGTGCACGCGGCTTCCAACGTAAAGGAGCCGGTGCAGCAGGGCATGTGGGGCATTTTTGAGGTGTTTGCGGACACCATGGTGGTGTGCACCCTGACGGCGCTGGTGGTGCTGACCTCCGGCTTTGTGGAGCCGGACACCGGGCGCATTGCCGCCGGGGCGGCGGGCAGTGCACTGGTGGGGCAGGCCTTTGATGCCGTGTTCGGCACGCTGGGGTCAAAGCTCATCGCAGTGTGCATCCTGCTGTTCGCCTACTCCACCACTCTTGGCTGGAGCTGCTACGGCTGCAAAGCCGTGGAGTATCTCTTCGGCGCAGGGGCAGGGGCGGGCTACCGGGTGCTGTTCGTGGCGCTGATGCCGGTGGGCGCGGTGATGCGGCTGGACCTTGCATGGACGCTTTCCGACACCTTCAATGGCCTGATGATGCTGCCGAACCTCATCGGCGTAATTGCGCTGTCCGGTACGGTGGTACGCATCACACAGAACTATCTTGCCCGCAAGCTGCACGACAGCGCCGCGCCGCCGCTGTTGTCTGCGGGTGAGACGATTTAGAATGCGCTCCGCGTTGCTCTGCGCATCATCAGCGGAAAAAAGATTTTTAATTTGTGGGTTCTGAAAAGCCTGCGGGCTTTTCAGAACCCCTTTTTCACAAGTGGTGTCGTAACCGGGAGCAGCATTTGCAGCACCGCTTTCTTCGAAAGCGCGGCGCTACCGTTTACCGTCAGGACTCCTCTCGTGAAAATAGCGTTTGGAGCGCTCCGCAGAGCGCGACAAACGCGAAATAAAAATAATAATTCCGCTGAAGATGGCTAAAGCGCAGCGGAAGCCATTTTAAATCGTCAGCCCTGCCCCTTGTCCCGGGGCGGGGTTTGTGCTATGCTAAGGGGTACAAGCGATTTTTTGCGCTGAGAGGAGGAGCCCCATGGCCGCCGTAAAAACACGGAATACCGCTACCCTTATGACCGAGGGCAGCATTGTAAAAAGCCTGCTGCTGTTTGCCCTGCCGCTGATCTTCGGCAACCTGCTGCAGCAGATGTACAACACCGCCGACAGCATCATCGTGGGCAATTTTGTGGGCAGCAACGCCCTTGCCGCCGTGGGCTCCAGCGGGTCGCCCATCTATCTGCTCATCGGCTTCAGTCAGGGGCTTGCCGTGGGCGCGGGCGTGGTGGTGTCGCAGTATCTGGGCGCGGGCGACCACAAGGAGACCCGCGAGGCGGTGCACACCTCCCTTGCCATTGCGGTGGTCATGGGGCTTTTGCTGACGGTGGGCGGCGTTGCCTGCGGGCGCGCTTTGCTGGTGGCCATGAACACCCCCGCCGAGGTGCTGGCCGACGCTGTGACCTATATCCGCATCTACTTTGGCGGGGTGCTGTTCAGCGTGGTGTATAACATGACCGCCGGCATCCTGAACGCCGCCGGCAACTCCCGCCGCTCGCTGGTGTATCTGGCATGGGCGTCGGTGACCAACATCGTGCTGGACTTTGTGTTCATCGTGGGGCTGCGGATGGGGGTGGCGGGCGCTGCCATCGCTACCGACTTAAGCCAGCTGGTGTCCTGCGTGCTGAGCCTGCGCTTTTTGATGAAAAGCGAGGACGCCTGCCGGGTGAAGCTTTCCGCCATCCGGCTGCACCGCAAAATGGCAGGCCGCATCATCCGGGTGGGCCTGCCCACCGGCATCCAGAACATGGTCATCTCCTTTTCCAACGTGCTGGTGCAGGCCAGCGTGAACAGCTACGGCGCCGCCGCCATGGCGGGCTTTGCAGCCTACATGAAGATCGATGGCTTCAACATCCTGCCGGTGAGCAGCATCAGCATGGCAGCTACCACCTTTGTGGGGCAGAACTACGGCGCGGGGCGTCTGGACCGGGTAAAGCGCTCGGTGTGGGTCACCCTTGCTATTGGGGTCATCTACACCCTTTGCACCGGCGCGGCGCTATTGGCCGGACAGGACGCCATTCTGCACCTGTTCACCGCCGACGAGGCCGTAGTCACCTACGGCAAGCTGGCTATGCGGTGGTTCTGTCCGTTCTACTTCCTGCTCAGCATCCTGCACGGCCTTGCCGGTGCCGTGCGCGGCACGGGTGCCAGCATCCCGCCCATGGTGGTGCTGCTGGTCTCGCTGTGCCTGTTCCGTGTGGTGTGGATCCAGTTTTTGCTCCCCTTCTTCTCCGGCATCGAGGGCGTGTTCATCCTCTACCCCGTCAGCTGGGGTCTGGGCGCATTGCTCATGATCCTGTATGCGTGGAAGGGCAAATGGATGGAGTATCATACATAACATTTTTACAAACAACGACCCGCCGCACTGAAAGAGATGCGGCGGGTCGTTGTTTTTCAGGTACTCCTGTCGGGGCAGCTTACCATGCAAAGCCCACGGAGTCCATGTCGATCTTCTTTTCCATCAGCCCCAGACGGCTCTCGATGAAGTTGACAGCCATATCCGGCCACTGGGCGATCTGGGTGTAGTAGTCCACATAGCCCTTGGTGCCAGTGCCCAGACCCACACCGTGGGGCGCATCAGGTGCCAGATAGAAGCTGAAGTCCGTGAAGATATTTGCGCACTCCGGCAGAGAGGGCAGCATCATCGCACTCAGGCCATCTTTCTGACCCACAACACCAAAGACCGGAGGCAGGTTGGGGTTCTTCGTGAAGTTCAGACCAGTGACAAACAGTCCGTAGATGGGAATCGCCACATTCAGGTCAGCGCTCTCATGGTCCACAGCATCGCAGACGTAGCTGGGGTAGACCTTATCCGGGGTATTCGTAGTGCCGAACTGGTCGGCCACCACCTGCATCACATTCATGCCGCCAGCAGAGAAGCCCACAGCAATCATGATATCGGTCTTGCCGATGTGTTTTTCAGAGGCGTTGTGGCGGATGTAGCGGATAGCACGGGCCAGATCCAGCTGCTGATCCACAGCGGCATAAGGGTTGACGCGGCGCTGCAGCACAAAGGCGTTGTAGCCGTTCTTGTTGAAGAACTCGGCCACCGGGTAGCCTTCCACCACGTTGTTGCGGTGGGTGCTGCCGCCGCCTGCAATAATGATCACGTTGCCCTTCACCTTGCCCTGATCTCGCAGCAGGTACGGGTTCAGGAAGGGACGGAAGCCCTCGTTATCGTAGCAATTTTCCCAGTTGGTGGGCAGCGGAGATTCCACGGCCATCTGATCTCCCCAAATTTCCCAAACGGTGCTCTTGGGGTCCTTGATCTGGCGCAGCGCCTTGCGGGCATTGGTCAGAGCAACACACATATCGTAGTGGGAGGCGTTGATACCGGGCACAGGTGCACCGTCCACCTTCTCGTACTGAGCACGGGACAGCTTGTGGAACAGCACATAGAACTTGTCAAAATCGCCCCGGAAAGCAGCCGGATAAAAGGCCACCTCGCGGGAGAGACGGAGTTCCTCTGCCACCATGGCCTGCACCTCAGCATCGGTGTGCACGCCAGCGTTTTCAGCAAAGGATGCGGGCGCCATGCCAGCCACTGCGCCCATGGTCACAGCAGAAGCGGCAGAAAGCTTCATAAAGTCTCTTCTGTTCATCATCATTTCTCCTTTTAAATGCAGACGGCTCATTTGTGCAGAGCAAAGCCGCCCAAAGCTGTGCAGCAAACGCCCTGCTGCCGGGCCCGATAGACATTCCAGTTGTATCATGCCATCGAAATCTGCACAAATCGTACCACAATATAACGAGCTTGTAAATAGATTTTGTTGTTTTTGTGTGAAATTGATATATTAGTATGTCAGTTCTTGTGAAAATCAACAAGCATGAGAATGGGTACAAAAAAGGACTGCCATGCACTCTGCACGGCAGTCCTTTTTATCTTATTACAGCTTTTCAAACACCAGAAAGCGGAAGGCGATGGTTGTGGTGAGCTGCGGCAGAGCCGCAAGGCGGGCGGCACCGTCGCGGGGCGTTTTCCAGTAGTAGGGGGTCATGGCAAACAGGGCTTCCAGCTGGGCGGCGGGCACGGTGATGGTTCCCTGCACCTCACGCTCATCAATGGCGCGGAAGCCCGGGTACTCCACCTGCTGCACCGGGTTTTTGTAGGGCTTTTCGTAGAGCACGGCCTTCATCTGGTACAGATGCTCTGCCCCCGGCACGACGTAGATCATGTGCCCGCCCGGGCGCAGCACCCGGCTGAACTCCTCCTGCGCAAAGGGCGAAAAACAGTTCAGCAGCACATCTGCCCAGCCGGTGCGCACCGGCTGGCTGAAGCTGGACGCCACCGCATACTGCGCGGCGGGCAGCGCCTTTGCCGCCAACCGCACCGCGGGCTTTGCGATATCGAACCCGGCCAGCTGCAACGGCTTTTCTGCCGCCGCGAACTGCTGCGCGATGCAGCGGTCGTACCAGCCCTCGCCGCAGCCTGCGTCCAGCAGATGCAGCGGGGCGTCCTTCGCGGCGGGCACGCCGTGGGTAAGGCACAACTCCCCCAGCGCCTGCCCGAAAATGCCGTAATATCCGGCGTTCAGGAAGGCGCGGCGGGCAGCTACCATCTCCTTGCTGTCCCCGGGGGCTTTGGTTCGCATACTCTGCACCGGCAAAAGATGCCAGTAGCCCTCCCGGGCGCGGTCAAAACAGTGGCCTTTTTCACATTTCAGGTCATTCTCCCCTTGCAGCGCGCCGCCGCACAGGGGGCACTGCCACGGGGCAAAGGCTTCGTTCCGGCTCATACTTCTTCGCTGTGATCCTCAATGGGTGCAGTGGCACCGCCGTGGGCGTCCATATACTCCTCAAAGCTGGTGTACTTCTGCTGGGGCGGGCGGCGGCTGATGAGCACCAGCCCCGGGTCCTCGTCCCGGGCGGCAGCATTGCGGCCGCGGCGGGCAGGCTCGGCCTTGGGAGCGCGGGGTGCGCTGCCGGTGCGGCTCTGATTCCCGGCATTGCCGCGCTCGTTGCGGGCAGGGCGGGCGTTATTATTCTGGGCAGCGGGGCGGGCATTGCGCTGTTCACCCCGGTCGCTGCGGTCGTTGCGGCGGCTGCCGCTGCGGTTTGCGTTCTGGTTATTCTGGGGCTCCTGTGCGCTGCGGATGGCGGGTGCTGCCGGAGCAACAGGAGTCTTGCGTGCCGGGCGCAGCGGAGTAGCCTCCGGGGCGCTGACAAAATGGGGGTCAAATTTGGGCTGGACGTTGCTGCCTCGGGCGGGGGCGGCATTCTCGCGGCGGGCGCGGGGCGCTGCCGCTTCCTTGGGGGCGTTTGCGCCCCGGTTGTTGGCGCGGCGGTCGTTGCGGGCTCCGCGCTTTGTGTTGCTGTCTTGCATCAGTGTTTCCTCTTTTTTCGGTTTTGCAGGCACCGCGTTCTTTGCAGCCTTCGGCTCCTGCTTCGGCGCGGGCGCAGCTGTCTTTGCAGCTTTTGCGGGCGCAGTTTCGGCCTGTTTTTTCGGCGCTTCGGCCAAGTTTTCCACTTCGGGGCGGGGCTTTTTGCCGCGCACGGGCAGCACCGGGCGCACCGGGGCGGGCACGCCGTCCCACGGATGACCGGATACCACCGGGATCTTGCGGCGGTTCAGCTTTTCAATGCCTGCCAGATACTCCTGCTCCTCCGGGGCGCAGAAGCTGACGGCGGTGCCGTCCGCACCGGCGCGGGCGGTGCGCCCGATGCGGTGCACATAGGTCTCCGGCACCTCGGGCAGGTCGTAGTTGAACACATGGGAAAGCTCGCTGATATCAATGCCGCGTGCGGCGATATCGGTCGCCACCAGCACCCGGGTCTTGCCGGACTTGAAATCCTCCAGCGCGGTGACGCGGGCGGTCTGACTCTTGTTGCCGTGGATGGCGGCGGCGGGGATGCCCTGCTTTGTCAGATCCTTTGCGATCTTATCCGCGCCGTGCTTGGTGCGGCTGAACACCAGCGCATTGACCACCGGCGGCTGCAGATTTTTGATGAGCCACGGCAGCAAAAGCTTTTTGTTGCCCTTTTCCACATAGTACAGGCTCTGCTGGATGCGGTCCACGGTGCTGGACACCGGGTCTACCTTGACAAAGGCGGGGTCGCGCAGGATGCCGGCAGCCAGCTGCTCGATCTCGGCGGGCATGGTGGCACTGAACATCAGGTTCTGGCGCTGGGCGGGCAGCTTTGCAATGACCTTTTTCACGTCATGGACAAAGCCCATGTCCAGCATCCGGTCGGCCTCGTCCAGCACAAAGATCTCCAAAGCGGACAGGTCGATAAAGCCCTGTCCGATCAGGTCATTCAGCCGTCCCGGGCAGGCGATAAGGATGTCCACGCCCTTTTTCAGCGCTTCCACCTGCGGTGCCTGTCCCACACCGCCAAAGATGACGGTGCTGCGCAATTTCAGGTACTTGCCGTAGGCTTCAAAGCTTTCGCCGATCTGCAAAGCCAGCTCCCGGGTGGGGGTCAAAATCAGCGCACGGACAGCGCCCTTGCGGCGGGGCGCATTGGCGGTGAGCCGGTCCAGCATGGGCAGCGCAAAAGCCGCCGTCTTGCCGGTGCCGGTCTGGGCGCAGCCCATCAGATCCCGGCCTGCCAGCACCGGCGGGATGGCCGCTGCCTGAATGGGCGAGGGGGTCTCGTAGCCCGCTTCCTGCACAGCACGCAGCAGCGGGGCGGACAGATTCAGTTCTTTAAATGTCATGGTTCTCCTATTATTCTGTGATCTTCCGGCACTCGATGTAGTAGCGCTTTTCCTCCGCATGTCCCATGCTGAAGGTCTTGCGGGGCAGCACGCCGCCCATCACGACGCCGCGGAACAGGTCGCTCTTGGCGAAGGGCGGCATCAAAAACGCCACGGCGCCCTGCTTGCACAAAGCGCGCACAGCCGGCTCGTCATGCACATAGTCCACCTTTGCTTCCGGGTGGCGCTCGATATAATCCGAAATAAAATCGTCGATGGTGCCCACGGTCAGCGGCTCGGTGGGGTCCTCAAAGCTGAGCACATTGGCCATGTGGGGGCCTGCCAGCGTAAAGGGCTGCTTTTTGCTGCCGCCAAAGCAGCAGCCTGCCATGTTGGCATCGCTCCATGTAATGAGGCTCAGCAGCACGGTGGCGCAGTCTACGTTGAACAGCACCCGGTGGATGGGCTCGATCTCAATAGCCGGGGAGTGCACGTTGCACACCTCTGCCAGACACCAGCGGGCGGGGTGATTTTCTGCCTGCTCCGGGGTCAGGGTCTTTTTCAGCTCCTCCCAGCAGGCCTTTGCGGTAGCCAGCGAGTGGTTGCCATCGCCCACGGCCAGCGTCAGCGGGTCGCGGCGGGTGGCATCGGGGTATTTCTTGTCAAATTCTTCCTGACTGCCCAGCACGGTCAGCGCATTTTCGATCTGCGCGATGAGGGCGGGGTCCTCCACTGCCCAGCCTGCCACATGGCCGCCGCCCAGCATCAGCTCGCCCTCGTATACCTTGGGCAGGCTGTCCTTGTGGGCGGCAATGGGCTCGATGAGGGTGCAGTCCGGGTCATCCGCCAGCATCATGATATGGGGCGTTTCCAGCGCAGCGCCGGTACGCACCTTCATGCGGGGCGGGATGCGGCTTTCCACGGTGCACTCGCTGGGGCGCACGGTGCATTTTTCGCCCCGGCGGTAGCTGTATGCCTCCAGGTCCACACGTCCTACAAGACCCTGCCGCACCCGGCCGCTCTGCTCGGTGCGCTCTACATAGATAAAGCCGTCCACCGCCCGGGTGAGCACGTTCTGGGCATAGTCCTGCATGGTGGCGTGGATCTTTTCCACCCGCGCGTCGGCGTCTCCGTCCTCCAGATACACCTCCGGCAGGATCAGGTTCAGGGTGCTGGGCGCACCCGCAGCGGTCTCTTCTGCCCGCTGCCAATAGCTGCGGTCGCTGGTGAACTGGTCACAGGCAATACAGCCCCACTGCTCCAGCGGCACCTGCTCCGAAGGCAGCAGGATGTGTGCGGGTGCAAAACAGGTAGTCGGTTTCATAGTCGTTTCCTCCCCTCTTTATAAAAGCCGCTTCTCAGCGGAACGCTGCGGCATCGTGCACCACAACGTGCTTCACACCGGCATCGGCAGCGGCCTGCTCCAGCGCAGCGCGGCTGTCCGCATCCAGTGCGGTGCTGCTGGTGACCAGCAGGTTTTCCATGCCAAGGGACGTACCGGTGGTGCCAAGAGCATCGGTAGCAGCGGTGCACAGTGCGTCCGGGTAGCTGACCCACAGGGTCACGCTGCCCGCAAAGCGGGTCTGCCATGCGGCGATATCCGCCGTCAGCTGGGCGGCGCGTCCTTCCCGGCTCTTGCCGCCGGAGGCACCGAAGTCCTGCTTGCGGGTGATGATATTGGGGAACTGCACCCCGGTAAGCACCACCTGCTCGTAGCCCATGCCCTGCACCTCCTCAATGAGGTCGCCGACATACTGCACCGCGCTTGCGGCAAAGGGGTTCATCCATGCCTTGCCGCCCTTGGCTGCGCTGACGTTGTCCAGCCAGAGGCTGTTGCCATCGTAGTGCACGCCCATGCTGCGGTCGGTGTACACCGACACCGGGTCGGTAAAGGCGGCAAGCTGTGCCGCCGGGATGATGCCCTCCTCCCGCAGGATGGCGGCGATATTGGCCGCATCCACCGGGTTTTCGGTGATGCTCTGGGCAGCGGCTGCCACGCCGGAAGCATAATACACCGTGCCAGCGGCGTCCTTCAGAGTGACAAGGGCGTAGTCTGCGCCCTGCTGCTTCAGCTGCCGGGCGGCGGCGCGGATGGCGGCTTCATCGGTCAGGGTGGTCACGTCCAGCTCTGCCCAGCTGCCGCCGGTAATGGCCTTGCCGTCCAGCGGCTTTTCCTCCTCCGGCTCAGACGCTGCCTGCGAAGCAGCAGCGCTGCTTGCCGCCGCAGAGGAGGCTGCTGCCTCGGCGCGGGAAGCGCTTTCGGCCTCCAGATCCCGATCCTTGACCACGGTATACCAGGTGTGGGTGGCCCAATCCAGCACATGGGGTGCGGCAAACCATGCGGCTGCCAGCACTGCCGCCACCAGCACCACGATGCCGATGCCGCGCTTTACGCGCGTTTCCCTGCTGTAAAAGCTGCGGTTATAATGCTTGACCTTCTGACGTTTATTCTTAGCCATGGTATCCTTTCCTCCCTGTCTGCATTACAGGATGACGGAATGTCCGGTAAAGCCATAGATCGCCAGCGCCAGCACGCCGATATACACCAGCGTGATGGGCAGGCCGCGGAATGCCTTGGGGATAGCTTTGCTGCGCAGGCGGTGGCGCGCCTCGGTGACCAGCAGCACCGCCAGCACATAGCCAAGGCCGCTGCCAAGGCCAAAGCCAAGGCTCTGGCCAAGGGTAAAGGACTGGGTGCGCTCCACCAGCACCGTGCCCAGCACGCCGCTGTTCAGCGCGGCCAGCGGCACGATGCGCAGCAGCTGGGCGCGGCGGGGCAGGCTGCGCAGCAGCCACAGCACCAGATGCTCCGCCAGACACACCACGGCAATGCTGGCAATATACACCAGCGGGCGCAGCTGGGCGCGGTTATCCAGCGGGGCAATGAACCGCCCGGCAAGAAAAGCCACCGGCGCCACCAGCACCTGCGTGATGCACAGCATCATGCCGAACAAGGCGCTGCTGGTGCGGTCGTCCCCCACCAGCTGCACCATGCGGGACACGCCCAGTGCACGGGTAAAGACAGCGTTCTGTGCAAAAATGGCCAGCAGTGCATAGCTGAAAAACACTGCCGAGCTGCTTACAACTTCCTTCACGGTTCGCGGTTCCCCTCCTTCTGGTAGTGCACGGTCAAGGTATCCCGTGCTTCCCTTTTCAGATATTCCTTGCGCTTTGCAGCCGCAGCGCGCCAGATGGCGCACAGGATGCCCAGCACGATAAAGCCGCCCGCCGGCATCTTAGCCAGTGGCAGCAGCGCCCAGCGCCCCACCGGGGCACCGAACACGGTGCCAAGGCTGAGCCACTCGCGCACCACACCCACCACGAGCAGCAGCAGCGCGTAGCCCACGGTGATGCGCACGCCCTTGGAAACGGCCTTGTGCACTGTCTCCTGCACGCGGCCGAAGCGGTAGGTCAGAAGCGGCTCCACCACCAGCATGGGCAGGTAGATGCCAAGGTTCAAAAGCCCGGTGCCAAACACGAAGTTCAAAATGGGATATGCCGCCAGGTACACCACAGCGGCGCTGGCTGCGTACAAAAGTGCACGGGGCAGCAGCTTTTTTTGCAGCTGCTCCGGGGTAGGCTCCTCGTCCCGCAGGGGTACAAGGCGGCTGAGCAGGCAGGCCAGCACGCGGGAGGGCACCAGCAGCAGCGTCACCGCCGCCGCCAGCATCAGGCCGTTCTGGCCGGTGGTAGCCACGACCACCAGCGGTGCCAGACCCATGCCCTGCATGACCACCGGGTTATTCAGGAACACGCGGTCGTGATGGGCAAACTTTTCGGGGTCCTTTAAAATCAGTTCCGCAGTACGCTTTTTCATTCCGCAGCCTCCTTTCGTTCGGACGGCAGACGGTGCAGCAGACGGTACAGCCGCTCCTCGGTGCGGTCAATGAGCGCGGACACGCTGTTGACGGCCAGCAGTGCAAAGCAGACGCCGGTCTCGTACACGCCGAAATAGCGGAAGCCCATGGTGGCAGCACCCACCAAGGCGCCGTACAGGATGCGTCCAAGCCGGTGGTGTGCGCAGGTGTAGGGTTCGTTGAGCAGGAACACCGCACAGAACAGCACCGCACCGGTGTGCAGCTCGTCCCGGATGCCCTGCAGGCGGGGCAGCAGGCTGCTGAAGAGGGTGCTGTCCGCCAGACCCACCTGACGCGGGAAGAAGAAGGCGATGAGCCCGCAGGTGATCAGAAAACTTGCCGATGCGCCGATGTGCACGTCCTTCTGGGTCCACAGCACGAGGCCGCAGGCCAGAATGACCAGCGCCGCGCCGGTGCCCATGGGGGCAGCAAACTCGCCCAGCACAACGGCGAGGGCATTCAGGTTCAGGATGCCGCCGCTGCGCAGGGTATCCTCGATGGTGCTGCTCACCGGCACAGCAGAGGCGTTCCACAGGGGCAGCGGCGTATAGGGCTGCGGGTAGCGCACCACCTGCTCCGGCCACGATACCGCCGCCACGGCGTAGCCCACGGCAGCGGGGTTGAAGGGATAGCTGCCGTAGCCGCCAAAGACCTCCTTGCCGATCAATACGCCCGCCAGCACTGCCACCACCAGCACATAGATGTCCACGGTGGCGGGCATGAGCAGGGCGATGATCAGGCTGAAGCTCTCGTTGGAGAGATCTTTATTGGTGTACACCCGATGGCGCAGCAGCGCCACCAGACGGTCGCACAGGTTGCCGGTAAGCAGGGCGATGCCGCACAGCAGCAGCGGACGCGCCCCATAGAAATAGCAGGCCATGCACAGCAGCGGCACACACAGCCAGAAAACGTGCTTATAGTACCGGCCGGTCTTTTGCAGCTGCCGTTCCTGTTCCTGGATCAAAGCTTCATCCATATACGGGCCTCCTTACAGGCTGGCCAGTGCGCCCACAGCCGCAGCAGGGTCGGCGGCGCCGAACACGGCACTGCCTGCCACCAGCACGTCGGCTCCGGCTTCCACGCACAAGGGTGCGGTGGCGGCATCCACGCCGCCGTCCACCTCCAGCAGGTAGGAAAGGCCGCGTGCTTCCCGCTCTGCCTTGAGCCAGCGGAGCTTGTCCAGCGCCGAGGGCATGAACTTCTGCCCGCCGAAGCCGGGCTCCACGCTCATCACCAGCACCAGATCCAGCTGGTCCAGCCACGGTGCCAACGCCTCGGCCGGAGTGCCGGGCTTGATGGTCAGACCCACCTTGCAGCCCAGCGCACGGACGGCGTCAATGGTGGCCTGAATATCATCTTCACACTCCAGATGGAAATTATACAGGGTCGCACCGGCCTTGATAAAGGGCTCGGCGTATTGCAGCGGGTGGCTGATCATCAGATGCACGTCATAAAAGGCATCCGGCAGCGCCTTGTGCAGGCTTTTGAGCACCGGCACGCCAAAGCTGATGTTGGGCACAAAATGCCCATCCATCACGTCGTAGTGCAGCATCTGTGCGCCGGCATCCAGCACCATGCGGCAGTCTGCACCCAGCTTGCCAAAATCAGCAGAAAGAATCGAAGGACTTACGATGGCCATAATATTTCATTACGCTCCGTTATTTTTAGCAATTTTTATCCCATGCGTTGCGCGTTTTGCAGGGTTCTGCCGGGCAAAAAATACGCGGGCATGGTTATCTTTTAGTTTACATGAAAACGGCCAAAAAATCAAACCCGCAGCAGTTTTTTTCACCGAAAAGTCGTAAATGGCGCAAAAAGTCCATTGCGCGGCAGCATCTCCATGTGCCGCGCAGCTGCCGCCGAAGGCTTGCCATTTTGCAGCAGCTTTCTTTGAAGCAGGACGATTTGGAATGGCCTCCGCTGCTTCCGGGTTGCGGCACCCAGCATCCGCTTCGTGCCTTGGGCGGCACTCGCGTCTTGCTGGCCGCTGCCCCAACAAC
>ENA-UEPV01000317-UEPV01000317.1-human-gut-metagenome-genome-assembly--contig:-NODE-317-length-32160-cov-13.347941_pt1 | contig 32160 bp, 30 predicted proteins | sample MGYA00242942_ERZ507925 | MGnify/ENA primary metagenome ERZ507925 (study PRJEB26167, sample SAMN06115453) | human gut metagenome | host: Homo sapiens | place: China:Fujian | collected 2015-08-26... | reverse complement strand
ACTTTTCCAATAAATCACTTTGTTGGGCGAAAGTAGCGGACGGAACACTAAAAATAAAGATAAACAGTATATTAATTCTTTTCATAGGATGCATATTTAGAATTACTCTTAATTTTATAAAACATGGCATATAATGCCGGGGTTACGAATAACGTTAGCAATGTGGCAAACGTCAGTCCGAAAATAATAGTGGCTGCCATACCGCCGAATGCTATATCGAACAATAACGGAACCATTCCTAAAATAGTAGTGGTCGCTGCCATAAGTACAGGTCTTGTTCTTGACACTGTAGCTTCTATGATGGCGGTATAAGGTGCGATTCCATTTCGGCGCTGTATATTTATTTCATCCAGTAACACAATCACATTTTTAATAATCATACCTAATAATCCCAGCCATCCGGCGATGGGGAAGAAGCCGAAATCGAATCCGGTGAGCAGCATACCTATGGCAACCCCGATAAGGGAAAGGGGAAGGATACACAGGATAATGACCGGTTGTCTGAAGTTACCGAATAATGCTACAAGAATTACAATGAGCATCAGAAAAGCCAAAGGAAAGAACTTGGCAATGGCCTGCATCGCTTCGCCTTGGTCTTTGTATTGGGCATCCCAGAAGAAGGTATATCCTTCGGGCAATTCTATTTCTTCTATCTCTTTTCGTATTTCTCCGTGTACTTCCGCCATGGTGTGTCCCGGTTTTACTCCACACATGGCTGCCATGGATAACTGACGGTTATAAGTACGTATTTGCGGAAATTCCCAAGTGGTTTCAATTTTTTCCGTTATTTGTGACAGAGGTGCCGAATGCTCCCCGTTCCAAACAGAGAAATCCCCTAAAGATCGCTCGTCTGTAATATGAACCCCTTCCGATTTTAGTAATACAGGTACTTTCTTTTCATTATCCCGATAAATTCCTACAGGAGTTCCATCACTGATAGACTTGACGGATTGCATCATTTGTGCTTTGGTGATACCTAGTGCTCCGGCTTTTACCGGATCGTAAACAGGGCGGATCATTAAACTCATGTTGCCCCATTCGTTGCGGGCGTCCGCTACTTTGGGATTGCGGCGCATGATTTCTATTGCTTTCCCTGCCAGTGAATCTAGTACAGCAGGATCCGGTCCTAGAAAACGGGCTTCGATGACGGCTTCTGTCAAAGGGCTAAGCTCGAATTTGTTCACTTTTATCAGGGGTTCGGGATATTTCTGGCGGATGGAGTCTTGCAGTAGCGCATGTAATTCCTTTGAATCTTTGGAGGTCTTGCATTTTACCAGTATTTGTGCATAATTGGATTGAGGACCGAAAGATACATTGGATAAATAATAGCGGGGTGGCGTGCGACCTATGTAGGTAGAAACCATTTCTGTTTCTTCGTGTCCGCGTATATAGTCTGCCAGACTGCTTGCCATGCGGTCTGTTTCGTTAATGTTTGTTCCTTCGGGCAGCCACATATCTACGGTAAAGTATTGTTTTTCCAGTGCGGGTACGAATACTTTAGGAATAAATTTGAAACTCCAGGCAGAGAGTATCAGCATAATGGCCAGTGAGCCGATGGTGACCGACCGGTGGCGGAGCACCCAATGTAAAGCATTGCGGAAACGGTTGTAATATTTTCCGTCAAACAGTGCCGCTTCAGTTCCTCGGGACGTGGGCGGCGGACAAATTCCTGTATAAAGAAAGGTGTCTGTGTCAGTGCGAACACCCAGCTGAACATCAGGGATACTCCGATAACCACGACTAATGAGGATAACAGTTCACCTGTGATATGTGGTGAATAATAGATAGGAAGGAAAGTAAGAATAGCGATTACGGTTGCTGCCAACAAGGGCAGGGCGGTAGTCGAGCAAGCCTGCATGATGGCTACACGTTTCCGCATTCCACGCTCCATATTGATTAAAGCGGAGTCTGACACAACAATGGCATTGTCTACCAACATCCCCATGGCGATAATGATGGCGACCAGTGACATTCGCTGGAGTGCGATGCCGCAAGCCATCATGACAATGAGAGTGGCGAAGATGGAAAAAATCAGTCCGCTACCTATCAGCGTGCCATTCTTGAACCCGATGAAAAATAATAGAATGGCTATAACAGTTAAAACGGAAATGATGAGATTCAAGACAAAGCCTTGATTGGCAACGGCTGATTCATATCCTTGATCGTAGATAGAGGTCAGTTCATATCCTTCAGGCATGGATTGGGATAATTCGTCAATGCGTTTTTTCACAGCTTCTGCCATATCCACTACATTTCCGGTGGGGACGGTGGAGATGGCAATACCTATGGCCGGATTACCGTCAATGCGCATCAGATTGCTGGCAGGTGTCTGATAACTTTCTTCTATTTGTGCAATGTCGGCAAGGCGGAAATGTTCACCGGAGCGTGATACGATAGTCAGGTTTCTTATATCATCTAATGAATAAAAATTTCCAGTGGATTCAATGCGCAGCCGATTTTGTCCGGCATCAATACCTCCGGCATCCACCACTTTGTTTTGTGCTTCGAAAGCGCGGGCTATATCCGAGGTCGTAATTCCGCTTTGTGCCATGACGGATGGGCTGACAGATACGTCAATGGTAGGTGTCTGTATTCCGTAGATTTCTATTTTAGCAACATCTTTTATTTTCAATAGTTCGTTTTTGATAATCTTGGCTTCGTCTTCCAGTTCCCGATAGGTATGGCTCTTTCCAGTCAGTCCATAGAAAACTCCCAATACATCTCCAAAATCATCGTTAACAACAGATGGACCTGCTCCGGCGGGAAGTTTGCTTTGTACATCATTTACTTTACGGCGTAATTTGTCCCAAAGTTGTTGCATTTCGTCTGCCCGGATTTCCTTTTTTACATAAACGGTTATTTTTGAAAGTCCTGTTCGGTTTTCTGTTTTCAGATAATAAAGTTCACCAAGAGATTGGATGGATTCTTCCAGAACATCTGTTACTTGAGATTGTACCTCGGAGGGGGATGCTCCGGGATACGGAGTCAGTACGAGTGCTTGTTTGATGGTAAAGGGGGCGTCTTCCAGTTTTCCCATTTTGATATAGGAGAACAGCCCACCGGCCAATATCAATACCAACAGCAAGATAGTGACTGCTTTCTTCTGTAGAAAATATTTTACGAGTTTCATGATTGTTTATTTCTGTGATATTATTCGTTTTCTACACTTATTTTCATTCCATCCGATAGGAAGCGGAGCCCACTGTTTGCTACAGTTTCATCAGGATACAAGCCTTCGGTGATAGATACATAACCGTTTGGCAATAGATCCCCTTTCTTTACTTTTCTCTTAGTTACTTGTTGGGTTTTGGAATTTACTACCCATAAATAATCTCCTTCTGTAGAGCGATGGCAAAGGGCTGTTTGAGGGATGGCTGCTCCTTGGGAAAGAGTTGAAACGGAAGGGGCATTTAGGCTTGCTTTACCAGACATACCTGCCAGTAATTTCCCTTCTTTATTGGGAAGTAGAGCGGTCAGCAGATAAGAGAGGTTATTGCGGGTAGTCCCTTTGGAAATTTCCATTATCTTAGCATTATATACTTTATCGGGTTGGGCGTCAAATCGTACTTGTATTGTATCTAGTGCTTGCGCTGCACGGGCAATGTCTTGAGTGACATAAATCTCCAGTTTAAGTTGGTCTATATCAATAAAAGAAATGATGGGCTGGGTTGCTTTCACATCTTGAAATTTCTCTATATATACTTCACCCACATAACCATTGAATGGAGCGATAAGGCGTGTGTCTTCCAGTTCATAGGAAGCTGTATTGAAAGTTGTTTTTGCAGTGATATAGTCTGCTTTTGCTTTTTCATAAGTACTTGCAGAAACATTTCCTTTGTCGTATAACTTTTGTATACGTTCGAATTCCGCTTTTGCCTGATGGTAGATTGCTTCGGCACGTTCTTTACGGATGCGGAAATCGCGCGGATCTATTTCGGCTATGATGCTGCCTTGTTGGTATCGGTTACCTGCGTATACATCGAAACGGTCGATGGGACCGCCTACTCGGAAAGATAACTCGGAAGTGCGAAAAGGTCGGGCAATAAAAGAGAATTCTTTGTCACCCTGATGTGAAACTGGAACAGCTTGTGTTGTTTTTACAATAAGGTCTTGTTTTTATCATTGCCTTCGGCAGCACAGGAAGAAAGTAGTGCGGCAAGGCTTAATAATGGCATGGAATGTACGTTAATCTTCATGTTTTGTCTTTTAAGTTTGCGACAAAAGTAAAGATGGAAGGGAGAGCAGCTGGGAAAGAAAATGCTGAAGCCGGAAAAAGAAGATCGAAAAAAGGGAAAATGCATCCTGAATAATTTTATCAATGAAGTAAAAAAAGATTTATTCAGGCAACTTTTTATACAGAATAGCTGTTTTTATCAGTAAGATGATTAACTATAAACTCTAAAGAATAAAGCGTATGTATTTTATTTGGTACATTATTATCGGAATTATTGCTGGTTTTGTTGCCGGTAAGTTGATGAGAGGGGGAGGTTTCGGTCTCTTTATTAATTTATTGGTTGGTATTGTTGGTGGTGTCCTGGGCGGCTGGGTATTCAGTTTGTTTGGTATTGCAGCAACTGGTATTATTGGCAGTCTTGTTACCTCTATTGTGGGAGCTATATTATTGTTGTGGATTGTTTCTTTGCTCAAGAGGTCTGATATTTCTTGAATTATAAGAGTAAAAAAGAACCGTCCTGACGACACGCTTGCCGGGGGCGGTTCCTAACCAAACAAATCAAAAAATATAAGTATATTAACTAATTGCTTCCACCTCCTAAGGCACGGTAAAGCATGATATGCAGTTTACAAGATTCCACATTCAGAGCGATACGTTCCAATTCACAATCCAGGAAACGTTCATCGGCCGACAGTACATCCAGATAGCCTGCGAATCCTACTTTAAACATTTCATTTGCATTATAAATAGATCGATGATGGATACGGCTTTCTTCTTCTTTCAACTCTTTGCGCTGGTGCATTTGGGATGATGCAGTAATGAGGTTTAATACTTCTTCATAGGCTTTTAATACCGTTTCGTGATATCCTAACAAAGCGATGCGTTGCTGGCTTTTCGCATCATTCCATAATGCACGTATAGTATTTTGTTTGAATATAGGTGCTGTGATACCTGCGCCGAGATTGTAAACCAGGGATGCAGGAGCTGTGAACCATTTATCCAGATCAAATGCGTTAAAACCTCCGTTTCCTCCAATCACGATGGATGGGAAGAAAGCTTTTCGCGCTGCAGATACGTCGGATTTACTAGCTAATAACTCCAGTTCGGCAGCCTTTATATCCGGGCGATATTGCAAAAGTTGTGACGGGATTCCTGCATCTGTGGGAAACTCATAACTACATGCAGTTTCAAATGACACTCGTTTCACCTTGAAAGGCAGTCGTCCTAATAAGGTGGCGATGGCACGTTCCTTTTCACTTATTTGCTGTTCGTTTGCAAGCAGCATTTCTTCCAATTTAAGGCGTCGTGACCGGAATTGGTCTACAGAAAGTCGGGTTACTTCACCTTCTTTCATCAGTTCATCGGTTAAATTATAAGCATCTCTGGCTGTTAGGATGGCTTCGCGTAGCACATATCGCTGTTTATCCAGTCCTATTAATTCAAAATAGTGTGTACCTACTTCTGATATCAATAAGGTGCGTGCCAGACGCATAGCTTCTACAGACTGCATCCAGCGGGATACGGCCGATCGTTTTTTATCGGTTAGCTTACCCCATATGTCAGCTTCCCATTGAAAATTGAGTCCTAGGTTGAAATTCCGGTAGGGATCTGGAATATGTTTGTCTTTTTCTAAATCGGGAGTGTTGGTGGTGCTGTTACCAACTCCGTCCATAGTGTACTCGCCAAAACGTTGTACTCCACCATCAATGCCTAATGAAAGATCGGGCAGCAGCGCTCCTTTTCCTACTCGAACTTGTGAACGGGCAATGGATATCCGTTCTATAGTTTGAAGGAATGAATGATTGTTATTTAACGCTTCGGCTATATAACTTTGCAATAACGTATCTGGAAAAAATGTTTTCCATGACATGGAAGAGATAGTAGTGCTGTCCGTTTCCCTATCCATATAGAACTCGGGTAACTCTATCTTTTCTGTCGGAGTAAGGGAAGGGGCTTTGCAACTTACCATAATCAGACAGAAAGCTCCTATTATTAAACCTGTTTTGTTTATATTGTTATTTTTCATCTTCTTCATCATAGCTGACTTTATTACGGTTAAGATGTGCAGACCAACTCTCGAAAATAAGGTAAAGTCCAGGTACAAGGAAGATTCCTACGAATGTACCGATAAACATACCTCCGGCGGCAGCTGTTCCGATGGAACGGTTGCCCAAAGCACCGGCTCCGCTTGCCATTACCAACGGGATTAGTCCGCATATAAATGCAAAGGATGTCATCAGGATGGGGCGCAGACGGCTTACGGAACCTCTAACGGCAGCATCAAAGATGCTCATTCCCTGTTTGCGGTACTGGTTGGCCATTTCCACAATAAGAATGGCATTTTTGCCTAGCAGACCAATCAACATTACCAAGGCTACCTGGGCATAAATATTATTTTCCAAGCCTGCCAGTTGCAGGAAAAAATAAGAACCGAAGATACCTGCCGGCAATGAAAGTATGACGGGAAAAGGCAGTAACAGACTCTCGTATTGTGCTGCCAGCAACAAATAAACAAACAGCAGGCAGATACCGAAAATAAGAACGGTTTGTCCACCCGAATCTTTCTCTTCACGAGTAACTCCTGACCATTCTATATCATAACCGCGAGGTAATGTCTCTTTGGCAATTTGTTCCACTGCTTCGATAACCTCTCCTGAACTGACTCCTTCGGCAGGTTCACCTGTAATCAAGGCCGAGGTGAACATATTGTAGCGTGTAATCTGGTTAGGACCGAATATACGGTCCATCGTCATAAAGTTAGAGTAGGGTACCATATTCCCGTCCTTGTTCTTGGCATAGAACTTATACAGATCTTCAGGATTCATACGATACTCTGGAGAAGCCTGTAACATCACCTTATACATTTGTCCGAAACGAATAAAGTTGGATGAGTAGAAACTGCCGATATAGGATTGGAGTGTTTCCATGGATTCATTTAGATTTACTCCTAATTTAGCTGCTTTAGCAATATCCACTTTCAGCAGATATTGTGGAAAATTAGGATTGAATCCTGAGGTTGCTCCCACAATGCGCGGATCTTCATTCAGCTTTTCTACTAATGTATTGGCAACATCGGCGAATTCTGCAAAGCTGCCTGCTGTTTTATCTTGTAAACGAAGTTCGAAGCCGCTGGCATTACCGAATCCCGGAACTGTAGGAGGCAGGAAGAACTGAATATCCGCATCTTTGATATGCGAGGTGCGGTCTTTGTATATCTCTATAAGTTCGGCTGCTGTTTGATCGCGTTCACTCCACGGGGTGAGATTAATCATACCCATACCGAAATTGGCGCCTTCCGTTTCAGTCATCAAACTATAACCTGCTAATGTGGAGATGCTTTCAATTTCTTTGAAAGGAAGCAGTGCAGCTTGTACAGCGTTCAAGGCTTTTTCGCTACGTTCCAATGTTGCTCCCGGAGGCGCATCTACATTAACATAAATCATACCTTGGTCTTCATTGGGAATAAAGCCTGAAGGAAGTACTTGACTCATGCCGAAAGTGGCAAGGAAGAAAATAATCAGTGTGGCATAAGTGATTATTTTCCGGCTCAAATACTTGTGTAATCCGATATTGTATTTCTTTTCAAAGCGGTCGTACCGGCGGTTGAAAAAAATAAAGAAACGACGTAGCCATCCTGCTTTTTTCTTCTTTTTTCCATCAGCGGGTTTCAGTAACAAAGCACATAGGGCAGGCGAGAGGGTCAATGCGTTTATTCCTGAGATAACAATGGCTACCGCCAGTGTCAATGAGAATTGCCGATAGAAAATACCTACAGTTCCCTGCATGAAGCCCACCGGAACAAAGACTGCCGACATGACTAGCGTGATGGCAATAATGGCTCCACCGATTTCATTAATAGCTGCTACAGATGCTTTATAAGGAGAGAGTTTCTCATGATGCATCTTTACATGGACAGCCTCTACGACGACTATTGCGTTGTCTACTACAATACCTATTGCGAGCACAAGGGCGAATAAGGTCAACATATTTATGGAGAAGCCCAGCATTTCCATAAAAAAGAATGTACCGACCAATGAAACTGGTACGGCGATAGCCGGAATTAAGGTGGAACGGAAGTCTTGTAAAAATATATATACCACAATAAATACCAGTATGAATGCTTCGAGCAGTGTCTTCAGCACTGACTGTATGGAGGCGTCAAGAAAGCGTGATACGTCATAGGAGATATTGTAATCCATGCCAGGCGCAAAACTGCTTTCTTTGATTTCTGCCATTTTGGTTTTAATATTTTGGATGACTTCCCTTGCATTGGAGCCGGGGCGTTGTTTGATCATAATAGATGCCGATGGTCTTCCGTCGGTCATAGAAGTCATGTTATAATCTTCAGAATCGAATTCGATAGTGGCAACGTCTTTCAGACGTAGCAGTGAACCATCGGGAAGAGCTTTCAATACGATCTCTCCATATTCTTCTGCTGTGCTGAACTTTCCGGTATATTGTAGTACATATTGCAGTTGTTGGGGTAATTTGTCTGAACTGATACCTGTCTTGCCGGGTGCTGCTTCTATGTTTTGATTACGGATGGCTTCAGTTACATCTTGAGGTACCATGTTGTAGGCGGCCAGCCGATTAGGATTCAACCATACACGCATGGCATAATCACGGCTACCCATGATTTCTACCAAGCCTACACCGTCAATACGTTTTAATTCGCGCAAAATATTGATATCGGCAAAGTTATAAACAAACTTTTCGGTATGTGCACTGTCCGTACTCATGATGTTCAAGTACATCAACATACTGTTTACTTCTTTTTCTGTAATAACTCCGGCACGGATTACCTCTTCAGGCAATTCGTCTAGCACGGTAGTCACGCGGTTCTGTACATTTACGGCAGCTACGTCTGGATCGGTTCCCACTTTAAAATAGATAGTAGTGAGGGACATACCGTCGTTGGTACAAACAGTGGTCATGTAGGTCATGCCGGGTACTCCGTTGATGGCACGCTCTAACGGGGTGGCGACTGTTTTAGACATCACATCGGCACTAGCCCCGGTGTATCGGGCGGTTACCGTTACAGATGGGGGTACGATATCGGGAAACTGAGTGATGGGCAGTGTCAAAATAGACAGTACGCCCAAGCAGACGATAATGACGGAGATTACTCCTGAAAGTATCGGTCTTTTTATAAATAGCTTAAACATAAACTGTCCGTTTTATTTTACGATAGGTTGTTTTAATTCAACTTCTTTTCTGATTGCTTCCATATCAATGGTATCAGTCTTGATGGTAATGCCATCTTTCATCATTTGCACTCCCTCGTATACGATGGCAGTGTTAGGAGAGAAGTCTTGTGTCACATAGTAATTATTATAGCGTTCCAGCGGTTGGAAGCTGCGTACTTTTACTACACTGGCACTATCAACGGTATATACATAGGTGAAATCTTGAATTTCGAATGTTGATTTCTGGGGAACTAGGCAGATGTTGTCCATTTGGGTCATCATACGTACTTTTCCAGTCACTCCATGTTTCAGCAGTCCGTCCGGGTTCGGAAAACGGACACGGAAGGCAATGGAGCCGGTTCCTCGTTCAAAGTCACCTTCTACTGTTTCTAATGTGCCTTTGTGGGAGTAGATGGAACCGTCTGACAAAATCAGTTCCACATTATTTTCTTCGTGCTGTTTTTGTCCGCTAAGTTGTTGGCGCTTGTATTCCAGATACTCGCTTTCGTTCACTTTATAGTAAGCAAAGATCTCGGAAATATCACTTACGGTAGTCAGTAAGCTTTGCGGATTTACCAGACTTCCCGTCTTATAAGGAATACGGTCTATGTAGCCGTCAAAAGGGGCAGTGATAGTAGTGTAAGAATAATCCATCTGTGAACGTTGCATTTGTGCTTTTGCCTGTTCCACTTTCATTTGGGCTACTTCTTTTTCTTTATTGGCTTGGTCGAGTCGGATTTTTGATAAGATTTGTTTGTCAACCAGCCGGCCTATTCTTTCGGCTTCATAATTTGCCATTTCATATTGTGCCTGTGCTTGTTTGTAATTGGCTTGCGCCTCTTTTACCGTTTCGCTATATTGGTCGGAACTGAGTTGGAATAGGGGCTGTCCTTTTTTGACTTTCTGTCCTTCGTCTACATATATTTGTTGAACAAATCCTTCCACTTTGGGCTTAATTTCTACAAACTGTATAGCTTGCACATCAGCTACATATGAGCGTGGAAACTCAATGGTTGTGGGGTGAAGAATGGTGATGGGAATGAATTCTTTGTGATGTTCCTGCTTGTTGTCCGATTGACCACAAGAGCATAGCAATCCTGTGCATGTACACAGGACCGCAATTTTCTGAAAATTACTCTTCATGAAATTACGAATACAATTTAAAAAGATTAATAATTGAGTTTGAGTAAATAAAAGATCCGGCTTGCATTCAAATCTTTCAGAATACAAGGCCAATATGTATGAATATGCTTTAATGTGACATATTAAATGCGGTACACACAAAAGATAATGTGATGATGTACCACTTTCCCCGGATTTTCACTGACAGGTGTGTAACTTTGTACCGGAACTTGGGGAATAGCAAAAAGATTGACCAGCATGTCGATAGTGCAGGGTAAAAAACGACTGTTTGGCAGTTGTGCACGTCCCGACTGGAAATAATAAGTTTCTTCTCCTCTGTTTTCTTCATTGTTGTCAGAAGGCAGGGTGGGTTGTTCCATCGTTTCTACCATAGCCAGATTGGCATCAATCAGTGGAGCGCATACATCAAATTGTACGAGTAATAACATAATTACGCATACTATTCTTACCACATATTTTTTGATACCGTTGAACATGAAAAATATTTTGTTTATTAATTCGTTTGCAAATTTAATATAATTGAACACTGTTTTCAAACTAATCATCCAAAATTAGTGAGTTTTAATATATCCTTTCTCTTTTTTGGAACTACTATCCTTTATACTGACTGAAATCTGTTATTTTTGTACTCAGTATTTTAAATAATCAGATAATATTACTTATGTTACAACCCGAATTGAAATTTCGTCGAGATAAAATACGCTATTTAATGGCTCAACAAGGCATTGATGCTGCCCTGATAGCTTGTAATGTAAATTTGCTTTATACGTATGGTGAGATAGTGAACGGCTATCTTTATTTACCGCTTCATTCACCGGCACTTCTCTTTGTAAAACGTCCTAATAATATTGTGGGAGAATTTGTATTCCCTATTCGTAAACCTGAGCAGATAGTGGACTTGTTAAAAGAAAATGGTATACCTGTAGCTTCAAAGATAATGTTGGAAGGTGGGGAACTGCCTTATGCGGACTATATGCGTCTTGCATCTCTTTTTCCTGGATCGGAGGTAGTGGATGGAACTGCTATTATTCGTGAAGCGCGTAGCGTAAAGACTCCGCTGGAGATTGAACTTTTTCGTCGGTCGGCTGCTTTACATGCTCGAGCATATAGTAAGATTCCCGATGTATACCATCCGGGGATGACTGATCGTGAACTATCTGTTGAGGTGGAACGCCTGATGCGACTGGAAGGTTGTCTGGGAATATTCAGAGTATTTGGTCAGAGTATGGAGATATTTATGGGAAGTGTGTTGGCCGGAGATAATGCAGCTACTCCTTCGCCTTATGATTTTGCCTTAGGTGGTAAGGGATTGGACCCGTCTTTGCCCGGAGGAATGAATGGAACTTTGTTGAAAGAGGGGTATAGTGTAATGGTGGATATAGGGGGAAACTTTTACGGATATATGTGCGATATGAGTCGTGTGTTCTCCATTGGAAAATTAAATGATGAGGCTTATGCAGCTCATCAAGTTTGTCTTGAAGTACAGGATAAGGTTGCTTCTATGACAGCGCCTGGTGTGGTATGCGAGGATCTTTATAATGCGGCCATTGAGATCGTGACGAAAGCTGGATTTGCCGATCGTTTTATGGGGGTGTCCCAGCAGGCACGTTTTATAGGGCACGGCATCGGGTTGGAGATCAATGAGGCACCAGTGTTGGCTCCGCGTATTCGGAGGGAGTTGGAGGAAGGAATGGTGTTTGCCCTTGAACCTAAAATCGTATTGCCGGGAGTAGGACCGGTCGGCATTGAAAATTCTTGGGTAGTTACAGAAAACGGGGTCGGCAAACTGACCATTTGTAATGAGGAGATTATAGAGCTTTGATTCCTTGGATGTAAATATTGAAGCGGAAATATCAAAAAAACGAAAAATTTTATGGTTCTTGTTCTAGTGTCATTGGGGGCAAAGTGAAGAACTTGAATATAAAAAAGATCCCGAAACTTTTAGTTTCGGGATCTTACATGGTTTGAAGTATATTTTTTATTCCCACTCAATGGTAGCATTTGGTTTGGGCGACAGGTCATAGCATACGCGGTTCACATTCTTTACTTCTTTTAGAATACGGTCGGTAATTTTCATCAGAATGGACCAGTCTATCGGTTCGATAGTAGCTGTCATAGCATCTACGGTGTTGACAGCTCGGATAATAACAGGCCAGTCAAATGAACGGGCATTGTCACGCACGCCTACTGATTTGAAATCGGGTACTACGGTGAAATATTGCCATACTTTCTTGTCCAAGCCTGCCAGTTGGAATTCTTCACGCAAGATGGCGTCCGATTCGCGAACAGCTTCCAAGCGGTCACGAGTGATAGCCCCCAAACAGCGCACTCCCAAACCAGGACCAGGGAACGGCTGACGGTAGACCATGTCGTATGGTAAACCAAGTTCCACTCCGCAGGCACGGACTTCGTCTTTGAACAACTGGCGTAAAGGTTCTACTAATTCAAACTGTAAATCCTCGGGTAAGCCACCTACATTGTGATGGGATTTAACCATTTTGGCTGTTTTAGTACCACTTTCTACGATATCAGGATAAATTGTACCTTGTCCCAAAAAGTCGATTCCATTTAGCTTACGGGCTTCCTCTTCGAACACACGAATAAATTCACCACCGATAATCTTGCGTTTCTGCTCCGGATCAGCTACATTTTCCAGTTTACTCAGGAACCGGTCTGTAGCATCCACGTAAATCAAATTAGCGTTCAACTGATTTTTGAAAACTTCAATTACTGCTTCCGATTCACCTTTGCGCATTAATCCATGGTTCACATGTACGCAGACCAGATTATTGCCGATGGCTTTCAGCAACAGAGCTGCTACTACAGAACTGTCTACACCTCCGGAAAGTGCCAATAATACTTTCTTGTCGCCTACCTGGCGGCGGATCAATTCAATCTGGTCATTGACAAAGTTTGTCATATTCCAGTTAGCCTCTGCCTTGCAGGTATCAAAAACAAACGATTGTACAGCATTCTTTATTGCTTCCACATCATCCGTCAGTTGGGGAAGCTTCACTTCGCAACATGCTTTGTCATGACCGGCAGCCATTACGGGGATCCCTGCTTTGTAAATCTCGGGAAGCACGTCAATATCCACTCCGTCAATTACATGGTTGGGACCGCCATTGATAATGACACCCTTTACATTGGGCAATGCTGTCAGCTCGGCGGCTGTGATATCGTGCGGGTAAATTTCACTATATACACCCAAAGCACGAATGGCTCTGGCAAGCACGGTGTTTTCGGTGCTTCCCAAATCCAAGATAACAATCATATCTTGTTTCATTCCGTTATGTTGTTTTTAAGTTATTAGTTGGTTGTCTATTATTCCCACTCAATTGTGGCAGGCGGTTTGGACGAGATATCATAGCATACGCGGTTTACACCTTTTACTTTATTGATTATGTCGTTTGAAACCTTAGCCATAAATTCATAGGGAAGATGAGCCCAGTCGGCGGTCATGGCATCCGTACTAGTTACGGCACGTAGGGCAACGGCACGTTCGTATGTACGTTCGTCCCCCATTACTCCCACACTTTGTACGGGTAGCAAGATTACGCCTGCCTGCCATACTTGGTGGTAAAGGGATGTTTCGTTTCCGTCCGAGTCTTTCACTTTCCAGTCTCTCAATCCTTGGATATAGATATCATCGGCGTCTTGCAGAATACGTACTTTCTCAGGAGTGATATCACCCAAAATACGTACCGCAAGTCCTGGTCCGGGGAATGGATGGCGTGTAATCAGATGTTCCGGCATACCTAGTTCACGACCTACGTGGCGTACTTCATCCTTGAATAGCAGACGCAGAGGCTCGCATAGTTTCAAATTCATTTTTTCGGGCAGTCCACCTACGTTGTGATGACTTTTGATTACAGTGCCGGTGATACTTAATGACTCGATACAGTCAGGATAAATGGTACCTTGTGCCAGCCATTTCACATCTTTAATTTTATGAGCTTCTTCATCGAATACGTCAATAAAACCTTTGCCGATAATCTTACGCTTCTTCTCAGGTTCTTCCACACCTGCCAGTTCACTGAAGAATTTTTGGCTGGCATCCACTCCGATTACATTCAGTCCGAGACATTCATAATCATGAAGTACATTTTTGAATTCGTTCTTACGCAGCATGCCGTGATCTACAAAAATGCAGGTAAGATTCTTGCCTATCGCTTTATTTAATAATACGGCTGCCACAGATGAGTCTACTCCGCCACTCAGCCCCAGTACTACTTTGTCATTTCCCAGTTGCGCTTTCAGTTCGGCTACAGTCGTTTCAATGAAAGAGGCAGCGCTCCAGTCCTGTTTCCCCCCGCAAATGTCGACTACAAAATTTTTCAGAAGCTGGGTTCCGTCTTCACTGTGGAACACTTCCGGGTGGAACTGTACTCCCCATACTTTCTCTTCCTTTATTTGATAAGCAGCGATGGCTACTTTATCTGTTGAAGCGATAATTTTGAAATTCTCCGGAATGGCGGTGATGGTATCTCCGTGGCTCATCCATACTTGTGAGTGTTCACGGACGTTCTTCAATAGTGGGTTCTCTTGGTCGAAAGTGGAAAGGTGTGCACGTCCGTATTCACGTGTGCCGGCCGGTTCCACTTTCCCACCGTTTGTATAAGACATGAACTGTGCACCATAGCAGATACCCAAAATAGGATACTTTCCGCGAATGTCACTCAAATCGACTTTAAAGGCGCTTTCATCATACACCGAGAAAGGGCTTCCCGAAAGGATAACGCCGATTATGGACGGATCATTGTGTGGAAATTTGTTGTAAGGCACAATCTCGCAATAAGTATTCAGTTCGCGAACGCGACGGGCTATGAGCTGTGTGGTTTGTGAACCGAAGTCGAGAATAATGATCTTTTCTTGCATATATATTAAGATATGTAAATGATTTCGTGCCGCAAAGATACTCAGAAAAAATAAAAATCCGTCATGCTGTTGAGGCTTTTTATAATTGAATTGGAAAAACTTTGTTCTTCCTGCTTCCTTGTGGAAAAATATGCAAAAAAAAGATTGGAATGTTTAGGAAATGTCGGCTGGTATATAAATCACGGGCTGTCCGACAAGCATTTGAGGGCAGCCCGTTTTTTGTGTGGATAATATTTTATTTTTTGCCAGCCTGTTCCTTCAACAAGTCACGGATTTCTGTAAGTAATACCTCTTCCTTGCTAGGGGCAGGTGGGGCGGCGGGAGCAGGAACTTCTTCTTTCTTGCGATTCAGTTTGGCAAGTAATCTTATAAATAAGAATATAGAAAAGGCAATAATCAGAAAGTCAAAGGTAGCCTGCAAGAACTGACCGTAATCCAATGATACCGCAGGCGCAATCTCTTTGCCGTCGGCTCCAATCTCAGCCGCCTTCATTACCCATTTCAAATCCGTAAAATTCACACCGCCAACCAGCAAGCCGATCGGAGGCATAATTACATTAGCAACCAGCGATGATACGATCTTGCCGAACGCCCCACCAATAACCACACCGACAGCCATGTCAATGACGTTTCCTTTCATTGCAAACGCCTTAAAGTCCTGTAAAAATGTGCTCTTTCCCATCTTTTTTCAATATTTAATGTGAATTTAATATGCGAATATAAAAACATTTTCGTAATTTTGCACCGCATTTGAAAATAAAACAAATGCGGAGACCGAGAGATATTTGAACAAATATTATAAAACCCTTAAAAGTTTAAACAAAATGATTAAAGTAGGTATTAATGGATTCGGACGTATCGGACGTTTCGTTTTCCGCGCTGCAATGAAGAGAAACGATATTCAAATCGTAGGTATCAATGACCTTTGCCCGGTTGATTACTTGGCTTACATGTTGAAGTATGACACAATGCACGGTCAATTCGACGGTACTATCGAAGCAGATGTTGAAAACAGCAAATTGATCGTTAACGGTCAAGCTATCCGTATCACAGCTGAAAGAAATCCGGCTGACTTGAAATGGAATGAAGTAGAAGCTGAATACGTTGTGGAATCTACAGGTTTGTTCTTGAGCAAAGACAAAGCTCAGGCTCATATCGAAGCTGGTGCAAAATATGTTGTAATGTCAGCTCCTTCTAAAGATGACACTCCGATGTTCGTTTGCGGTGTAAACGAAAAAACATACGTTAAAGGTACTCAATTCGTATCTAACGCTTCTTGTACTACTAACTGCTTGGCTCCTATCGCTAAAGTATTGAACGACAAGTTCGGTATCCTTGACGGTTTGATGACTACAGTTCACTCTACAACTGCTACTCAGAAAACAGTTGACGGTCCTTCTATGAAAGACTGGAGAGGTGGTCGTGCTGCTGCAGGCAACATCATTCCTTCTTCTACTGGTGCTGCTAAGGCTGTAGGTAAAGTTATTCCGGCTTTGAACGGTAAACTGACTGGTATGTCTATGCGTGTTCCGACTTTGGACGTTTCTGTAGTTGACTTGACTGTTAACTTGGCTAAACCGGCTACTTACGCTGAAATCTGCGCTGCCATGAAAGAAGCTTCTGAAGGTGAACTGAAAGGTGTTCTGGGTTACACTGAAGATGCAGTTGTTTCTTCTGATTTCTTGGGTGACACTCGCACTTCTATCTTCGATGCTAAGGCAGGTATCGCTTTGACTGATACTTTCGTTAAAGTTGTATCTTGGTACGACAACGAAATCGGTTATTCTAACAAGGTTCTTGACCTGATTGCTCACATGGCATCTGTTAACTGCTAATATACAGTTAGAAAATAATAAAAAATAGGCGGCTTCTTTTATGAAGTCGCCTATTTTTTTTGCACATTTGCAATTAATTTATTTTCTTCAAGAGATAGGTATATGACAAGACTTAAACTTACACTAATATTACTTTGTTTTATGACTATGATACAAGCCTCAAATCCTTTCTTTGAAAAGTATTCAACTCCACATGGAACTGTTCCTTTCAATCTGATAAAGACTGAACATTACGCACCTGCCATACATGAAGGCATCCGCCGGCAAAATGCAGAAATAGATGCGATCATCAATAACCCTGCTGCTCCGACTTTTGAAAACACGATAGTGCCCTACGAGAAGTCCGGAGAACTGTTGCATCGTGTCACTACCGTATTCGGCAATCTGCTCAGCGCCGAAACCAGCGATGAATTGCAGGAACTTGCCCGGGAAATCATGCCACTGATGAGCGAACATGAAAATAACATCAGCCTCAACGAAAAGCTATTTGCCCGCATCAAAGCCGCATATGAGCTGACAGACAAGAATAAACTTACTCCAGAACAGTCCAAGTTACTGGAAGACATCTACACCGGCTTTGTCCGCAACGGAGCAAACCTGCAAGGAGATGCCAAGGAAAAGTACCGTAAATTGTGCAAAGAATTAAGCTTATTAACACTGCAGTTCAGTGAAAATGCCCTGAAAGAGACAAACGACTACCAATTGGTGCTGACCAATAAGTCACAGTTGTCCGGTCTGCCTGAAAGCGCCGTTGATGCCGCCGCAGAGACAGCGCAGGAAAAAGGTGTAAAAGGTTGGGTATTCACCCTGCATGCCCCAAGTTACAGCCCTTTCATGACGTACGCCGACAACCGCGACCTGCGCCAAGAACTTTACATGGCATATAATACCAAATGCACACATGACAATGCCTGCAACAATCTGGAAATCGTAAAGAAAATTGCCAACGTCCGCATGGAAATCGCCCAACTGCTGGGCTACGACAACTTTGCCGAATACAACCTGAAAGAACGAATGGCACAAAACAGCGACGCTGTATACAAACTGCTGAACCAACTGTTAGAAGCATATACACCCACCGCACAAAAAGAATATGCTGAAGTGCAGGCACTGGCACGCAACGAAGAAGGAGAAAGCTTCAATCTCATGCCATGGGACTGGAGTTACTATTCCCAAAAGCTGAAAGACCGGAAGTTCAGTGTTAATGATGAAATGCTTCGTCCCTACTTTGAGCTAAGCAAAGTTAAAGAAGGAGTATTCGGACTGGCAAGCAGGCTGTACGGCATCACATTCAAGAAGAATCCCGGCATTCCTGTTTATCACAAGGATGTGGAAGCCTACGAAGTATTTGATAAAGACGGCACATATCTTGCTGTACTCTATACAGACTTTCATCCCAGAGCCGGAAAACGCTCCGGTGCATGGATGACGAGCTACAAAGGGCAGTGGACAGATGAGAAAAGCGGCGAAAACAGCCGTCCGCACGTATCTATCGTGATGAATTTTACCAAACCCACACAAAACAAGCCCGCCCTACTGACTTTCGATGAAGTGGAAACTTTCCTGCACGAGTTCGGGCACAGCTTGCACGAGATATTTGCCAACTCCATTTACGAAAGTTTAAGCGGCACAAATGTTTATTGGGACTTTGTAGAACTGCCTTCTCAGTTCATGGAAAACTTTGCCATTGAAAAAGAGTTCCTGCACACCTTTGCCCGCCACTACCAAACCGGCGAACTCATCCCCGACGAACTGGTGCAGCGCATTGTAGACTCATCGAATTTCAACGTGGCCTATGCCTGCCTGCGCCAAGTAAGTTTCGGATTGCTGGATATGGCATGGTATACACGCAATACCCCTTTCGAAGGGGATGTTAAAGCTTATGAGAAGAAGGCTTGGGATAAAGCACAAATACTCCCTGTTGTAGAGGAAACCTGTATGAGCACCCAGTTCTCACACATTTTTGCGGGCGGATATTCTGCCGGGTATTACAGCTATAAATGGGCGGAAGTGCTGGATGCGGATGCTTTCTCGCTGTTCAAGCAATGCGGCATTTTCAATCCGGAAATAGCCGACTCTTTCCGCCGGAATATCCTGTCGAAAGGAGGTACGGAACATCCCATGACACTCTACAAGCGTTTCCGCGGACAAGAACCTACCATAGATGCGCTATTAATCAGAAACGGAATAAAAAGATGAAAGAAAAAATCAAAATAAAGACAATAGTCTGTTGCCTGATGATGACATCCATGCTTCTCGGCTTGGGCGCTTGCAACAATGAGGATGATGTAATGGAAATCTTCAACAACAAAACCTGGAAATTGGTTCGTATCGCCACCGAAAAAGGAAAAGAACAATTCTATCAAGGCTTGTGGAGCAACGAAAGTAAAGAAGAAATCGACCGTGAACTCAATACTTTCGGGGCAAAAGGAAACTACACTCTAAACTTTAACTGTGCCGAAGTGAACGGAGAAGTAACCGGTACGGTCAATGTCCATGCCGTCAATTCGAGCATCAATGATGCAGTTCTGAAAATAGACGGAAAGGAACATACCATAAGTATCAAAGGAAAAGTTATCGGTACAGAAAGCGACAAGTTGGCTAAAGTATTTATCAACGGTGTACAGAATGTGTTCAAATACGAAGGGGATATACATAATATTACTCTTTACTTCAAAGACGGAAATACAACAAAAGTCATGGGATTTACAGCCCGCTAAATACAACTGAAATATGGACGAAACCAAGAGAAGTAAACAAGAAGCCTTAGACAAACGTTATATACGCATGGCAAGCATATGGGCGGAAAACTCATACTGTCAACGTCGTCAGGTGGGTGCACTCATCGTAAAGGATAAAATGATTATCTCGGACGGATATAACGGCACGCCATCCGGTTTTGAGAATGTATGTGAAGATGAAAACAATCTCACCAAACCCTATGTGCTCCATGCCGAAGCCAATGCCATTACCAAGATAGCACGCTCCAACAACAGCAGCAACGGTGCCACAATGTACGTCACTGCCTCTCCCTGTATAGAATGTGCCAAACTTATCATCCAGGCAGGAATCAAGCGTGTCGTATACTCCGAAAAATATCGTTTGGAAGACGGTATCGAACTGCTGAAACGTGCAGGTATCGAAGTAATATATATGTCAATTGAGAGTTGATAACTTCGTGCACAGCCAAATAGTAAATCGTAAAATATAGTACATATCATTATGGGTACAAAAAACTCTTCCCGTTTCACACCTCTCATTATTGCAATCAGTGTAGTAGCGGGCATACTTATCGGAACTTTTTATGCCAAACATTTCGCAGGAAACCGTTTGGGGATTATCAACGGCTCGTCCAACAAGCTGAATGCGTTACTGCGGGTGGTAGACGACCAATATGTGGATAGCGTCAACATGACCGATCTGGTAGAAAAAGCAATGCCACAGATATTGGCAGAACTTGACCCACACTCCACTTATATTCCCGCACAGAAATTGGAAGCAGTCAATTCTGAACTGGAAGGCAGCTTCAGCGGTATCGGTATCCAGTTTACCATACAAGAAGATACCATACACGTGAACAGCGTAATACAAGGCGGTCCGTCCGAAAAAGTAGGACTCATGGCAGGTGACCGCATTGTTATGGTAAACGACAGCCTGTTCGTTGGCAAAGGGCTGACTAATGAAAAAGCCATGCGCAATCTGAAAGGACCTAAAGGCACACAAGTGAAGTTAGGAGTGAAGCGCGCCACCGAAAAAGAGCTGTTGGATTTCACCATTACACGCGGCGACATTCCCCAGAACACGATTGATGCCGCTTATATGCTCAACGATGATTTCGGCTACATACAAGTCAGCAAGTTCGGGCGTACCTCACACGTAGAACTGCTGAATGCCATTGCCCAGCTAAGCCATCAAAAATGTAAAGGTTTCATCATCGACCTGCGTGGTAATACCGGCGGTTACATGGAAGCCGCCACCCGTATGGTAAACGAGTTCCTTCCGGAAGGGAAACTCATTGTATATACACAAGGACGTAAATATCCGCGCATGGAAGAGTATGCCAACGGTACGGGTAGCTGCCAAAAGACACCGCTCGTTGTATTGGTAGATGAAGGTTCGGCTTCTGCCAGTGAGATCTTTGCAGGTGCTATTCAGGACAACGACCGGGGAACTATCGTTGGACGCCGTTCTTTTGGCAAAGGCTTGGTACAACAGCCTATTGATTTCAGTGACGGTTCCGCCATTCGCCTGACTATTGCCCGCTACTATACTCCATCCGGACGTTGCATCCAGCGTCCCTACGAAAGCGGGAAAGACTCTAAATACGAAATGGATTGGCTGACCCGCTATGAACATGGAGAGTTCTTCTCTAAAGACAGCATCAAACTCGACGAAAGCCTGCGCTACTCCACCGGACTGGGACGTCCCGTTTACGGCGGTGGCGGCATTATGCCCGATGTATTCGTACCCCAAGACACAACCGGAGTATCTTCTTATCTGATAGAGGTCAGCAACAGGGGGTTGATTATACAGTTCAGCTTCCAATACACCGACCGCAACCGTGCCAAGTTGAGTGCGTTCGAAAATGAACAGGATTTACTGAAATACCTGCGCCGCCAAGGTATTGTAGAGCAATTCATACGTTTTGCCGATTCCAAAGGAGTGAAAAGACGCAATCTGCTGATACACCGTTCCTATAAATTACTGGAACGGAACCTCTACGGCAATATCATCTACAATACGTTGGGTAAAGAAGCCTATATCCGATATATCAACGAGAGTGACGCTACTGTAAAGAAAGCGTTGGAAATCCTGGAACGTGGCGAAGCTTTCCCGAAAGCTCCGCTACAAGCCGGCCAAGAAGAGGAGAATACCAATGGAAAAGAAAAAAGAACTGCGCAAGCGTATAGCTTTACTGAAGACCCTTCACAAATCTACCGCTACGCATCAATCAGCTGAGATACTTGCCGCTCTCGAAGCACACCCGGTCTTTAGAGCGGCAAGCATTATATTATTATATCACTCATTGCCGGACGAAGTACACACACATGACTTCATCAGGAAATGGAGTACAAAGAAAAAAATACTCCTGCCTGTTGTCATAGGTAACGATTTGGAACTTCGCGTATATACAAGTCCTACCGACCTTGCTATTGGAGCGTATGGTATCGAGGAGCCTACGGGAGCATTGTTCACCGACTATGCCACAATAGACCTTGTCATTGTTCCGGGGGTAGCATTCGACCGTGACGGAAACCGGCTGGGAAGAGGAAAGGGGTACTACGACCGGCTGCTTCCCCGCATACCTTCCGCATACAAAGTCGGCATTTGCTTTCCGTTTCAAATAGTAGAAGAAGTTCCGGCAGAACCATTCGACATCCGTATGGACGAAATCATAACACAACAATGAAAACAAACTATCACACTCATACCACACGTTGCATGCATGCCGTCGGAAGCGATGAAGAATATGTTCTCAGCGCTATCAAAGGCGGTTTCCAGATACTTGGTTTCTCCGACCATACCCCTTGGAAGTACCGTACCAGCTACGTAGCCGATATGCGCATGCTTCCCGAGGAATTGCCGGAGTATATAGAAAGCCTGCAATATTTACGAGAAAAATACCGGGAGCAAATCGACATAAAAATAGGCTTGGAATGCGAATACTTTCCCGAATATATCCCTTGGCTGAAAGAACAGATTAAAAAGTACCAGTTGAACTACATCCTTTTCGGCAACCACCATTTCCACACGGATGAAAAATTCCCTTATTTCGGACATCACACAAACAATCGGGATATGCTCGACTTATACGAAGAGAGTGCTATCGAAGGGATGGAGAGCGGTCTGTATAATTGTCTTGCCCACCCTGACTTATTCATGCGCTCTTATCCCAAATTCGATCATCACTGTGCCACAATCAGCCGACATATCTGTCGGACCGCAGCCCGGCTTAACATTCCGCTGGAATATAACATCGGATATGTGGCATACAATGAGGAACACGGGTTAAACACCTATCCCTGCCCGAATTTCTGGCACATTGCTGCCAATGAAGGATGCACAGCCATTATCGGTATGGACGCGCACAATAATAACGATTTAGAAGTTCCTATCTATTATGAACGTGCCTTACAAGAACTAAAGGAATTGAAGATTAAAACCACAGATACATTGAAGATGATGTATTAAAATGCCAACAGCAAGTACGCATATCACCGGAATATAATGTTAGTAATCACCTGCGCCCCCACATGCCGGTTCAGATTACGTACCAACAAATCTCTTCCCATCATCAGTTCCTGACGAAGGGCAGCAGAAGTAAGATGCACGTACAGCACCTGATTCTTTATATAAAGTTCACGTGTATAAGAAGCAATGACCGGTCCCAAAACTTCTGCCCACGAGTTGATGAGCCGCCGTTCATTCAGCGGAGACTCCAAACTCTCCTGCCTCAGAAAGCTTCGTATCAGTTTTCCTATCTGTTCTGCATCATTCCGTTTCATGCTTCATTTTCCTCACCAACCGCTACCTGGGTCTCTACCATTTCCGAAATGTTACCTTTCTCTACACGGAACATTTTATAATCACTGCCCACCTTATGCAGAATACGATCCAAATGTTCACGATTGGTATCTGTTATAAAGATCTGTCCAAAGTTATCACCTGCCACCAGTTTAATTATCTGCTCTACACGCGACGCATCCAATTTATCGAAAATGTCATCCAGCAGCAGTAACGGAACTGTAGTACCCGTCCGTTTCAGAAAGTCAAACTGTGCCAGCTTTAGAGCTACCAGATACGTTTTATTCTGTCCTTGCGAGCCTTCCCGTTTAATAGGGAAATCACCCAGCAACATATTCAGTTCATCTTTATGTATCCCACGCAGAGAAAATCCCATTATCTGATCCCGCATACGGTTCTCCTTTAATACAGCCAACAAAGAAGCGTCACGAGCATGCGAATCATAAGTTAACCCGACCTTCTCCTTATCCTGTGAAATAAACGAATAAAAAGACTGGAAAATAGGAATAAATTCCCTGATAAACTCTTCCCGCTTATGGAATACCACTTCACCTGCCTGAGCCATCATCTCCTCCCATACCAGAAAAAGCTCTTCCTCCACCGGCATCTCACTCTTAAGCAATGTATTCCGTTGTGCCAATGCTTTATTATAACGAATCAATGCATCCAAATATTCTTTGTCATACTGTGAAATCACTACATCCATAAAACGGCGACGCTCATCACTGCCTCCACTTATCAAGACCGAATCGGCAGGAGATACCATCACTAACGGCAAGAAACCAATATGCTCGGACAAACGTGTATACTCCTTTTTATTCCGCTTGAATTGCTTCTTCTGACGACGCTTCATGCCGCAATAAATTTCTTCCGGCGTACCATCCGCAGCTTCGTAAAATCCTTGTATAACGAAAAAATCCGAATCATGCCTTATATTCTGCGAATCAATAGGATTCCCCGCACTTTTGCAGAAAGAGAGAAAATAAACAGCATCCAGCAAGTTTGTCTTTCCCATTCCGTTCTGTCCGAAGAAAGTATTTAGTTTCGGAGAAAAAGCAAGTTCTACCTGCTCCAGATTTTTATAATTAAGTATGGATATGCGTTTCAGTATCATATGACAGTTTATCGTTACTTTTCCCAGCAAAGATAATACAAACTGGGAGCAGAATAAAACGAATGCATTCATTTTATTCTGCCAAAGTACAACTTATCTTCATTGTATCCTGAAAGACAACGCAAAACAAAATAAATCTATGGTTTTGGAATACAAAATAAAAAAAGATGCCGCTAAATTTCGTTGATAGCTATAAAAAACTTACTTTTGCGGGTCGAATTAGCTATTAATGAATAATAACAAAAAGAATATATAAGAAATGGCAGAACAAAAAAAGACGAACGAAGCCTTAAACGTGGAAGACGCACTTACACAATCAGAGGCATTTCTCATCAAAAACAAAAAGACAATTATCGGTGCTATTTTAGCTATAATCATCATTATAGCAGGTATAGTAATGTACAAGAACCTCTATGCGGCACCTCGTGAGGAAAAAGCACAGGCAGCCCTTTTTAAAGGACAAGAATATTTTGAAGCTGATGCTTTTGCAGAAGCCCTGAACGGCGATAGCATCGGTTACGTAGGTTTCATCAAGATAGCCGACCAATACAGCGGTACAGATGCAGCCAATCTTGCCAAGGCATATGCTGGTCTTTGCTATGCACATCTTGGCAAATTCGATGAAGCCGTAAAAGCATTGGAGAGCTTTGACGGAGATGACCAAATGGTAGCTCCTGCAATGAAAGGCGCTATGGGTAATTGCTACGCTCAACTTGGTCAACTTGATAAGGCATCTTCCATGTTGCTGAAAGCAGCTGATGAAGCAGATAATAATACACTTAGTCCTATTTATCTGAAGCAAGCCGGAGAAATTCTGGTTAAGCAGGGTAAGTATGACGATGCCATCAAAGCATATACTTCTATTAAGGATAAATACTTCCGTTCATATCAAGCTATGGACATTGATAAATACATCGAACAAGCTAAGCTCTTAAAGAAGTAATTCATACCCTATTTATAAGATATTTCGAGCACGGATTACACGGATATACACGGAAGTCAAAACCGTGAGTGCCGTGTAATCCGTGCTCTTCATTTATACTTTCCAATTTATTTAATTTTTAATCTTTAATTTATTATGGCTACAGCTTATCACAACCTTTCGGATTATGATTTCAACTCAGTGCCTAGTGCAGAGAATATGAAATTCGGTATTGTAGTATCCGAATGGAATTACAATATCACCGGCGCTCTTTTAAAAGGAGCAATCGACACCTTAAAAAAACACGGAGCTAAAGACGAAAATATCATGGTAAAAACCGTTCCTGGAAGTTTTGAACTAACTTTCGGTGCCAATCAACTTATAGAATACAGCGAAGTTGATGCTGTAATTGCAATTGGTTGCGTAGTTCGTGGAGAAACACCGCATTTTGATTACGTTTGCATGGGTGCAACTCAAGGCATCACTCAATTAAATGCAAGTGGCGATGTTCCAGTAATTTACGGATTAATTACCACCAATACAATGGAGCAAGCGGAGGATCGCGCAGGCGGCAAGCTGGGTAATAAAGGTGATGAATGTGCAATTACTGCAATAAAAAAGATTATTGCCGGTAACTAAAAAAGAGAGGAATAAATGATAATGAAGCAATTCCTGAGAAAAACAATGAAAAATGTAGCAGCCTACGTGGAACTTTTTCTGTCGGCAGTACTGGTGTTTGTGATAGTGGTGCTTATTATAAAGCTTATAGGGCAGTGCTTTTTTGATATATGGCATGATAAAATTAAACTGGAGTATTACATGGAATATATCATGTCGCTTGCAATCGGCGTGGAGTTTGTGAAAATGCTCTGTACTCATAAGCCGGGCACGATCATAGAGGTGCTTTTGTTTGCGACAGCCAGGCAGATGATCGTGGAGCATCTCAATGTATATGAGACACTTGTCGGAATAGGTGCGATAGCGGCGCTTTTTGCCATCAGAAAATTCCTTTTCTGCAGCTTTGATGAGGCAGACCACATGATATGCCGTGGCAGCCAGACGGTAGCGAGGGCAAATTTTATTTCCGGAACAAATATACCGGAGGAAAAGACAAAGCTGCTTAGAGATGTGATAAGCGAAAAATTGCAGGATGAGGGTAAAAATGTGTCAATCGGAGCCTGTGTGTATTACCAGGATTGTGCGCTCAGAGTTGATAATGTGAAGCAGGGCGTTGTCACAAGAGTCGAGGTAATTAAAAATCTGTAGATAAAAGGAGGATCAGCACATCTGTGCCAATCCTCTTTTTGCTACTCCAGATTAAGTTTCTTTGTCATATTGTATATCGAGCCTGCGACATACACCACTGTGAGAAGCAGCGATACGGCAAGTGCACCGATGACTACTCTGTTCATAAGACCTGCAACCTCCTGATGGTTTAATACATTTAAAATGTAAGTGATAGATCCCTTTGATGACAGCGGAATAAAAAATGTAAAAATCATCACTATAATATTTGTTACCTGACCGATCACATAAAGTATGATGAAAGTAAGCACAGAGTTAGCATCTTTGCTTCCATTTGCCCTGTAGCCGGTAGTAAGGCTGAAAAACAGCATAGAGATCGTGTAGAGCAGGGATATTACTGCAATACTGCCAAACATTACAACAGGACTCATTGTAAATCCGGCATTGGCAAACTCATCAGACATACTTCCTATAATATCTTTAATCCATGCAAAGCCATGGTTCATTATAGAAAATGTTAAAACAGCAACTATCAGATCGAGTATAAAAAGTACAAAAGCTGTCAGGAATTTTGACACATACAGCATCCATGGCGCTACAGGCAGCGTATTCATGAGGTAGCCTTCGTCTTTTAACAGATTGCGTCTGAAGTAAATAACTATGATCACTAAGCTGCAGATCAGCATGGCGATTACTGACAGGCTATGCAGTGCCCAGAAAAATACTGATACAAGATCAAATTCAAAGCTATCTAAAATTATTTCTGTCAGGGCTGACACAAACACCAGTGCATAAAGTCCGATATGCTCCCTGAATTGTTCCCTGAAATCATATTTAAGTAATTTTAACAGCATGCGAACACCTCCCTGAAAAGCTCATCAACACTTTTCTTGTAATTAGTGCGGATATTGTCTACGGAATCGTTTAGGAAAATACCGCCATCTCTGATAAATACCACATCATCGAGCACTTTTTCTATATCACTTATTAGATGAGTTGTGATAAGAATTGTTGAATCTTCATTATAGTTTTCGATTATTGTGCGTAAAATATAGTCTCTTGCGGCAGGATCAACACCGCCCATAGGTTCATCGAGCAGATAAAGCTTTGCATTCCTGCTCATTACAAGCACGATCTGTACTTTTTCACGCATACCTTTAGAGAGACTTTTGATCTTTGCCTGTGGATCAACTCCGAATTTCTCAAGCATGGCATTTGCACGCTCAGGTGAGAAATCAGCATAGAAATCCTTGAAAAATGCAATGATATCACTCACCCTTTTTGACGGATTAAGATATGTCCGCTCAGGAAGATATGATACCATAGCCTTGCTCTTTACTCCGACAGGCTCACCGTCAATCAGTATCTGCCCCTTGTTTGGCTGCAATACTCCGGCAAGCATCTTTATCAGTGTACTTTTACCACTGCCGTTAGGGCCGAGGATGCCGATAATCTTTCCACCGGGAAAAGTCACATTCATATTTTCGATAACCTTATGGCTCTTATAGTTTTTGCTTAGATTTTTGATTTCAATACGTTCTGCCATTTACATCACTCCTTTTTTAAACTTTTAAGATAATTTTCATATACCGTAAGGGACTGTTCCGGTGTAAAGCCGACCTTTGCCATTCCTTCACAAAACTCACTGCACAGCTTATGTGCCAGATCATTTTTTAGTGAGTCAGCCTGATTCCCCATGTCTGAGACAAATCTGCCGGAGGTACGTCTCGACTCCAGATAGCCGTCACGCTCAAGCTCAGATAGAGCCTTTTGCATGGTGTTTGGATTTACACCGGCTGACAATGCCAGCTCTCTTACGGATGGCACTTTGTTACCTGGCTTTAGGCTGCCGTTTGCAATATCCATCTTGAACCGGTCTATGATCTGTAGGTATATGGGCGTTTCGTTGTTAAAATTCCATTCCATCATTTCACCTGCTTTTGTACTACTGTATTATTTGATTAATACAATAATACATGTGGGGTTATTTGTCAACTACAAATTAATTTCTTACAAAAATGTAAGATACGAGGTCGAAATGTAAGCTGATTCGATAGCATACATTCCGGTCTTTTGTTATTATAATGATATGAAGAGGCTGCAGCCCGCAACTGTGAAGGTACTGAACAGTTATGTCATATTAAAAAAGGTAACAAAAATAGAAGTTTAAATAACATTTTGAAATAATCGCAAAGGAGCATCGAAAATGGCAATCTTAGAAGTAAGTAACCTCAAAAAAATATATACCACCAGGTTTGGCGGCAATCAGGTTCAGGCATTGAAAAACATCAATTTCTCTGTAGAGGAAGGTGAGTACGTGGCAATCATGGGAGAGTCCGGCTCAGGAAAGACGACACTTTTAAATATTCTCGCGGCACTTGACAAGCCGACAGCGGGAGAGGTGCTTTTAAATGGAAAGAATCTTGTCTCGTTGAAGGAAAAGGAGATATCTGCCTTCAGACGTGAGCATCTGGGCTTCGTATTTCAGGATTTTAATCTGCTTGACAATTTTTCACTGAAGGACAATATCTTTTTACCGCTTGTGCTGTCAGGTGTGGACTATAGGGATATGGAAAAAAGGCTTGCACCTATAGCTTCACTGCTTGGAATTGAAAAGCTGCTTAATAAATATCCATATGAGGTGTCAGGCGGACAGAAACAAAGGGCAGCAGTGGCACGCGCGATAATAACAAATCCTGAATTAATTTTGGCTGATGAGCCGACAGGAGCACTTGATTCAAAGGCAACAGACAGTCTGCTTAGGCTGTTCAACAGGATAAACGAGGACGGACAGACCATTCTCATGGTGACACACAGCACAAAAGCTGCAAGTCATGCCAACAGGGTGCTTTTCATAAAGGACGGTCAGGTGTTTCATCAGATTTACCGTGGCAATCTTACAAATGACGAGCTCTATGTGAAGATTCAGGATGCACTTATGCTGATTACGACAGGTGGTGAGAAGCATGAATAAAATATATAGCAGGCTGGCATTTACAAATATAAAAAATAATAAGACTCTCTATATGCCTTACATTATATCGGGAATGGTCATGATAGCCATGTTTTATGTGATGATGTTTTTAAACAACTCAAGGGGACTTAGCAAGGTGCCTGGCGCGGATGCACTGGCGTCGATAATGGGGCTTGGATGCGGAACAATAGCGGTTTTTTCATATATATTTCTGTTTTATACAAACAGCTTTATAATCAAAAGGCGCAAGAAAGAGGTCGGAATATACAATATTCTTGGCATGGAAAAACGTCATATCGCGAGAGTTTTGTCAATTGAGACACTTACCGTAGCACTCGCAGCAATAGCATCCGGAATTATAGCAGGGATTTTATTTTCTAAGCTGATGATTATGTTTCTTTATAGGATTATAAATATTAAAGCACAAATTAATTTCACTGTATCTGCTAGCGCTGTCGTAAATACAATATTAATTTTTGGAGTGTTATATTTTCTCACTCTCATCTATAACCTGATGCAGGTGAAGCTTGCTAATCCGATAGAGCTGCTTCGCGGGGGCAATGTCGGTGAGAAAGAGCCGAAGAGCAAATGGCTTATCGCTATAATCGGACTAGGCTGTCTTGCCGGGGGATATTATATTGCGATTACCACAAAGAACCCTCTCCAGGTGCTTTCACTGTTCTTTGTCGCAGTGCTGCTTGTCATCGTCGGAAGCGTAGCGTGGTTCCGGTTGCCCGTGGATTGATTTTTATTCATGCCACCAAACAGTCTGCTTGTGACATACATAATGTTTATGGTGTTCAGGTTTTCTATATGAAGGATTTTTCCACTCATTCCATGCTGGTTGTTCCCGATAAACAAATGCAGGATTTCATGTTCGTCATGGATTTGAATCCCGAAGGTGTTTGTTTTGACAATGAACCTCTTACCGTTGGCAAAAAGGTTACAGTTGTCAAAGGGGAGTTTAGCGGCATTGAAGGTGAAATCGCCACAGAAGCCAACAAGACTTATGTTGTTATCCGCATTACGGGTGTTTTAGTAGCAAGCATTAAAGTACCCAAATCCTATCTGAAGGCAATTAATGACTAAGCGACTCTCTGTCATCCTAATCTTCTCGAAAGATATTTTTTCTTCCCGATAAATAATAAAAAATCAATATAAAGATGAATTCTTTACTTTCCCGTGCTCTTGAGCTTCAACGGATGGCTCATGAACTTATGTATTTGGATACGAATGGTAGTCCTATTTATTCTGATGAATTCTGTCGTTTAAATAAAGAAGTTCTGACCCGTTCCGATTCTTTATTTTCCGAACAAAGCTCTGATATTGAAGAAGAGGGAAATCTGTGTCTTGCTCTGCTGATGGGGTATAATGCCACTATCTATGATAATGGAGATAAGGAGCGGAAAAAACAGGTTATTTTGGATCGTATCTACAATATTATGAGTCAACTTCCGGCATCTTTATTAAAAATGCGTTTACTGACATGGGGATATAGTGAAACGTATGATGAAGAATTGGCTCATGAAGCACATCAACTTATTGAAACGTGGAATATTTCAGACTTAACGGATGAACAGAAGGAAATAATAGAAGAATTGAGAAATTTCGAGGAGAATCAATATCCGTGGGAAGAAGTGCAAGAATAAATTTCCGCAAATCTATCAGGTTCTTAATATTACAATTATAATCAATGAAAAATTTTGCATTAATTGGAGCGGCGGGTTACATTGCTCCCCGTCATCTGCGTGCCATCAAGGACACCGGAAACCGCTTGGTTGCGGCTTATGATAAATTTGACAGTGTTGGGATTATGGATAGTTTTTTTCCGGAAGCATCCTTTTTTGTCGAACATGAATTGTTTGACCGTCACTGTACGAAACTGAAAGGTACTGACAAGCAAGTTGATTATGTCTCTATTTGTACTCCTAATTATCTTCATGATGCACACATGCGTTATGGGTTGCGTTTGGGGACTGATGTGATTTGCGAAAAGCCCTTGGTCTTGAATCCTTGGAATGTGGATGCCTTGGAAGAAGTGGAGAAAGAAACCGGACACCATATTTATACAATACTTCAACTTCGTCTGCACCAGTCTATTATTGATTTGAAGAAGAAAATAGAGAACGGTCCTAAAGATAAAATTTATGATGTGGACTTGACG
>ENA-UEPV01000286-UEPV01000286.1-human-gut-metagenome-genome-assembly--contig:-NODE-286-length-33730-cov-9.070633_pt1 | contig 33730 bp, 18 predicted proteins | sample MGYA00242942_ERZ507925 | MGnify/ENA primary metagenome ERZ507925 (study PRJEB26167, sample SAMN06115453) | human gut metagenome | host: Homo sapiens | place: China:Fujian | collected 2015-08-26... | reverse complement strand
TTTTCACGGCGTGAAACAAACAGGAAACCCGCAGGGAAAAAGGGTTGAAGCTGTGGGATGGAGGATGGTATAATCGGGCTACAAAACCAAACAGAAAACGGAGGAGAGAGCGATGTTCCGGTTCAACAACGACTATAACCGGGGGGCGCACCCGGCGGTATTACAGGCCCTGGCCCAGACCAACGAGGAGAACTACCCCGGCTATGGGGCGGACCAGTGGTGTGAGAAGGCCCAGGCAGAGATCATAAAACAGCTGGGAGGGGCAGAGGCTCAGGTCCACTTCATCGTGGGCGGGACCCCCACCAACGGCACCCTGATCTCCGCCGCCCTGCGTCCATCGAGCTTACCGGGCACAAGGTGCTGGCTGTCCCGGCGGAGAACGGCAAGCTCACCGCCCGGGCGGTGGAGGCAGAGTGCCGCAAGTATCTGGACGGGGGCGCGCCCGACTACCTCACCCAGCCCAGAATGGCCTATGTCTCCAGCCCGTCGGAGTTCGGCACGGTGTACTCCAAGGCCGAGCTGGAGGCGCTGTCCGCCGTGTGCAAGAAATACGGCCTGTACCTGTTCCTGGACGGAGCCCGGCTGGGCTATTGGCTTGCCAGTGAGGGCTGCGACGTGACACTGGCTGATCTGGCCCGGCTGACGGACGCCTTTTACATCGGCGGGACCAAGTGCGGTGCCCTGTTCGGGGAGGCCCTGGTGCTGGTGAACCCCGCCTTGGGGGACCACTTCCGCACCTGCATGAAGCAGCGGGGGGACGTGCTGGCCAAGGGCTGGCTGATGGGTCTGCAATTTTACACCCTGTTCCAGAACGGCCTGTACTTCGACCTGGCCCGCAAGGCGGACCGGCAGGCCATGGAGATCAAGGCGGCTTTCCAAAAGGCGGGCATCCCCCTGTGGGTGGACAGCCCCACCAACCAGCAGTTCGCCGTGGTGAGCCGGGAGCAGGAGGCGGCCCTGGCGAAAGACTTCATCTTTGAACTGAGCCACGCCGTGGACGAGGGGCACAACTGCATCCGCTTCTGCACCAGCTGGAGCACCCGGGACGAGGAGGTGGCCGCTTTGATCGAGGCCATCGGCAGGCTGAACTGAATCACATAAGAGACAAGACGGCGGACCGCCGGGCGAGAGGGCCTGACGATCCGCCGTTTTTTTCCTGATTTTTTGCACTTCACTGGAAAAAAGAGTTATTCTCTGCGGCGGTTATACGTTATAATAGATACATCGTCATATGAAAACTACAACAGGACACAAAAGCTGTGGAGTTCGATAGCCGACGGTGACGCCGACTACTTTTTTATGTGTTGTTGCGGTGGAAAAGAGGAGAGAGCGATGCAGAAAAAGCGCATCCTGAGCCTGCTGCTGGCAGTGAGCTGTTCCGTATCCCTGCTGACCGGCTGCGGAGGCAAGACCGGGCCGGAGACCAATGGCGGCGACGGGGAGCACGAAGCCATCACCATGACCGCCATGGTGCCCTTCCGCAACCCCAGCCACCTGGCAGACCTGGTACACGAGAAGTATCCGGAGATCAACATCGAGTTCGTCCCCTACAGCGGCTATAACGCCACGGCCATGCCGCGATGGAGCTGGCCGCCGATGAAATGACGGATATCTATTTCGGCAGCATGTACGCCCCGGCTGTGACCGACGTGAGCGACCATCTGCTGGATATGTCCGCCTATCCCTTCACGGACAGCTTTACCGACCAGCGCCTGCGGGAGGTGACGGACGACGGGCACATCTATATGCTGCCCCTGTATTACTCCGTGCTGGGGATCACCTATAACAAGACGCTGCTGGACGAGCACGGCTGGACGCTGCCCACCTCCCTGGAGGAGCTGGAGGCCCTGGCACCCCAGGTGGAGGCCGCCGGCTGCCAGCTGGCGCTGGACCAGGTGCAGTTCCCCGGCTATGGCTTTCAGTATCTGTTCAACATCCTCAGCGCGGGCTATGCCAACACCATCGAGGGCCGCAAATGGCAGAACAGCTTTTTGGCCGGGGAGGAGAACGCCCTGGACAACGCCGACCTGGTGGCCCAGGCCCAGGATATCCAGCGCTGGCGGGATGTGGGGATGCTGAACTTCAGCGGCGACCCGGACAGCGACACCAGCACCCGCGCCGCCTTTTTAGAGGGCAATACCCTGTTTATGATAGGCAACCTGACCTCTGTTTCGCCGGAGAGCGACGAGTTCGGCTTTATGCCCTATCTGTCTGAGGACGGCACAGAGAATACTTATGTGGCCAATGTGACCAAGTTTGTGGGGCTGAACAAGCACCTGGCCGACCCGGGCAATGAGCAGAAGCTGGAGGACGCCCTCCATGTGATGGAGGTCATCTGCACCGTAGACGGAATGCGCGCACTGAGCGTGAATATGGGCGCTGACGTGCTGGTGCCCCTGAAGGACTTTGTCATTCCCGAGGAGAGCGTTTATAAGCCCATTGAGCAGGCGCTGAACGAGGGCTATGTCGCCCCCTATATCTACACCGGCTGGGAGAATGTGGTGGTCCCTGTGGGGGAGAAGATGTTCTCCTTTATGAAGGGCGAGTGCGACATCAACGCAGTGCTGAAGACGCTGGATGACAACCAATATCTGCTTCGGGACAACTCTGACCGGGTCTATACCACTGTGACGGAGGAGCTGAGCGTGGAGGACTGCGCAAAGCTGGTGGGCATCCAGTTTACCAAGGCCAGCGGCGCGGATGTGGCCCTGGTGTCCACCAACAAGTGGTATCAGACGGACGAGGACGTGGCCATGAACACGGTGGAGCTGGTCAATACCACGGTGATCGTGGTCATGACCTTTGCCGTGCTGATGACCTGTGTGTGTGCGGGCTTTATTTTCTGGATGCAGCGCCGCCAGCAGAAGAAAGAGATGGCCATCGCAGAGGAGAACAACGCCAAGCTGGAACGGCTCAACGCCGAGCTGGTGTCCGCCGACAAGGCCAAAAGCGAATTCCTCTCCAACATGTCCCACGACATCCGCACCCCCATGAACGCCATCGTGGGCATCACCGACCTGATGGCCCACGAAGGGGATACCTCGGACAAGATGCACACCTACATCGAAAAGGTGCTCATGTCCAGCCGTCATCTGCTCAGTCTGGTCAACGACGTGCTGGACATGAGCAAGATCGAATCCAGCGAGGTGGCCCTGAACCAGGACTCCATCAGTCTGGCCGAGCAGGTGGGTCAGGTGGACAGCATCATCCGCTCCCAGACCAACGAGCGGGGGCAGAGCTTCCGCATCCGGGTCCACGAGGTGGCCCACGAATATCTCATCGGCGACGGGGTGCGCCTGCGGCAGATCTTTTTGAACCTGCTGTCCAACGCGGTGAAGTATACCCCCTATGGCGGGTACGTGCGCTTTGACCTGACGGAGCTGCCCTGTGACAAACCCGGCCACGCCACCTTCCGCATCACGGTGGAGGACAACGGCTATGGCATGACGCCGGAGTTTGTGGCCCACATCTTCGAGCCCTTCACCCGGGCGGAGAACTCCATGACCAACAAGGTCCAGGGCACCGGCCTGGGCATGGCCATCACCAAGAACATCGTGGACCTGATGGGCGGCTCCATCAGCGTGGAGAGTGCCACCGGCAAGGGCACCCGCTTTGAGGTCGTGCTGGAATTCCCCATCGACACCGAAGCGGACGCGGTACCAGAGGCGCAGGCGCTCCCGGAGGAGCCGGAGGACGTCTCTCCCCTGTGCGGGATGAACTTCCTCTGCGCCGAGGACAACGCCATCAACGCCGAGATCCTGGAGCTGCTGCTGGAATCCAAGGGCGCACACTGCAAAATTTACCCCAACGGTCAGGAGATCGTGGATGCCTTTGCCAGCGTCAAGCCCGGCGAGTACGACATGATTTTGATGGACGTGCAGATGCCGGTGATGGACGGCCTGGAGGCCACCCGCCGCATTCGCAATGGCGAAAATCCACTGGGCAGGATCATCCCCATCCTTGCCATGACCGCCAACGCCTTCCTTGAGGATATGCAAAAGAGCAAGGAAGCCGGGATGGATGTACATCTCTCCAAACCCGTGGACATTGCAGCGCTGGAACAGACCGTAAAACACTTCCGCGTTACCCCCCCCATTAAAAAATAGCGGAAACGCGCGTTTCCGCAGATGAAACACACAAATGATGTAAATAATATAGAAGAAGGTCAGAACGTGAATACACTTTCCGAGATTGAGGAATATTACAAAGCGCGTGAGCAGCAGCTGTTGAAAAAACTTCATCGACAGGAAGCTGCTCTTGCCGCAGCGGAGCAAACGCTGAAGCGATTGACCGAAAATCAGAAAGCACCGATGGACGAAACCACCGAGCAGCGTACTGCACAGGAGCAGGCATTCAAAGAAAAACTCTATCGGGATCCGCTGACAGGAATTTACAACCGCCGCTATTACGAAGAAGTTGTCCGTAAATCCATCGGCCCGGCAGGGATCGCGCTGATGGATGTGGACGATTTCAAGATCTGCAACGATACCTATGGGCATTACGCCGGAGATATGGCACTGAAAACGGTGGCAAACACCATCCAGTCCTGCATCCGGGCGTCGGACCTGCTCATCCGCTATGGCGGAGACGAATTTCTGCTGGTGTTATCCGGCATTCCGGGAGACTTTTTGCAGACCAAACTGGAACAGATCCGCACCGCCGCGCAGATGGCATCTGTACCCGGCTATTCGCATTTCCGTATCTCGCTGAGCATTGGCGGAACGATACAGTCCCTCGCCGACCCTATGGAAAACATCGTTCGCCGGGCGGATTGGCTGATGTATCAGGCAAAGTGCCGCAAGAATGCCGTCATGGTGGAGGTTCCTGGGCATAACCTGGCGGCTTTGGAAAAACTTTTGCAGAACAAGTCACAGATCTTACTTGTGGATGACTCCGCAATGAACCGCATGATGCTGACAGAGATCCTGGGAGATAGTTACCACATTCTGGAAGCAGAAAACGGACGGGAATGCATGGAAAAATTGCAGGCAGAAGCCGGAAACATTGCACTGGTGCTGCTGGACATCAATATGCCCGTTATGGACGGCTTTGAAGTGCTGAAAGCCATGAATGCCAACCACACCATCGAGGATATCCCGGTCATTATGATCTCCAGCGAGGACTCCGATGCGACGATCCGGCGTTCCTATGAGCTGGGCGCAAGTGATTATGTCAATCGCCCCTTCGATGCTCGTATCGTGTACCGCCGTGTGACCAACACCATCAAGCTGTACGCCAAGCAGCGGCGGCTGGTGCAGATGGTCTCTGAGCAGATCCGCGCCCGTGAAAATAATACGGATATGCTGGTGGGTGTACTGAGTCATATCGTAGAATTCCGCAACGGCGAAAGCGGCGCCCATGTGCGGCACATCCGTATCATCACCGAGCTGCTGCTCCACCGTCTGTTGGAGATCAGCAGCAAATACTCTATCACTGCGGAACAGCAGGATATGATCCCGCTGGCTTCTGCCCTGCACGACATCGGAAAAATCGGCGTTGACGAAAAGATCCTTAATAAGCCCGGCAGGCTGACCCCGGAGGAATTCGAGGTCATGAAGACCCACAGTATGCTGGGAGCCAAGATGCTGCATGATCTGGATAATTTTGCAGAGCAGCCGCTGCTGCAAACGGCCTACGAGATCGCCCGCTGGCACCACGAACGCTGGGATGGGCGCGGCTACCCGGATGGGCTGAAGGGCGATGAGATCCCCATCAGCGCACAACTGGTTTCGCTGGCTGATGTGTACGATGCACTGACCAGCGAACGCTGCTACAAAAAAGCCTTCTCCCACGAAAAAGCCGTGCAGATGATCCTGAACAGCGAGTGCGGAGCGTTCAACCCGCTGCTGCTGCAGTGCCTGACGGATATTCAGGCTGACCTGAAAGAAGAATTACAGCAGCGCAACTGAGCAATGGATGCAATAAAACAGGAGAACAAAAAGCCCAAATGAAACACAGAATCTCACGCCGTGCATTTCTGCGCGGCTGCACGCTGCTGGCGGCATCTGCTGCCGTCGGCAGTCTGACTTCCTGCGGCGGAACGAACGCGAAGGACAGCGGTCTTCCGCAGATCATTGTGGGAAGCGATACCTATCCACCCTATATTTATCTGAACAATGACGGCGTTCCCGCCGGGATCGACGTGGAGATCGCCACCGAAGCGTTCCGCCGCATGGGGTATGCTGCCCGGTTTGAAACGATCGACTGGGAGCAGAAAACAAATCTTGTGGAAAGCGGCGCCATCGACTGCATCTGGGGCTGCTTTTCCATGCAGGGACGCGAAGAAATGTACCGCTGGGCGGGGCCTTACATGGTGAGCCGTCAGGTGGCTGCGGTGGATGCCGACAGCAGCATCCGATCCCTCAGCGACCTTGCCGACAAGACCGTCGCCGTGCAGAGCACCGGCAAGCCGGAGGAAATCTTTCTCAGCGGCTCCGACCCGCGCATCCCGCAGACGGTGGAGGTGCTCAGCATCGAAAACCGCAGCGTGCAGTACGCGCTGCTGTCCTGCGGCTATGTGGATGCCATCGCCGCCCACGAGACAGGCATTCTGCAATACATGAAGGACAATTCCGTGGAGTTCCGCATTTTGGAGGAACCGCTGCTGGTCACCGGGCTGGGCGCCGCCTTTGCCAAGAACGACACCCGCGGTCTGGACAGCCAGTTGACCGACACCCTTGCGCAGATGCGCGCGGACGGCACGCTGGAGCAGATCGTTGGCAGGTATCTTGAACATGCTTCGCAGTATCTGGAGGTGGACACCATTGGCACGTAAAAACAGAACCACCCCGGATACATGGAGATGGGGGATCTATCTGGTCATCGGCGTGCTTTTTATGGCCGTCGTCGTTTTTTTCTCAGGTTGGCGGGCGCTGCGCACAACGGAGGCTCGTTTCTGTCAGATTCTTGATTTTGTCAAATCCCAATCCACCAGCTTTGAAAAGTACAACGATACCGTTGTGGCCAAAACGCTCCGCCGCACGGCGGTATCGGTGCATCAGCTGGCACAGGACCCTGCGCTCGACCTTTCCGACCCGCAGTGCCTGAACAGGCAGGCAGAGCTGCTCTGGCTCACAGGTATTTCAGTTCTGTCTCCGGACGGTACGCTCCTGTGCGAATCCACAACGAACGGCATCGGCTATGCCCGGTTTGGAGAGCAGCTCAAGAATGATATGGTTCTGGACGTTTTCTCTTACCCGCAAAAGACCTACCTGAAGCGGGTCCTGCTGGAGGATGGGTCTGCCGTGGATGTTGCGGCACACCGGGCAGAAGGCAAAGAGGTCATCCTGCTTGCCTACCGCTATACCCCGGCAGAATTTATAGAGGGAACGGCCTTGTCCATCCAGAGCGTACTGGACGGCTACTCGGTTGAGACCAGCGGCACATTGTTCATCGTGCAGAACAATCAGGTCATCGCCTCTAACCGCCCGGAGCTCATCGGGCAGGATGCTGCGGACAGTCCGCTGGTGCGGGAGATCCGCAAAGCCGGGGCTGCCAAAACGCTGACCCATACCCACGATTGGAACGGCTCCGGCTGCTATTTTGGAATGTACTGCCACGGAAGGTCTTTCGATCTCTACGCGTATACGGATGAAAAATCCGTCTTCCGTGAATCGTTTCCGTTGATTTTGATGGCGCTGGCCGGTTACATCCTGCTTGTAATGGTCCTTTGGGTGCTGCGCAGACGCTCCGTGCAGGAGATGGAGCAGCAGAAGAAAGAGCAGGAGAAGAAGTATCAGGCTCAGCTGGAGGAACAGAACCGCAAACTGGAGATCGCACTCCAGCACGAGGGTGCGGCAAACCGTGCCAAGCGGGAGTTCCTGTTCAATATGAGCCACGATATTCGCACCCCCATGAACGCCATCATCGGCTTCACCTCGCTGGCTGCGACCCATATTGATAATAAGGAACAGGTGCTGGACTACCTGAAAAAGATCTCTACCTCCAGCCAGCATCTGCTTTCCCTCATCAATGATGTGCTGGATATGAGCCGCATCGAGAGCGGAAAAGTAAAAATTGAAGAAAAAGCGGTGCATCTGCCGGACCTCGTCCACGATGTGCGCTCCATCATCCAACCCGATGTTTCGGCAAAGCGGCTGTCGCTTTTCATCGATACCATGGACGTGGAGAACGAGGACATCATCACCGACCCGATGCGGCTGAACCAGATCTTGCTGAACATTTTGTCCAACGCCATCAAGTTCACTCCCACAGGCGGTACGATCAGCATCCGCATTGCCCAGAAGAACGGTGCGCCCAAGGGCCGTGGCTGCTATGAGTTCCGCATCAAGGACAATGGCATTGGTATGAGCGAAGAGTTCCAGAAGCACATCTTTGAGGCGTTCAGCCGGGAGGAAAGCTCCACCGTCAGCGGCATTCAGGGTACCGGCCTGGGCATGTCCATCACCAAGAACATTGTGGATATGATGGGCGGCACCATTGCGATTGAAAGTGAACCGGGCAAGGGCAGCGAATTCATCGTAGATCTCTGCTTCGCACTCAGCGGACAAAGGGTGGAGCCCAAGCAGCTCCCGCAGTTGGAAGGGCTGCGCGCATTGGTAGCAGACGACGATACCGACACCTGCCTGAGCGTCAGCACCATGCTGTCCAAGATCGGGATGCGGCCGGAGTGGACGATCTCCGGCCGAGAAGCGGTGATCCGCACCCGATACGCCATGGAGCAGGGCGACGAATTCAGCGTCTACATCATCGACTGGCTCATCCCCGATATGAACGGCATCGAGGTCGTGCGGCAGATCCGCAAGATGATCGGGAAAAGCTGCCCTATCATCATTCTGACGGCCTACGATTGGACGGATATTGAAGAGGAAGCCCGCGCTGCCGGAGTGACCGCCTTCTGCGAAAAGCCGCTGTTCCTTTCCGAACTGCGCAGAGTGCTGGCAGAACCGTACGGTGCGGAGCCTGCCTGTAAGCCAGCGCAGCCAGCTGCCGCCGAGCTCAAGAGAAAGAATCTTTTGCTGGTGGAGGACAATCCCTTGAACCGCGAGCTCGCACTGGAGATCCTGAAGGAAGCGGGCTTTGCGGTAGACACTGCTGAGGATGGCGAGATCGCTGTCCAGAAGATGAAGCAGGCGGCCTCCGGGCAGTACGATTTGATCTTAATGGACATCCAGATGCCCAAGATGGACGGTTACGAGGCAACGCGGCAGATCCGCGCCCTGCCGGATGCTGCAAAGGCAGGCATTCCCATCTTTGCAATGACGGCAAATGCCTTTGAAGAAGACCGTCAGAATGCATTGAAGGCCGGGATGGACGGCCACATTGCAAAGCCGCTGGATATTCCGCATCTGCTGCAGGTCCTTGCAGATGTACTGAAATCATAACGGCTGCCAGCCGACAAAAGCAAAAGCACCCGCAGCAGGCTTCGCAGAGGCTCTTGACCACTGGAAGCGAATGCTGCGGGTGCTTTATTTATTTTTTGTCTGACAGGCGTTTGGCTTACAGGATCTTGTGCAGCTCCTGCACAAGGTCGCCGATCACGATGGGCTTGGACAAAAAGCCGTTCATGCCGCTTTCCAATGCGTTGCGGCGGTCCTCGTCGAAGGCGTTGGCGGTCATGGCAATGATCGGGAGCTTTGCCCGGGCAGGGTCATCCAGTGCGCGGATCTTCCGGGTGGCGGTGTAGCCGTCCATCACCGGCATCTGCACATCCATCAGCACCAGATCATAGCTGCCCGGCGCTGCGGTGCTCACCTTTTCCACCGCCACTTCACCGTTTTCCGCTGTATCGACCTGGAAGCCGTACTCGCGCAGGATCTCCTGCGCGATCTCGCGGTTCAGCTCGTTGTCCTCTACCAGCAGGATATGTTTGTCTTTGAAGTCGGCGTTCTTTTCCGGCAGAAGCTCCTGCGGCGCATCTGTCAGTTTCTGGCCGAGAGCGCTCATCAGAGTCTCGCGCAGGTCAGACAAGAACATGGGCTTGGAGCAGAAGGCGGTCACACCGGCGGCCTTTGCCTCTACCTCAATGTCAGACCAGTCATAAGCCGTCAGGATGATGATGGGGGTATCGTCGTTCAGGCTGCGTATCTGGCGGGTGACCTCGATGCCGTTCATATCCGGCAGCCGCCAGTCGATGATATAGGCGTGGTAGGCATCGCTCATCTCGATGGACTGCCGCGCGCGCAGCACCGCTTCCTTGCCGGAAAGGGTCCACTCCGCGCGCATTCCCACCTTGACCAGCATCTTTGTCACGCTGTCGCAGGTGTTGAAATCGTCGTCCACCACCAGAGCCTTCAGGCCTTCCAGCTCGGTGATCTTTTCCACCGGGCGGTGCTCTGCCTGCACCCGCAGCGGCACACGAATGATAAACTCGCTGCCCTTGCCCTGCGCTGTCTGCACCTCGATGGTGCCGCCCATCATATCCACGATGTTTTTGGTGATGGCCATGCCAAGGCCGGTGCCTTGGATACGGCTGACCGTGGAGGTGCGCTCCCGCTCAAACGGTTCAAAGATCTTTTTGGCAAATTCCGGGCTCATGCCGATGCCGTTGTCCTTGATGCGGAACTCGTACTGCCCGCAGCCGCACACCTGCCCGGCAAGCTGGCGCACCCGCACCGAGACCGTGCCGCCCGCCGGGGTGAACTTGATGGCGTTGGACAGCAGGTTCAGCAGGATCTGGTTCAGCCGGGTCTTATCGCAGTAGACATCCTCGTCGGTCACATCCATCGCGTCCATATAAAGCTCCAGCTGTTTTGCGTAGACCTGCCCACTGACAATGGTTTTCAAATCGTGCAGCACATCCGAAAGGTTGACTTCCACCTCTTCCAGATGGAGCTTTCCGCTTTCGATGCGGCTCATATCCAGCACATCGTTGATGAGCGAGAGCAGATGGTTGCTGGAAGCAAGGGTCTTGGCCAGATAATCCTTCACCCGCTCCTTGTCGTCAATATTGCTGATCGCCAGTGTGGTAAAGCCGATGATGGCGTTCATGGGGGTGCGGATGTCGTGGGACATATTGGAAAGGAAAGTGCTCTTGGCGCGGTTGGCAGTCTCGGCGGCGGCAACGGCATCCGAAAGCGCCTGATTCACCTGTTTGTCGGCGGTGCGGTCGGACATGACAAGGATGTATTTGGTCCTGCCCTCCACCTCGCTGCCTATGGCGATGTTATGGAACCAGCGGCGCTCTTTGGTTTCCAGATGCTCAAACTCGAAATCCCATTCCCGCTGCTGTCCGCTGAGAAGCCCATCCAGAAAGTTTTCGCCGTGCTCCGGGGCGCCCAGCTTGTCCAGAGCAAAGGCATTTTGCCGGACTTCTTTCCACGGGATGCCCAGCAGACGCTCAATGTTCGGGCTGACATAATCCACCTTGGAGGTCTCTGCGTCCAACATCAGGAAAACGTCGTCCACGTTCAGCGAGAGCTTCTGGAACAATTCATCCCGGTACAGGAGCTTGGTGTTCTTCTGGCGCAGTGCAGTATGGCCTCTGCGCACAACGAACAGAATGGCCAGCGCGGCAAAGCCAAGGACAATGCCTGCCACGATCTGCACCGTATGGAACCACAGCTTATCCAGATTGGCATTGACGATGCTGACCGGGACAAGCCCCACCATCGTCCAGCTCTGGACCGCCGTGTCCTCATAGACCAGATAATAACTGGTATCGCCCAGCTTTACCTTCATGTTTCCGCTGCCGCCCTGTGCAAAGGCATTGGACAGATCAAAGATCTGCGCCTCGGAAAGGTCGGAATGGTCGCGCAGCATCGCAATGAAATTGTAAATGGTCTCCTTGCGGTTTACAGAATTGTCGATGACCACCCGCCCATCCGGGTAGATGACATAGTTGCTGGCATTGCCCTGAAAGGCAGAGTTGTCCAGTAATCTCAGCACCTCATCATTGTAATAGGTGATGGCAACGGCATCGTAGGCAAAGCCCCGGTAGCTGCCCTGCGTTTCGGGACAGATGAACGCAAGCATCTGGGGCTTGCCGGGCAGCGCCGTGTTCACGACGACATCCTCATCGTGAGCGAGCTTTTCGTCCAGATTTGTCTGCAGGCCAAGGTAGCCCGTTTTCCCGGTCACGGTCATGTAGTTGCCGTCATAGGTAAGAAAGTAGAATTCGGCAAATCCAGCCTCCTGCTGTGCCGCCCTGATATACGCCTGTATTTCGGCCTCATCCGAGGTACTTTCCAGAAAGCCGTTGTACAGATGCAGATAGGTCAGGTTCTTGCGCACCATCTCTTTCAGCATATTATTGGATTTATGCAGCACCTCTTCCAGATGCGAGGTGCTTTCCTGATAGATGGTCTGGGACACAAACGAGATGTACTGGACGCTGAAACCGACTGCCAGAAAGACCAGAAGAAGGATGGCAGCAACAGGGAGCCATTTTTGCCGGGGATGGCAGTTTCGTTTGGATTCGTGCTTTTCGTCTTCCATCCCGCTCACCTCAACGTAATGTAGTTTTCAGGCTCTGCAAGCGCTGCGCCGCCGCCGGAGACATGATCGCGCCATCTGTTTTTTACCCATGTATCTCCGTCCAAAGACGTGCCGCTTTCGCTCGCAAGCAGCGCTTCCATCTGTTTTTCCGCTGCCAGACAGGTCACGGTAACGGTGTCGTCGTCCCGGAGCGGCTGTCCGTTCCGGGTGATGCCGGTCAGGGTATAGCTGCCGCCTGCCTCTTTGACCTCCACGGCAATGCCGCTGACCACCGGCAGAGAACCGCGGTTGAAGGGCACAAACCCTCCCTCGCAGCCCTCCACAAAGGCGCGGACGGTCTCCTTCAGCTCTGCGCCGGTCATGGTGCGCTGGCGGGACATCAGACCGTTGGGCATGATCATGGAAGCGGCCATTTTCTTGTTATAGTCTGCCCGCAGTACACTGCCGGTAAAGCTGTTTGCGGTGGCAAGCAGCACATCGGTGCCATAAACGCCCCGCAGCGTGTTCGCCATAACGGAGAAGGAGGCGCTGCCGCCGTTTGCGTGGAAGACATTGGAATAGCTCTTCCCAGAGGTCAGCACGATCTCGTCATCGGCAGGCGTTTCTTCGGCAAGAAGCCGGGCATTGAACGCACGATAAGCCTGCCGTGCCGTGTACTCGCCCGCGATCATTTTGGAGACAACGTCCTTGGAAATGGCAAAGAAATCGTTGGAGGCGATGCGGATATACATGTGGTTTTCTTCCACCACATCGCGCACGTCCTTCATGTACTCGGTCAGGCGCAGAGGGACATTCTGGCTGTAGCTCAGCACATCCTGCCCGTCAGCAACGATGCGGCTCTGCGCCTCCTCGGAGAGCATGACGTTCAGCACTTTCATGGCTTTTTCGCGGCGCGCGGTGTCCTGCTCGAGGTCACGGTTCAGAGCGATCTGGAAATACGGGGTGGTCATGATCCACTTTTCGCCGTTCTGGCTGAAGAAGGGCAGGAAGATCGTGTCGATGCCCTCATCCTGAAACATCTTGACACCGGCAGAGCTGCCAAAGTACATGGCAACTTCTCCGTTCCGGAACATCCCGGTCACATCGTCGTAATTCAACGCAAGATCGTCTGCCGTGAGGTGGGTATCCTGAATGAACTGCGCCATCCGCTCAAACGCCCCCGGCCACACGGTGTCGTCCAGACCCACCCGTGCGGTGCTGGCAGGGTCGCTGTAAGCAGTGCGCCACTTGCGCCCATCAGTCGTGGTAAGCTCGGCAGCGGAAAGCCCCTGCAGCGTTTCCATGCAGGTGTAGTCGTAGGCATAATCGGCGGTAAAGCCGCGGATGCCTACTTTTTCAAACGCCTGACAGGCCGAAACGAAGCTCTCGTAATCGGTAGGCAGAGGAATATCGTACTGCTCAAAAAGGCTGCGGTTGACCACAAAGCCGTGGGCATCGGCGCAGACCGGCAGCCAGTTCACGCTGCCGTCCTCGTTTTTGAAGCTGTTGAGGTAGGTGTTGTACACAGCGCCCGCCTCGTTGGTCAAGGCAAGGTTCATCAGGCTGTCCTTTAAGGGAGCCGCATCGTGCAGCGAGAAGCGGCAGCTGGTGATGATATCCGGCAGACCGCCGTTCTCCTGCAAAAACTTGTAAAAATCCAAATCGTTGTTACCCACGATGAATTCAATATTTACATCCGGCAGCTGGGACTGGATATAGGGCGCATAGGTTTCGTACAGGCTGGTACTCCACAGATACACCTGAATGGTCTGGGCATCCTCCTGCTTTTCCACATTTTCGGCGGTTTTTGTTCCGCAGCCGGTCAGCAGGGAGACCGCCATCACCAGTGCCATAAGCACGGAAAACAGGCGGTGCAATGTTCTTTTGTTCATTAAATTGTTCTCCTCACAACTCTTGGGCAGCTGCCGTTCTGCACTCCCGAATACCACAAAAGGGCATAGGTACAGCATGACAGAACTATAGGATTATTTTACCACCGCCATGATGGATTTTCAATAAAATTTCATATATTGATTCATAAAAGCAGCGCGTCCGATTTCTTTGCGCCAGTCGATGCAGCTTTTTGTCTCAACGCACAGGGTGAGGCGGGCTGCCAGTATTCTTATGTGCTGCAGCCCTTTCTTGCACCCTTCTCGTTGACATAGTTGAAGGTGTCCTCAAACGAGCCGACACGGACGACCTTTGCAGGGGCGGTTTCCGCGGCAGCTTTGGCCAGTTGGGTTATTTTGCTCCCCGTGGCCCGAGCAGGCCCTGCGGGCCAACATCCACTGCCAGATCTCGCTGGCTCTCAACCGCATCTACACCGAGTGGTACCCCAGCAAGGGCTACAGTTTCAACATCACCAACTCCACCAGCTACGACCAATACTACGTCCATGGCCGGACGGTGTTCGACGTCATGGTGCGGCTGACGGACGACATCTTCAACACCTATATCCGCAAGACCGGCACCGTGAATCCCTACTACGCCGAGTACTGCGACGGAAAATCCGTCACCTGCCCCGGCCTCAAGCAGTGGGGGACGGTCACGCTGGCCAATCAGGGCCGCAGCGCACTGAGCATCCTCAAATACTACTACGGCAGCAACATCGAGATCATCCGCACCAACAACATCCAGTCCATCCCCCAGAGCTACCCCGGGAGCCCTCTGCGGCAGGGCAGCACCGGAGCGGCGGTGTTCACCCTGCAGCGGCAGCTCAACCGCATCACCAAAGACTACCCCTTCCTCGGCCTGCTGACGGTGGACGGCATCTTCGGCCGCAAGATGACCGAGACGGTCAAAAAGTTCCAGAAGCAGTTCAACCTCACCGCCGACGGCGTGGTGGGCCGCAGCACCTGGTATAAGATCAGCTATATCTACGTCTCGGTGAAGGACCTCGCCGAGCTGACCAGTGAAGGCGAGACATTCAGCGGCACCCTCCCGGACAGCTCATGGAACTTCGGCAGCAGCGTCCTCAAACAGGGCTCCACCGGCAGTGAGGTAGAGCAGATGCAGTTCTGGCTGAGTACGCTGGCTCAGTATGAAAGCAGCATCCCCTCTGTCACGGTGGACGGCGTCTACGGCAGCGGCACAGCGGCGGCTGTCCGGGCGTTCCAGCGGCTCTACGGCCTGACGGTGGACGGCATCGTGGGCCTCACCACATGGACCGAGCTGTACGACCAGTTCCGCAGCATCCAGTCCGACAACGGCACCCCCAACGCCTACCCCGGCACCGCCCTGCGCCAGGGCAGCAGCGGCCAGAACGTCCGGCTGGTGCAGTTCTGGCTGAAGATTGCGCGGACGGTCTATTCCAGTCTCAGCAATGTCACCGTGGACGGCATCTTCGGCTCGTCTACCGCAGCGGCCGTGCGGCGGTTCCAGACCTACTTCGGCCTCACCAGCGACGGTGTCGTGGGCCGGACGACATGGAACAAGCTCTACGAAGTCTACAACGACATCGCCAACCGCCTGCTTTCGCCCAGCCTGCGGCCCGGCGAGTACCCGGGCGTGCTGCGCAATGGCTCCACCGGCACCGCCGTCCGGGAGCTGCAATTCTACCTCTACCTTATGAGCGCCTACCAGAGCAGCATCCCCTCTGTCTCCATTGATGGCCGTTTCGGCGCGGCCACCGAGGCCGCCGTGCGGGCCTACCAGCGGTTCGCCGGGCTGACGGTGGACGGCATCGTAGGCCGGAAGACATGGGATTCGCTCTACGGCAAAGCGTCGGCCCTCCGCTCGTCCGGGCCGGTGGTCACCCTCAAGCGCCTCCCCTACCCCGGCACACCGCTCACCGTCGGCACCGACAGCAGCGCCGTGCTCTACTACACCCTGCTTTTGCAGCGCATCGCCTACTACTACGACAGTGTAGCGTCCCCCGCGCTTTCCAGCCAGTACACACAGGAGACTGCGGACGCCACCGCCAGCGCGCAGGAGCTTCTGGGCCTGCCCGCCACCGGCGTGGCAGACGCCGAAACGTGGACATCAGTGGAAGCCCTGAGCTTACAGCTGGCGGCCTTCACCCCCAACCCCGACCGGCATCCCGAGCAGGGGTCGGACTACCCGGACCGGGCCATGAAGGAGGGCAGCGCAGGGCCTGACGTCAGCCTCATCGAGGGCTGGCTCAATGACCACTCCCAGCTTTACTGCGAGGAGGACTACGTCGCCGACAACGCTGTCTTCGGCCCGGAGGACACCGCCGCTGTGAAGGAGACGCAGCAGCGGGCGGGCCTTGAGACAAACGGCGTCGTGGACCGGCCCACCTGGGCCGCACTCCGCGCCCAGAGCCATACTGCCTGCGACAACTGCACCGAGGAGGGATGAGAGATGGCACGCTTACTGGTCTATGACGCCTACGAGAACAAAGTCTACACCTATTCGAGCCTGCGCGAGAACGACCCCATGCCCTACAGCACCGGCAGGACTCTGACCGTGCGGGAGTTCCGGGGCAAATCGAACAGCCCGGTGCTCTGGACGACCATCGCGGCAATGGAAGCGTGGAACCTCACCCGCCGCAAATACGGCAGGGGCATCCCGGTGGGATACGCCTTCCGCCGCATCTGGGAGGGAGGCCACGGCACTCGCAGCCAACACTATGCCGGCGTGGCCTTCGACGTGGGGCAGAGTCTCAGCCAGACCCAGCGCACCGCCATCTACAACGCCGCCCGCTCCACCGGGGCGTGGGGCTATGTCGAGCCGCTGAGCCAGACCCCCACATGGGTCCACTTCGACCGGCGCTACGGCACGCCTGCCTGCAGAGGCACCACGGCAGGCTACCCCACCCTCCGCCGGGGCAGCCGGGGCTGCTACGTCATGATTCTCCAAGACGCCCTCTCGACGCTGGGCTACCAGACCGGGAACCGCATCGACGGCATCTTCGGCAGCCGGACGGAAGAAGCCCTCAAGGGCTACCAGCGGCGCACCAGTCTGCGCGTCGACGGCGTCTGCGGCTGCAACAGCTGGAAGAAGATCTCCACCGCCGTGCTGGGTGTTGGACGGACGAAGACGACGATCGATTGATTTTATATATAATAGTAGTGTAAAATAAAAAGGCTGCTGCAAAGTATGACCTCTCCGGCACAGCAAAGCCGTGACGGAGAGGTTGCTTGCAGCGGCCTCTTATTTTTTATAATTCAATCGTCCAGCACAACATCCTCGCTGAGCACCTGTCCGATGGGCTTTGCAATGCACAGATCGGCCTCGGCGTCCGCATTCGTGGGCTGCATATTGATGACCACGAGGTGGTCGCCCCGGAAGTACCGGATGAGTCCCGCCGCCGGGTAGACCACAAGGCTGGTACCGCCGATGATGAGGGTATCAGCGCGGCGGATAGCCGAGACTGCGCCGGACAATACCTGCTCATCCAGCCCCTCTTCGTAGAGGACGACGTCCGGCTTGATGATACCGCCGCATTTGGGGCAGCGCGGCACACCGGTGCTGTTGGCGATGAAGTCCACATCGTAGAACGCGCCGCACTTGACGCAGTAGTTGCGCAGGGTGCTGCCGTGGAGCTCGTACACCGTCTTGGAGCCTGCCGCCTGATGGAGGCCGTCGATGTTCTGGGTGATGACGGCTTTCAGCTTGCCCTCCCGCTCGAGCTTCGCCAGACGCAGATGCGCCGCGTTGGGCTTTGCTCCCTTGACGATGAGCTTATCGCGGTAGAAGCGATAGAACTCCTCGGGGCGCTCTTCCCAGAAGGTGTGGCTCAAGATCGTCTCGGGCGGGTAATCGTATTTCTGATGGTAGAGGCCGTCCACACTGCGGAAGTCCGGGATGCCGCTCTCGGTGGACACGCCCGCACCGCCGAAAAAGACGATGTTCTGGCTCTGCGAAATGATTTTTTCCAACTTTTCAACCATATTCAACACCTCTTTTGTATCTATCGACGAAAATTAGTGCAAAATTTTATGCATTCTGCATTTTGTTTTTCACATTTCAACGGTCATTTTCCGCAAACATCTGCCCCAGATGGGCGAAAATATCTTGCGGGAGCATCCCGTACTCGCCTTTTTGGCGGGCGGCACGGTCAGCGGCGGCACCGTGGAGCCAGACCGCACAGGCGGCGGCTTCGCAGGCGGACAGACCGCAGGTCAGCAGGGCCGACATCATACCGGCCAGCACATCGCCGCTCCCACCCCTGGCAAGACCGGGATTGCCGGTGGGGTTAACGCAGACGCGGCCATCCGGGGCGGCGACCACGGTCCGCGCCCCTTTCAGCACCACCACCGCATTCCACTGAGCGGCATACCGCCGGGCAACACCCTCCCGGTCGGCCTGAACGGCCTCCACCGAAAGCCCCGTCAGCCGGGACATCTCCCCCGGGTGGGGCGTCAAAATCAGCTCTTTGGCCGGGCGCGGCAGTTCCTCACCCGCGTTCATGAGGCTGGCGGCGGCGTTGAGGCCATCGGCGTCCAGCACCGCACTGCCCGAAAAGCCGGTGAGCAGCTTTTTCACCAGCGTCCGCGTCTCGGCGGCACGGGCCGTGCTCTGGGCAAGATAGCCCAGTCCCGGCCCGATGAGCAGGACGGTGGCCTTCTGCCGGAGGATGCGGGGGATGCTCTGGGGGGAGATGCCCCCTTCTGCCCCCGGCTCACAGGGGCAGAGACAGCATTCCGGCAGGCGTGCCGACACCGCCGCCAACACCGGCTCGACGCTTGCCAGCGTGACGATGCCTGCGCCGGTGCGCAGAGCGCCCTCGACGGTCAGCGACGCCGCACCGCGGTAGCAGGCGCTTCCCGCCACAGCCAACACCGCGCCGAAACTGCCCTTGTTGCTCTCCCTCGGGCGTTTTGGGATGTGTGACCAGACGAATTCAGCCGTAATTTCGGGTGTCATGCTCACGCCTCCCCCTGAATGCAGCGCCTTATCTCTTTTTCCACGTCCTGCACCTCTTCGTGGAACATCCGGGCCGAGACGCGGAGGGCGCCGTGGCCCAGAATGATGACCTGCTCCATGCCGTCGGAGGTCGCCACCCGCACCCGGCGGTTTTTGCCGATCTCGTGGGTGACGCGCTCGATGAACATATCCGCCGTTTCGGCCTCTTTGGTGTAGACGACGTGGATGTTGTGGTACTGCTCGATACTGCCGGGACTGCCCGGCACACGGTAGGCATCGAACACGAGGATGAGGACGCACTTTTTGAAGCCCTGATAGTTGCAGAGAATGTCCATCAGCCGGTGGCGGGCGGCGTCGAGGCTCTCCTTGGAGAGGGCGTTCAGCTCGTCCCACGCAAAGATGATGTTGTAGCCGTCCACCAGCAGGTATTCGGGGGCGATCTCCCACTGCTCGGCGGCGAAATCGGGCCGTTCCCGCTTCTGCACCGGGCGGAACGCCGCCAGCGGGTCGCGTTTGATGGGGCCGTAGGTGCGCTCAAAAATTTTCAGCAGTTCGGCGTCCTCTTCCAGCGTAGCGCGGTAAGCCGCCATCCGGCGTGGACGGGCCGCTGTTTCTTCTGCTGTCGGGGCGGTGTGGCCCCAGCCGCTGTCCACGTGCATATGGCTGCGCACCTGCTCCCACGGCACCACAAAGCCCGCGCCATGGGAGCAGAACACCGAGTCAGCGGGGTTGTCCAGGTCGTGTTCCGGCTCATAGTCCACTGCATCGATGACCTCCGCTGCGTTGTGGCAGGGGCGGTAGCCGTCCAGCGTCAGGTTCAGGTGTCCCCTGCCCCGGGTGTAGCTGACCACCTCCATGGGGTAGCTGCGCATAGTGGCCACCGGTGCAAAACCGGTGAGGGTGGCCGTCTCGCCGTCCGGTGCCGTCTCGGGCGGGTCAAAGCTGCCCTCCATCCGCTGGACGTCGCTCATGGCGCGGCCAATATTCTCCGCAGGCACTTCCAGCCGGAAGGAATACCACGGCTCGAGGAGCTGGGTCTTTTTCATTTGGTTTGCCATCATAAGGCCCTGCCGCACGGCGCGGTAGGTGGCCTGCCGGAAGTCGCCGCCCTCGGTATGCTTGAGATGGGCGCGGCCCGCAATGAGGGTGATCTTCATATCCGTCAGAGGCGCGCCGATGAGGACGCCGAGGTGCTGCTTTTCTTCCAGATGGGTCAGCACGAGGCGCTGCCAGTTTTTGTCCAGCTCTTCCTCCCGGCAGTTAGCGGCAAACTGCATCCCGCTGCCCCGGGGCAGCGGCTCGAGTTTCAGATGCACCTCGGCATAGTGGCGCAGAGGCTCATAATGGCCCACACCCTCGATGGCCTCGGTGATCGTTTCCTTATATAATATGCCGCCGGAGTCGAACTCCACGTCCAGCCCGTACCGCTCGGCCAGCAGGCTCTTGAGCACCTCGAGCTGAATCTCGCCCATGAGCTGGACGTGTATCTCGCCCAGCGTCTCGTTCCAGACGACATGGAGCTGAGGTTCTTCCTCTTCCAGACGGTGGAGCTTGCCCAATGCGGCATGAACGTCCGCGCCCTCGGGCAGACACACCCGGTAACTCAGCACCGGTTCCAGCACCGGGAGGTCACTGTCCCGCTCGGCCCCGAGGCCGGTGCCGGGCTTCGCCCGGGTCAGTCCGGTGACGGCGCAGACCTGCCCCGGGCCGATGGCCTCTGCCAGCGTATATTTTGCGCCGGAGTAAAGCCGCAGCTGGTTGGCCTTTTCGGCCCAGGGCTCGCCGTCCGCTTCGCCGGTGAGCTGGGCTTTGACTTTCAGCTCACCGCCGGTGACGCGCAGCCAGGTCAGCCGCTCGCCCCGCTCATCCTGCGAGACTTTGAACACCCGCGCACCGAAAGCTTCCAGCGCCGGGGCGGCGCGGGTGTATTCGTCGAGGCCGGCCAGCAGCTCGTCCACACCCTGCAATCCGCCGGCATTCTCCCTCTGCAGGGCCACGCCAAACCAGCAGGGAAAGACGTGCCGCCGGGCGATGGCCGGGATGATGTCCTCCGCCGTCAGGCTGCCCGCGTCCAGCATCTTTTCCATCAGGCGCTCGTCGCAGAGGGCCAGTGCCTCGTCCCGTTCGGCCTGCTCTGCGCCGAAATCCACGAATCCGTCGCCCAGACGGTGGGAAAGCTGGCTCAGCAGCGCATCTTTGCCCGGGCCGGGCAGGTCCATTTTATTGATGAACACGAAGGTCGGGATATGATACCGCCGCAGCAGACGCCAGAGCGTCTCGGTATGACTCTGGACGCCGTCGGTGCCGCTGATGACCAGCACTGCGTAGTCGAGCACCTGCAAAGTGCGCTCCGTCTCAGTGGAAAAGTCCACATGGCCGGGGGTGTCCAGCAGGGTGATATTCGTACTTCCCGTTTTCAGCAGGGCCTGCTTGGAAAAGATGGTGATCCCACGCGCCTTTTCCAGCGTGTCAGTGTCGAGGAAGGCATCTTTGTTATCCACCCGGCCCAGCTTGCGGATGCTGCCCGCGCGGTAGAGCATCGCCTCGGAGAGGGTGGTCTTGCCGGAGTCTACATGGGCAAGGATGCCCACCACCAGCTGTTTTTCGCTTTTTTCTGCCATGTCCGCTGCCCTCACACTGCGCCTGCGATGAGGCCGATGATGAGCAGCGCCCCGCCCAGGATGAGATTCGAGAGCATGCTGCAATAGGTGCGCTCTTCCGGTTCCAGCTCCTCGAAGGAGACGATGCGCTCATCGGCAAAGTCCACGATGGACTTGGTGGAGTGGAACTTCTTCTTTTTGCCCAAATCCTTAAACTCTTCGCCCAGATGATGGATGGTCACACCGTCCAGACGCAGGTAGTTCACCCACGCCCACATCAGCAGCACGACGCCCAGCAGCAGGGCCGGGGCCTGCCACATGGTAAACGTGCCGTCGCTGACGTAGCGGTCCCACAGCAGCATCAGCACAGCCACCACCGACACCCGGGTGACAGATTTATACAGAATGGGGCGGAACATATATTTTTGATACATCGAAACCAGCTTTTTCATCCGTGTACTCCTTAATATAGGATTCATTCAGTAGTATTGTAGCATGATTTTATGAAAAAAGATAGCCGCTTTGCGTTTTCCAACTTTCGTTGTATCCATTCGTCATCTTGTAAAGGTATGACTTCTTTCCATTCTTTACCGTTTTTTTGCCGTCATTTTTCAGAAAAAAGCATCCGTTACCATTTTGTTTCTATTTCAGCGCTGTATGTCATTGACTTCTTTTGCCCACAATGTTAGAATACGAAAGGTGCGGTCCCGGGCGCTTTGTGCGTTTTTGGCACCCGGAGCGCGCCGTTTTTTGCATTTAGGATAGGAAAAAAGGAAAACAATATCTCGGAGGAGCGTATCTCAATGAACATCGATTTTGAGTCCCGCAACATCACCCGCCGCAGCTTCCTGAAGGGCGCAGGCGTCGTGGGTGCCGCCGGCCTGTTGTCCGCCTGCGGCGGCAGCAAGTCCAACAACTCCGGCAGCACGGCCGCTTCCGGCGCGGAAGCCCCCAACTCTACCGGTGCCACTCCCCTCAAGGAGTATATCTCCTGGGAGTCTGCCAACCGTGAGATCGAGAGCTGGAACCTGCTGTACAGCCAGACCCTCAGCGACGCCAACGTCGTCACCAACCTGTGGGACGGCCTGATGAGCTTCGACTGCTACGGCAAGCTGGTGCCCGCCATCGCCACGAGCTGGGAGGCCAACGAGGACTCCACCGTCTGGACCTTCCACCTGCGCGACGACGTGGACTGGGTGGACTGCAACGGCGAGGTGAAGGAGCACATCACCGCCACCGATTTTCTGGTCGGTCTGGAGTGGGTGCTGAACGCCTCCAAGAACGAGGCCAACAACACCTCCATGCCCACCCTGTACATCGTGGGCGCTGAGGAGTACTACGAGAAGACCAAGGATATGGGCGCTGCCGCCGCCGACCTGCGCTATCAGGATATGCTGGACGCAGGCGTGGGCATCGAGGCTCCCGACGACTACACTCTGGTGTTCACCTGCAAGGACTCCTGCCCCTACTTTGATACCGTGGCCTCCTACACCAGCTTCTACCCTGCCTCTCAGGTGCTGATCGACGAGCTGGGCATCGAGACCTTCCGTGGCTGCGACAACACCAACATGTGGTACTGCGGCCCCTATATCGTCGAGGAGTATATCCAGGGCAACACCAAGAGCTATATCCCCAACCCCCACTACTACGATGCTGCCAACGTCAGCCGCTTCGAGCGTCTGACCGTGACCATGATCTCCGATCAGGCCATCGCATTCCAGCTCTACCAGAACCGCGAGCTGGACGAGATCGACCTGAACGAGAGCACCATCACCACCATCACCTCCGACCCCAACAACGAGTACAACAGCCAGCTCTGTGAGAAGCGCGCCCGCCCCTCTGCCTACGCCATGCACTTCAACTACCAGAAGAACAACGCCGACGGCACCCCCGATGTGAACTGGAACAAGGCTATCGCTAACACTGCTTTCCGTCAGTGCTTCTACCGCGGCCTGAACCTGAAGGCATGGTTCTCCCGCTACAACAAGATCAACCCCCTGAAGTGCGAGAACGACTACTACACCATGAAGGGTCTGTGCTACAACACGCAGGGCGCTGAGTACACCACTCTGGTGGCCAAGGAGATGGGCTTCGACGCTGAGAAGTACGACGGCGAGACCATGATCCGCCTGCGTGCCAACGGCGGCGACATCTCCGCCCTGAAGAAGCAGGCCATGGAGGAGCTGAGCGCCATCGGCGTCACCTTCCCCGTCAAGGCTACCTACTTCATCATCGCCAGCAGCACCTCTGCACTGGACAACGCCACCATCCTGAAGCAGTGCTTCTCCGACAGCTTCGGCGATGACTTCATCAAGCTGGACGTCCAGACCTACGTTTCCAGCCTGACGCAGGAGGTCCGCACTCCCCAGCTCCAGAGCTTTGTCATCAACGGCTGGAGCGCCGACTTCGGCGACCCCGTCAACTTCCTCGGTCAGGAGACCCTCCACGACGACAATGCTTTCTACTCACACTACTACTCCAACATCGCCCGGGTGGCTGAGGCTCCTGCCGACTACCAGAAGGACCTGATGGATGCTTTCGAGCAGTACACCGATCTGGTCAATGCCGCCAACGCCATCGTCAACGACACCGACGCCCGCTACGAGGCCTTCGCCAAGGCTGAGGCCTATCTGCTGGAGAACGTGCTGGTCAGCCCCACCTACTACGACATCGCATGGTCTCTGACCCACGCCAACGAGTACAGCAAGATCAACGCCATGTACGGTGGCTGCAACTACAAGGCTGTCAACTGGGAGACTTCCGAGGAAGCCTATACCACCGTCCAGTACGAGCAGTTTGCCAAGGCTTTCGACGCTGCTATTCAGGGCTAAGCAAGCACAAAAGTCATTCTATTTCAGCCAACACATGAAATCTTTTCATTTTTATGTGTTTGCTGAATCAATAAGATTCAATCCGTACCAGAGTGTTTTTTCTTGACTTCCCGCCTGTGGGATGATAGAATATTTGCAATCGATACGGGTTCTGCAATGGCGCAGAAACAGATCAATAAAATCTGTCTCTGCGCCCTTTTTGTACCCTTTTTCAGGTAAAGTAGTATGGACAGGATAGGGATTTGGGAAATGCAGAGCCGTACCAGTCATTACAGGAGGGAAAGAATATGTACCACGATTTTGAGTCTCACACCATCACCCGCCGCAGCTTCCTCAAGGGTGCCGGCGCTGTTGGCGCAGCTGGTCTGCTGGCTGCCTGCGGCGGCTCTTCTTCCAGCACCGCAGCCAGTGCTTCGTCGGCTTCTTCCGGTGCAGCTGCTTCCAGCAAGGGCCTGAGCGAGCTGTTTACTTACGAGACTTCTGGCCGTGAGATCGAGAGCTGGAATATGCTCTACAGCCAGCAGGCCATCGACTTCAACGTATCGACCAACATCATCGACGGTCTTATCAGCTTCGACAACTACGGCAAGCCTGTGCCAGCTCTGGCTAAGAGCTGGGAGCACAACGAGGACTCCACTGTCTGGACTTTCCACCTCCGTGACGACGTGGACTGGGTGGACATGAACGGCGAGGTGCAGGACCACCTGACCAGCAAAGACTTCCTCGTGGGCTTCGAGTGGGTGCTGAACGCAAAGAAGAATCAGGCCGCCAACACCTCCATGCCCTCCACCACCGTTGTGGGCGCAGCCGACTACTACGACAAGACTTACGGAATGGATGACGCCGCAGGCGAAGCCCTTACTTACGAAGATATGCTGGCCGCAGGCGTCGGCATCGACGCACCGGATGATTACACCGTCGTCTACACCTGTATAAATCCCTGCCCCTACTTCGACACCGTGGCTTCCTACGTCTGCTGCTATCCGGCACCTCCGGCTCTGGTGGAAAAGCTGGGCATTGAGGGCTTCCGCGGCGTGGACTACACCCAGCAGTGGTGCTGCGGCCCCTACCTCATCGAGGAATTTGTGGCCGACAACTCCAAGCGCTTCATCCCGAACCCTCATTATTATGCAGCTGACGAGTGCAGCCGCTTCGAGCGCGTGTCCCTGAGCATGATCACCGACCTGACCGTGGGCTACCAGCTGTATCAGAACCGTGAGCTGGATGAGCTGGAGCTGAGCGAGAGCACCCTGACCACCATCACCTCCGACACTTCCAACGCCTACAACGACCAGCTCTGCGAGAAGCGCCCCACCAAGTATGCCTACGACTTCCACTTCAACTTCAACTGCCTCAACTCCGACGGCACCCCCAACGAGAACTGGAACAAGGCCGTGGCCAACCGGGCATTCCGCCGCTGCTTCCAGGAGGGCCTGAACCTCATCCCCTACTACGCACGCTTCAACAAGATCAACCCCCTCAAGTGTGAGAACAACTACTACACCATGAAGGGCGTCTGCTACAACTCCAAAGGCACCGATTATGTTGATCTGGTGGCCAAGGAGCTGGGCATCGACGGCGAGAAGTATGACGGCGAGACCATGGTCCATCTGCGCAAGTCCACCGCCGACTCCATCGCCGCCCTCAAGAAGCAGGCCATGGATGAGCTGACTGCCATCGGTGTCACCTTCCCGGTCAAGGCGCCTTTCTTCTTCGTGGCCGGCGACACGGTTGCTCAGGACAACGCCACTGTCCTCAAGCAGTGCTTCACCGACAGCTTCGGCGACGACTTCATCCAGCTGGAGCTTGGCACCTACGTCTCCAGCCTCGCCAAGGAGGTCCGCATCCCCAAGCTCCATGGCTTCGTCATCAACGGCTGGGGCGCAGACTTCGGCGACCCCGTCAACTTTGTGGGGCAGGAGATCCTGCACGACTCCAACGCCTACTATGCCGTCAACTACTCCAACATCCAGCTGGTGGCGGAGGACCCCGCCGATTACCAGAAGGAGCTGGTAGAGGAGTTCGAGCAGTTCACCGACCTGGTCAACGCAGCCAACGCCATCGTGGACAACACCGATGCCCGCTACGAGGCCTTCGCAAAGGCCGAGGCCTACATGATCAACAACTCGCTGGCCGTCCCCTGCTACTACGATGTCCGCTGGTGCCTGACCCACGTCAACGAGTACACCAAGATCAACGCCATGTTCGGCCCCTGCAATTTCAAGTACGTCAACTGGGAGACCAGTGAGGATGCCTACACCACCGCTCAGTACGAGGAATTTGCCAAGGCTTTTGACGCCGCAAAATCTTAACTTTTTCTTAAATCTTTTCCGCCGGGAGTTCCTGCTTCCGGCCCGTGATCCACACACGGGAGCTGTTCTTAGCCCAAGAACAGCTCCCGTTGTTTTGTTTTTGGGCCTGTTTATCTTATTTTCGTCACTCTTCACCACAGTAAAGTAAATTTATTTCATCTCTATGCAGAGTACAACTTTCTTTTGAAAGAAAAGGCATTTCACATTCCATTGACAACTATTTATTTCGATGGTACAATATATGTCGTGTTAAGGATTTTACGGGAGGAGCACAGGCGCAGACAGAGGGGTCTGTTTCTGCGCTCTTTTGTATTCTCTGGTAATACAGAGGGGCAGATAATCTCGTAGGAGTGGGAAATCGGCAGGGCAAGGTACCCTGCGCCATAGAGCCGAGACACGAAAGAATAATTGGGAGGAAAACACAATGAACGCAAATTTTGAGTCTCATTCCATCAGCCGCCGCAGCTTCCTCAAGGCTTCCGGCGTCGTGGGCGCTGCAAGCATCCTGGCCGCTTGCGGTGGTTCTTCCAGCAGCACTGCTGCCAGCACCTCCGGTGCTGCCTCCGGCGCAGCTGCACCCGCAGCCGACGCCATCACCGATTACGTCTCCTTCGAGACTGCCAACCGTGAGCTGGAGACCTGGAACTTCCTGTACAGCCAGTCCGCTTCCGACCTGAACGTCACCACCAACTGCTGGGACGGCCTGCTGAGCTTCGACTGCTACGGCAAGGCAGTGCCCGCCATCGCATCCAGCTGGGAGCACAACGAGGACTCCACCGTCTGGACCTTCCACCTGCGCGACAATGTCGATTGGTGCGACGTCAACGGCGAGGTCAAGTCTCACCTGACCTCCAAGGACTTCCTCGTGGGTCTTGAGTGGGTCCTGAACGCCCTCAAGAACGAGGCTTTCAACACCTCCATGCCTTCTGAGACCGTCGTGGGCGCTGCCGAGTACTACGACCTGACCAAGGACAAGGGCGACGCTGCTGCTGACATGACCTACGAGGATATGCTGGCTGCCGGTGTCGGCGTCGAGGCACCGGACGACTACACTCTGGTCTTCACCTGCAAGAACCCCTGCCCCTACTTCGACACTGTCGTTGCCTACAACAGCTTCTACCCCGCCTCTGAGGACCTCATCAACGAGCTGGGCATCGATGGCTTCCGCTCCTGCGACTACTCCACCATGTGGTACAATGGTCCGTACCTCATCGAGGAGTACATCCAGCAGAACACCAAGAGCTTCATCCCCAACCCCAACTACTACGCCGCAAACGACTGCACCCGTTTCGAGCATCACACCATCACCATGATCCCCGACCTGTCCATGGGCCTGCAGCTGTACGAGAACGGCGAAGTCGATAACATCGACCTGACCGAGTCCAACCTGACCACCATCACCTCCGACCCCAACAACGAGCACAACAAGTTCCTGTGCGAGAAGCGCCCCACCAAGTTCAGCTTCCAGATGCACCTGAACTTCCAGCGCAAGGATGAGAACGGCAATCTGGACGAGAACTGGAACAAGGCTGTTTCCAACCGCGCGTTCCGTCAGTGCTTCTACAAGGGCATCGACTTCACCAACTACTACGCCCGCACCAACAAGATCAACCCCCTGAAGTGCGAGAACGACTACTACACCATGCCCGGTGTCTGCTACAACACCAAGGGTGAGGAGTACACCACTCTGGTCGCCAAGGAGATGGGCTTCGACGGTCAGGCTTACGACGGCAAGACCATGATCCGCCTCCGCGACAACGGTGGCGACATCGCTGACCTGAAGAAGCAGGCCATGGAAGAGCTGAGCGCTATCGGCGTCACCTTCCCCGTCCACTGCCACCACTACATCAAGAGCGGCGATACCACTGCTCTGGATACCGCCACCGTTCTGAAGCAGTGCTTCTCCGACAGTCTGGGCGATGACTTCGTCGTGCTGGACATCGGCACCTATGTCTCTTCTCTTTATAAGGAAGTCCGTAACGTCCAGCTGCACTCCATCCTGCAGAACGGCTGGGGCGCTGACTTCGGTGACCCCGTCAACTTCCTGGGTCAGGAAGTCCTGAGCGACGACAACGCTTACTACGCTCAGACCACCTCCTGGATCGCAGCCGTCGAGGCCGACCCGAAGGATTACCAGAAGGACCTGCTGGCTGATTACCAGGAGTTCACCGATCTGGTCACCGAGGCAAAGGCTATCGTCACCGATACCGATGCACGCTATGCCGCATTCGCAAAGGCTGAGGCTTCCATGCTGAACAACGCACTGTGCATCCCCTGCCTGTACGAGGTGCTCTGGTGCCTGACCCACGTCAACGAGTACACCAAGATCAACGCCATGTACGGTCCCTGCAACTACAAGGCCGTCAACTGGGAGACCCGTCAGGGCGACGGCTACACCACCGAGGAGTACGAGGCTTTCTCCGCTGCTTTCAATGCAGCAACCAAAGCCTGATGATTATTTTATAAAGGTTTGGTTATCATGTTAAAATACACCGTCAAGCGGCTGGCTCAGTCGCTCGTCACGATCTTATTGATCGCAACCATCGTCTTTTTGCTGATGCGCTGCCTGCCTACGGACTACTACTTCACGGAAGAACAGCTCATGAAGTTTACCGAAGAGCAGAAATACGCCGCACTGGAAGCCGCCGGTCTGACCGACCCCATCGGCACCCAGCTGCTGCACTTCTACAACGACCTGCTCCATCTGGACTTCGGCACTTCCCGCCGCATCCAGAATGGCGCTTCTGTCGTGAAGGTGATCGGCAAGAAATTCGGCGTCTCCATGCGCCTCGGCCTGATCTCCGCCGGCATCTCTCTGCTGGTGGGCATCATGCTGGGCATCCTGCAGACCGCCTTCAAGGACAAGGTCTTTGACTGGATCGGCACGGCCTACACCGTTTTTGTCAACGCTGTGCCTTCTCTGGTCTCCTATTCGCTGGTGCTGGTCTTCGGCTCCAAATACCTGGGTTTCCCCACGCTGTACTCCACCCGTAATGTCGGCCCGTCCAGCGTGCTGCCCATCGTCTGCTTGTCGCTGGCGTCTATTGCAGGCTACGCTCTGTGGACCCGCCGCTACATGGTGGACGAGCTGACCCGCGATTATATCAAGCTGGCCCGTGTCAAGGGCCTGAGCTCCAGCGAGATCATGTTCAAGCACGTGCTGCGCAACGCCATGGTCCCCATGGTGCAGTATATCCCCCAGTCCATCCTGCTGACGGTCGGCGGCTCTCTGCTGATGGAGCGGTTCTTCTCCGTTCCCGGTATGGGTCCCCTGCTGACCGACGCCATCCAGCGCTATGACCTGAACGTCGTCCAGACTCTGGTCATCCTCTACGCTGCACTGGGCATCGTGGGTGTTTTCCTGGGCGACGTGCTGATGATGCTGGTTGACCCGCGCATTACTCTGACCGGAAAGGAGGCCGCACGCTGATGGCTAAAGCATCTGATTTTGAGGGCAAGAAGCAGGACGAACTGTTCTACTTCGTCGATTACTCTCCGGAGGAAGCCGAGCGTGTCGGCTACTCCAACTACAGCTACTGGGGTTCTGTCATCCAGAACTTCCTCAAGCACAAGGCTGCTGTCGTCTGCCTGTTCCTGTTCCTGTTCCTCGTCATCTTCTCCTTCATCGCACTGGCCATCGGCAAGTACGATTATCAGACGCTGGTGACGGATTCCTCTCTGGCCTTCCGGAAGCCCAACAGCGAATACTGGTTCGGCACCGACAACCTCGGCCGCGACTACTGGTGTCAGGTGTGGTACGCCACTCAGGTGTCCATCCGTCTGGCCCTCATCGTTGCCGTGGGCGAGAGCATCCTCGGCGTCATCATCGGCCTGATCTGGGGCTATGTCCGTAAGCTGGACCGCTTCTTCACCGAGCTGTACAACCTCATCGACAACGTGCCTTACATCATCTACATGACCCTGATCGCACTGGTCGTCGGCCAGAGCTTCACCATCATGGCCGTCTCGATGATCGCCATCGGCTGGCTGGTCATGGCCCGCCGCGTCCGCAACATGGTGTTCATGTTCCGTGACCGCGAGTACAACCTCGCGTCCCGCTGCCTTGGCACCCCGCTGTGGCGCGTTCTGACCAAGAACATCCTGCCCTATCTGGTCTCCGTCATCATCCTGCGCATGGCGCTGAGCATCCCCGCCACCATCAACCTCGAGTCCACCCTGTCCTATCTGGGCATCGGTCTGGGCATCGAGACTCCGTCTCTGGGCCTCATCCTGAGCAAGGTGCGCGGCTTCTTCCTCGATTATCCTTACCTGCTGGTCTTCCCCGCATCCATCGTGTCCATCATCTCCATTTCCTTCTATATCATGGGCAACGCTTTCTCGGATGCTGCTGACCCGCGCAACCACGTTTAACAGATGGGAGAGAAAATCACAAAAATGGATAGACAACCGATCATCTCTGCCAAAGACGTGGAGATCACCTTTAGCCTGCGCGGCAAGAAGCTGAACGCGATCCGCAAGTGCTCGCTGGACCTTTATGACGGCGAGACGCTGGCCATCGTGGGCGAGTCCGGCTCGGGCAAGTCCGTATTCACCAAGACCTTCGTGGGTATGCTGGATGTCAACGGTAAGATCACCGGCGGCTCCATCATGTACGAAGGCCGCGACATGACCAAGTTCACCGAGAAGGACTGGCTGGGCGTGCGCGGCAAGAAGATCGCCATGGTCATGCAGGACCCGATGACCAGCCTGAACCCGCTGAAGAAAATCGGCAAACAGATCCAGGAGAGCATCGAGCACCATCAGGGTCTGAAGGGCGCGGAGGCTAAGAAGGCCGCCATCGAGATGCTGGCCAAGGTCGGCATCCCCGACCCGGAGCGCCGCTACGAGCAGTATCCGCACGAGTTCTCCGGCGGTATGCGTCAGCGTGTCGTCATCGCCATCGCTGCCGCCTGCCGTCCGCAGATCCTCATCTGCGACGAGCCTACCACCGCTCTGGACGTGACCATTCAGGCACAGATCCTGCAGCTCATCCGTGACCTGCAGAAGGAGCTGGGCATGTCCGTTATCTACATCACCCATGACCTGGGCGTTGTGGCAAACGTGGCAGACCGCGTGGCCGTCATGTACGCCGGCCAGATCGTCGAGTACGGCACCGTCGAGGAGATCTTCTACGACGCATGGCACCCCTACACCTGGGCTCTGCTGCAGGCTCTGCCTCAGCTGGGTACCAAGGGTGAGGCCCTGCCCACCATCGACGGTACGCCGCCGAACCTGTTCAATGAGATCAAGGGCGATGCATTTGCACCCCGCAACAAGCACGCGCTGGCCATCGACTTCGTGGCAGAACCTCCGTTCTTCCAGGTGTCCGAGACCCACGCGGCAAAAACCTGGTATCTGGACCCCCGGGCTCCCAAGATGGAACGCCCGCACTCCATCCAGAACCTGCGTGAGAAAATGGGAAAGATGGGAGGTTCCAACTTAAATGGCTGAGCGTGAAAAGCTGATTGAGCTGAAAGACCTTCAGATCACCTTTGGCTCCGGCAAAAAGAAGTTCGTGGCCGTGGACCACGTCAATTTTGACATCTACAAGGGCGAGACCTTCTCGCTGGTCGGCGAGTCCGGCTCCGGCAAGACCACCATTGGCCGTGCCATCTGCCGCATCAACCCGACCTCGGGCGGCGACATCTTCTTCAAGGGCCAGAAGATCAACGGCAAGATCTCCAAGGAGCTGGACCGTGAGGTCATCCGTAAGGTTCAGATGATCTCTGAAGGATTGGATCAGGCAGCGATTGAAAGCTTCTTTAATCCGACAAACGGCAAAAAAGTACTTATAGATGTTAAGGGCATCTTAAATCGCAAGGAATGGACACGTGATGACTGCCTGTACTGGAGATTATAATCAGAGGTGTAAATGATCCGAAAATGGAAAAAATTCCCGTTTTCCTGGCTGCTTCCGGTGCTGTTTTTTGCAGCACTGTGGCTGCTTGGAACAACGGGGATCTATAATGACAGCAACCAGTATATTGCGATGCACATTCACCGGGAGCCGCTGTACTCTTTCTTTTTGTGGATTTTCCGCAGCCTGTTTGGGGAGACAAAGTATCTTGATATTGTGAGATTTCTGCAGAACGGACTGGCGGCGTTTTCCGTGATCTGGCTGGCGGAGAGCCTGAAAAAACGATTTGCATTCGGGCAGTGGATGGAAGCGCTGGTGTGCCTGATCTTACTGGCGCCCCACATTATCACGCCGGTATTTTCTGCGAGCGGACTGGTTTTGTCGAACGGCGTCATCAGCGAAGCGCTGGGACTGCCGCTGTTTTATCTGTTTACGGCGCAGTGCATGAAGATGGTGTATACAAGACAGAGGGGAGCAGCTTTATCCTCCCTGCTGTTATCCTTATTTTTGTCTCTGGTACGCGGACAGATGATGTTCACGATCCTGCTCTGGCTGGTGTTTGCAGGGGCCGTCGTGATCGTAGAAAAAAAGAAGCTGGCGAAACGCCTGTTGATTTGTGTCGTGTGCACTGCGCTGGCGTTTGGTACAAGGACGCTTCTCGTAAAAAGCTACAACCTTGTTTTTAACGGATATTTTATCAATAATACGTTTGGAAGCGTCGGACTGCTCGCAAACATTCTGTATGCGGCGGACGAAGAGGATGCCGAAAGGATTGCCGATCGGGACGCAAGAGTTATGTTTGAGCTTTCCTATCGACTTGCAAAAGAACAGGGTGCGACGTATCAGGATGCGCCGGAGGGCTTTTTCAACCGGGCAGCACATCTGGAAAAATGGCATGACGCGATCAAGTTTGAAATGATCGAA
>ENA-UEPV01000272-UEPV01000272.1-human-gut-metagenome-genome-assembly--contig:-NODE-272-length-34730-cov-6.137333_pt1 | contig 34730 bp, 27 predicted proteins | sample MGYA00242942_ERZ507925 | MGnify/ENA primary metagenome ERZ507925 (study PRJEB26167, sample SAMN06115453) | human gut metagenome | host: Homo sapiens | place: China:Fujian | collected 2015-08-26... | reverse complement strand
TCAGATACCACTGCTTTAGTCAAACTGGAAGGGGTGGATACCTCGGAAAAGGCCCGTATGTTTACGAATGTAGAGGTCTATTTCCCGAAGAAATATGTCGGTGAGGAGGAAGATTCGGATGATATACCTACCTGGAACTATTTTATTGGCTTTAAGGTGGAAGATGTGAATCATGGTGAGTTGGGCGAGATTGTGGCGGTGGATGACAGTACGATGAATGTCCTTTTTGCCATTGAGAAGGATGGCGAGGAACTTTTGCTGCCTGCCCACGAGGAATTTATCATCAAATTGGATAAGAAAAAGCGTTTGCTGACGGTCGAAGTACCTGATGGCTTGATATAAATATAGAAGGTACGCACGATGAAGAAAAAAGGAAGGAAAGCATTTTGGCATAATTTCAAGTTTAAGTATAAACTGACCATTACCAATGAAAATACGTTGGAGGAGATTGTGGGACTGCACGTTTCCAAACTCAATGGTGTGTCTGTATTGCTGTCTGCCGTAACGGTAATTTTCCTGATTTCGGCAACTATCATTGTTTTTACTCCTTTACGTAATTATTTGCCGGGATATATGAACAGTGAGGTACGTGCGCAGGTGGTGACCAATGCCTTGCGGGCCGATTCATTGCAACAAGTGGTGACGAGGCAGAATATGTATATCATGAATATTCAGGATATATTTAGCGGGAAAGTAAAAGCTGATACAGTCCAATCTATCGACTCTCTGACCATTCTTCGTTCTGATTCTTTGATGGAACGTACCAGGCAGGAAGAAGAGTTTCGCAAGCAATATGAAGAATCGGAACGATATAATCTGACGGCTGTTGATGATAATAATGCCGCTTCCGGATTGATATTCTATCGTCCTACACGGGGCATGATGTCATCTAATTTTGACTTGGAGAACAGGCATTACGGTGTGGACATTGCCGCTAATCCAAATGAAAGTGTGTTGGCAACATTGGATGGGACAGTGATTTTGTCTACTTATACGGCAGAAACCGGTTATGTTATTCAGATACAGCATGGACAGGATTTTGTGTCGGTGTATAAACATTGTGGTTCGTTATTAAAGAAAGAAGGAGATCCGGTGAAAGGTGGTGAAGCTATTGCATTGGTAGGAAATACCGGTGAAAAAACTACCGGACCGCATCTGCATTTCGAATTATGGCATAAGGGACGTGCGATTGATCCCTCAAAATACATTGTATTTTAACAACATTATGAAAAAACAAATAGCGATATTAGGTTCTACCGGCTCTATCGGTACACAAGCTTTACAGGTAATAGAGGAACATCCAGATTTATATGAGGTCTATGCGTTGACAGCCAATAACAGGGTCGATTTATTGGTAGAACAAGCCCGTAAGTTCATGCCCGAGGCGGTAGTGATAGCCAATGAGGAAAAATACCTTCAATTGAAAGAGGCGCTGAGTGATCTGCCTGTCAAAGTATATGCAGGAGCGGATGCGCTTTCTCAAATTGTGGAATCACAACCTATTGACATTGTACTGGCTTCTATGGTAGGGTATGCCGGATTGCGTCCTACTATAAATGCGATAAAGGCAGGTAAAGCTATTGCTTTGGCTAATAAAGAAACACTGGTTGTAGCCGGGGAGTTGATTAATGCACTGGCAAATCAGTACCATATACCTGTACTTCCCGTGGATTCGGAGCATTCGGCTATCTTCCAGTGTCTGGAAATAAATAACCGGTTGGAGAAAGTGATCTTGACAGCTTCAGGAGGGCCGTTCCGCACTTATACCATGGAGCAGTTGCAAACAGTGACCAAAGCACAAGCTTTGAAGCATCCCAATTGGGAGATGGGAGCGAAGATAACCATTGATTCGGCTTCCATGATGAACAAAGGGTTTGAAGTGATTGAGGCTAAATGGTTATTCGGAATGCGTCCGGAGCAAATTGAAGTGGTAGTTCATCCACAATCTGTCATTCATTCTATGGTGCAGTTTGAGGATGGGGCCGTGAAAGCACAGTTGGGCATGCCCGATATGCGTTTGCCTATTCAATATGCTTTTTCGTATCCGGAGCGCGTGAAATCTTCTTTCGAGCGGTTGGATTTTGCCCGTATAACAGACCTGACTTTTGAACAGCCTGATACCAAACGTTTTCGTAATTTGGCATTGGCATACGAGGCTTTGTATCGGGCCGGAAATATGCCCTGTATAGTGAATGCAGCTAATGAAGTGGTGGTGGATGCTTTCCTGAAAGACAAAATATCTTTCCTGGGTATGAGTGATGTCATAGAACGGACTATGGGTAAAGTTGCTTATATCAAGGAACCGACTTATGAAGACTATGTGGATACTGATGCTGAGGCGCGTCGGGTAGCGTTGTCCCTTTTGTCATCTTAAATGGTAGTTGGCAGAGAATTATGTTAATTATAAATTATAAAATAGTAAATAGCTAGATGGAAACATTTTTGATTCGTGCCCTTCAATTGATAATGAGCCTTTCATTATTGGTCATTATTCATGAGGGAGGACATTTTCTTTTTTCACGTCTTTTTAAAGTAAGAGTAGAGAAGTTCTACATATTTTTTGATCCGTGGTTTTCTTTGTTCAAATTCAAACCGAAGAACAGTGATACGGAATATGGTATTGGCTGGGTGCCTTTGGGGGGATATGTGAAAATTTCGGGTATGATAGACGAGTCTATGGATACCGAGCAGATGAAACAGCCTGCTAAGCCATGGGAATTTCGTTCAAAACCGGCTTGGCAGCGTCTGCTTATCATGGTGGGTGGTGTCTTGATGAATTTCTTGCTGGCTATCTTCATCTATTCCATGATTTTATTCCATTGGGGAGATTCTTTTGTATCGCTGCAAGACATGACTCATGGTATGAAATTTAATGAGCGTGCCCGGGAAATAGGTTTCCGTGACGGTGATATTCTTCTTCGTGCAGATGAAAAACCATTGGAGCGTTTCGGGGTGGATATGCTTCGTGATATTGCTGAGGCACGTACAGTGACTGTATTGCGCGACGGAAAGGAAGCCGAAGTATATATGCCTGAGATCAGCTTGTTGGATATAGCAAAGGATGATCCGATGTTTGTTACGGCGTTAGTTCCTAATGTCGTTGACTCGGTGATACCGGGCGGTGGCTTGGATAAGGCCGGTATACAGAAGGGAGATAGTCTGGTCGCGGTCAATGGCGAGAGGTTGAACTCATGGAATGCATTGGTGGAAAAACTGGATAATATGCAGGCTGATGCGGAAGCTACAGGAGATAAAGATGCTTCTCTACAAATGGTATATTCGCGTAACGGACTGCGTGACACCGTGACGGTGCGTACAGACTCTTTGTTTAGAGTGGGCGCAACATTCTCTTCATTGGCTGATTATAAAGAAACAACCCGTGAATTTGGTTTCTTTGAATCTTTTCCTGCCGGGGTGCAATTAGGAGTAAATACGTTGAAGGGATATGTGAACGATATGAAATATGTGTTCACTAAGGAAGGAGCCAAGAGCGTAGGTGGTTTTGGAACGATAGGAAGTATTTTTCCGAAAGTATGGGATTGGCATCGCTTTTGGGAAATGACTGCTTTTCTGTCAATCATTCTTGCGTTTATGAATATTCTGCCTATTCCGGCATTGGATGGTGGACATGTATTATTCTTGCTTTATGAAATCATTGCCCGCCGTAAGCCGAGTGACAAGTTTATGGAATATGCGCAGATGGTAGGTATGTTTTTACTGTTTGCCTTGCTCATTTGGGCGAACTTTAATGATATCATGCGATTCTTGTTCTAGGTCTGCATGACAGAAAAGGACACGGCATTTTTATAACAATGCCGATAGGCACGGATTTCCGCAAAGATTGAATCAATCATCTTTGCGGAAATCTGCGTTTTTTATATTGTTTTTCTCCCGTGGTGAAAAAAAGACATAAAAAAAGAGCGAAAGTTTTTATCAAACCCGCTCACATCCTGAAGAACCCCCCTCCATTATGGGGTTCTTTTCATCTTTCTCGTCTCAGTTGTGTTATCCTCTCTCTCTTGTACCTAAAAAAACAACTCTTTTAATACCTATAAAACTAATCTCCTGAAAACTTTCTTTTTCTAATTACCTTAAATCTTACTACTAATACCTTTCTAAATCAATCTTTCTTTACCTAAATCTAATACCTTAAATTAAAATCTTTACCTTAATACTTAATACCTAATTTTGTTCTTTTCTTTATTAACTTAATATTTGGTTTCACAACCACATTGCAAAGGTACGGCTTTTCTTGAAATTAGCAAGTAAATATATGCTGAAAAACATAAAAAAGGGTGAATTCATGATATATATCAAGAAAACACCCCTTTTTTATTTCTTTTAGCGTTATCGCACACGGATGATGCGTTGATTACTGCTGCCCCGAAATTCCAAGTAAGGAGAGTACAAATCCGGCTCAAATCGTCCGTCTACTATAACATCCACATAATCCAGTATCGGTTTTAACATTTCATCGTTTTGTATCTGTTCAAATGTATATCCAGTATAACACCAGATGTTTTGTCCGGTAGCTTCTTTGATCTGTTTGACTAGAGCCAGGAATTCTTGAGGATGATAAAGTGGATCTCCACCGGAAAAGGTGATTCCGTCCAATAATGGATTGGCATTTATTTCGCAGATCATTTTTTCTATTTTTTCCGGTGTGAGCGGAGTGCCTGCCGATGGATTCCAGGATTCGGGATTCTGGCAACCGCGACAATGGTGACGGCATCCGGCCAGATAGATGGAATAGCGGATGCCTTCACCGTCGACTATTGTTTCAGGATAGGTAAATAACAAGTTCATGCTGATTATCCATGCTTTACCCGGTCACGCTCTTCGGCACGCTTGGCTGAATTCCAAGTGCTGAGGTCGCCTGTCAAATACCCGGTAATGCGACGCATTCGCATTATATTCTCGCTCTGGCAAACAGGGCACTTGTCGTAAATGACTCCTTTGTAACCGCAAGTCTGACAAGTATCAACAGGATGGTTGATGGAACCGTATCCAATGCCTTCGTCATGCATTACTTTTACAATCTTGGCTATGGCTTTTACATTTTTCTGAGCTTCTCCGTCCAGTTCTACGTAAGTGATATGTCCTCCGCGGGTAATGGCGTGGAAAGGAGCTTCCCGTTTTATCTTCTCGGTGATGGTGATGGGCTCTTTTACATCTACGTGGAAAGAGTTTACATAATAGTCATTGTCCGTCACGCCGGGAATGATGCCGTATTTGCGGCGGTCCATACGGGTGAAGCGTCCGGAAAGTCCTTCGGCAGGAGTGGCAAGTACGGAGAAATTCAACTGATATTTCTGTTTGTATTCGTCTGCCACTTTATTCATTTCCGTAACGGCTTCGAATAATGTATCCCATGCTTTCTGGCTATGTGCGTGACCTTCTCCATAAAGAGCCATCATGGCATTGTGTCCGCCGATAAAGCCTATCCCTAATGTGCCTTGACGCAATACATCCCCCACCTGGTCGTTGGGCGAAAGTTTTCCTCCGCCTTTCCACACATCATTCCCCATCATGAACGGGAACTGGCGTGCCAAGGCTGTACGTTGATACTGGTAGCGTGCATACAATTGTTCGGCGATTAGTTCGGACAAAGCATGTACACTTTCTATGAATATTTCTTTTGCTTTTCTTTCTATGGCCTCTTTTTTGCCTGATTCTTCCAGACTTTCTGCCTTGATGCGTGCTTCGATGGCCAGCCGGGGCATATTCATAGTGGTGAATGACAGGTTGCCACGTCCTAATGAACTTTTTTCACCTGCTATATTTTCGTATACGCGGGTACGGCATCCCATAGTTGCCAGTTCATAGCGGTAACGTTTAGGGTCCTTGATATCCCATTTCTCATTTTTGTTATAAGGAGTATCCAAAAACATAAAATTAGGGAACAAGGCTTTTGCGGTGGTACGGCAGGCTTTCAGAAACAAGTCGAAATTGGGAGCTTGGAATTCCATGTTGCCTTCCAGTGCCGCTTCGAAATTTTCCATGGCTTTCTTATAGTCCTCTTCGGAATAAGATACTCCGTCTTTAACCTTGAATATCTGTATGGGGAAGACCGGTACTTCGCCACGGGTACCCAGGCCTTCGATGGTAGCTTTCAGCAGTTCCTCTATGACCATGCGGCCTTCGGGAGAAGTGTCTGTTCCATAATTGATGGAACTGAACACGACTTGATTTCCCCCTCGCGAATGCATGGTGTTCAGGTTGTGGATGAATCCTTCCATGGCCTGATGTGTATCTTTGCGCGTCATGGCGTATGCTTTCTCTTCAATTTTCTTGAGAGCCTCTGTTCCGGGTTCTTTTCCTTCTACTTCTATATAAAACTCGGTTAAAGTTTTCAGATGTTTGCGAAATGTCTTCCGTACCCCTTCCGCCATAAAGAAGTCGAAGGCGGGAATAGCTTGTCCGCCGTGTTGCTCGTTCTGGTTTGTCTGGAATATGATGGTGGCCAGAGTGGCATAACTTTGAATGGACTGTGGAGTACGGATACTTCCGTTTTTAGTGCGGAAGCCGCGTTCGAACAAGTCATCCAGGTCATATTGGATACAAGTGGTAGTCTTGGTGGGATAGTAATCCAAATCATGTATATGTATGTCGCCCAACTGATGTGCTTCGGCATATTTTTTAGGCAACAGGTATTTATAGGTATAGTCTTTAGTAACTTCCGAGGCAAAAGTCATCATCTGTCCGGCGGGAGTATGGCTGGACATGTTGGCATTACTCAGGTTGACATCATTTTTGTCGATGGCTACAATGCCGTCCATGATGTGCTTCATTTGCGTTTTACGGTCGCGTTCCGTATTCCGCCATTCGCGATAAATAATGTATTTCTTAGCCACTTCGGGACGTACTTTCATCAGTTCCTTTTCTACCAGATCCTGAATCTCTTCCACACTGATGGTTGGAGATACGAAATTGCTGATAACCCGCATGGTAATTTCAGCAATCAGTTTGTCTTCATTGTCAATTCCGGAGGCATGGAATGCCTTGCCGATTGCATTTTTAATTTTACTGATGGAAAAGTCTTCCCGCTTTCCATCACGCTTAATAATACAAATCTCAGCGTAATTCATTGTTGGAAAAATTAATTGTTAATTTAAAAAACTTGGCTGTCCTTCCAGGCAGGTTTTCTGACTTATCTCTCCCTTAAAACGCCTTCCCGCAAATGGTTTTGTAGTGGCATATTGTTTCAGCTCTACGAGAATTACAGCAGCGGGTACTGTTGCTGATTTTCACGGCATTCCCTCTTGGAAGTGGTTAACTTCACCTTGTCGGACAGCTGCAAAGGTATAACATTTTGGGAAACTTTCTGTTTAAAAAATAAATAAAAGTTTTCCAAAACGGATAACTTATTGAAGATGGGAAGGTTATAAAATGTACCACAATGCCATCATGTGACAGACCGTTCCTCCTAATACGAACAGATGGAAAACAGAGTGCATATAGGGCAATTTGGGGAAGGAATAAAAGACAGCTCCGGTGATGTAAGACACTCCTTCGCCGATTAACCAATAAATAAAAGCGGGAGGCACATGTTGGCAGAGCGGCTTGAAACCTACAAAAATGCTGCATCCCATGGCTATATAGCAAATTGTTTCCAGGTTGCTATGTTCTTTCAGGTTACAAAAACATAGAATGATCCCGGCGAGGGCGCATAGCCATACGAAACTAAGAATTCCCCATCCCCAATAATCTGCTTCCCGCAAGGCTATCAGCATGATGGGGGAATAGCTGCCTGCGATATGCAGATAAATCGAAGCATGATCGAATTTGCGCAACACTTCGCGGTGAGGAGATGGTTTGCTGGCATGATACCAGGTGGAGCTGATATAGGAAGACAGCATACCGAATAGGTAGAGCCACATGCCGCCTGTTGCCCACGGATTGCCACTTTTCATGGCAGTAAGCAACAGATAACCGCCGCCGGCGATACCTATCAGGATACCAACGCCATGTGACAGGGTATTGGCCCACTCTTCTCCTTTGGTATAGTGTATGGTCAATTTCTTATAAGTTTTTTGGAGTTAATCCCATGCTTTTTGCTTTCTTCAACATGTGTTCTAAAGCAGCATCATGCTCATTAGGGATGATTCCATCCAGTATGGCATCCTTGATAGAACTTTTCAGACTGCCTATTTCACGGCAGGGCTGCAGGTCGAATATCCGCATAATTTCTTCTCCGTCTACCGGAGGTTGGAAATTGCGTATCCGGTCTTTTTCTTCCAGGTCTTTCAGCTTCTGGCGTACCAGTTTGAAGTTATCCAGGAATTTTTGTTTTCGTGCTTCATTTTTTGAAGTGATGTCCGCTTCGCACAGCATCATCAAGTCGTCAATATCATCTCCGGCTTCAAAAAGCAGACGTCGCACGGCGGAATCGGTTACTACATCATCTGCGATAACAATGGGGCGCATGTGCAGGCTGACCAACTTTTGGACATATTTCATCTTCTCATTCATGGGCAGTTTCATCTTGCGGAAGAGATCCGGAACCATTTTCTCACCGATAAAGTTATGATTATGGAAAGTCCATCCTATACGTGGCTCCCAGCGTTTGGTACGTGGCTTGCCTATATCATGCAACAGCGTAGCCCAACGCAGCCATAGGTTGTCGGTATGTTTGGAAATATTGTCCACAACTTCCAGGGTATGATAGAAGTTGTCTTTATGGGCACGCCCGTTCCGGGTTTCCACTCCTTGCAGCGCCACCAGTTCGGGAAAAATCAAAGGCAGCAGTCCGCAGCGGTCCAGTTCTATAAAGCCTTTGGACGGTATGGGGGCGAGCAGGATCTTGTTCAACTCGTCGGCGATGCGCTCTTTGGAGATAATATGAATGCGTTCCTTGTTGCGTGACAGTGCTTCGAAAGTGGTGTCGTCAATATAGAAGTTCAGTTGTGTGGCAAACCGGACACAACGCATCATGCGGAGCGGATCGTCACTGAAAGTGATGTCCGGGTCCAGCGGTGTACGGATAGTTCTCTCTTTCAAATCGTCCAGCCCGTTAAAAGGATCTACCAGTTCACCGAAACGTGCTTTGTTCAGGCACACTGCCATGGCATTGATCGTGAAATCGCGCCGGTTTTGGTCATCCTCCAGGGTGCCGTCCTCTACTACAGGCTTGCGGCTGTCATGGCTGTACGACTCTTTACGGGCACCGACAAACTCCACTTCCGTGTCATGGTATTTAACTTGTGCCGTGCCGAAATTCTTAAAAACAGAAACGTGTGCTCCGCGTCCCAGCTTCCTGCCGAAGGCCTGTGCCATTTCAATTCCGCTCCCTACTACGACTACATCTATATCCTTTGAGGGACGCTTCAGGAATATATCTCGTACATAACCTCCTACAACGTAACATTCCAATCCCAGTTCGTCTGCCGTTTCGGAGATTAACTTGAATATCTTATTATTAAAATGTTCTTTTAGTTCCATATTCATCTTAAAGAGGGGCAAATTTACGATTTTTTGCGCAGGATAAGGAGAAATCACGCAATTAAATTGTATTTTTGCCTGCATATAAAACGATCAAGTACATGAAAAAGATAGGATTAGTAGCATTATTTGCCTTGTTGCTGGCCGGTTGTGATGATGGCGGCGAGAAGAAAGCGCAAGAAAATTTGCGTAAGGCTGAAGCGGCTTTGGAAAAAGAGAACTTTAATGAGGCCAAATTGCAGATAGACAGTATCCGCATCCTTTATCCGAAAGCGTTTGAAGCCAGAAAACAGGGAGTCAAGCTGATGCAGCAGGTGGATTTGAAAGAACAGCGGAAAAGTCTGATTTACCTGGATAGCATGATGGTGGTGAAACAAGCTCAGCTGGATTCCGTCAAGGGTAATTTTGTTCTTGAGAAAGATACTGCATATCAGGAGGTGGGTAACTATTTTTATCCCACCCAGACGGTAGAAAAGAATATAGGCCGTTCATTCTTGCGCGGACAGGTGAACGAGCAGGGGGAAATGTCCCTTACCTCTATTTATTGTGCTGGCGGCACGTTGCATCACACGGCGGTGAAAGTGAGTGTGGGGGATACCTTTGCCGAAACTCCCGCCTCGAAAGACAGCTATGAAACCACTGACTTGGGCCGTGCAATTGAGAAGGCCGATTATAAGATGGGGGAAGACGGCGGCGTTATCGCTTTTATTGTAGCGAACAAAGATAAGAATATCCAACTTCAGTTTATCGGAGACCGTACTTATAAAACGGCTATGCAACCCAATGACCGTAAGGCGATTGCAGAATTGACGGAGTTGGCGCGCATCCTGTCCGGCATGGAACAAATCCGTAAAGATAAGAAAGAAGCGAACTTGAAAATAGAGTTTGTAACCCGCAAAATGCAGGAACAGGAGGAAGAGAAGTGATGTGGATGGGAACACAAACAATGCGGATCCTGAAGAGAATCTCCCCAAAGTCCGCATTGTCCGTGTTCCTTGTTTCATGTACAGCCCTTACAATCGCTTCAAGGCCAGCTTGATCACTTTCTCTACCGGGGCGGCAGGCTCCTCTTTCAGTATGGCAGCCACTACCTTTTGTGATGCGGCTTGTGCAAATCCCAGCATGGTGAGTGCGGCGACAGCCTCGTCATGAATTTCCGTATTGCCCGGATTGGCAAACATTTCACTGTTCACCGTTTCCACGCCCGAAGTGGCGATCTTGTCCTTTAAGTCCACTATGATGCGTTGGGCAGTTTTCAGGCCGATGCCTTTTACCGTTTTCAATAACTTGTCATTACCGGAACTGATTACTCCGCACAGCTCGGAAGGGGATAAGGCCGACAGAATCATACGTGCCGTGTTGCCGCCGATGCCCGATACGGAAATCAGTAACAAAAACAACTCCCGTTCCTGTTTGGTCGAGAATCCGTAGAGTACGTAGGCGTCTTCCCGGATCGCTTCATAAATATATAATTTCGTATTGCTCTGATTCTGAATGGCCGAATACGTATTCAATGAGATATTGATGCCATACCCCATCCCGTTACAATCTAAAACCACCGTTGCCGGAGTAATCTCCGCAATGTCTCCTTTAATATATTCTATCATGGTTGTTTCATTTGAAAATTTACAGTTCTTTGCAAAAATAGGACATCTATCTTTTAAATTATAAGTTCGGCAAGAATATTTTTAAATTATTAGGTCGTAGTGAACAAAAAAACGAGGCAAAATGTTTATTTTTGCAGCGAATTAACAGATAATAGTAAACTAAACCCAATAAAAGATGAAAAAAATAAGAGCGGCCGTGGTTGGATACGGTAACATTGGTCAGTATGTAGTGGAGGCTTTGGAAGCTGCTCCCGATTTTGAGATTGCAGGTATCGTCCGTCGTAGCGGTGCGGAAAACAAGCCTGCCGAGTTGGAAGCATACGCTGTGGTGAAAGATATAAAGGAATTGAAAGATGTGGATGTGGCTGTGCTGGCTACTCCGACCCGTAGCGTGGAAGAATATGCGAAAGAGATTCTGGCAATGGGTATCAATACGGTAGATAGTTTCGACATTCATACACAAATCACTTCTCTCCGCCGTTCATTGGATGAGTCGGCAAAGGCCGGTAAGGCTGTCGCTATTATTTCTGCCGGATGGGATCCGGGAAGCGATTCTGTAGTCCGTACCCTGCTGGAAGCCATCGCTCCGAAGGGTATTACTTATACCAATTTCGGTCCGGGACGCAGCATGGGGCATTCCGTAGCAGTCCGTGCCATTGATGGAGTGAAGGATGCTTTGTCCATGACTATTCCTGTGGGAACCGGTATCCATCGCCGTATGGTGTATGTGGAACTGGAGGAAGGTGCGGACTTCAAGACTGTGGAAGCCGCCATCAAGTCGGATCCTTATTTTGTAAATGACGAGACACATGTAAAACAAGTTCCATGTGTGGACGATTTGAACGACGTAGGTCATGGCGTTAACCTGGTTCGCAAAGGGGTATCGGGCAAGACTCACAATCAGTTGTTCGAGTTTGACATGAAGATTAATAATCCGGCTCTTACCGCGCAGGTGCTGGTTTGCGTGGCACGCGCCTCCATGAAACAGCAGCCCGGATGTTATACCATGATCGAAGTTCCTGTAATTGATCTGCTGTGCGGCGACCGTGAGGAACTGATTGCCCATTTGGTATAAAGAGGTTTCCTCAAAAAGAACGATATTCTGAAAATCTCTTCTCCGTTTTATTTCGGAGAAGAGTTTTTTTTATTTCCTTTGTGCTCATAAACAAAGAAATAGAACAATGATAGCAAGTATTGTATGGGATGTGGATCCTATCTTATTTAAAGTAGGTAGTTGGGAAGTGCGTTGGTATGGGCTGATGTGGGGCCTTGGTTTCATATTGGCTTATGAAATGGTAAGCCGTTTATTCAAAAAAGAGAAGTATCCGGAAGAGTGGGTGGACAAGCTTTTTGTCTATTGCATAGTCAGTACGGTCATTGGCGCCCGTCTGGGGCATTGTTTGTTTTATGAATGGGACTATTATGGCGCCCATCCTGTTGAAATATTCAAGATTTGGAAAGGCGGGCTGGCAAGTCACGGAGGGGTGTTCGCCATCATTCTGGCTCTGATGTGGTACTCGAAAAAAGTAACCCGGAAAAGTGTGTGGTGGTTGTTTGACCGCATGATACCTGCTGTGGCGATTGTCTGCTTCTGTATCCGTTTTGGTAATTTAATGAATTCCGAGATATTCGGATATCCCACCACGTTGCCTTGGGGATTTGAATTTGTCCGTTCCCGGGAGTGGCATCAGCTGTATGAAGGTTTGCCTTGCCATCCTACTCAGATTTATGAAATGCTGTATTGCCTGGTTGCCGGTGTAACTGCCTGGGTGATGTACCATACATACCATTTACAAAAGAGGGTGGGATTAATAACCGGAGTAAGCTTGCTTATATTCTTTGGCACTCGCTTTGCTCTGGAGTTTATGAAGAATCCGCAGGTTGCCGAAGAGGCGGATATGACTTTTAATATAGGGCAGTGGCTCAGTGTGCCGCTGATTCTGCTGGGGGCGTATCTCATAGCCACCAGCCGCACCCGGAAAGAATAAAGGTTCCGGGAGAGGGGGGAAGCAGGTGAAAGGATACCTTTTCAGCCTTCCGGCATCGCCCTGTATATCACGTGCGGGGCGCGTCCGTTTCTTTCTATTTTCTTTTCGCTGCTCCATTGGCGTAGTTCGCTGCCGGCTTTTGTTTTCAGCAGCCCTGTCAAGGCACAATATTCCTTGCAAGTGATAATGGAGTGCTCTTTCAGATAATTTGTCAGCCGTACAAAGCGTTCTTCTGCTGAATATCGGGTGGAGGAGGTCCGGAAACCATATTCCGCCCGTTCCAGCTTTCCTTTGCTTCGTACCTCCTTACGGAATTTCCGGGTGGGTTTGAACTTTATGTTGTCAAAATGTACCGATGCGGCGCGTATCTCGCTTTTGTCCGTTACCTTGCGGCAAGTCAGAGTGGCCGAGAATGTACCCAGTTCTCCCAGTTTTACGTTATAACCGTCTGCCAGGTAATTGGCGATAATGCTTTCCAGGTCACATAACAGACCGACGACGGTCCCTTCGTGGACGGTGGAACGCCGGGCGATGTCTTTAGCCAGGTCTTTCAGGTTTTTTGTGCCCGATACTACAATTTGCGGATACAGGGTGGGCTGTTCCTTCTCTCCCTGTATGTCGGGGGAGGTTTTGAAATCATACTTTGCTGCCATGTTTAATGCTTTTTAATAGGGAGATTAAGTCGTTTCTTGCTGAACGCTAAGGGGATTCTTTCTATTAACTTCTATAGACGCAGGCAATGGACCGTACGGTTTACTGTAGTGGACTGTACGGTCTGCTATAGTGGATTGTACAGTCTGCCATCGGAGTCTGTCTTAGTATTCAGGACAAAAGTACTTAATCATACTGGAAAAACCTATTAATTCATAGGAGAAAAGAGCTTGTACGGGCAAATTAGATGTTCCCCTTGAAGGTTTGAGGGATTTTCCTTTCATTGTGGTGTCTTTCTTTTCAGTTGGTGTGCTGTAAAGGTAAGTGTTTTATGCTGATTACCGGCATACTTCGGATAGAAAAAGAGGAGGCGGGCTGACAGTAGGCTGAAGGATTATCCTTCAGGTGTTTTCTTCGATGGAATGGGGAAAAACAGCCCAAACTGAAGGCTGAAGGAAAATTGGCATGAATTTGTTTTTAGAGGTGAAAAGGCGTATGGTTCACGAGAAATGTTACATAATCCGTCACTTTTGTTGCAATGAAACAAAAATGCCGGCAGCTGTAACAAATGTTTTATAGAGGTTGCCGGCTGTCCCCTACCTTTGCCTCAGAAAAACTTCTAAAAACATTTAATGCTATGAACAAAAATCAGCAAAAGAACCGGATGGGCGCGGTCATTATTTTACTTGCCGCCGCTTGCTTGAATGGTTATGCACAACAAGATTCTACCAAAGTGTCCTCTGATTCGAAAGAGGAAGGCAATCGCAATGTCATGTTGAATGCGGCTAGTGCCAATGGTCCTCGTGAAATCTCTATCGGTCTGCCCGGTGGTGATGTGAATGTACTCGAAAATGGTCTGCCTGTGGTATATAATTCGAATCCTCATAATGTAAACACGCATTGGCGCGGAGACAGCAGCTTGGGACATACCGGATTGCTGAAGATTTCCGAAACAGCGATTACTACCGGTAATATAGGTTATGCTGTCAATTCGTTTACGGAACTCGGCTTGAATAAAGAGAAGAAAATGAATGGTGTGCTGAACTACGGCACCAATCATTTCGGTAAACAGCAATTTGACTTCAATCTGAATGGAAGCATCGGAAAAGATTGGTTTTACAGCGGCAGCATCTATCAGAATTTTGATCCGGGTTCGTTCAAACTGCGTTTTGCGCAATATCAGGACCGGACTCAGATCTATAAGTTTGCCTTGACCAAGTTCTACAATGAAGGACGTGGACAGCTCTCTGCCATCTACCATTACAGCAACAGCCATTGGTTGTCCAATGCTACCACCGGTGCACCATTTATTTATGTAGGCGATGGGAGTGTGAAGGAGATTCCCGGTTTCGGTCTCGGTACTTCTTCCTATCTGCCTAATGTATCGGATATGGTTTATATGGACATGCGTACCGGAGAGACGAAAAAGATCAGTCTGTATGATGCTACGGCCAGTAAAGGAAATCAGTTGACGGTTCTGAACCGTTACCGGTGGGATAACGGGTTGGAGTGGAAAATCAATATGAAGTATGACCATGCTTTGGGTTCCTATCTGTACCAGACTCCGATGTCTATGGAGCAGAAAGTAGGAGCCGACGGCTATAGCACCAAAGGACTGGATGGAACATTGAATCCTTATGAGGGATATGTACAGAGCCGCATGTCCTGTTTCAACCGGGGGAATATAGATGAGTTCTTCTTTACCACCGAGTTGTCGCGGAAGTATGATGATATGACTTGGCGTGTGGGGGTGAACGAATGGTATTATGATGTGGACTATGCTTCGAACACTACCATGTATGACCATACGGTGGAAGAATATCCCCAAATGTTGTACAGCGCCGATACGAAGGATATTCATCATTACGGAAACACTCCTTATTATAATCTGAACCAGAATGCTTCCGAATATTACAAAGGACATGAAAACAAACTGGCTCTTTATGCTACTCACGACTGGGACATCACCGATAAATGGAATGTGTATTATGGCGCACGCTTCGAGTACCAGCGTCTGGCAGGAAAGAACCTGGCGGTATATAATGCCGAAGGCAATCCGGTAGGCCGCTTTGCCGGTTATCATATCGGGGCAGTTGCGGCCGATGGTACGAAGATAGCTCCCCGTCATTTCAGCTACGATTGGTTGAACATGGCTTTCACGGCGGCCGCTACTTATAAAATGACGAAACAATTTGGCTTTACCGCCGATTTCACCTACAATACCCAGCGTCCACAATATCCACCTTGCCGTCCAGGTTAACATCGCCGTACAGCACAGCGCCTGCCTCTTCAGAAGAAGTCGTTGTTTCCGATGCAGTGACAGACGTTGTCTCCGAAGAAGTTTCTGCGGAAGAAACCGTCTCTGTTGCAGATGCTGTGGTCTCCGAAGCGGTTGTCACAGTGGTCTCACTGCTGGTTTCCGATGCGGTGGTATCTGTGCTTTCTGCGTAGGATTCGCTTGTCTCCGATGCAGAAGTCGTTGTTGTCTCAGTGGTTTCGCTGGTGGTTACAGTAGTTTCTGTGGTCACTACCGGTGTTTTGTCGCTGTAGAGTCCGATATCATCGAAGTACCATACACCAGTACCTGGATTGCCGTTCTGTCCGGTGTAGAGAGAGAATTCTTTCACACCGCTCAGTGTCGGTGTTTCTGCGGCAATTCCCCACTGCTGCACATGGAAATCGGAGAACGGGATCTTGACTTCTGTCCAGCCCTCATTTGCTGTCACCTTCTGGATGCTCTCCCAGTAAGCGCCTGCGCCGTCTACGAACTGGAATGTGGTCTCACGGTCGCTGCCGTCCGACAAAATCCAGAAACGGATGCCGTCAAATCCGATCCAGTCTGCGCTGCCCAGGTTCTTGGTAGCACCGCAGTATCCCGGACCGCCGTCTGCAACGCTGTACGCATATTTCAGTGCAGCCTTGCCGTTCTTTACATTTTCATTGTCCAGTGTCAGAGTAAGCGTATCGCCGCTGGAATTAGGTGTGTATGCTGCGGAAACAGCCTTGCTGTCGGCATAGCTTTCAAAATCATCGATCACGCTGCGGGACTGTTCCTCTGCGGTAGAATCATAAACCCGGATCAGTGCCGTAGGCTGTGCGCCCTCTGTTGTCAGCACAGTTACCTTATGATTGCCCAGTTCCAGGTTTTTCAGCACATCCGCTGCAATGGTGACTGACGAGCTGCTGACGGTATAGTCGGTTCCGTTTTTCAGCACGGTGTCTCCCAGCTGTACGCCGGAGATCTCGCCCAGTTTCATCGTCGCCTGGAAGGTGACGTCCTTCGGATTTACAACGTCGAAGTCTGCCTTCTTCGGAGAAATGCTGTTCTGCGCATTCCGTGCGCTCATCCGCTCTGCGTGTGCCATGATGACATCACGTGCATCATTGGTTTTCGGATAATCCCGGTAGTATACGGTGTAGCCGTCATAGTCCTGGTACAGGCTGTCGCCGTCCATGGATGCCAGCATCCAGTAGTTTGTGCCGGCGAATTCTACGCCCTCATAGGTTTTGCCTTCGAAGATGTCGAACCAATCTTTATAAACATCGGCTCTCTCACTCTGATCCTTCCAGCCAAACTCTTCCGCAATCAGCGGCTTGTTCATGGCTGCGGTATCCTCGCCGTGTTTCTTGAACCAGAACTCGCCCTGTTCTTTGGTGAGTCCCCACTGGTCGCAGTATACGTGCAGTGTGCCGAAGTCGATATCCGGCAATGCTGTCAGTTGCAGGAAATCCATGCCGGAGCTGCCGTGGTATACGTACGTGTGGTCACCCTCCGGGAAGTCGTTGTAGCCGTAGTTGTAAAAGCCCTCATCTCCCACTGCCAGCATATGGTTGCTGTCGATGGACTTTACGTATTCGCTCATTTCCTTTGCCCAGTTGACAACCACATTCTTTTCGCAGCCGGCGTCAGACTCGCACCGGGGTTCGTTTGCCAGCTCCCAGGAGAAAACAGTGGGATCGTCTTTGTATTTCACGCCGGTGTACACGTTCTCGTGGTTGAGCAGCGTCTTGACGTAGTTCTTATACCATCCCTTGATGGTTTCGTTGGTGTAGAAGTCATCGTGTCCGGTGACATTCTCGCCTGCCAGCTGCGCCCACTTTACATACTGTCCCATGCCGCCGAACGCTTCCCAGTTGTTAGTAAATGTAATCAGCAGCTTTACGCCTTCCTGCTCCGCCTTGTACAGTGCATAGTCCAGCTTTTGCAGACCGTCCTCGCCCTCGTTGACGACCGGCTTGTTCAGGTCAGCGTCGTAATACTGGTAGTACACGCCTTCCTTTTCACCAGAACCGTCTACGCTGTCGGTAAACACGGTATAGCCCTTATCGGAAACCTTATCGGTCTTGACGCCGGCATCCAGGTTGCCCCAGGTACGGACTACTTTCATGCCCATTGCCGCAGCATCTTCCAGCGCTGCGTCTACGGTCGCCTTCGGTTTGAAGTTGATGTAGTAGTTGTTTGTGCCGGCATAGTAAAATGTCGAACCATCCAGCATGAACTGTGTTCCGTTGGTGGTGACAAATCCGCTGCGGCTGTCTGCCGCCTGCACGGTCACTGCGCCGGAAAACGGCATTGCAATTGCACTGCACCCAAGCACCAGACTGCTTGCGGCTGCGATCCATTTCCTCTTCATTTGTTCCTCCTCATAACATTGTGTCTGCCTCCGGTGTTTGTTCCGCAGGGACAGACGGGACAATTACAACCTTACCTCTTACTGCTGACGCATAAACGCCAGATTCTTGTCGATCAGCTCACAGCGCTGCTTGACACAGTCTGCACTGCGGAGCGGATCGCCGGGCGTATGAAACGCATAATCCAAAAGCCGCCTGATGTCAGTTGTGGCAACGTGCAGCCGGGTGTCGGAAGATGCGTAATAGATATAAACCGTACCATCCGGGCGGACGATCGCACCGTTGGTGAAAACCACATTGGAAACATCACCCACACGTTCTTCTCCCAGCGGCGCCAGGAAGTAGCCGGAGGGTTCTGCGATCACCTTCCACGGCTCGTGCAGGTCGGTGACAAACACATACAGCACATAGCGAAGTCCTGCCGCTGTATTCCGCACACCGTGCGCCAGGTGCAGCCAGCCCTTTTCCGTTTCGATCGGGACAGCGCCGGCACCGTTTTTGGATTCGGTGATGGTGTGATACTTCCGCAGGCTGGTCATGCGTTCTTCTTCGATCACTGCGTTTGTGATATCGTCTGCCAGCCCAAAGCCGATGCCGCCGCCGGAACCGGTCTCAATGAAGCCATCCATAGGTCTGGTGTAAAACGCATACTTGCCGTCCACGAACTTCGGCAGCAGGCACACATTTCGCTGCTGGGGACTCTGCTTGGTCACCAGATTCGGCAGGCGTTCCCAGGTGTTCAGATCCCTGGTACGGACAATTCCGGCAGCCGCAACTGCCGCAGACAGATCAGACGGATCTTTGGCGCTGGATTCTGAACAAAATACGCCGTAGATCCAGCCGTCCTCGTGCTGCGTCAGACGCATATCATAGACGTTTGTCTCATCCGGATACAGATCCGGCAGCACAATGGGCTTTTCCCGAAAGCGGAAGTTGTCGATGCCATTTTCGCTTTCCGCCACGGCAAAAAAGCTTTTCCGGTCATTGCCCTCTACCCGAACCACCAGACAATACTTGCCGTCCAGATAGATTGCTCCGGCATTGAATACGGCATTGACACCCAGACGCTCCAGGAAAAACGGATTCGTCTCCGAGTTCAGATCATACCGCCAGTGCAGCGGCACATGGTCACGGGTCAGCACCGGATTTTTCCAGCGCAGGTAAATGCCATTGTAAAAGGACGATTTCTCATTTTTGCGGCTGAGCAGCTCTTCCTGCTTTTCTTTCTGCCGCAGATATTCCACATGATACATCCGGTTTCCTCCTCAGTGATTTCTCTTGATGATTTCCATGCACATTCTGCCGTTGTGATACGGGCATTTCCACGGGTCAACGATGGTCAGCTTTTTTACAGGTTTCCCGTGGATATCCACTTTCCAGAACCATTCGCTGTTTTCCCGTGGATCGACCAGCAGACGCAGGATGCACGCCCAGACCTTTTCTGCCGCCTCGCCGTACTGCGCCTGTTCCGGGTGCTTTTCCAGCATATGGGTGAACCCCAGTATCGCCTCGGACTGCACCCACCAGATACGGTCGGTGTCTGTCACACCGTTTTCGATCTCATTGCAGACCGCCTCGCCGTCAAATCCACGTTCCAGCACGGATTCTGCCAGCACGTCTGTCATACGGTGTATCTTTTCCGACAGTTCCCGGTCGCCCAGCAAGTCGCAGCCCCAGTCCAGCAGCCATGCGCTTTCGATGTCGTGTCCATAGCTTTGCAGGTCGATCAGACTGTGATACGACCGATCGAAGAATACCTCCTGCCGCCGTTTTTCCGGATCGAACATTTTTTCCGACCAGATATCCAGCAGCGCCCGCAGTTCCTTTTCCACCTCCGGCGACTTCGCCGCCTGGTACAAACCGCTGTAGCCCTCAAACACGTGGAGCAGCGTATTCATGGTACGCTCTGCCATGACGCCGTTTTCAGAAAGCTTTTCATTAGACTGCGGATTCCAGAACCGGTCATAGGACTCGCCGTAGCCTTCTGCATCCCGGCAGTGCATCTCTACGATCTGAAACAGCTGCCTTGCGGTTTGCAGCGCCTCGGGATTTCCGGTCAGCCGATAGTAAGCGGAGAGCGCATAGATGGCAAACGCCTGGTTATAGGTGTGCTTGGTGGTGTCCAGCAGCTTTCCGTCATATGTCACCGACCAGAACACACCGCCTGCCTTGCGGTCCACGCAGTAGCGCATCAGAAAGCGGTACGCATGATCTGCCGCATGGCTCAGCTCCGGGGTGTGGAGCAGCATGGCAGCCTCTGAGAAAAACCATAGGATGCGGCTATTGAGAATACAGCCCTTTTCTGCTTTGGCATACCGCCGCAGATCCAGGTCTACATAGCTGATAAATCCGCCGTACCGCTCATCTTTCAGCGAAAGCCAGAACGGGATGATCTTCTGTTCCAGCATGGTCTGCACTTCCGGTGTCAGTCGTTTCATATGCGCTCAGCTCCTAATTGAAGTCTTAAGGCAACACCGCACAAAGCTTGTGCGTAAGATGCGCAGCCGGATTTTTTGGCAGATTGCGCAGAAATTTCGCAGGCATACTTTGTGTCTGGCAAGGAATTTCTGGGCAATATGACGGAAAATCAGCAAGCAGATTGCGTGCAAAGCCGTCAGGCGGGCTTTGTGCGGTGTTGCCTCTAGTCGTATAAATTATGAGATACTATATATTGTACTACTTTTTGCGGTAAATAGCAAGAAAAATCTGTGTGATTTTTTCGGTGTTCACGAATTTTTGTAGAAGATACGGTATAGACCGGAACATCACACAAAAAAATTTTGCCATATTGCAATAAAAACGCCTGCTGCCGCCGCAGCTGTTCCAGATCTCCCGTCATGCGGGAAACCACGCCCAGCGCAGCCATTTCCAGGATCTCCTGCCAGCAGTGCCACCGGGTGAATGAGAGAAACATATCGCTGCCCACCAGCAGCACCAGTTCCGCCTCCGGATACCGCTCCCGGAACAGCCGGACGGTATCCACCGTATAGCTGACCCCGGAGCGTTCCAGCTCGCAGCTGTCCACCTCACAAAAGGACAGCGTTTCTGCGGCAAGCCGGCACATCGCCAGACGGTCCGCCCCGGACGCCATGCCCGGCGCATCCTGTTTGAACGGCGAGACATTTGCCGGGATCAGCACGACCTTGTCCAGTCCCAGCCCTTCCTTTGCTGCTTTCGCCAGGTGAAGATGCCCGTTGTGGATGGGGTTAAAGCTGCCGCCGAACAGTCCGATGCGCTGCATCAGAACTTTACCACCGGCTCTTTGGCATTGCGCTTGAACAGGACGAGACGATTGCCGATGACCTGTACCACCTCTGACTCTGTCTTTTCCGCCAGCTCCTGCGCCGCCTCTCTGGCATCCAGAGGGCAGTTGTCCAGTACGTGCATTTTGATCAGTTCCCGCTTGCGCAGGGCATCGCTGACCTGCTGTACCAGCGTATCGCTGATGCCGCCTTTTCCCACCTGGAAAATGGTTTCGTATGTGCTGGCGATGCCACGCAGGGTCGCCCGTTGTTTGCTTGTCAACATAAAAAAGTTCTCCTTTTATTTCTCTTCAAAAAATGCTTTCAGCTGTTCCAGCGCTCTTCCCCGGTGGCTGATCCGGTTCTTTTCCGCCTCTGTCATTTCCGCCATGGACTTTCCGTCCACATAGAACAGCGGATCATAGCCGAACCCGTTTTCTCCTCTGGGTGCTGTGCCGATCACGCCCTCACAGACACCGGAAAACACCTTTTCCGTGCCGTTGGCATCCAGATAGCAGAGCGAGCAGACAAACCGTGCCGTGCGCTTTTCTGCGGGGATGCTGTCCAGTTCGTGCAGCAGCTTGGCGTTACGGTCTGCATCCGTTGCGCCCTCTCCGGCGAACCGGTGGGAATACACGCCCGGCGCTCCGTCCAGAGCGTCCACCATCAGACCGCTGTCATCGGCGATGACCGGACAGTGCATTGCCGCATAGACTGCCTTTGCCTTTATCGCCGCATTTTCTGCAAATGTGGTGCCGGTCTCTTCCACGTCCTGGCAAAAGCCTGCCTCACGCTGAGAGACAACTTCCAGCCCGAATGGTTCCAGGATTGCCCGGAACTCCCGGAGCTTTCCGGCATTGTTGGATGCAATAATGATTTTTTCCATGGTCATTCCTCCGTCGGTTCAAACAGGGCACGGACAAAGTCCTGTGCGTGGAACGGCTGGAGATCGTCGATCTTTTCGCCCACACCCACCAGCTTTACCGGAATGCCCAGCTCATTGCGAATGGATACGATGATACCGCCCTTTGCAGTACCATCCAGCTTTGTCAGCACGATGCCGGAAATATCTGCCACTTCCTGGAACAGTCTCGCCTGGTTCACGGCGTTCTGTCCGGTGGTTGCGTCCAGCACCAGCAGAATTTCCCGATGGCATCCCTCTGCTCTCGTCTCAATGATGCGGTTGATCTTTGCCAGTTCCTGCATCAGATTCTTCTTATTATGCAGCCGTCCTGCGGTGTCGCAGATCAGCACATCACAGCCTCTTGCCTTTGCCGCATCAATGGCGTCATAGACCACCGATGCCGGGTCAGAGCCTTCGGCGTGCTTGACAATATCCACGCCGGCACGCTGTGTCCAGACCTCCAGCTGGTCAATGGCAGCCGCACGGAACGTATCTGCCGCAGCGACCAGCACCTTTTTGCCCTCGCCTTTCAGCTGATGGCACAGCTTGCCGATGGTGGTGGTCTTGCCTGCGCCGTTGACGCCGATCACCATGACAATGGTGGGCTTTGTAGGATATTCCAGCGTCTGATCCTCGCCCAGCATCTCTGCAATGATCTCCTGGATCATGCCCATGATCTCCTGGGGATCCTTTACACCACGCTCTTTCACACGCTTGCGCAGGGTCTCGCAGATCTCCACCGAGGTCTCCGGTCCCAGGTCGCTGGTAATCATGGTCTCTTCCAATTCGTCAAACAGGTCGTCGTCGATCTTGGTGAACCCGTTCAACACCTGCTGCATCCGGGACATCATGGCATCCTTTGTCTTGCGCAGTCCGTCACGGATCTTGGCGAAAAAGCCCTTTTTCTCCGGCTGTTCTTCCGGCTCGGTTTCCTCTTCCGGTTCAGTTTCCTCTTCCAGTTCGGATTCTTCTTCCGGTTCAGTTTCTTCTTCCGGTTCAGTTTCTTCTTCCGGTTCGGTCTCTTCCTCCGGTTCAGTTTCTTCTTCCGGCTCAGTCTCTTCTTCCGGTTCAGTCTCTTCCTCCGGCTCAGTCTCTTCTTCCGGTTCGGTTTCTTCCTCCGGTTCAGTTTCTTCTTCCGGTTCAGCCTCTTCTTCCGGCTCAGTTTCCTCTTCTGGTTCGGATTCTTCTTCCGGTTCAGTTTCCTCTTCCGGTTCGGATTCTTCTTCCGGTTCAGTTTCTTCTTCCGGTTCAGTTTCTTCTTCCGGCTTGGACTCTTCGCTTTTCAGAATCCCGGCAGCCTCCAATGCCGCCTGCCGTGCCAGGGCAATTGCCTCCTGGTGCTGTTCTGATTCTTCCACCACTGCCTGTGCCGCAAGACGGGCTTTCTCCACCTCGTCCTGCTCCTGCGCTTCCTGTTCCCGGATGGCAGCGGCGGCGATGTCCTCTTCTTCCCCAGCGAATGCCCCGTCAGATTCTTCCGCCGGGCTTTCCTGCTCCGTCAGTTCTTCCTGTACCAGTTCTTCTTCCTGCTTTTGTTTATTGCGTTTCCAGAACGGTACGCCCTTTTCTTTGTTTTTGTTCTTCTTGCCAAATAAGCCCATGGTACACCTGTCCTTTCTATTGAAGTTCTTCCTGTTCCATCCGCAGCAGACGGGAAATGCCGTCCTCCTGCATGGTCACGCCGTAGAGGACGCTTGCCTCTTCCATGGCGCTCCGGCGGTGGGTCACCAGGATGAACTGTGTGGTATCGGTAAAATTCTGCAAATACTGGGCATAGCGCCGGACATTGCCCTCATCCAGCGCCGCATCAATCTCGTCCAGAATACAGAACGGAGACGGCCGCAGCCGCAGAATGGCAAAATAGATAGCGATTGCCACAAACGACTGTTCGCCGCCGGACAGAGAGATCAGATTCTTGATGACCTTTCCCGGCGGTGCGACCTTGATCTCGATGCCCGATTCCAGTACATTTTCCGGGTCGGTGAGTTCCAGGCGTGCCTCGCCGCCGCCGAACAGATCCCGGAAGATCTCCTGGAAATTCCGGTTGATAATGGAAAAGCTCTCCGAAAAAATGCGCTGCATCTCCTCGGTCAGCGAGGTGATGAGGTCTTCCAGTTCCCGCTTTGCCGTCTCTGCATCCTGCATCTGTTCCGACAGGAACTGATACCGTGCGGAGACCTCTTCGTACTCGGCGATTGCCGCCACATTGACCGTACCCAATCCACGGATGCGGCTTTTCAGACTTTGCAGTTCCCGCTGCGCCGCCTGGAGATCTTCCAGGGGCTGCGCCTGCTCCTGCGCCTCTGACAGAGACAGTTCATACTGTTCCAGCAGTTGGCGTATTACGCCGTCATAGTCGCTCTGGACAGCGATTTTCCGCTCTTCCAGCCGGCTCATCTCGCCGGAGAACTTTTCCCGGACGGCGTTGGTCTCCCGGAGTCCGCTCTGCATCTCCCGGATCTGCTGATCCTGGGCATCATGCACCTGCTGCCAGTGCCGGATCTCCGCCTGACCGTCAGTGCGGCTTGTTTTCATCTGTTCCAGAGTCTTGTTTCCACGGGTGATCTCGTCCTGTTTCTGCCGGATGAGTTCTTCCTGGGTGGAAATATCCCTGTCGATCTGCGCCAGCTTTTCTACCATGGAATCCTGCTGGTCGCTCTGCTGCTGGATCTCTCTGGACAAGGTATCCATATCCTTTTCCAGCTCCATCATGCTGATCTTCAGCTGTGAGCGCTGTTCCGCCAGACGAGCCTGCTCCTGTTCCAGGGCGCTGCGCTGGTCTGCCTCCTGGGACAGCATCTCCTGTCCCTTTTGTATCGCTTTTTCCACCTCTTCTGCCTCTTCGGCAGCGGCGGTGTATTTATCCGCAGTCTCCTGCATCCGCTGCTGCAGTACTGCCTGCTGCGATGCCGCCTCTTCCAGACGCTCTGTGTTCTGCTTTCGCAGATACTGTTCCTTTTCCAGCTGTGCCTCTGCGGCGACCTGTTCCGATTCTGCCCGGCGGCACCGCTGCTGGAGTTCTTCCATCTGCTGTTCCAGCTGCGCCGACTGTGCCTGCGCCTTCTGAAAAGCCGCTGCCGCCGCCTGCTCCTGCTGTTCCAGCGCCTTTACCTCACCGGAAAGCGCCGTCAGTTCCGCACGGCGTGTCAGCATACCGCCGGAACGCATTGCCGAACCGCCGGTGAACGAACCGCCTGCATTGATGACCTGTCCGTCCAGCGTCACAATGCGGAACCGGTACTGATACGCCTTTGCCAGTGCCGTTGCGCTGTCCAGATCCTCTGCCACAGCCACACGCCCCAGCAAAAACTGGACAACGCCGGAAAAGCGCTGGTCATAGCGCACCAGTTCGCTCGCCATGGCGATAAATCCCTCGTGGCGTTCCAGCCCGGTCTCGTTCAGCGTTCTGCCTCGGACAGAAGTCAGCGGCAGGAATGTAGCACGTCCGGCACGCTGTTGCTGCAAAAAGCGAATCCACTGTTTCGCAGCGTTTTCATTTTCCACAATGAGATTCTGCATGGCGCCGCCCAGTGCGGTTTCCAGCGCCACGCCGTATTTCTGGTCGGTGGTGATAAGCTGTGCCACCGTGCCGAACACCCCACGGGGCTTTCCGCCGTCCGCCCGAAGAACTGCCTTGACGCTGCCGCCAAAGCCCTCCATGTTCCGCTCCATATCCTGGAGCAGTTTCTGGCGCTGGCGCTTTTCCCGGAGTGCAAACGCCGCCTGGTCCCGGTTCTTTCTGCCCTCTTCCAGCGCCTGCACCGCATGGGCGTAGCGTTTCTGAAAACCGGCACGCTGGTTCTGCACCTGCTCGAAAAGTGCCTTCGCCTGCTCCGCCTTTTCTCTGGCGGCATCGTAGACCATATTCTGACTGGAACACGCCTGCTGCAAAGCGCTCTGCCGCATTCCCTGTTCCGTCAGCTGGGCTTTCAGTTCTTCCTGCTGTCCGGCGGCAGTCTGCTGCATGACACGCAGTTCGCTCTGCCGCACCAGCAGCTTTTGCAGGATGCCATTCGCCTGTTCATATTCCTGCCCACGCCGTGCCGCCTGCTGTTTCAGTCTCTCCCATTCCTGTTCCGCCTGTTCCGACGTCACCTGAAGCGACTCACGTTTCTGCCGCAGCTGCACGGTCTGTTCCGACAGGGATGCCATCCGGCTCTCCATGCTCCTGGACTGTTCTGCCGTCTCCGTTTTCTGACTGTGCAGACTTTCCAGCATCTGACGGCTGTGGAGAATGTCGTTCTCGCACACTGCCACCGCCGCCCGGAGCTGTGCCGCCTCTTCTTCCGCCTGCTGGATCTTCTGACGGATCTCTTCCATTTTCAGCGTGCTTTCCTGCATCCGGCGATAGCCTTCCTGCACCTGGGCATCTGTCCGCTGGATCTCCCGTTCGGCGTTCTGATATTCCGCCTGTGCCTGGAGATAGCCGTCCGACAGCCCGGTAAGCTTTTCCCGGAGTGCCGTCAGCCGTCGCACCCAGAGAGAGACTTCCAGCTGTTTCTGTTCCCCGGCAAGCTCCACATACTGCTTTGCCTTTTCCGCCTGCTGCCGGAGCGGTTCCACACGAGATTCCAGTTCCATGACGATATCCTGGAGACGCACCAGGTTTTCCTGTGCAGCATCCAGCTTGCGCTGCGCCTCCTGCTTTTTATAGCGGAACTTGGAGACACCTGCCGCCTCCTCAAAAATATCCCGGCGGTCGGTGCTTTTGGCGCTGACGATCTCAGCGATGCGTCCCTGTCCGATGATGGCATAGCCGTCACGTCCCATACCGGTATCCATAAAGAGTTCCGTCACATCCTTCAGACGGACATTTTTGCCGTTGATGCGGTACTCACTGTCACCACTGCGGTACAGCTTTCGGGTAACACTGACTACAGCACCATAGGCATCTCCCAGTTCGCCGGTCTCGTTGTTGATCTCCAGCGTAACTGCCGCAAAGCCCATTGCTTTCCGGGTCTTTGTGCCGGAGAAAATAACGTCCTCCATCTTGTTGCCACGGAGCGTCTTGGTAGACTGTTCCCCCAGCACCCAGCGCACCGCATCGCCGATGTTGCTCTTGCCGCTGCCGTTGGGTCCCACTACGGCGGTCAGACCCTTGTCAAAGTGCAGCTTGATCTTATCGGGAAAGGACTTAAAGCCCTGTAATTCCAGGGATTGCAGATACATTTCGATGTCTCACCTCTTTCGAAACATTTATTTTGGCGATTGCAGCACACGCACGGCATAGATCTGATTGTGGAAATCAGACAGCGGCACGGTCTGTTCCTTTTTCTGCAAAGGATCCATGCACTGATACGTCCCGTCCTCGCTGCCTGTCAGCAGTACATAGTGGGTGCTGCCGCTTTTCGGCATCTTCACCCGGACAATGGGAAAACAGCCGTCCGCCAGATACTCGTCCAGTGCGCCCTCCGGCAGTTCCGCAGCATCCTGCCGCAGCACCGGAACGCCTGTCACTTGTTCCAGTACGTCCCACTGCAAATTTCCCTGTCCGTCATACACGCCCTGTTCCGAAAAGAACTGGTTCACTGCTCCGGCATCGGCATCTTCCGGCAAACCGTCCACAGAGATCTGCTGCATTTGCAGCGCCGCCGCCACACAACAGGTCAGACAGCCGGAATCCGCCATGTGATAGGCAGAATCCCCCAGTGCATCGTCTTTCCAGCGGTCATCCTTCTGTCGGAAGATCACCGTCTCCGCCGCCGCAGTCTCTGCGGATGCTTCTGCGGTGACAGGTTGCGCCGTCTGATGAAAATGCCTGTAACACAGCACACCGCCTGCCGCCAGAATGACCGCCGCAAGGATGAGCGCCACGACCCTATATTTCTTTCCGGTCATATATTCCCTCATTTCTCCGAGACATTGCCATACACCCCACAGCATTTTCCATTTGCAAGAAGTGTTCCCGGCGACACCGCCGCATTCTCCTGCACACGGAGCGTTACGCCCTGCTCTGCCAGCGTTTTCCGGTTGCAACCATGCTGTCCCAGCACCTTGCTCATGGTACGGGGTGCTGTTTCCACAAAGAGTTCCGGTTTTCCACAGTCTGCCGCCGCCTTTTGCAGCTGCCGCAGATACAGACGGGATTCCACCAGTTCTCCGTATGCCGGGTGAAAATATCCGGCGAGCATCCCTGCCCGGAGCGACGGCGTGTCGTGCAGTCCCAGCCGGATCACACGCACCCCAACCTCATGACAGCGGCACAGGGCATCGGCGCAGTAGTCCAGCACCTCTTCCTGTGACAGCGCCGGATACACGCCGGGCTGACAGTACGCCGCCAGCTTTGTTCCGGCGAGTACCACTGTGGGATAGATCCGCAGGGTCTCCGGCCGGCACGCCAAAAGCTGTTCCAGGGTGTCGTATTCGTCCTGCAATGTACTGCCGTACAGCCCCACCATCTGCTGCAAGCCCAGGGAAAAGCCTGCCTGCCGCAGCATGGCACTTGCCGTCCGGACTGCCTGTGCATCGTGTCCACGGGCATTCAGCCGCAGCACACGGTCGCACATACTCTGTGCGCCCAGTTCCACTGCCGTCACATGATAGGCTTTCAGCCGTTCCAGAACCGCTGCATCAACGGCATCCGGACGGGTGGAGATGCGGATGCCGGAAAACTTTCCTGTTCCCAGAAACGGCTGTGCCGCCTCCAACAGGGCAGTCTGATACGCCGGCTCTACTGCGGTAAAACTGCCGCCGAAAAAGGCGATCTCCGCCGACTCCAGCGTTCCGCTGCGCTCCAGCATTTCCCGGCAGGTCTGTGTGATCTCTTCCGGCTCCGGCGCATGGACGGTGCCGCTGATGGTGCGCTGGTCACAGAAACTGCACTGATGCGGACAGCCACGGTGCGGAATGAAAAAGGCAAGAGTCTTATGCTTTGCCATATCCCATGAGCGACAGAGCCTCCTTGGCTGCCTGCTGTTCTGCCGCCTTTTTGCTGTGTCCCATGCCCTTGCCGATCACGTTGGAATTCAGGCAGACTTCGACTTCGAACGCCTTGTCGTGATCCGGGCCGTACTCGCTGACCAGCACATATTCCACCTTTTCCTCCGGGTTCTTCTGTACCACTTCCTGGAGCTGGGTCTTGTAATCGTGGAAACCGGAGGGCTGCTTTTTCTCCTCTTCCGGATCATCCGGGATAAACCGCAGGATATGCCGCTTTGCCGCATCCATGCCGCCGTCCAGGAAAATGGCAGCGATCACTGCCTCAAAGGCATCTGCCAGAATGGACGAACGGGATCTGCCGCCGGTATGCTCTTCGCCCTTGCCCAGCAGCAAAAATTCGCCCAGGTGGATCTCCTTGGCGAAAACGTGCAGCGCCTTTTCACAGACCATAGATGCCCGGAGCTTGGTCAGCTCGCCCTCCGGCAGTTCCGGATACTTGTGAAACAGGAACTCGGAAACCACGATGGACAGCACGCTGTCTCCCAGGAATTCCAGGCGCTCGTTGCACTTGCGTGTCTTGCGCTTTTCGTTGGCATAAGATGAATGGGACAGCGCCTCCAACAGCAGGTGCTTGTCCTTGAAATGATAGTGGATATAGGTTTCAAACCGTCCCAAATCTACATACTCTGTATGTTCCATGATTGCTTTCCCTCTATTTCTTTACCGGTCTTCCGGTATTTTCTGCAATGGTCTGTACCACATTTCCGGCAACGCAGTCTCTCGCCTGGCGGATGGCGTTGAAAAATGCCGTGCCATCAGAGCTGCCGTGCGCCTTGATGACCGGTTTCTGTACGCCCAGCATCACAGCGCCGCCCACTGCCTTATAGTCCATCTTCTTGGTGAGCGCCTTGATCTTCGGCAGGATCAGCAGCGCCGCCAGCTTTCCGGCAGCGCCTGCGAACAGGTTGCCCTTCATCTGGTGTGCCATAAACTTGCCCATGCCCTCGTACAGCTTCAGCGCCACATTTCCGGTAAAGCCGTCTGTGACGACCACATCCGCTGCGCCGGCAGGCAGCTCTCTCGCCTCAATGTTGCCGATGAAGTTCACCGGCGCCTGGGACAGCTGGACGTAGGATTCCAGTTCCAGTTCTCTGCCCTTGGTCTCTTCTGCGCCCACGTTCAGCAGTGCCACACGGGGCTTTTCCACCTGCATGACGTTCTGCATATAGGCACTGCCCATAATGGCGAACTGCACCAGCATTTCCGGGCGGCAGTCGTTGTTTGCGCCGCCGTCAATGAGCAGAAACGGCGTGGTCTCTGTGGGCAGCACCGGAGCGACCGCAGCACGCTTGATGCCGGGGATGCGCTTTACCAGAAAGGTTGCGCCAACCAGCAGTGCGCCGGTACTTCCGGCACAGACAAAGGCATCGCCTTTGCCGTCATGCAGCGCCTGCATTCCCACTGCCATGGAGGTGTCGGCGTGCTGTTTCAGCAGCGATGTGGGTTCTTCGTGGATGTCGAACACTGCCGGGGCGTGGAGAATTTCCATGCCGTCCAGCGGCAGACCGTTTTCCTCGGCGCAGTCCCGGATCTTCTGCTCGTCTCCGACCAGCGTCACCGTTACGCCCAGTTCCTGCACCGCCTGTGCGCCGCCACGAATCACTTCGAGCGGTGCGTTGTCACCGCCGAATGCGTCGATTAGTATATTCAAGATGTATGATCTCCCTTGTATTATTGTTCTGCCTCACGCAGATACTGTTCCAGCGCCGCCATGCCACGGTCGGCATACGCCTGGTACTTTTCCTGCTTTCCACGGATGCGCTCCGGCAGGTCGGGCAGAATGCCCATATTTGCACCCATAGGCTGGAAATTCTCCGTGGGTGCGCTGCTGATGTATGCCGCCAGTGCGCCCATCATGGTCTCCCGTGGCAGAATGAGCGGCGCTTTGCCCTGCAAGCGACGTGCCAGGTTCTTTCCGGCGAGAATGCCACTTGCCGCCGATTCCATATAACCCTCCACACCGGTCATCTGTCCGGCAAAGTACAGGGTGTCCTGTCCACGGAAATGATAGTCCGCATCCAGCAGGCGTGGGCTGTCCAGGAACGAGTTCCGGTGCATCACGCCATAGCGGTGAAACTCGGCGTGTTCCAGACCGGGAATCATGGAGAACACCCGTTTCTGCTCCGGAAATTTCAGATTCGTCTGAAATCCCACCAGATTGTACATCGTTCCCTCCTGGTTTTCCCGGCGCAGCTGTACCACCGCCCACGGACGGTGACCCGTGCGTGGATCGGTCAGTCCCACCGGTTTCAGCGGTCCGAACCGCATGGTATCCGGGCCACGGGATGCCAGCACCTCAATGGGCATACAGCCCTCATAGACCCGGAACGCATCCTTGTCGCAGTCGTGCAGAGGCGCACGTTCTGCGGCAATCAGCGCCTCGTAGAAGTTCTCGTACTCTTCCTTGTTCATGGGGCAGTTGATATAATCTGCATCCCCTCTGCCGTAGCGTGCCGCAAAGAACACTTTCTCCTTGTCCAGACTCTCAAAGCTGACGATGGGCGCAGCCGCATCGAAAAAGCTGAGCCGTGTGCCGCAGCGCTTTTCGATGTCTGCCGCCAGTGCGCCTTCTGTGAGGGGTCCGGTCGCCACGACTACCGGAGTATCCGGGATACGATCGACCACGGCGGTCTCCAGGGTGATGTTGGGGTGATTCCGGATGGCATCGGTGGCGAGGTCAGAAAACTGTTTCCGATCCACTGCCAGCGCACCGCCGGCAGCCACTGCCGATTTCCGGGCGCACTGCATCAGCAGCGAACCCAGACGGGTCATCTCCGCCTTGAGCAGACCTGCCGCAGAATTGATGCGGTCGGCTTTCAGCGAGTTAGAACAGACCAGCTCCGCCAGCCCCTCATAGTGGTGCGCCGGCGTGTACTGCACCGGTTTCATCTCCAGCAGCTGCACAGAAAAGCCAGCCTCTGCCAGCTGCCAGGCAGCCTCACAGCCTGCCAGTCCGCCGCCGATCACGGTTACGTCTGCCATTTACGCACCTCCTACCGGACGGGAATAGCCGCAGCCCGGCTTTTCGCATACCAGCGTGCCGGACTTGCCGCCTTTCTGGAACAGGGTACAGCCGCACTGGGGACACTTTTCCTCGGTCGGCACATTCCAGGTCATGAAGTTGCAATCCGGATAAGCGCTGCATCCGTAGAAACTTCTGCCACGCTTGGACTTTTTCAGAATGATCTTGTTATTGCAAAGCGGACAGGAACCGGCAGTTTCCTGGACGATCTTCTTGGTGTTCTTGCACTCCGGGAATCCGGGACACGCCAGAAAGCGTCCGTAGCGCCCGATCTTGATGACCATATTTCTGCCGCACTGATCGCAGACGATATCCGTCTCCTCATCCGGCACTTTGACACGCTTGCCTTCCATTTTTTCCTCGGCAGTCTCCAGCGTCTTTGAGAAATCGCCGTAGAAGTCCTCCAGCGTATCCACCCAGCTTTTCTTGCCACGTTCCACATCATCCAGGTTGTTTTCCATCTCTGCGGTGAACTTCACATCCAGGATGTTGGGGAAATGCTCTTTCATCAGTTCCGTGGTCACTTCGCCCAGGACGGTGGGTTTCAGCTGTTTTCCCTCACGCTCCACGTAGAGGTGGGTGGTGATGGTGGTGATGGTCGGCGCATAGGTACTCGGTCGGCCGATGCCGTTCTCTTCCAGCGCCTTGATCAGCGTCGCCTCTGTATAGCGTGGCGGTGCCTGGGTGAAGTGCTGGTTGCCTTCCAGAGACTTCACCTTGATCTCCATGCCCTTTTCCAGCTCCGGCAGGTTCTTGTTCTCGCTCTTGTCGCCCTTGGCATCGTCGTACAGCACGGTAAAACCGTCAAACTTCACGGTCGAGCCAGTTGCCTTAAAGATGCAGTTGTCTGCCTCGATGTCCACAGACACCGTATCCATCAGCGCATCTGCCATCTGGCTTGCGATAAAGCGCTCCCAGATCAGCCGGTACAGCTTGTACTGGTCGGCAGTCAGACTGGACTTCACCCGCTCCGGCGTCATGTCCGGCATAGACGGACGGATCGCCTCGTGGGCATCCTGGGCGTTCTTCTTGGACTTATATGCTCTCGGCTCCGGCGGCAGATAGTCTGCGCCGTATTTTCCGGTCACATAGTCTGCGGCTGCCTGCTGCGCCTCTGCGGAGATACGCAGGCTGTCGGTACGCATATAGGTAATCAGACCGACTGCACCCAGTCCGTCGATATCCACGCCTTCGTACAGTTCCTGTGCCACCTTCATGGTGCGCTTGGACTGAAAGCCCAGGCGATAGGAGGCATCCTGCTGCAGGGTCGAGGTGATAAACGGCGGTGCAGGGTGGCGCTTGGTCACCCGTTTTTTCACATTCTGCACGGAATAGCTGGCATTTTGCAGCCGTTCCAGCAGAGCATCTGCGGCAGCCTTGTCCGGGATCTCCGTCTTGTCCACCCGTTCGCCGTCCACCTTCACCAGCTTTGCCGCAAACACCTTTCGGGACGGCGGCGCCGTAAACTTCGCATCAATGGACCAGTACTCCTGGGAAACAAACGCACGGATCTCGTTTTCCCGGTCTACCACCAGGCGCACAGCTACCGACTGTACACGTCCGGCAGACAGACCACGGCGCACCTTTTTCCACAAAAACGGGCTGAGCTTATAACCTACCAGACGATCCAGGATACGGCGTGCCTGTTGGGCATTCACCAGATCCAGGTCGATCTTGTGGGGATGGCTCATACCAGCCTGGATACCGCTCCGGGTGATCTCGTTGAACTCCACCCGGTCATCGGCATCCATATCTAAATGCAGCATCTGTGCGATATGCCAGGAAATGGCTTCTCCCTCTCTATCCGGGTCAGTTGCCAGATAGATATGGTCGCACTTTTTTGCGTGTTCTTTCAGTTTTTTGATAACGTCTTCCTTGCCCTTCATATCGGTGTACTTAGGCTGAAAGCCGTTTTCTACATCCACACCCAGTTTCGACTTCGGCAGATCCCGGATGTGACCCATAGAGGCAATGACATCATAGCCCTTGCCCAGATATTTTTGAATGGTTTTCGCCTTTGCCGGCGACTCCACGATCACTAAATTCGACATAACTCTCTCTCGTTCTCTCTCAAGGCAAAATCGTCTTCAAAACAGGGAAACGCTGCATAAAGCCTGCCTAACAGCTTTGCACACAGGCTTTATTCCGTGTTTCCGCAGGTTTTCCTGCGCACTAACGCATCCGCCGGAATTGTTTTCCCGGCAGGCGTTCCAGTTTCCCGTATAGTTCCAGTTCCGTGAGCGTTGTGGTCAGTTCCTCCATAGAAACTTCCAGTTCCGCTGCGATCTGATCCATGTGCATCAC
>ENA-UEPV01000266-UEPV01000266.1-human-gut-metagenome-genome-assembly--contig:-NODE-266-length-35171-cov-7.888727_pt1 | contig 35171 bp, 25 predicted proteins | sample MGYA00242942_ERZ507925 | MGnify/ENA primary metagenome ERZ507925 (study PRJEB26167, sample SAMN06115453) | human gut metagenome | host: Homo sapiens | place: China:Fujian | collected 2015-08-26... | reverse complement strand
AATTATTTGTTGTGAAAAGAGTAAGTAATAGATAATACTTCACGTATATCTATTTTATAGAATTTATATATCATCTATGTGAATATCAATAATAACCATTACAAAGGAGGAAACAAAGATGGGAGAATATTCAAATATTTATTATGAGACACTATGTAATCCGGAAAAGCATACATCTATTATGATCGAACGAACCCACTTATATTACAGATCATTCGATCACAGAGATTACTCCCCAAGGCCATCATATGTGTATCATTTATTGGACAAAAAATCCAGGCATAAAGATGCACTACACCTGCGTCAAAACATAAAAGTTTCGGATGCAGAGTACAAAAAGATGGATTACGATTGGTTTAAAGAATTAATTCGATTAGCCAGATCCAATATATCTGATATTGATATTGAATTCCAGCAATCTATTGTAGTCATTAAAGAACTGATATCTCTTTTGACTACAGAGAATGAATTTATTGCACTTCCAGTAAGAGCTGTATGGCTAAGACGAATGTTACGGAATGGAAGTCGTGTTGGTGAAATATGGAGTGAGGTTGTGAAATCGAAAGAATCATATGAATGGTTTGATAAGATCGATCGCCAAACTCTAGGATTTGGTACCATAAGTGATTACATGACTCCACTTACAGATAATCCAGATTTTGAAATTACTGATGATCTTTCATTAAGAGATTTATTAAGAGTGATGATTATCGATATTCTAAGATGGAATCCTATGACTGGCGATTTTTACAAAAAGGAATACAAGGCACAGTGGAAAAGCGCGAATGTATTGTACTTAGCACAACCGACTGAGTGTCTCATCAATATATACGCATATATCGTAAATATTATGGAGGGATACTTCTTTTTGCATTTTTATGATTTGGATGATGATACCATAGACAGCTATCGAAAAGGAATTAAAGAAGAGATAATTCCAGCAATCAAAACAAATGTAAAGAAAGTCATGCAATATATGGTTTCATTGCATGAAAACGAGGTTCCAAACGAAATGCATGTGGATTTAATATCATATGGAGTGGATGTGATAAGACAGGATTTTCATGAAGACTTTTTACGTATGTATGGTAAATATGGAATTCATACACTTAATTTTGATTCATTAGATGAAAGTAATAACATGGAACCAGTTACCACCACATACATGTTTAAACAAGAGTATACGGGTGTGCCAATAATGATAGACGAAGTATCTGATTACTTCTTACAATATGAGCTAACTACGATTCAAAATCGGCGTCAAGTCGGAAGATCGTTTAATAAAACACTCAAATCAGTCCTAGATAATCGCAATCGTCTAGGTAAAAAGAAAAACCTGCATTTCGGTGTAGTTGATATGTCAGAAAAAGACATTAACGATTGTGGAGGTTTTCGAGAGTTCCTTATGAACGGACGTATTGACATCGTAGAAGAAGAACCAGAGAAGCCACCAATTCAAAAGAAGGGTACAACACAAAAATCACGTCGTCCAGCCCCTAGTCTTTCATGGAAAGGGGTTTCTCGTTCAACAGAAGAATGGGAGTCTGTATATCGCAATAAACATGATTTTGGTGATATTGATGGGATCATTCCTGATGCTGATAGTATTGCGATCAATAATAAGTATACCGAGCAATCCATGGATTGGTGGGATCTCATGAACTCCACTGCAACCAAATATTAAAAAGAAGGGTAGTGAATGATTCACTACCCTTCTTTTTTTTGTATCACTACGATACAAGTAATTATAAGCCTATACATAAATACAAAAAATGCAAAAAGAGCAATTTTTCATGCAAAACGCATGGACGCGTTGCAATAATCAGGAATCTACTCAAACTCCTGATTAAACATATGTCCGATCTGTAATTATTTTTTATACGAGTATTTACTTATGACGACAATCCATTAACCTTAAAAGAAAGGAATGAGAAGAAAATGGAAGATCTTAACGTACATGAGACAAATGCAAAAGTCTCTAAGGAATCTTCAGCTTCGGTTCTTGGAGCAATGCTTCCGACTGTATAAGAAAATATTAAAGAAAGAAGGGATGATTGACATGATTCCAGAAGAATTGATGGAATTTATATACAATGAAAATGCAACCTATACCTATGCGGTAGAAGGTGCAATTGCCAACATCGCTCACAACGTAAAAGATAAACTGAATAGTACTGAACATGCCAAAGATTTAAAAACCAATTCCTTGCCATTTAAAGTACGTCAGCTTACTATCGAGCGAGCAACCTTAAAGGTTAAAATTTCTTGGATGGTAAAACGGAAATCCAAACAAGAGAAAGTCAATAAGTATCGAGTACGACTGGCTGAAGTTGAAAAAGCACTTCGAAAAATTCAAAATGCAGTCAATAATGATGCCGATAAAAAAGAAATGGAAAAACAGATCAAAGAGCTGGATGCTTCCATTGTAAAGCAGACTAGTAAAGAGTTAGAGCAGCGCGGAGTTTTAGAATCCGTAAATAACTTTATCCGTGCCGGTAAAGAGGAAGGATTTATTCTTTCTACTATGGAAGAGTTTACAATCGAGGAACTCTACCCAAGTGAGAAAGAGGAACCCGTCACAGAAGGTGCAAATCTTAATATGGCAAGTGCTCTTGCAGATGCAAAACTGAAATCCAGTAAGGCATTGAAACGAGCAAAAAAAGCCATCAAAAAAGGAAACTACGATGAGGCTGCAAATTACATCAAGAGTGTAAAAGAATATGTTAAAAATATTGAAGAACAGGTAAAAGACTATCCACATGATAGTTTAAGCACGAACTTTATTGGTGCCTTGATTGGATGGATTACCTATACGCTTATCAGTACTTTAAAGAGTCTTGGAATTAACGTAGGAGCTTTCACTGGTGTAGCTGCAACTGGTGGAGCTACGGTTGGTACCATGGCAGTTGCTGCTACACGGGGTGCTTCTGATGATGTCATCACTGCTCTTACAGCAGGCGTTGGAATAACTGGAGCTGGTCTTGTTGGAGTTGCAACTGGAGTTGCTGGGGCAGCCGCCTTCATTACAAACATCATTGGAGTTCTTCGTAGATTTAAAGCAAATATTGATGAAAGTTCTAAGAAGAAAAAAGATATTGATGTCACATTTCTTAACGGACTTTACAATCGTTGCCTGGTTTACTTAAAAGATACGTATAAGGCTCTTGATAAACTGGAAAATGGATTAAAGAAAGCGAAAGCTGAAGTTGAAAAAGCAAAGAAAGAAGCCGAAAAGGAAACCAAAGAATCTACCGCATTTACCATCTTAGATGCAATCGTAGATAGCCATGAAATTACTTTTGAAAGTGAACTTGTAAAAGCTTTTGAAGGAGAGTTAATGGATGAATCTTCTTTCTTGGAACTGATGCTGGAAGCGAAGAAACCGGACGAAGGAATGATGGATATTTTATCCACCTTAAACGGAAAAGGCTACAAGACGAAATATTCTTGCAGTGGTCATAAAGATTCTGGTAAATCCGATAAGAACGATGACGGAATTGTAAATGGAAAACTTACAAGTGCAGCTCGTATCATGTTCCAGGATGATTATGAATTCCCAGATCCTCCAAAGCATTGGGGATTTAAAACCGTAGAAGGAAAAGATTATCTGTACGTTCTCCCATACTCCAGTGATGGAAAAGATCCAAAAGCATTTGATGCTTGGAAAAATAAATACATGGCTTCTCTGGATCGCTGGGCAAAATCTCTTCCAAATGTAAAGACTGCAGAAAAAGTTATTACAAAACCAGAGGAAGAGAAAACTCCAAAGGAAAGTGACGTAACCGAATCCGTTGATTACAATGCAGCAATCGACAACGAACTCGCGATGCTTTTAATGGACACTGTAGATTTATTTTAATCAATGACGGAGAAAGATTCAAATCTTTCTCCGTTTTTTATTAGGTAGGTGATAACATGTACAAAGTTTCGATCTATAATCATTTTCCTGACGAAATGTATGAGGAGTCAGTTTTAAATAAAGTATATAAATACCTGTACCATGGGTCTTTGAATAAGTATGACGTATTAAAACCATGGTCACTGGATTATGGAAATGCATTTCAAAAACCCGGGTGGTCTATTTTTACATATACGAAGAAAGACTATTGCGTGGGATGGTGTGTATTTAAGTGGGCGAAAGCAGTTGCGAAAAAGTATGAAATTCCATATAAGTATAATATGGCTGTATATGGTCGTGGAGCTGGAATGCTACAAGAAACGTTCGATGCGATCATACAAAAGTTAAAAGAGATACCAAATACTTTGAAACTCTTCTATATCTACACAATCAAAGTCGAAGATGATTTTGTACTCGGGCTCGGTCATTCTAGTAATACACCAAGTTGTATTACCATACGAGGGGTTGAAGTAAAGCCTTATAAAATAGAGAAGATGATAATGACCAAAGAGATCTTGCGAAAACATACCACGATTTTAACACCGGAGGACATCCAAACGATACAAAAGATGCTCAAAATCGCAGGAATAAACGCTCGGTTGTCAACACCTTTAATGACAAAAGATAACATGTACGATTGGAAATATCGACGGCAAATTATGAATGCTGCCAAAGAAGGAATTATTCCTTATGGTGATAATGAAGCATTGGAAAAGTATATTAACGATAACCATATTGAATTTCGGCATCCGAGTATTTCGGACCGAATTCATTTACGAGTATAGAAAGGTGTGTTGATATGAAAAACGAAAGTTATAATAATGAAATGGACTGGCTGGACGACTTGCTTACAGAGTCTTCTGATGAAGAAACGTTCATTGAGTCTCTTTTTGATGACGAAGATTATATCTTAGAAAAAGCATCCTCGATGGAGTATAACATCCGACGGTTCAAACAGCAATACAAATTTGATCCAAAAACTAGTACGATAGAAGTAGATGGAAAACGATATAAAGTTGATATGAATATCAACCAGACCATGTTACAAACGAAAGATCCAACCTATGGAATACCGGTATCTGAACCTAGATTGATCGGCGCAAATATTACATCAAACGATGATCCAAAAATAGTATTGACTCGGGATTTTTTCCGATTAAAAGATGATAGTAGAAGAGCTGCTATTTTACAACACGAGATCGGTCATACGAAACTTCACAGCTTCGTTCCGGGTTATAAATACACCGATACTTCAAAAATTTCAAAGAAGATGATCATGGATGAAATCAACCGGCAGTTGAAAGAAATTGAAAAAGCGTATATGAAATCTGGGATGTCTGCTTCTGATATTGAAGATAATATAAAAATGACAAGGGAATACCTTGTTGACAATATCGATCAAAAATATTTAAAGACAAGCACAGCAACCAAACTCGAATCCGAGATACGTGCCGATGCAAGAAATGCTGCACATAAAGCATTCCCAAAACATAACTCACAAGGTGTTAATACATCTCATTTAAACGTACAAGAGTTGGAAGCAGATCGATATGCAGCTAACCGGACAAGTGAAAAGGCAGTTAAACGCGGATTACGCGAGTCGTTTAAACAAGCTCGGAAGTCAGCTGATAAAAACTTGTCGTTACAGGGAAAAGCAACTTATATGAATACGCATGAAGTTCCTGCTGAACAACGAAAAACTATGAAAGTAAGTAAACCAGAAAGAATCCATGCCATTACAACAGATCTCAATGGTAAACAGGTTACTACGACCGATAAAATAAAGAAAGATATTAGTAAAGCTATGGATTATGAATATAAGGTACGATCGAAAGCATTAAAAGACAAAGATCTTCGAAATGCAAAAGCATTAAAATAACTTGGTGAGAGACTGTAATACGCAGTCTCTCATTTTCTCATCTCAAAACACCAATATAACGACGATTGAAAGGAGGATACAATCAAATGAGTTTATTTGACAATGTCGCAGAAGGTCAAATACTGATGAGTCCAGAAACAGTTCTCACAGAATCTGTAGAAGATACTGAAGAGGAAGTGATGCTGGAATCTATGTATCCAGATTCGATTCCCTATGGAAAAGTCATGAATCGGAAACTGACTTTACCAAATGGGACTCCTCCAGGAACTGGAAATTTGGTTTTTTTATATACTACAAGTTTTGACAATTCGATGTCCGTGATGACTGACCAGACAAATATCATCTTTGGACAGCGTTATAAATTGTATTTTTATCAGCAGGATTATCGAGGCATGATTTGGAATAAACGTTACCGGATCCGGAATATACAGCTTCGAAAATCTCATTATGATACCGTCCGAAAAAAGACCCAGTTAAAACCATATCTTCCAAAGATTCTGGATGGATCTTTGGGACGTAATCTGGTTTATGATCTTCATACGTATGTGGAGATTTTTAATACTTACTCACAGAAGATGCAAATTCCAAAACGAGTTTCTACTTACTGGTCATATATGAAACCTATTTTAATGGGTACTGCTCCAAGTCTAAAACATCGTATGGTAATTGTAAACCTGGATCAATTTCCAATGAAAGACACCGTGAAAGAGAATTTAAGTAATCCCCTTTATATGCTTTGGTATACCTTGTATAAATATCCGGAGCTTCTGGTTGGAATTGATTTGGATTTCTTATTTTATAGTGGAACTAAAGTCATGAAGATTAATCCTAGTAAGTACTTCAACTTACCAGAAGAAACGATTGACGATGGAACCATTGGAACCGTTGCGAAAGCAATCACAAAAACGATAAAGATGCCGCCAAAGAATGTCGTAACTGGTCTTCAGATTCAGATGAAACGAATCTTACCACATCTCCCAGAAAAAGCAACGGACGATGCCGTTATTCAGAAGGAGGAAATTAAATCTACCATCGTAGCAGAGACCAAGGAAAAACTTGGCATTACCTCCAAAGACAAAAAAGAAATTATTGATGAGTCGGATGTAGCGGATATCAAAACTACTGTGAAAGATGAAACAGAGGATCCTGTAGAAAAATCTATCGAAGAAAAAATTGTTCAGTCTGCGGAGCGTGTTTTAGCAGCGAAACCGATACAAGAAGAAGAAATTCGACGTCAGGAAAGCAAAGTAAAAGCAGTTGTTCAGATGCAGGTAGATAATGACATTAATGAGGATCAAAAGATTCTGGAGCAAGCTTACAACAAATTGAAGCATGAGAAAGTTCCCGTTTCTCCAAGATCTTCTGCTCGTAACCAGAAGTTGATGGACGATCAAAAAAATCTGGTAATTGCAGGAATGACTGTAGAGCAACTTTCGAAGATGAAAGTTAAAGAGGTCAAGGTCAAACCAAAAGATATCAGCAAAGCAGTCGAAACCCCAAATAACCATATGAAACAGATTAGTTTCTATGAGAGAAATAAAACGTACATTGAAAAGGTTATGCCAAAAGACATTATGGATGTCTTACTTTGTTTAAACACAAAGTCCATTCCATTGTATGTACGAGATGTGAAGATAGAAGATACCTCCGATGAGCTAAACTACAAAGAAACCTATACGATTTCTTTGGAAGATGTGAATCGTCAGAGGCATACTTTAAAAGTAGATTTTCCGAAGATTATTGAAAATCGATTCTTATATCTTGGCGGTGGTAAGAAAAATATCAAGAATCAGTCCTACTTCTACCCAGTTGTTAAGACAGAAGATGATACAGTACAGATGGTTTCGAACTATAACAAGATGTATATTCGACGCGTTGATACAAAGTCTACATCTGCAGTGGAACGTTTGAAACGATTCTTGAAGCAGAGTGATGAAGCAAAGAAATTTATCAAATTTGGTAATAGCAATGCGGTCAATAAAAGTGGTGAGTTTATTACTTCTGTCGAATACGATGAACTTGCAAAGTTCATGAAACGACTGCATGTGGGAGGGTTACAGCTTTATTTTAGCCAGTTCGATATTCAGGATATTTTAACCAAACGAGGATTAAAACCAAAGGATGGATATTTTTGTGTCGGCTTTGATAAAGACGATAAACCAATCTATGTGCAGTATAGTGGTATGCAAAAAACGGAAAATGGAAATACCATTTGTGACTTGATTGTCGATGCACTTCCACAAACACTGCGTGATAATTATTATAAGATTCGGGCACCAAAACGATTGATGTACGTATCTGTAAAAGTTATGAATCAGGATATTACCGTTGCGATGTTGCTTGGATTCTGGGAAGGACTTACCACCATTCTTAGAAAATGCAACGCAAATTATCATCTGGAAGAGCATATGCCAAAAGAAGTGAAAGCATCTGAAAACGTCATTCGTTTTAAAGATACTTTCTTAGTATACGAAGATACGATGGAAGCAGGGCTTCTTTTAAATGGTATTCGAATGGTACCAACCGAAAAATGGAATATTGCGGACTTCGATTCCAGAGAGCCTTACATTGAATATTTTGTAAAAGCATATGGAAAAGCATCTATCGCAAATGCTTTATTTAATTTTTATGAATGGTTCATTGATCCGGTTACAAAAGAGATTCTGGAAGACATCAACCTTCCAACGGATATGGTATCTTTGGTGATTTATGCAGTCAGTTTGTTGGCGGACTCTCAATATACTTCTGATTTAAACCAGAGAATCTCTCGTATTCGTAGCTTTGAGATTATTCCAATGGTATTTTATGGTATTTTAGCATCTCAATATGTGACCTATCGAAATGCCAATGGTCGAAAGAAGTATTCGATTAAAAGAGATGCTGTATTAAAAGGAATTTTGGATGTGGTTACGGTAGAAGAAATTTCTACTTTGAACCCGACTTTGGAAATTGAGAATACACATGGTGTTTCCTTTAAAGGATTCCATGGAAATAACTTGGATGATATGTATACCATTCGTAAGCGTTCTTATGATAAATCCATGACAGGAACGATTAGTCCAATTTCTTCCCCAGATGCAGGATGTGGACTAAATAAATCTCTTACTATGGAACCTGAGATTACCAATATTCGTGGATATGTCAAAGTACCAGAAACAGAAAAAGATTACGAAGCATTACAAGATGTCAACTTATTCTCTGTAGGAGAGTTGACGATGCCCGGTGCAGCAAGAAATGATGATCCATCACGTTGCGGCCATGCAATCAAACAGTCCAAACACGTAATACCAGTTAATGACTCAGATCCGGTTCTTGTATCCAATGGATTTGAAGAAGTGGAACGTTTTTGTCTCTCATCCGACTTTGTAGTTAATGCAGAAGAAGATGGAGAGATTGTAAAGGTTGATCCGGATTTGAAACTGGTCATAGCAAAATATAAATCTGGTAAAGTAAGAGCAATTTCTACAGACACCAATATTGTAAAGAATGGTGGAGGTGGATTTTACTTAAACAACCAGCTTGTCACAGATTTAAAAGAAGGAGATAAGTTTAAAAAGGACGATGTCTTAGCTTATCATAAAAACTTCTTTACGAATTCCAAATATAATAATTGCCGTGCCAATTTAGGTACACTCGCAAGAGTCGCAATTATGTCTGCATACTCTACCTATGAAGATGCAACGTTTATCAGCGAATCGTTGTCAGAACGCTGTGGTACTCGAATTACAGAGTGTAAGCAGGCTGTTATTGGAAAGAACTCCAACGTGTTACATCTTGCAACAGAGGGAGAACATGTAAAAGTCGGGGATGTTCTTGTTGCATTTGATACATCCTACGATGACAATGATCTGAATACGTTACTCGCGTCCCTTGGAACAGATGACGAATTAAAGAGTATGGTGACAGAAGGAAGTAGAAATGTCATCAAGAGTAAGTACGGTGGAAAGATCATTAAAATCAAAATGTATTCTACGGTAGATATGGAAGAGCTCTCTCCTTCCTTACAGAAGATCTTTAAAGAGTATTACTCCAAGATCAGGAAGAAGAAAAACTTACTCGAATCCTATGATCCGGAGGCTTCTGGTACAATCATGAAATGTGGACTTCTCTTTACCGAGACTACAAAGAAGATTGAACCAAATAAGTATGGAAATATTCGAGGACAAAATGTCGAAGATGCGGTTATGATTGAGTTTTATATTGAAGAGTTGGAACCATTGGAAGTCGCTTCTAAGATTGCCAATTATTCTGGACTTAAGAATACCATCTGTGAAGTTATCCCGAAAGGATATGAGCCGTACTCAGATTACATGAAAGATCATCCGTATGATACAATCATTGCGGATAACTCTATCTTAAAACGTATGACTCCGTCTATTTTGGAAGTTGGATTTGCGAATAAGTTAGTAGTAGGATTCAAAGAGTATTTACGAGAAATTTACGAGAAATAAAGGAAGATCTCCTAGTAGTGCAGTTATTGCTACTAGGAGATCTTTTTATTAATATATTATCTAAATGATTACAAAGATTCGTAGAGTAATCCCTTCCATACACATTACAAATATGCTGTTTTCCGTCAGCCCCACAGCATATTATAAATGGACTGAATGTGAATCTGCAGATTTTTCAGTTATGCTAAGAGGTGCAACCATTCATGAAAAAATGTATATAGAGGAATCCTCTATGAATTATTGTAATTAGTGTAGTGTACGGAAAATATTTTATTTTCACACACACGTTAATCTAATGAAAGGCGGTGCTTATTATGAGTAAGTCTCGTAAACCACCTCTTTTTGGTCCAGATGATCGAGTATCAACATCAAATTTTGAACTCGATGATGTTTTGGATCGTGTTGCAGATCGTCTCATATCGACCATGAAAAAGGAAGAAGAGAAATCTGCGAAACAAAAAAAATCTAAAAAGAAAAGGAGTTTGTGATTATGGCAAAGTATGCAAATGTAAGAGAAGCCCTGGAAGACATGAAGGCAGTTGTAGAAGGAAATGGAAAAATCAAGATCAATCGGTTCAATAAGAAAAGATTCAATGATCTTATGACAGCCCTGGCAAATGATACCGAGTTTACAACAGAAGTTGCTCGTGCAGTAAACGGCGGATCTGAATCCGTTGTCGAAACGGTTGCAGTATCTAAAGAATTCCGTAAATGGCTGAAGAAACAGGTTGAGAAAGCAGGTGTTGACAAAGCTGAATCTGAGAAGATCCTGAATGCAGATGAGTTTGTCATCGATGATATGAATCCATTCTATGATTTCTTTACTACCGCTATGATCGAGTACATGAACGCCGGAAATTATTTCCAGTTCCCAACAAGACCGGACTTTGAGGCTACCCTGAGCACAAAGAAAGTTCCGAAGAAGACAGTCACAAAAGAAAGTTTCACACCTGGAAAGAAAGAAGAGAGAAAATCCCTCGGTGTCTTCACTACCGTATATGGAGATCACACTGAGTTGAGTTCTTCTTCCAGCTGTCCGAAGTTTCTTAAGAAAAGAAATCCTGCTAAATAATTTATTTTGAAGCAGCTTATCCACCATATCCTTCACGGGGTATGGTGGATTTTTTTTTTGTCGAAATCCCCTTTGAAAACAGATATCTAACGATAAACCTTACGAAATGGAGGGAATTAAGATGATTTACAGCAAAGAAGATATCTTAGTAGAGTCTACTTTAGCGTGTGATATTGCTAGGATTTCAACTGCATCTGAGCTTATGACAGAAGCATATATCGATCAGATGATAGAGAGCGATACGATTGAATCTTTTTTTGAGAGTGGTGGTAGTGCCTTAGAGGCAATCAAGAAAGGAATTCTTGGTGCTGTACAGAAAATTATCACCTTTCTTCGTCAGCAGTTAGAGAAACTCTCTGATATGCTCGGGGAAGGAGAAATGAAAGAACTCATGAAAGAAGATCCAGTCCCAGTATTACCAGAAGAGTATAAAAAAATGCTCGATAAATGCGATACTTGGATGTCTCCTAAGATCCCGGATATGAAAGAATTCTTTAAACTGATGCAGGAAGCTGATGCAGTGATGGATAAGTATAGTGATTATATCGAATCTACACTGAGCCACGTTCTGGATTCCAAAACCTTTTCTTTAAATAATTTTTTCCATGGAAAAGAAAAAATGTTAGCGGTAGACCCGGATGAGATCAGCAAGATGTGTTACAATGCAACTTGTGAGTATGGAGAAGTCTACGCTAAGATTCGGAAATGTTTGAATAATACTCGTGCGATGACAAAAGATGATGTTTATGTGATGGCCGAGTATGGCATGAAGAGTGTAAAAGAACTCCGTACGTATGAGAAGAAGTTGGCGAAATTCAACGACTACCTCATCAAGTCTTTCCAGAAATTAGAAAAAGTTTCTTCTTACGGGGACCCAAGTTCTAAACGTGTTCATCTTATGAATAAAGAGACTAAGCATCATGATGAGGATTACACTTCCACTCGATATGGATATGAAAGTGCGGACAATGGATTTGATAATCATGCATGGGCGATGTTCTTAGAAGCTGAAGAATCTGCTGGAGCAATTGGAAAAGTAAAAGCAATTTGTAGCAAATTGATGAGTAGTTTTAATGCTATGGCGTCTAAGCACTCTGGTCTTTCTACTTTAATCGCCGGCATTATGAAACAGATCAAAGCGTTTTTAAAATCTGTAAAAGAAAAGAAACGTGAGATCATTGCTGATGCGAAAAAAGGAAAGTCTGTAGAGAAGGACGATAAAAAGGCTAATAAGAAAGGAGATAAGTGATGCTCTATACTCCTGAAGAAATTTTAGAAATGGCTTCCGTATATGGCAGCCTTAGTAAAATTGAGAATGGTTATGGATTGATCGTAGAATCTCAGATTTCTGCAATCTATGATATGGATACTTCTGAAGCTTACTTGGAAGGCGTAAGTGATGTTATTGAAACTTTAATCGCACATGCAACTGCGATTTTTAAAACCATTATGGAATTTATCAGCAAGCAGGCTGATAAAATTGATAATTTGATTAATGGTAAGAAATATGAACAGCTGATGACTCCTGAGATGAAAGCAAAATTTGATGAATTAAGTTCTGGAAAACCGGTTATGGGTATCGATGCTGCGAAGCTGTACAAATTACAGAAGGAATCCGAGAAATTCATCGAGAAGTTTGCTGTTACAGTAGAAGGGGAATTAGCACGTGCTGCGAATGAACCAGATTATGATAATACCAAGCTGAAAAACTATGTAGACTCTGCTCAAAAAGCTTATAAGATGATCAACGGCAACATCGAAAAAGTTGGAAAAACAAAAATCCCGCTTAAGAAAAATGATTTCTATGCGATGGTGAAACAGGGTCTGAACATCAATACCGATATGAAATCTTTTAAGAAAAAGATGGCAGTTACCCAAAAGAATCTGACTGGTGTTCTTCGAAAACTTCAGAAATCAAAAGTCTTAAAAGAATCTGCAGATGATATGCTGGATATCTTTACAGAAGGAGAAGGATTCTTTTCCAAAGTCAAAGAAGGTTTCATGAAAGCGCTTACCGCAATCAAAAACTTTGTCATGGAACATGCTCGGATTGCGCAGTATGTTTGTATGTGCTTAACTGTGATCTTTGGTGGTAAAACACTCAAAGGAGTAAAAGAATACGATAGTGCTGTCAAACAGCATATGGACAATGATAAAAAGATCGCAAAAGCTGCAAAATATTTTGATGATAAACTTATGGATGATATTTATGGAAAAGATGGAGAACTTGAAAAATTAAAGAAAGCTTGGTTGAAGAAACATCCAGAAGATACGAATTTTGAAAAATTCAATGGAAGCCGTAAAATGATGAAGGCTCAGTTTGAAATCTTAAATCAGGGATCTCAAAAATCTAAAGAAGGAATTGAACGGATGAAAGAGATGAAACGATTGAACGATGAAGAAGTGAACCGAAAAACCAAAGAGTTTTCAAAAAATATGGATCGTGCTGGTGCTAGTGCAATCGGTGCTGCATTCTTTAAAGGTCTTGCAGATGCAAATGATCGTAAGAAAGCAGAAGAGCAGAAATAAATACAAAGAGAAACGAGTTCGTTCTCGTTTCTCTTTCTTTTCCCTTTCGCACATTTTAATAACGAAAATACAGGAAAGGATGGAATTCACATGACAAATCATGGTATTATGGAAGAAGCAAATTACTGTCAACTCATGACAGAACTTGCCTATGTATGTGAACTTTCATGCGAATCATATGTCTCTCAGATTTACATGGAAGATGCTACCGTTGATGTGATATTCGAATCTGGTGAGAAAATTTTAGATACCCTCACGACATTTGTGAGAAAATCTTTGCAGGCAGCAATTGATCATATCTCAGATATGATTACTAAGATTCGTATTAAGTTTAGTAAAAAGAAGTTAGAGAAACTCATGTCTCCTGAAATAAAAAAAACACTAGAGAAAGTTTGTGCTGGTGAAAAGATTATCTCTCCAGATATTCCAAAAATGGTTTCTGAGGCGAAGAAGTATGAAGCCATTTTAAAGAAATTGAATGATAAGGTTTCGGATTTATTTACGAAAGCTTCTACAAGTTCTATAGAAACACAGAAAAAATATTGTAAAGAAGTAGAACAGGTTTGTGAGAAATACTCCAAAGAATTAAAAGAAATTAACGCGACAATCGTTTCTTTAAATAATAAGAAACGTCCCCTTAAAGTAAGTGATGTGTATCGATTTACCGACGCAGGAATTAAATCCTTAGAAGATGCAGAAAAAGTAATGAAATATATTTCTATCATGCAGGCATCTATGATACGAATGCTAGAAGGTATAAAGAAATCTAGCGTTCAGACAATGAAAAAGATGGTTACCGAAGCTGGTGATGAATTAGAGAAAACAGATCTTACGACAAAGGAAAAGATCAAAGCTGCAACTCAGAAGGTGACGGATTCTCCGGCAATTCGATCTGCAGTTAACAAAGCAGTTGCAACTGCTAGGGAAGCTTCCTCATATACAGCAAGAGCTGAGCAGTATTTTATTGGAACCATTGAATCTTACTATAAATTTAGTTTGGAAGGTGATGTGTCCAAAGCGCTTGCTAGTAATTTTGCAAAAGCTAGTTTAACGGGACATGTGGCAGCAACTGTACCGATGACGGTAGGTTCTATTGCAATGAAAGCATATACAAAGAAAAAGTTATCCGAAGATAAGGCTCGTTTGAAAGAAAAAGCAGATGAAGAACAACGGCAGCGAGATCTTCGAAAATTAAATTTACGAGGAGATTCTGGAAAAGCAAAGGAACGTCCAGTTAATCTTCGTTAACGTAAGTGGATGGTTGTATGCCATCCACTTTCCACCCGAAAACAGCATTTTAAGCAGAAAGGAGGAATCCCTTTGAAAATTAATCTTTATGATGTGGATGAGTTTGTAAAACTAAATCATTTAAAGGAAGTAACTTCCGGTGTACTATTTCAGCGTGGAGGAGTTCCTCATCCGGAAGGATTACTATCCAATGATATTTTTGGTATTACCGTAAAATCTCGTAAAGAGACGTTTGCATACATTGATTTGCATGGACATTTTTTTCATCCCCATATGTATAAAGTTGTCCGCTACATGTTTCGAAATGTGGATAAAATTATTAATGGAGAAGAATTCTACTCCATTAATCCAGAAGGAATTTTAGTAGTGGATAAAGAGAATGGACGAACCGGTATTGAGTTCTTATATGACAATTGGAACAAGATCACCTGGAAGAAATCTGGAGAGAATACAGAAGAAAGTTTGTCTGTCGGCATGAGAAATGAACGTTCTGGGTTAATGAAACTCTGTAAACGAGATGAAGTCTTTATCTCTAAGCTACCGGTAGAACCAGTGTTTTATCGAGATGTAAAGTCTAGTTCCAGAGGTGGAGAGACTGGCGATTTAAACCGATACTATACGAAACTGATTCGTTTGACAACCCTTCTTCGAGATCGTGACATGTTTGGATTTCAGTTTAACTCCACAAATTACGATATTCAGCAGACCATCGTTGCAATTTATGACTATTTTAAACAGAAGTTGCAGAAAAAAAATGGTGTTATTCGTAAATACTTAATGGGTAAAACGGTTGACAACTGTGTCCGTACCGTTATAACAGCTCCAACGTATCATTACGAGAGTAAGAATGATATGATGGTAGACTATTATCACTGTGCTCTCCCGATCTCACAAGCATGCGTACTGTGTTATCCACTTATGATGTATTGGTTGAAGAATTTCTTTGATCGAGAAATTATTTCTCAGAGTTTGGATAAAATTGTATATAATCCAGACAAAGATGAAATTGTAAAGACCGTGCGGCTGAAAAATCCGTCTTCTTATTTTGATGAGAAGTACATCAAGAATATGATGGATAGTTATATCAAAGATCCATCAAGTCGTTTTAATCCCATTGAAATTCCAGTTGAAGGGACTGAAAAACGATACTTTTTACATTTATCTGGACGACGTATGAATGGAAAAGAGGATCTGTCTTCCATTGTATATCGTAAGATGACCGTAACCGATCTTCTTTTTTTAGCAGCATCGGATGTTACCAAAGACAAACATACCATGACAACCCGTTATCCAATTACGGATGAGTTTTCTATTTTTTGTAATAAGATTCGAATTAATTCTACTACGAAGACAGAACCGATGATGATAAATGGTCATTTGTATAAATGGTATCCGGTGATTGAATACGATGTACCAAGTTACAAAATGGCTTCCTTATTTATTGATTCCCTACAGTTCTCCAATTCTTATTTGGAAGGTATTGGAGGTGACTATGATGGGGATCAGGTTACCGTGAAGATTCTCTTTTCACAAGAAGCGAATGAAGAACTTGAGAAATATATTCATAGTACTGGTAACTTTATCAATGCATCTGGTAAAATGATTCGTGTTATTGCATCTGAAGCAATCCAGACATTCTATACCATGACCAAAAATTATGAGAATTCAAAAGCTTGTCCAGCTGAAAAAGCAAAAGCTCTTCTGGATATGAAAGAAGCCGACTATTCCTTTACCAGAATGACTCGAATGTTTGGACATACCACAAATGGACAGGAAAATCGAGATCCGGAGTATAACTTTGGTGATAGTATGACGGTCCCAACGGATTTTTGGGGGAATAAAGAGCCAATCAAGACAACGGTTGGACGATTCGTTTTCTATCAAATGCTGATTCATTTTATTGGACTTAGTGGAGTGATTGGATTCCAGATGGTAGATTGTCCAGTTACCGATAAGGTCTGCGGTAAAATTGAAGCAACAATTTCGAATGCATTAAAAGATAAGAAGATTGAATCCGATACGGTAGAGCATTACATTGATATGCGTGACTGGTTGGGACTTCAACTACATGCGGTTGTTTGTACTTCCTTTACACCAGGAATTCTCTTCTTACCAAAAGAGATTGCAGATTTGAAGAAGAAACTAATTAAAGAGAACGAAGCAAAGTTAAAGAGTGGAGATCCGAAGGCTGGTGAGTATATCGAACAGACTTTGGTATCAGAAGCTAAGAAGATCTTAAAGGGTGACCCTGGTATGGATCTTTATGATTCTGGAGCGCGTGGTTCTTTTGGTAATAACTACAAGAATATCAACCTGATCCGTGGTACCGTCTTTAACGAAGCTACCGGAAAATACGACTTCATTACCAATGCACTTATGGATGGTCTTAAGAAAACAGACTTAACCCCACATGCCAATACTTTGGTAAACGGTGCCTATCCAAAATCTATCGGTACTGCAGAATCTGGATATCTTGGCAAAGAGTTAAATGCAATCATGCAGATGGAACGTATCGATGACGATGCAAACTCTGATTGTGGAACCAAACGATTGTTGGAAGTAGAGCTTCCAACCGGAAGTATTCATGATTATGATTATCGGTATATCATGGAAAATGGAAAATTGAAATGTCTGGAACCGTCGATCATTGAATCCTACAAAGGAAAGACTGTGAAGATGCGTTCTGTTATGTACTGTAAAGGTACAACTGATATTCATTGTAAATGTGCAAAATGTGCCGGTATGTACTACTATACATGTGGCAAGAAATTCATTGGACTTCAGACAGGTAAGATGGCAACTACCCTTACCAACCTGAACATGAAAAAATTCCATGATAACGTAGTTCATACTTCTATGATTGATCCCGCGGATCTAATCATTTAAATGAAGAAGGACAGAGATGATGCCTCTGTCCTTCTTTTTTACCCGTAAAGCCCCCCCCCCTATTGATATATTAATTTGGTGAATCGAAGAAATAAAATATATAAAATATCTATCTTCGATTAAAAAAGTTAATAGGATTGAAATAGATCCAAAGAGGTCATATTGATCATCCTCACCAATAGGTAAAAATGTATGATCCGGTGGAGGTATATAACCAAGAGCCGTAGAGGTAATTATGAATAGAAAAGAAATTGAAAAATATGCGATCTGGACAGTTGATTCAGAGTATATTAAAATTACTCTGAATTCCATCCGGAATCGAATAGACAGCAACGAGGATCTCGGCATCCTTTATGGTGTCGAGTATGATACTCTTATCACCCAAGTAAACGAGCTCTGTGACTATGCGAGCACAGAGCTCGAAATAACATGGTTGTCAGAAAGAATCGTCGAGATGCATAAATGCATTCTCGATGATCTTCATCTGTTAGAAAAAGGGACAGACGGATCTACTTCATGGATCACGTCACGCGATCGCGCGATGACGTGTGAGAGATTATTGGGGACGTATAGAGGTTTCAAACTTCGAGATAAGGCCACTGAGGCCCGCATCGAGAAGACTTTTCGAAGGTTGATTTCCATTTGTAATGGAGGCAACATGGGAAAGGAGGTAAGACCATGTTAACATCCTTCATCAAGGCACTCATAGTGCCGATAGTAATTATCGCAATCCTTATGGGTTGCGTCACTGTGACGTTTACGGCAGCGTCACAGATAAACAAAGCCGTTTCTGCACTCAGCAGCGCAGTAGAAGTCTGCGCTGCTGAACTCAATGTGGATGATTAACTATCTCGATTCACTCATAACCTATATCAGGCTGTGGTGGATCGGGATTGAATTAAAGCGTCTTGATGTAGAACTCCAAAACCTGGAGTACTTCATCGAGATAAACAGTAGAGAAAAGAAGAGTGATGATTAGATTCATCACTCTTCTTTTTTTTATTTTTACTGCTGAGCAGGTTGAGCCTGAGCTCCATTTGCTCCTGTATTATTAGCAGCTCCTTGTCCTTTTACAAACGGTTTCATTGCTTTAAAGAAATCGTTGATACGATCTCTCACCGCATTCATAACACAACCATTGTATGTAAAGACACACTGCTGAATTGCATCATAAAGACTCTTTGTAGAACTGCTCTTGTCCGTATTTGCATTGCTTGCATCTTTGTTTACATTGGTATTTACTTTTACAGTCGCTTTGGTAGTATCTCCAGCATTACCAGTTTCTCCATCTTCTAATAACACAAGAAGATCGTCCATCTTCTCTGTTACAGATTCGGTCACATAGGTACTTGCAATCATAGAAAGCGCATTTTCTACCCCACTAAGAGCACTGGTGAGCTTATTCATTCCACTTGTATAATACATCTCACAGAAGTTGGCAATCGCGCTCATTTCACTCTTTAAACCACTATCGGCATAGGTTGTAACTTCCGCCTGTAAATCAGTATGGTTTCCAGGACCAAGCTTAAAGTAATTGGTAAGTGGAGTCGAAATACTTCTACACATTTCTGCAGCAGTAGAGCCGTTGGTAGCAAGATTGTAACTAGAGAAGCATTTACCAACAACATCTCCTTCTTTGGAATTTCCCAGGGTATCCGATTTCATGTTTCCAATAACACCCGTAAATTTTGTAATATCAGATAAGATATTATCCCAAGACATCTTACTGTTATATGGAAGAATCTGGACACTCTGATTGGTGTAGTTATGAGATAACAGCTCAGCTTTGTGCTGTTTGATCCATAAGGAATACACCATAGACTGACCATTGTCCATCGTAACTGCTCGAGTACTCATATTCTGAGTAAACTTCTTAATGATCTCCTGGAATTTCTTGTTGATGGTATCTTTCAATTCATTCAACTTCATTCCGATACTTGCAGATTTCGTTGCATTTCCCTGTGCTGCCTGCGCCTGGTTAGTACCATTTGCATTTACAGAGTTTGTTCCAGCAGAAGTAGCGGTTCCACCATTACCCGTTGCAACTGGATCTCCTACTTCGTACATCTTAATACCACGGACTTTTTCATACCAAGCTTCTACACAGGTTTCCTGAAGAGATGTCATTAAAATCTCGGTTACCCCATGTTCATACTCATACTGAAGTTTGTCCATTTCTAAGACATAATCTGTTTCATCGGATTCCTGAACTCCGATTGGTTCTTCTCGATCTTCATCCATCTTGACAGAAATTTTTTCTGCATTGATCGCAAGTTTCTTTAACCGAGCCATCATATTCCCTGCAATCATATTGACCAAATTTCCATACTGCTCTTTTAAAGAAATCATAAACACACTGAGCTCTTTGATTGCTGCCGTATTTTTATACTCATCGGTAATCTTCCACGGATGAGATACTGGATCGGAATATCGCTTCTCCAGAATATTCATTTTTTCTTTTACATTTCCGATATTCTCAGCAATGGTTTTGATATTCTGTGGAAAATCTTTTACCTCATGTAAAATTGTGAGATAAATGTCCAGATTCCCGTTTCCCTCAACTGCAATTTCACAAGCTTTGTCGTATTCCGTTGTATCAGATACCATCTTTATACGTTCCGCATATCGAACATCAATCGGATTGTCAAGACCTGCCTTTTCTAACAGATCATCGGTTGATAACAGGTAGTCATCACTTGCAGCAGACATCTTATCAAGAGATGCAGATAACGTACAAAGAACTTCCATAATCGAGTTGTAGGAATCCTTTTGATAAGTACGTTCCTCAATCATACCATCTAAGGTACTATCCGGATCTTCCAATCCAGAAATTCCACGATTGATGAGCATTCCTTTATGGAACTCCATAATATTTCCTGCCAGATCTTCATAAGCAGAACTATCTTTAGCCATCAATGCATCCGCTAAATCTCCGGTTGCATCGGAGATAATAGAAGATCCATAAACACCTTCTCGAATTAACGTCTGTTCGGCATAAGAAGAGACGGACTTTATTTTCGCCAGCGCATCATTACAAATAATGGAGTTATTGACAAGCGCATGAATCTTTCGAAGAACCGCATAGGTAACAAAAGAAATCACGTCGATCAATCCACGATTCAATTTATAGTTACAGTGATTGAGTTTAGAAGCATATTCAGGATTTTTCTGGCAAATTTCAACAACTTTCTGGTTTCGAATATTCGCGGAAGAAATGAGTTCCTGAATCGTACTCATTGCCTGTTTTGCTTCTGCAATAGTGGTTGCTTTTACTCCATTAAAAGTAGAAACAAATGGAAGAACGAAATTCTTCACATAAGATTTGGACCAATCAATGATCACTAAGCTGTCTTGTACCATTGCTGCTTTTGGATCTAAGGTGTAAAGATCTGCCATAGAGCTTCTAACGATCTGATGTTTTACCGTTTCTGAAAGCATGTCTGCTCCCAGTTTTAAAAAGATTGCCAGAGTAGAATTATCCAGACTTCCTTCCGTTGCTGCCTGATACATCTGTGCAATCAAAGTAGTTAAGTTCTGGTCGTAATCTTTTAGATAATCAAAATTAAATTTGATGTCAGTGCTATGAAGCTTTGGAAATGGTCCAAGGCTTGGTTTTGCAGAATTTTCCAGACTCTTCATAATTGGTGTAAACTCAATCGCATTTACCCACATATCGGATAGATCATTCACCGCATCCCCAATGGATTTTCCATAAATGTCATTGCTTACATCAATTAGCATTGTCGCACCTTCATTATAAAAAAGATTCTGACTAATTGCTAAAAAAGAAGAGGAATCAAACTCTCGATAGCAAGATTCCATTCCCAGAATGAAATTATTTACCGTATTCATGATTTTCCTCCTTTTCCACCAGCAGATGATGCATTTGCATCCGCCATCGCTTTAAACATTTTATAATTCGCGACAGCACTCCGTGCAAGTCCATGCTCCTGATCGATTCCAGTTGCTTTACAAAATCTTTCCAGGATTGCATATCCTTTTGTACATTGCTTCTGATTGTAATCAAGAGTGCGAAGTGCTTCTGCACGTTTGTCCTGTTCCCACTGTTTGAGAGCGACTTTCATACGGTAATTTGAGATCTGATCGGCTTTATAATCTTTTTTTTTTACGATCTGTTCACCCAATTCACGCATTACTTTCTGGCTGGCTTTTGCAGATTCTAACGTATCTTTTTTCTTTTTCGTGCAATATTCGTTAATCTTGTAACAACTTACAAGTAAAGTAGCAACAGCTCCAGCAGCTGCAACTGTTTTTAAGAATCTGCCATCTGGATTATCCCAGTCTTTTTTTAGCTTCTCGATTTTTCCTTTTAAGGTTTTTGGATCTTTTTCTTCCATCAGCTTATCTACTTCTTTACTTAACTCATTGATATCTTTCATATCTCGTAAGTTAATTGCTCCTTCTGTAGAAAGCTGCATAACCTTTTTCTTTAAATCTGGATGTGCCGCAAGCTCTCTTTCCAGCTGCTCTTGTGCTTTTCTGGCCTGTGCTTCTCCAGACATAAAATGAGTACCCAGGTTTTCAATGAATTTGCCAATCTGTATCACAAGATTACGAATCGCAGCACCAAGTTTTTCTACAAAACTTTGAGGTACCTCTTGTGACTGCTCAGCCTCTCCAAATAAAGATTCTTCTAATCGTTCTGGAGATAACTGCTCTAATGTATATTCCTGGAAAATATTTTCCACAATATCATACGCCCGTGATACTCCTTTGTTGAGTTCATCAATATATGATTCTGCATAAATGGATTCTCCAAATGCGGTGCTTAATCCTACCTTATACATTCGGTTATCCTCCTTTCTAAAGTTCGTTTCCGTTTAACTATTTGTTTTAAGGGGCGAAAAATACAGGGTAGAAGAAAAAATTCTACCCTGTATACTTATTTTTTTACTTTCCAGTAACCGCTTTCGCAACTTTACCAACACCGCTCTTAAGAGCACCGCCGACATCCTTTACTCCTTTTGCTAAAGCACTATCCTTAATACCATGCTTTCCGGATGGATGCATTGCGTTCTTGACCTCATTTCCAATTGTACCAACCACGGTCTTTCCATAAATACCTTCCCTGGCTGTTTTCTTTGGTAATATGGCTTTCTTGCTGATATATCCAAGTTTATCTTTCGCGCCACCAGCGACTCCATGGATAGCAGTATCTAAACCAAGATCTTTGATCGCATTCAGTGTTTTTCCAGTATCTTTATTGTCCATAAGCTGTTTACGCATACGGCCCTGGCTGCCAAACGGAGTGAATTTACCAGAAATCATCTCCATCACGTCATTCACCGGTCCAAGTGCAGCGGAAGACATATCTGTATACAGACTCTGGGTGACCCACATCCGAAGACGTTTCAAAGATACAAAATGACCGAGGGATTTTAAATCTCTGTCGAAATTTTTAAACTGCTTTGCACCCATTGATTTCTGTACAGATTGTAAGATATCCTCATCGGAATGCATGATGTTTCGCATCAGTCTTGCAAACTGTCGGTTTGCACCACCCATATTGATGGCAGATGCAGCACCCATAGAAACAGCGATTCCTTTTCCGTTGTTTTTGATAAAATCTTTGCATTTCTTAGTAATCGCATCAATTGGATGATTCGGATTTTCTTTACAAGCCTGAATCTCCGTTTCACATTCATCCATGAGTTTTTTGTATTCCTCTTGTACTTTTCGGTAGTCACGTACGGTAACTTTTTTATTTGCAAGTGATGGATCCTCTTTACAAGCAGCCTTAAACTTTTCGTATGCTTCTTTCTCCTTTTTATCCATGAGCTTCTCATCGAAAAAGTTTTCGATCATACTAATGATTTTACGACACATATTAAGAAGACCATCAATTGCTTTTTTAAAGCCAGACACGCTCTTTTCCTGTGCCTGTTTATTTTTTTCTTCTTGTGCTTTTACCTCTGCCGCTTTTGCTTCTGCTGCTTTCTTTTCTTCTTCTTTTTTCTTAGAACCAAAAGCTTCCGTAAAGCATTCATCAAACATGGAAAGTGGCTTATATTCCATCAGAGCTTCTTCCATGATATGAAGTCCTTCCAGGATTGCACAGTTTTCCATCATCAGATCATTTTCGAATGGCATGTTGTCCCTTCTTTCTATATCAAATAAAATATGGGTGGGTGAACACAAATTCCCCACCCATAAAGTCAATACGTTACAAATTATTCTTCAACTGGTTCCTCTTCATCAAAAGAAATACCAAATTCTGTGTTGAAACTCTCCAGGAGAGCTTTCAAACTATCATCCTCTGCTTTTTCTTCTGTTTTTTCTTCCACAGATAAACCAGCTTCTGCTGCTGCTTGCTCCAGTAAGGCATCTGCATCCAGATCAATCTCAGGATCCTCAAGAGCAGATTCTTCTACTGGTGTTTCTTCCTCAGGTTCCTCAGTAGATTCTTCTACTGGGGTTTCTTCTGGAGTCTCTTCCTCAGTAGATTCCTCAGTTGAGACTTCTGGAGTTGGATCCACAACCGGTTCAGAAGCATCTTCTTTCACAGCTTTGTCAATCTCTTTTTCAGCCTCTGCTGCAGTTTCTGGAATTTTTTCTTCTGGATCTGAATTTAACGGTTTTGCAGCTTCTGCTGCTTCCGCTAAAATGTCATCCGTTTTATCTCCGGAATCTACATAATCAGCAGACTCCATATGAATTCCAAGAACTTCTTCCTCTAACTGCTGCATATAAGCAAGAGAATTCTGAATATCTTTTTCCAGATCTTCCGCTGATTCTTCTACGGTAGATTCCTCTTCCTCTGGAATTTCGACTGCTGGTTCTTTATGAAGAGCTTCAAATACAGATTCAAGAAGAGCAGAAGCATCAAAAGATTCCTCTTCTTCAACTTCTAATTCCATAGATTCTTTTGTTTCAGTGGCTGCTTCTTTTTTCTCTTCTTTTTCAATGGCTTTAGACTGCTTAGATGCTTTCTTAATTCCATTACGAAGAGAAAGAGCGCCACGAAGATTGGCTGCTGCAGATGCTTTTGCAAGCTGCTTCTGAGCACCAATTGCCTTTTCAAAAATACGAGCAGAATCTGGTTCCATACCATCAATCGGAGCATCAATGCCCTCGATGGATTTCTCTGCAGACTGCTCTTTTAAAGCGATCATAAGGGTAGAAAGTAAAGAAATCGCATTGGTAAGATCAGTTGTTTCAGATTTCTTTCCAATCGCCTGACGTTTCTTATTCACATCGGTTACGATATCATCGATTGCTTTGGAATCTGCCTCTGTAAATTTCTTAGAAGCTTTTCCTTTTGCAATAATTTTCTGAATAGAATCCATACCACCTGCGATTATTTTTGCTTCATCCTGATATGGATCATAGGTAACATTCACTTTACCAAGTTTTGGATGTTCTTTACAAAGAACACTCGCTGTCTCAATTGTCTTCTGATAAGAAGGATCTTCGACAATTTTGGTAATGGAAGCATTAATTTTTGCAAAATAATCGTTGGAATTTCTCTTAATTCCACCGATGGATTTTTTTAACTTATCCATACATTTTTCATAGGCAACATCATATGCTTCATTGACTGCCTCTAATGTAATAGATTCATCCTGCTTCGCAGTAAGCTGGGCAGTTTTTATATCTACATTATAATCCGCAACGACATATTCGGTAAGAATTCGAAGTTTGTCTGCGGTTGTATCAAACTCTTTTCCAAAAGATTCCATCTCCTGGAAGGTTTCCTCAAATAAACTCATGATAAATCCTCCTTTAGAGATCCTGGATAATCTGGTCGAACTGCTGTAAAGATTCCGGTTCCGGACCTTCCATCATTTCTCGATATTCATCGCCAATTCCAAAGAGATCCTCTACAGATTCTTTAGTAGGCTGTGTGGGTTGCTGCTCTGGCTGCGCATTCTGATCTGCATTTGCGTTGTCTTTCGGAGTTTCATTTTCATCATCATCTCCAAGATCGTCACCGCCGCCTACCAGTTTCCTTACTTTGTTAAGCAGGCCTGCAATTCCATCCACCAAACATTTTCCGCCAGCTGGAATAACTAAAGCCATTACCTGAAGTACCGCTTTTAACCACGCAATTGCTTCTTTGTACCATGGGAGCTGTACGTTGTCTGCATTATCAGTATTCATTTCTGCATTTACAGCACTTGTATCTACTTCCTGTGCATTAGCAGCTGCATCCTTTGCAGCATTTGTCCGTCTGTTTTTCGCAACTCCGCCATCTTTGTAGCCGGTTTTTGGTTCATCACTGGCATTTCCAATCTGTATTGAGATATCTTTCATGATAGCTTCATATTCAGCTTTAGATGTAGCATCTAAAGTAAATCCTTTTAATTCCTTAATTGCATTTTCTGCTTCTTTTGGTTTTTTCTGATTTAAAAGATTTCTAGCTTTATCCAGAATTGGTTTGACGGTATTTCTTGCTTTTCGACCCAGGGATTTCACCTTTTCGGTTCCAGCCTGCACAACATCCTGCCCTTTCGCCAGAATAGATTCATCACGAGTGGATCCATTACCCTCTGATAAATTCGGATCTGCATTGCTTTTCTTTTTATTACCAACAGTTGCAGTTCCTCTAGCCGGATCCGGTTTATGTGTTGTAGAATTGTACGCTGTTTGTGCCTGTCCTGGATTACTTACCTGAGCTGATCCACCATTGGTGTAATCATCATTGGTAACATTCGCATCAAGGATGCTGGATCCACTTCCCTGAGAAGTGTTTGCAGAAGTAGCTGTATTTTGTTTTTGAGGTTTTTTATTAGCAGGCTGAACTTTCTGCTGTGCTGGTTTCTGTGTGGCTGGCTTTTGATCTGGAAGAGACTGTACCTGATTTTCTAAAGAACGTACTTCATTAGACCAGGTATCACCATCTGCCCCAGTTGCTCCATTCGCATATCCACGCGCACTGTTTAATGCCTTGATTGCAGCAGCTTTATCCTGTTTTGCGATTGCATTTTTCACAGCACTAATCTTCTGTGCATATGCCTGCCGAGTTCCAGAAGATGCTTCCATAAAAAGACCATCATAAGCGGAAAGACCGTAAGTAGACTCGGTTACTGTTGAAGCACCGCTCTCCTCTACAGATTCTCCAGTCGGTTTGGCATTTTGTGCTTTCTCGGCCTCTTTTTGTTTTGCATCATCGATATTTTTTTGTGCTGCGTCTTTCACCAGATTGGGTCCTTTTTCCAAAAGGGTCAACAGCTTATTTGCCTGGTTTTGTACATCTGTGGCTTCTTTCTGAATTCCCAACCACTTTCGTACATATCCTTCAATACCACCCTTTGTTTCAGTTGTTTCAGAGGACTTCTTGACAGCTTCAGATTCTTTACTACCATCAATAAAAACACCAAGCCCCATCGCGGTTGCAAATGATGCCACCGTAACAGCTTTAATACTCAATGTGGTATGATTCTTCGCAGCGTTTTCAATCTTATTCATAGTTTCTTTGATTGCATTCAATGCCTTTGGAATAAATTTTACGGCATCACTCATTTTTTTGGATTCCTCGGCAGTCATTGTTACAGTTGCATCGTCTGGAACACTGTTCAACTTACTGAGATCCGCTCCAACTGCTTTCTGAATCCATTCGCCAATCTTATTGATTGCGCTACCAATGGCATTGATGATGGAACGAATGATTCCCATTTCTTTTCCATCTTTATCAACAGTAGCTTCCATGATCATGCGATCATACTCATCGTAGCTACTTCCTTCTTTCATTGCATAATAATCACATTCTAAGATTGCACGTTCGAACTGAGAATTGACAATATTCTCCATTGTACTAATCTTAGACATTGTGATGGTGGATTCCATAAACATCAGCTCTGCTTCTTTTTCCATAGGAGACAGTGCTGATCCAAAAATAGTCGCCATGTTATTTCCTCCTGTTCATTTTAGTACGCACTTTATTATATTCGGTAGCAATTTGTTTGGAAACGGTTGCTTTCGCTTTCCCTGCAGCATTTACCATTCCTGAAATTGCATTTACAACAGAATGTGTCTGACGCTGCATTCTAGCCTGACGTTTCGCTTCTTTTTCAGCACGTTTCTTTTTCCGTTTCGCATCGGTGTCTGCATTGATTGCATCATAAGATTTTTTCCAAGCTTCAAGATTCGTATCAACCCCTCTGAAGTCGGATACCTTCTTATCCAAATCATTAAATGCCTTATGGGCTACAAATGCACGAACAGCACCTATAGCAGACATTTTCACAATCATTCCACCGTGTTTTTCTACCAATTTTTCACAAGTATCGCAAAATCCAGCTACTTTTTCATCACTGATTCCAGTAACGGAAGAAATCGCTTGAATCATTTTACGACCTTCCAGGATCTGCTTATCAACTTCTTTATTAATCGCTTCGACATCATAAGCCAATTGAATCTGTCCTGTTTCACTTTGTAAAAAAGACTCAATCTCAACATGATCGTCTTTTGCAAATAAAGAAGCCACTCTCTCATTGATACTGTGAATAAACCTGATGATAGCATCGATCATACGAGAAATCACGCCTTGTCCGCTATTCTCAGATTCGGTAAAGCAATATTCATAGATATGGTCACTTACGATCGCCATACCCATTCCATACATATAGTCTCGATTCACTCGAGCCAAATCTAAATCAAGGGTGTTTTCGATGATCTCGATATCTTGTTCGAATGTACTCATCTGACAACGTACCCCCTTTCTACATAAGTTTTCAGTTTTAAGTATTTGTTTTGGGAGTAGAAGGGGAAATAAGGAAAATACCAGCCATTTAGCCAGTATTTTCCTTATCTTAGAATCGCCACGATTACGATTCTGTAACGATATCGGCGTATAATCATTGAATACAATAATTACACAGTCAACAAAAGTATATGCTTCGGATGTATCCCATCCTAATAAAGTGTTAGGTCTGTACTAATAATTCATCCATAATCGCAATGGTACAAATCAAATCTACCATTTTTTTCCAGATCGCATCGGAATCAAAACCATCGTTACACATTTCTGTACGAATATACTCTTTCCAATGTAAAAACTCTCCCCTCAAATCGTTTCCAATTGGATATTGCTTTCGAAAAGGTTCGTTGTAGGTCTTTTGCAAGCACTGCATAAATTCTTTTCTAAAATAGCAATACACATTTGCAAACAAAGTTTTACCCTTCCGTTCTTGTTGCATTGGAATAGAGGCAAAGGTTAAGATTCGATATTTTCCAAGTGTATGCATATAGCGATAAAACGCATTCATGGTTTTTACACATTTTGGATCTTGTTCAATCTTGGAAGCAATGAGTCGATTCACTCGTCCCAAATATTCATGCTCTAAAAACCAAATCACCCGTTTCTTGATTTCACGTTCCGCATTTTCTTGATGATTGGTAGCATCAAATAAGAGATAATCCAAAGAATCGTTTGGTTCACTTGCGTATAGTACAGACCCATCATAAACAGCATATAACTCATCTAATTCTTGTAACCATTTTCGAATTTTCAATTAAAACATCACCCTTTTTGTTTTAGTGACCTTCGGACGACTGCCCTTAGATTCTAAAACATTGTGAATGGCGTTATAAGAATTAAAAATGGTAGAAATGGTATTGTACACATAGTGGTTCACACTCTCTGTCATCATACGAGCAGATTCCATCAATAGGGGAGTTCCCTCTTGATGCTGTTCCATCCCCTGTTTGATTCGATCGATCATGCAACCACATTGATAAGAGTCCTGCTTGATCGTATCCATAAAATCAATCAAGTATTCAATGTTTCTGGTTGCTTCCAAAATAGTCTCGGTGGAAGCCTGGTTATTGACACCCCCAAAGATAGATTCAATAAATTCTCCATCATGCGATTTTGCTTTATTCATCTTCTCGTCAATCGTTGCAGATTCTTTTGCATATTTCTCCCCATCTATGCAAGAATCACAGGTTTCCCCAATAAATGCACACATTCCATTTAAATATTCCAAATAAGCAGAACCTGCAATATTCAAATCCACATCACAAATCACGCTCTCGGTCACTACTTTGTTGTAATAATTTTCCTGTAATGTATGATATAAATTTTTGATTTTTGCTCCTTCTCCTTCTCCAGAAGAGAAGAAAGACGGAATCAAATCATGTGCATAATAATTCATAGCAGATTCAAAAATTTCTTTTAAAGAATCGATTGAGTCTGCTTTTTGCATCTCTGATGTGACATGCTCAAATTTGTTTTTTAGCAGCTCCATATAATCCATCGTACCAGACACCCCTTTCAGTGATTAAAATAACTGAATCGGAGAGTCTTCGATATCTTTCCGTGTTTCTGCTACGGCCATTTTCTTATTGTCACTCTCCAACTCCTTCTTTGCTTTTCTTGTTGCTGTGACACTATCTACTTTAATTGCAGAAGAAACACGCCGTAACTGCTGTGCAAGTTTTTGTTGTTTATCGATAATTTTCTTTCGCTGATCCATAGTAAACGCAGTGTTATTTTCTACGGAGAGTTTGTTCATTTCCAGGAACAGTGCCTGTGTATCCAGATTTCTGGACAAATTTTTTCGAATGTTATAAAACAGGTAAATGAGTTCTCTGGTAACCGGAACAATTGCAAGTGCAACCAACGAAATAGCTCCATATCCGATCGCAGCGTCAATACCGATGAAGTTGTTTTTGCCTTTACTCAAGGATGCTTCCAATAATTTTCGATAATCCATACCCATATTATCTTGAACCCGATTAAATTTCTTCAGCTGTTCAAAGATAAATAAGTTTGCTCGCATTGTGGTGTTCTTAAGTGTAATAGTCATGACTGCTTTGTCAGGACGTTTGATATAATCTGCAAATTCATAGATCAGTGCTGAGGTTGCTTCCACACACGCATAGGTATATGTATTGTATTCCAGCATCACATAATCGTTATGCTCCTGAAATCCTCGTTTGTAAAGTCCGGATAAATTTCGAATATTTGAAACTGCACTACGAACAACATCGGTATATTCTTTTACAGTAGTTGCTTTTTGCTCTTCTGCTAAAGCATCCATGGTATCTAAAACTTCCATCATTTTAGAATAACCAGAATATTCTACAATCTCACCCTGACTCTTCTCAATTCCACCAAAATCTACATGACCTTTATCAATAATCGCCTGGAACAGTTTTTCCTGATGTTTTCTTGTAACTGGAGAAGAAGCATCTTCTAACATGCAACGGAAGTTTGTCATTTCCGTTGCACGTTCTGAAGAGTCTAACCCAGTTGCAAGAAGACAAGCAGATTCATATGTTGGATCAAAGTATCCGTCCATGCCTGTCTCCTCCTGGTCTTATTTTTACTCGGTATATATGGAAGTAGCAGTTAATGTAAACTCGGCAACGCCATATCCAGGTATTACAATCTTGGTTGTGACGGTGCGAGTCTGACCTGCTTCCGCGGAATCCACTTTACGAGCTGCATATGGGAACATGTATCTGACATAGGTACAAGCGACTCCGTCCCAAGTTTCCGGAGGTGTCATAGAAAATGACTGATTCTGTTCATTGTATACAAAAAGCATCTTACTGGTATCGGTAATTGCTTCTTCACCAGCAGAAATGACCACTCCAATCGCCTGATCAAATCGATCCAGACTAGCAGTCGCAGAATCTGCGGTAAATGTAACAGCAGATTTACTACCTTCTTTTTTGTTTACAACCGCATTTGTAATCTTTAATGGTTTTGGATCATCTGTTACTTCAATAGCCGGAATGCTGTAGGTAATACCACCAACAGTCACCTCAGTAACACCTGTTTTAATATCTGCAAGTGCACAAATAAGAGCAGTTGCTACCATCAGATTATTTTCTTCATCCACTTTCCACATCGGAGCGATGATAAATCCATTGTTTCCAATGGAAACTTTTAATTTATCTTTCTTTTCTTTACGTACATCTCCGATCTGTACGTAAGATAAATCTGCAGGAATTCCTTTTGCAATGGTAAGATAAAAAGAAGCATCATCCAGGATGTTTGCTTCATCGGTACCTTCCGGTGCTAAAGATTTTTCATACACAGATTTATTTGCAAATTTGTTGTAATACTTATCGCTCATAGCAGTTGAAGCAGTTTTCACACTCTCTGTTGTGACATCTGCTTTAGAAAGATTTGCTACGATCTGTGCTGCAGTAAAGATTGCATCTTCTGCATTTTTTTTGGCAGTTTTCGCCTGCTCATTTCCAACGTTGATTCTTACATTTGTTAAACTACTTGGTTTTAACATGGTAAGTTACTCCTTTCTATTTAAAAAATTTATAGATCAATGGGCGATCATTCGTCCAATCTCTCTACCAAGTTTATTGGAACTCATGGAAACTTCACGTTCAATAGATTCCAGTGCATACGTCTGGAAAGTGGCATCTCCATCGTATATGATATCGACAGTACCAAGCCCATCATCACATACAATAAACGTCATCAAATCCAGAGCTTCCATCAGTTTCTTTGCAACGGATTCTTCCCTTAAATCAATCCCATAGGTATTCTTCATGTGATCCACCTCATATGAGGTGACAAGAAGAGTTGCATTTGGGATTAATCCGTGTGGCATGGAAAAGCCACTCATACCAACTCCACGACGTCTCATCTTCTTTAAGTTTCCAAACAATGGACTTTTTCCAGCATTCTGATTGGCTGCATCAAATTTTAAATCATCCATATGAAGAAGGAGATCTTTCACGAAACTAATCTCTCCAGTTGTCCAACGAAGGAATCGAAACAGCCCACTTCGATTCTGAAGTGCGTGCTCCAGATTCATAATCATATCATCCGTGTCAACAAGATGCAGCACTGTTTTAATACCAACTACAACATCCATAAATTGAACAAATTCATCTTCACTGTTGACAACAGAAAGACGAATCTGTACGGCATATGGTGTCATATCATTCATACGCTTAATATCCCCTTCGGTTAACTGTGGACCTCTCATAACGCCTGCGATATTCTTGGTGATATCAGACTGGAGTTTTCGACTGCTGAGTTGCTGAGATTTCAACTGACCATCTAAAATCGCCTGTGTAAGATCTTCTGCATTCGATGAATCGGAATCTGCTTCGAAAATTTCTTTCATCTCAGAACTCATATTTACTTCGGAGAGATACGGTTTTAATGCTTCCTGATTGGATTCAAAAAGCGTAGTCACCTTTGGATCTGTCTGATTAATCAAAATGAAAAAGTGTTTACTCGGATCGGAATATACTTTATACTCTCCTGTATACACCTTTTCCATATATACTTCACGCTCATCAGCTGGAACAGCCAAATCGGCGATGGCCTGTTCAAATTTAATATTTTGATGGAACCGTTTTAAAAATTGTGTCGGAGAACTATCCATAGACATATTCATGGTTGAATTGTTTCCAAGCGCAATCTGTGTATATCCTGCATACACACGATCCATCATTCGAGTACATGCAGTTGCCATATCAATAGGGCATGATTTTGGAATGATCATCGGAAATTGAAATGTGGCATCTTTCGCACGACGAATCATTGATTTTCCTTGAATATTACTCTGGGAAATCGTATTCATCATTTTCGGAGCCTTTCCGATCGCTTTAAATAAGTCACCCAAGTTTCCCATTGATTTCGTCACTCCTTTCTTTAATTTCTCTTTAACGAACTGTTTTAAGCCCACAAATCACAGGCAAAAAGCTATTTTACCTTAGACGTTCTTCTAAAAATCAACATAAGGAGGATTTAGAAACATGGCTAAAGCCGATGAAATTTTCAAACAAAACGCAAAAGAAATTTTAGAACATGGAACCGATACCAGGGGACAAAAAGTAAGGCCCCATTGGGAAGATGGGACTCCAGCGTATACAAAAAAAGTATTTGGAGTAACGAATCGATATGATCTTCGAGAAGAATTTCCGCTTTTAACTTTACGAAAGACTGGATTTAAAAGTTGTGTAAATGAGATACTCTGGATCTATCAGAAATGCTCCAATAACATCAAAGATTTAAAACCTCATATCTGGGATGAATGGGCAGATGAAACAGGATCTATTGGGAAAGCATATGGGTATCAGGCAGGCATCTTAGTTCCATATCCACAAGGTGCCATGAATCAGATCCAGAAGGTTATTTACGATTTAAAACACACTCCATTTAATCGTCGTATTTTAACCGATCTGTATGCAATTCAAGATCTTCCGGAAATGAGTCTTTATCCTTGTTGCTATGGTTGTACCTATAACGTTACCGATGAAGGATATGATAAACTCGTCTTAAATATGGTTTTAAACCAAAGAAGCAACGACATGATGGCAGCAAACAATTGGAATGTCGCACAATATGCTGCACTTTTAACAATGGTTGCACAGGTTTGTGATATGATACCAGGGGTTCTTCTGCATGTCATTGCAGATCAGCATATTTATGATCGTCATATTCCGATGGTAGAAGAATTGTGTACCAGAGAAGGATTTCCAGCACCAAAGGTTACTTTAAATCCAGATATCAAAAACTTTGAAGATTTTACAGAAGATGATTTCCTCGTGGAAAATTATCAGACACATCCACAAATCAAAGATATTCCAATTGCGGTATAAAAAAGATGGAAGATAGTTTACACTATCTTCCATCTTTCATTTATTTGTTGTGTTTACCCATGGCATATTCGGATGCCAGATTACGGATTTCACGAAGAGGTTTTTTCTTGTTGTTTAAGAAACTCTCTTCAAATACATTCCATGTATATTCCGCAACAGATTCTACAAATGCTGCATACATGGGATCGTTGTTATCCGTGGTCAGACCATACTCTTCTAATGCATGGTAGGTATAGGATTCTGTCATCAGATCTTCAGAACGCTCTGCATTTCCGATCATAATACCCTGTAAAAGAGTTGGCTGGAACACGCTTGCATCATTCTTACGACGCATCTGCAGAGCTCGTTCAATTGCAGACTCAGATGTTACGTTCAGATCATTTGCAAGTTCTTTTTCCAATTCTTTATTTTTTTCTTTTTCTTCTCTTGCACGGGTAATTTCAGATTCCGCAGTAGACTTTACAGTATTACGAATTAAATCCGTAATATCATCAATTTCCATATCTTTGGAAATAATATCCATGCGAGTCTGCATTTCCGGATCCATTTTAAAAACCAATTCTTCTGGTTTATAATTTTTTGGATCCAATCGTTTGTCCATATACTGCTTATCCACTTCTTTACAAACAGCTTCTACAACTTTTCTGCAGCGATCTCCAC
>ENA-UEPV01000246-UEPV01000246.1-human-gut-metagenome-genome-assembly--contig:-NODE-246-length-36235-cov-6.426876_pt1 | contig 36235 bp, 33 predicted proteins | sample MGYA00242942_ERZ507925 | MGnify/ENA primary metagenome ERZ507925 (study PRJEB26167, sample SAMN06115453) | human gut metagenome | host: Homo sapiens | place: China:Fujian | collected 2015-08-26... | reverse complement strand
TGTATCTGGGCTTCAATCCCAAGAAGGTCAACGTTTTCGAGACCAAGAGCGAGAATCTGATCAAATACTGCGTGTAAATCTGTACCACTGCGGCAGAGTCCGCGAAAATAAAAATCTGATTTGGAGGAAAAGAACATGTTGAAGCGCAAAAAGCTCCTGGCGGCCCTGCTGGCTGGCACGATGATGCTGAGCCTGGCCAGCTGCGGAAAGAAAGCCGACACGTCCGGCGACACCACCGACACCACCGACCCCAACCTTCCCCCTGCGGAAGCCCAGCTGACCCCCTGGGAAGAAGCTTCTCAGATCTACAACACCGAGGAAACCGATGAGGAGCTGTATCAGAAGGCCCTTGAAGAGGGCGGCACCGTGACCCTGTACTCCATCTCCTCCAGATGCACCAAGGTGGAGGCCGCTTTCGAGGAAAAGTATCCCGGCATTGACTGCGTTCCCTTCGACATCTCCACCAACGAGCTGCTGGAGAAGGTCACCCGTGAGTACGATGCCGGCCAGCATGTAGCCGACGTTGTCCACATCAAGGACCAGGACGGCTCCATGTGGAACATGTATGTGGCCAACAAGACGTTCTACAACTATCAGCCCGCTGACATCTTCGCCCACATCGACCCCAGCTACACTGCGACCGCCACGCCCCTGTACATTGAGCTGACCCAGCTGTTCTACAACACGGAGGCTTATCCCGACGGTTCTCCCATCACCAACATCTGGCAGCTGACCGAGCCCCAGTGGAAGGGCAAGATCATGATGCAGAATCCTCTGGATAACCTGTCCTGGGGCTCCTGGATCACCGGCTTCTGCGTAGGCGAGGAGCCGAACCGTCTGGCCGAGGCTTATAAGGCCCTGTACGGCGAAGAGCTGAAGCTGTCCGACGGCTGCGAGAACGCCGGTTATGAGTTCCTGAAGCGTCTGCACGCCAACGAACCGATCTTCACCGCCTCCTCCGACGCGATCGCCGAGGCTGTCGGTACCCCCGGCCAGAAGGATCCCCCCGTTGGCTTCTGCGCTTCCTCCAAGCTCCGCAAGGCCGCCGATAACGGCTGGGTCTTCGCTCCCGTGAATCTGGAGCCTGACACCGGTATCCCCGCTGTCAACACCCTGTACGTTGTGGAAGGCTGCGAGCATCCTGCCGCCGCCAAGCTGCTGATCCGCTTCATGATGGGCGGCATCGACGGTGACACCTCTGGTTACAAGCCCTTCAACACTCTGGGCGGCTGGCCTGTCCGCGATGACATCGAACCCGCCGAGGGCTCCACTCCCTTCTCCGAGATCAACGTTGCTCCCTTTGACGCCAACGAGATCTTTGTGAATTACAACACCGTCCGCGATTTCTGGCAGATGATGGGCTGATCGGTCCTTCCATCCGCTGACTGTATGTAAGCAAGAGCGGCGGACGATCGTCCGCCGCTCTCTTCATCCCAAAAGCTTTTTAGGACGAAGAGAGCGCAGGCTCTCCGCTTCATTTTCAAAACTGCGAGGTATCTATGAGCTTCTTTATCGACAAGCATGGCCGCAGAAAAAGCCCCATTGCGCTGGCGGCGTGCGGTGCGGCCCTGTTGGATCTGGCCGTTTACTTCTGTACAGCCGCGCTTCTGGCGGGACCGCTGTACCGGACCGTCTCCTTCGGCGGCGAAACGGTCACCTCCATGCTCCACACCATCATCATCACGGTCATCAGCACGCTGCTCTGCTGCCTGTTGTTCCTGCTGAAGGACAAGCGGGTGGTGCCCTACGGCTTTGCTGGGCTGGCTGTGATCCTGCTGATGTTCTGCGCGGCGGCGTGGATGCTGCCGCAGGAGACGAGAGGCTCTATGCTGCGCCTGTTTCTGACGGTCGGCCTGCCGCCGGTGCTGCTTGGCAACGCCGTCAGCTGGCCCATCTACCGAAGGCTGCGGAAGGCGCATCCCGAGTATTTCGTCAGAAAGACCATCTCGGAGGAACTGAAAGAGGCGGTGGAACAGGAGCAGAAAAAGAAGCCCGCTGCAAAGCCGGTATCCGATCCGGTCCAGACGCCGGAGCCGGATATCTCCCCCACAGAGGCCCTGTTTGGCCCGGAAAGCTCCGGAACGGCTCCCGGTGCGTTCCATAACGCCCAGGATGAGGCCATGCTGTTTTACGAAGACGATGACGATGAATCATAATAATGACCGGTAAGGAGGACCCACCAATGCTGAATACCGTTTTATTCGATATGGGCGGCACATTAGAGGACATCTGGAACACTCAGGAGACTCAGGCGAAAGCCATGGATGCGCTGCAGAAAACCCTGCGGGCGCACGGCCTGGAGCCGGGATGCAGCCCGGAGGAGTTTGACCGCCGGGTCATGGCTGGCCTGAAAGAATACAAGCGCTGGAGCGAGGGCCTGGAATTGGAGAAGAAGCCGGAGGAGATCTGGCCGGATTACTATCTGAAAGAATTTGGTTTCGATCGGGAAAAGCTGATCCCCATTACGGAGGAGCTGGCCAATCTCTGGGAGGTGACCTATTACCACCGGGAGCTGCGGGGCGACGTTCTGGAAACGCTGGAAGCGCTGAAGGCCCGCGGCTACCATATCGGCATCATTTCCAACAATGCCTCCCTTTACAACGTGTTCAACATGCTGGAGGAGTACGGCATCCGGGGCTGCATGGAGGATGTGACGGTTTCCAGCGTGACTGGCTACCGCAAGCCCCATCCGGAGATCTTTCGCATTTCTCTGCGGCAGATGCAGACCACAGCCGAAAACTGCGTGTATGTGGGCGATACGATCTCCCGCGACATCATCGGCGCCAAGCAGGCGGGCTTCGGCAAAGCCGTTCAGATCGTCTCCGCGCTCTCTGCCCAGAAGGACGCGGCAACGGCGGCGGACGCGGAAAAGCCCGACCTTGTGATCCAGAATCTTCTGGACATGATCCCCTGGCTGGATCAGATTAATCCCGATATGCACATCGACGAAGCCCAGCAGTCCTCCGGAATGTTCGTTCCGTTTTTCTGAATGAACGCAGCGTGACGTTAGGGCAAGAGCCATCAGCAGAACAAAGCATCATAGTTGTCCAACGGAGAGAAGCACAGTTGAATACTGAAAAAAGCGGATGCACGTCTCAGGCGTGTATCCGCTTTTGCATAGCAAAATAAGAAATGTGCCATTTCCTCGCCCCTGCGGGGCAACCGGAAATGATGCACGAAAGCTTCATGCACTGGCATTTGTGCATGTTCGTGGTGCGCTGCTCTTGCATGAAGCTTTATACCGAAAACTACTCGCTGGGCGAGTCGTTCAATAGGAGCTTCTGCCGATGAGAAAAAAATAAAACTTTCTCAGTTATGGTAGAAATACGGTCTGGCAAGGCTTCTTTGAACGCAAGCTATAGTATGCTGTTCTCCGTTACGCACAGAGTGAAATGTAATAACGCAGGTGTCTGCCATCTATTGCTATACGGCAGACACCTGCAAAAGTGCCGATTTCAAAAGTCCACGGGTCTTATCAAAGCAATCCCTAAAAATAGGATGATCGGTTTATTGATCCGTGTTTTCCTGAGGCAGGATCAGGTTCAGCAGAACTGCCATAATTGTGGCAATGACCACCGGCGTCTTACCGAAAATGATCGTAATGCTCTCCGGGAACTGGCTCAACGCAGACGAGGATTGAGAGATACCAACGCCCAACGCAGCCGACAGCCCTACAATGGTAGTATTGCGGGGGGAGATGGTTTCGGACGCGATCAGCTTCATGCCGGTCATAGCGATGGTGGAAAATACGGTGATGGTCGCTCCACCCAGCACGCATTGCGGAATCGTCGTTAAAATAGCTGAAAATTTAGGAATCAGACCCGCAAGCAGCAAAAATCCGCCGGCCAAAGCAAAAACCACCCGATTAACGACCTTATTTGTAGTAACAATACCTACATTTTGCGAATAGGTCGCTGTTGGCAGGCTGCCGAAAAATGCCGACAGCACATTGGTCAGGCCATAGGTAACAATACCGCCCTGCAGCTCTTGATCCGTGGGTTCCCGGTTCAACCCTCCCACCGTGGTGGCGGTCAAATCGCCGATCGCCTGGATCGCGTTGATGGCGAACAGCAGTGCAAGCGCGATGCAGGCCGAAAACTCAAACTTGATGCCGAAATGCATGAATCTGGGAAGGGAGAACCACGCCGCGTCTCTCACTTCAGAGAGATCCACCATGCCAAACACAGCGGCGACAATATACCCGGCGATCATGCCCAGCAGAATGGCGGCAAGCTTGCAGATGCCCTTGCCCTTGTTGGACATGACCATCACAACGATCAGAGTGAACGCCGCCACCGCCCAGTTTTGCCATGAGCCGTGAACCAGCGCGGAGGTCAAGCCCTTTCGCAGTACGACTACCTCGTAAGTATTCCCGGCACCGCCAGCCATATAATTGATGGCGGTAGGATAGAGAGAAAGACCGATCGTGAACACCACCGTGCCGGTGATGATGGGTGGGAAAAATCTGCGGATCTTCTCCACAAAAACACCCACAACAGCGGCAACGATACCGCCAACGACCATTGCACCCGCAATGGTGGCAATGTCTCCGCCGCCGCCAACGATGGCCTGCATACTGGGCAAGTAAGCAAAGCTGATGCCGAACATTACAGGAAGTCCGGAACCCAGCTTGCCGCCAATGGGGAATAACTCGATCAGGGTCGTCACTGCGGACATGACCAAGGATACCTGAATGAGCAGAACGCGTTCACTCTGCGGTAATCCAAGCGCGTTGGCAATAATGATCGCCGGGGTAACACAGCCGACGATCATAGCGACTAAGTGTTGCAGTGCCAAGGAGATCGACATTCCAAGGGGCGGAAAACCATTGAGCTGAAATAGTGCTTCGCGGCTGTAGTTACATTGTTTCATAAATCGTTTCCCTCGCTATCATCTAACTGGCAACAGAGGCGTATTTATTAAAATTTCCCTCATCAAAGCCTGAATTTTTGACAAAGTATACAAACTATTATAACCGAAAACCGCAGAAAGTCAACAGCTTGTCCTATAAGGCGCTTTGCGTGAACATCTTATAATGCGAGAACGGCAGCCTTACGCTGGAACTGGCAATTTCCGTTAGTCCGTTTGAGCAATTCGATTCAGGCTTTGAACTTGGGGGTTGTGACTACCTGAGATCCAGAGAATTTGCGATAGATACGCAAGCTGCTCCGGCTGAAAAAGGGCACTGACATGATTTGCATAGAAAAAAGGGGGGAAGAGGGGGGAGAATCCCTACACGATTGACCAATTTCTAAAACTGTACTGATTTGAGCACTATCTGGGCTATGCTCGGATAGTGCTCTTTGGTTACGGGCGATTATTTGAGTATTCCGCGCGAGATTGCGCACCTCAACCGCTCAAATTGAGCATCCATTCCGGCGGGATTGAGCACCCTTGCCGCCGTCGTTGAGCACTGCGGTAAAATGTAGATATGCATCGTATTTTGCGGTGTAAATATCTACAAGGAGGTCACCTGTATGACCAATTACCGTGAGATCCTCAGGCTCCATAGCCTGGGACTCACACACCGAGAGATCGTAGATGCCGCTGGTTGCGGTCGCAACACGGTCACACGCACATTAGCCCGGGCTCGGGAACAGAAACTTGACTGGCAGCAAGCTCAGTCCATGTCGCAGCAGGGAGTTTCCCAGCGTTTATTTCCAACCGAGCAAAAGAATCCTGTCTACAAGATGCCGGACTACGAGTGGGTGCACCGTGAGATGCAGAAGAACGGCGTCACCTTGAGCCTGCTGTGGGTGGAATACTGTGAGCAGTGCCATCAGAACGACGAACTGCCCTACAAATCCACCCAGTTCAATAAATATTACGCGGACTATGTCCACAAAACGAAAGCCACCGTGCACTTTTCGTGCTGTTCCCGGAGCTTGAAGATCTCGTCGGCAATCTCGCCGTAGGCTTCTTTGCTATTGGCTTTTTTGAGAAGCTCTTTTTGGAGTCTCTGCAGTCTTTCATTGATACCATCAGCGGTATTTTGCTGAGCGCTTCGGATCACCTTTGCGATGTTCTGCTGGAGCTGCGCCTGGTAGGTTGACTTATCGCCAAGGAGCGTGTTGATTGCCTGAACTACCACATTTTCCAATACCGTCTCATTGACGGTTCTTGCATGGTATTCCTGTCCGGTTGGCTCCAGTCTACTGATGCAGCGCCAGACGATGGATTTGCAGCCGCGATTGTTCCAGTGGATTCTGCGGAACATTTCACCGCATTCGCCGCAAATGACAATCTGTGCAAAGCAGTGGTTGCAGCTGTAGGAGCGCTTTTTGCCATTGGCACTGGTTTTGACCACTCGCCTGCGTACCAGTTCTTCCTACACCCGTAAGAAAATATCCTTCGGAATAATTGCTTCGTGATTGCCCTCCACATAGTATTGCGGAACAATGCCGTTGTTCTTGACTCTGGTTTTATTCAGGAAGTCTGTGGTGTAGGTCTTCTGAAGAAGAGCATCACCGATGTATTTTTCATTTCGAAGAATCTTGTTGATGGTGCTGGTCCACCATTTTGTTTTGCCAGCGCCGGTGAGAATGCCGTCAGCCTCCAGACCTTTTGCAATCCGGTCCATAGAGTAAAGGCATTGTCGTAAAGAAGCTCCTCGGTTACCGCCGCTGTTTTCAGAAGCTGGACGGCACCTTCCGGCCCCCTAAACCCAAACCGGAAACGGATGTCCCGCAATCGGGGAATGGTCCCGGAGTACAGGCAGCGGAAGGCGAATTACCTGATTTGAATGAAATATCCGATTCCGGTAAAAGTAGACAGAGAGCAGATATAGCATACGAAGAACCCTTGGCGCAGCCTGAATAGGCTGCGCCTTTTGCATATAAAAGCGGACAAAGGCGAGCGCATCGGTTCAGATGCGCCCGCCTTTTCTGCATTTATTCTTGCTGCTTGGCCCGCTGCTTTGCAACGCTTGCGTGATGCTTTGCTTTGGATGTTTCCCCATGGGGCAGGTCCCACGGGGCCCCTCGATTTCACTCAAATTGCCCGAAATGAATCTGGGCAATTTCAAGGTGTCACTTTGCGAAACGCTTGTACGCCGCATTTGCGGCGGCATGACCATGCCTCAGAACAATCCGGTGATCTTTCCGTCCTTGTCCACGTCGATCTTTTCGGCAGCGGGGACCTTGGGAAGACCCGGCATGGTCATGATGTCGCCCGTCAGGGCCACGATGAACCCGGCACCGGCGCTGACCTTCAGGTTCCGCACGGTGACGGTGAAGCCCTCGGGCGCACCCAGCAGAGTGGGATCGTCGGACAGGGAATACTGGGTCTTTGCCATGCACACCGGCAGATCGCCGAAGCCCAGATCAAAGAGCTGCTGGGCTTGTTTCTGGGCGGCGGGGGTCAGGACGGCCTGCGCGCCGCCGTAGACCCGGTTTACAATGGCGTTGAGCTTATAGATGAGAGAGGTGTTGTCGGGATAGGCGAAGGTGAACTCCTCCGGGGTGGGCTGCTCCGGGCAGGGCTCCTCGCACAGGCGTACCACCTCGGCAGCCAGAGCTTTGCCGCCCTCGCCGCCCTTGGCCCAGACCTCGGACAGCACAGCGCGGACACCCAGCTCCCGGCACTTGTCCTCTACCAACCGCAGCTCGGCTTCCGTGTCGGTGGGGAAGGCGTTGACCGCCACCACGCAGGGCAGGTGGAAGGTGTTGCGGATGGTGTCTACATGATGGAGCAGATTGGGCAGGCCCTTTTCCAGAGCGTCCAGATTTTCGTGGTTCAGCTCGGCCTTGGGCACGCCGCCGTGGCTTTTCAGTGCCCGGACAGTGGCTACCACCACCACGGCACTGGGCCGCAGGCCCGCCAGACGGCACTTGATGTCCAGGAACTTTTCCGCGCCCAGATCCGCGCCGAAGCCGGCCTCAGTCACAGCGTAATCGCCCAGCTTCAGGGCCATGCGGGTGGCGGTGACGGAGTTGCAGCCGTGGGCGATGTTGGCGAAGGGACCGCCGTGGATCAGCGTGGGCGTACCCTCCAGTGTCTGCACCAGATTGGGCTTCAGAGCGTCCTTCAGCAGGGCGGTCATAGCGCCCTCTGCCTTCAAATCGTGGGCGGTGACAGGCTTGCCGTCATAGGTGTAGGCCACGATCATCCGGCCCAGCCGTTCTTTCAGATCGGTGATGCCGCTGGCGAGACACAGTACCGCCATGACCTCGCTGGCCACGGTGATGTCAAAGCCGTCCTCCCGGGGAACGCCCTGCATTTTGCCGCCGATGCCGTCAATGATGTGGCGGAGCTGGCGGTCATTCATATCCACGCAGCGCTTCCAGGTGATCTGCTTTACGTCAATGCCCAGAGCGTTGCCCTGCTGAATGTGGTTATCCAGCATGGCGGCCAGCAGGTTGTTGGCCGCGCCGATGGCGTGGAAATCGCCGGTGAAGTGGAGGTTGATGTCCTCCATGGGGACCACCTGAGCGTAGCCGCCGCCGGCAGCGCCGCCCTTGACGCCGAACACGGGACCGAGAGACGGCTCCCGCAGAGCGGCCACGGCGTTTTTGCCCAGCTTCCGCAGACCGTCGGCCAGACCCACGGAGGTGGTGGTCTTGCCCTCGCCTGCCGGGGTGGGGTTGATGGCGGTCACCAGGATCAGCTTGCCATCGGGTCGGTCGGCCCGATCCTCCAGCAGACGGTGATCGATCTTGGCCTTGTAGCGGCCATACTGCTCCAGATATTCCTCGTCGATCCCCGCGGTGGCGGCGATCTCCGTGATGGGGCGCATCCGGCACTGCTGGGCGATCTCAATATCAGTCAACATGATCCGTGTCCTCCCGTTCTCAAATGTCAAAATACTTCTTTGCAGACTGGAACAGCTTCATATCATAGCAGCCGTCTACATTTTTGTAAAGACCGTCGGCCACACGCTCGGAGTGGCCCATCTTGCCCAGTACCCGGCCATCGGGAGACATGATGCCCTCCACAGCCCAGATGGAGCCGTTGGGGTTTACGTCCACGTCCATGCCGGGGACGCCGTGCTCGTCCACATACTGAGTGACGATCTGGCCGTTGTCAGCCAGCTTCCGAACCAGCTCCTCACTGCACAGGAACCGGCCCTCGCCGTGGGAGATGGGGACGGTGTAAATATCGCCCACCTGCGTCCCTGCCAGCCACGGAGAGCGGTTGGAGGCAACGCGGGTCCGCACCAGACGGGACTGGTGGCGGCTGATGGTGTTGAAGGTCAGGGTGGGGCAGGTCTCGTCGGTGTCGATGATCTCACCGTAGGGGACAAGACCCAGCTTGATGAGCGCCTGGAAACCGTTGCAGATGCCCAGCATCAGGCCGTCCCGGTTTTTCAGCAGGTCCATGGCGGCGTCCCGCACCTCCGGGTTGCGGAAGAAGGCGGTGATGAACTTGGCGGAGCCGTCCGGCTCGTCGCCGCCGGAGAAGCCGCCGGGGACGAAAATGATCTGGCTGTTCCGGGCTGCCTTGGCGAAGCGGCTGATGGAGTCGGCCACGCCCTGAGCGGACTGGTTGTTCAGCACCAGGATCTCAGGCTCCAATCCGGCCCGCTGAACGGCACGGGCGGAGTCATATTCGCAGTTGGTACCGGGGAATACGGGGATCAGCACCTTGGGGACCGCCACGCCGGCTTTGGGAGCCGTCCGGGGAGCGGCGGGGGCGGAGAGCACGGGGACCTCCGCCGGATCGGCGATGGTACGGCTGGGATAGACAGATTCCAGAACACCCTCGTTCAAAGCCAGAAGCTCGGAAATGGGGGCGCTGTCACCGGCGATCCGCACCACAGGCTCGGCGGTGGTGACGCCCAGGCGGACGGCCTCCGCCGTGTCCTCGGTCAGTTCCGCTACGATGGCGCCGGGATACAGGGTGTTCCAATCCAAGTCGGCGTTTTTGGCGGTGAAGCCGATCTCGTTGCCGAAGGACATCTTCATCACGCCCTCAGCAAGACCGTTTTCCACGGCCCACGCCGCCCGGACCTTGCCGGCCAGCGCCAGAGCATGCAGCCGCTCCCATGCCGCCTTGACGCTATCCGCGTCCGTACCGGAGAACAGGTAAACGGGATGGCCCGCTTCCTTGAACTCAGGAGAAAGCACCTCGCCGGTTTTCAGCGGCGCAATGGCGAAAGAGATCAGCGTGGGCGGTACGTCCAGATCCAGGAAGGTGCCGGACATGGAGTCTTTACCGCCAATGGCGGCGGCGCCCAGCTCCAGCTGCGCGTCCACAGTGCCCAGCAGAGCGGAGAAGGGCTTGCCCCAGCGCTCCGGCTCATTGCGGAGCTTTTCAAAGAACTCCTGGAAGGAGAGATAAGCTTTTTTATAGTCCGCACCGGCGGCCACCAGCTTGGCCATAGAGGTGTAGACTGCGTTGTAGGCCCCGGTGTAGGGGTCAGTGCAGGTTTGCTCCGGGTCGCAGCCCCAGGCCATGACGCTGGCCTGATCCGTTTCCTGACCGGGCAGGACGGGGAACACGGCGGCCATGGCCTGCGCCGGGGTGCGCTGCGTTCTGCCACCGAAGGGCATGAGGATGGAACCGGCACCGATGGTGCTGTCAAACCGCTCCACAAGGCCGCGGCGGGAGGCGCATTTCAGGCTGGAGGCCATCTCCCGGAGGGACTGGAACCGGGGCGTTGTAAGCTCAGTGCGGTCCTTCTCCGCCACGCGGACCCCGGCGTGCTTCACAGCGCCGTTGGTGTTCAGGAAGTCACGGCTCAGGTCGGCGATGACCGTGCCGTTCCACTCCATGACCATCCGGGCTTCTTCCGTGACCACGGCCACCCGGTAGGCTTCCAGATTTTCCGATTCGGCGGCGGCGATGAAGGCGTCCACATCTTCGGGGGCCACCACCACGGCCATGCGCTCCTGAGATTCGGAGATGGCCAGCTCCGTGCCGTCCAGACCGTCATACTTCTTGCGAACGGCGTCCAGATCGATCCGCAGGCCGTCCGCCAGCTCGCCGATGGCAACGCTGACGCCGCCGGCGCCAAAGTCGTTGCACCGCTTGATGAGACGGGTCACGGCGCTGTCCCGGAACAGGCGCTGGATCTTGCGCTCCTCGGGGGCGTTGCCCTTCTGAACCTCGGAGGCCATGGTGGAAAGGGATTTCAGGTTGTGGCTCTTGGAAGAACCAGTTGCGCCGCCGATGCCGTCCCGTCCGGTGCGGCCGCCCAGCAGAATGACCACATCTCCGGGGGCGGGACACTCACGGCGGACGTTATAGGCGGGAGCCGCCGCCACCACCGCGCCGCATTCCAGACGCTTGGCGATGTAGCCCTCGTGGTACAGCTCCGCCACATGGCCGGTGGCAAGGCCGATCTGGTTGCCGTAGGAGGAATAGCCCGCCGCGGCGGTCTGGCACAGCTTCCGCTGAGGCAGCTTGCCGGAGAGGGTCTGGTCCAGAGAGGCACGGGGGTCTCCCGCACCGGTCACCCGCATGGCCTGATGGACATAGGCACGGCCGGACAGGGGGTCCCGGATGCAGCCGCCGATGCAGGTGGCCGCGCCGCCGAAGGGCTCGATCTCCGTGGGGTGGTTGTGGGTCTCATTTTTGAACATCAGCAGCCAGTCCTGGGCCTCGCCGTCCACCGTGGCGGTGACGTGGATGGAGCAGGCGTTGATCTCCTCGCTCTCGTCCAGTTCCGGCAGCAGGCCCCGCTTTTTCAGGACCTTTGCGCCGATGGTGGCAATGTCCATCAGGGTCTGAGGCCGCTTGGCGGCCTTTTCCTCGCCGTAGACCTCCACCCGTGCGGCCAGATACCGCTCGTAGGCGGCCTGAATGGCCGCATCGTGGATCTCCACATGGTCGATATGGGTGGAGAAGGTGGTGTGGCGGCAGTGGTCGGACCAGTAGGTGTCCACCACCCGGATCTCGGTGATGGTGGGGTCCCGCCCCTCGTCATCCCGGAAATAGCCCTGCAAAAATTTCAGATCGTCCAGATCCATGGCAAGACCCAGCTCGTCCCGCAGAGCGACCAGCGCGGCAGCGTCCATGGAGGTGAAGCCCTCCACGGTCCGGACGGTGGTAGGAATATCGTATTCCATCCGCAGGGTCTCCGGCAGCTCCAGAGACGCCTCCCGGCTCTCCACCGGGTTGATGACGTATTTCTTGACGGCCTCGACCTGCTCCGCCGTCAGCTCGCCCTCCAGGACGTATACCCGGGCGGTGCGGACCGTGGGCCGCTCGCCTTGGGATAAGATCTGGATGCATTGGGCGGCGGAGTCCGCCCGCTGGTCATACTGGCCGGGCAGATACTCCACGGCGAACACCGTGTCTCCCTGAGGCACTTCACTTGTCACCGTGTCCAGCTGGGGCTCGGACAGCACCGTTTGAACGGCGTAGTCGAACAGCTCCCGGCTGATGCCCTCCAAATCATAGCGGTTGAACAGCCGCAGACCTGTCAGGGACTGAATACCCAGAAATGCCCGCAGGTCCTCCAACAGAGCGCGGGCTTCGTTGGCCAGCGCTTCTTTCTTTTCTACGTATACTCTGTAAACCATGCCTGCCCTTGCTCCCTTCAGTGTTCCAGCGCTTTCAGGGCGCGCTGGCCGATATCGTGACGGTAGAAGGCATTGTCGAAATGAACGCTCTCCACCCGCTCATAGGCTTTTTCAATGGCGCTTTTCAGATCCGCCGCCGTGGCGGTAACGCCCAGCACCCGGCCGCCGCTGGTCAGCAGACGGTCCTCCTCCCGCTTTGCACCGGCCACATAGGTGTGGGCGGCAGTCTCGGCGGGCATGGTGATGGCGAAGCCCTTTTCATAGTGTTCCGGATAGCCGCTGGACGCCATGATGACACAGCAGGCGGCACCGTCGGAGAACTTCACCTCAGTTTCTGCCAGCGTTCCGTTCCGGCAGGCCTGCATGATCGTCAGCAGGTCGCTTTCCAGAAGGGGCAGGACCACCTGCGTCTCCGGATCGCCAAAGCGGCAGTTGTACTCAATGACCTTGGGGCCTTTCGGCGTCAGCATCAGTCCGAAGTAGAGGCAACCCCGGAAGGTGCGGTTTTCCGCGTTCATGGCCTCCATGGTGGGCAGGAAAATGGTCTCCATGCACACGCGGGCCATGTCCTCGGTGTAGTAGGGGTTGGGGGCCACGGTGCCCATGCCGCCGGTATTCAGACCCTCGTCATGGTCATGGGCCCGCTTGTGGTCCATGGAGGATACCATGGGGACCACGGTCTTGCCGTCGGTAAAAGCCAGCACGGAGACCTCCGGGCCGGTGAGGAATTCCTCAATGACCACCTGATTTCCGCTGTCGCCGAAGGCGCGGTCCAGCATGATGGATTCCACGGCGGCCACGGCGTCCTCCCGGGTCTCAGCGATGAGCACACCCTTGCCCAGGGCCAGACCGTCGGCCTTGACCACCACGGGCAGGGCACAGGACTTCACATAGTCCATCGCGGCGGCAGCATCGGTGAACACCTGATACTCCGCCGTGGGGATACCGTATTTCTTCATCAGGTCCTTGGAAAAGACCTTGCTGCCCTCAATGATGGCGGCTTTTGCCTCAGGGCCAAAGCAGGGGATCCCGGCGGCCTCCAGCGCGTCCACCGCACCCAGCACCAGCGGATCGTCCGGCGCCACCACGGCGAAGTCAATGCTGTGGGTCTTGGCAAAGTCCACCTGCGCGGAAATATCCTTCGCGCCGATCTCCGGGACGCACACAGCGTCAGCGGCGATGCCGCCGTTGCCGGGAGCGCAGTAGATCGTCTCCACAGCGGGATTCTCTTTCAATTTTTTGACGATGGCGTGCTCACGGCCGCCACCGCCGATAACCAGAAGGTTCATGGTTCCCTCCCTGAATGATTTTTGGATGCTGCCCCGCAGACGTCTTCCGTAAACCGGTAAGGCGTTTACGGCGGAACGTGCGGGGCAGCGGAACGGATCTGCGTTTGCGTCTGTGCGGACGCGGAAGCTTTGAATTGTACGGCGGCTCAGTGATGGAACAGCCGCGCGCCGGTGAAGGCCAGCACCATGCCGTATTTGTCGGCGGTGGCGATGACATGGTCATCCCGGATGGAGCCGCCGGGCTCGGCAATGTAGGTCACACCGGACTTTCTGGCCCGCTCCACATTGTCGCCGAAGGGGAAGAAGGCATCGCTGCCAACAGTGACGCCGGCCTGCGTGGCGATCCACGCCTTCTTTTCCTCCGGGGTCAGGACCTCGGGGCGGACCTTGAAGGTGTTCTGCCACACACCGTCGGCCAGCACGTCCTCATACTCGTCGGAGGTGTAGATGTCGATGGCGTTGTCCCGGTCAGGGCGGCGGATGTTGTCTACGAATTGCAGACCCAGCACCTTGGGATGCTGGCGCAGATACCAGTTGTCCGCCTTCTGACCAGCCAGACGGGTGCAGTGGATGCGGCTCTGCTGGCCAGCGCCCACGCCGATGGCCTGACCGTCCTTCACATAGCAGACGGAGTTGGACTGGGTGTATTTCAGAGTGATGAGGGCCACGATCATGTCGATCTTGGCAGCCTCCGGAAGCTCCTTGTTTTCAGAGACGATGTTGGTCAGCATCTCCCTGTCGATCACAAGGTTATTGCGGCCCTGCTCGAAGGTGACGCCGAACACATCCTTGTGCTCCACGGCGGCGGGGACGTAGTCCGCGTTGATCTGGACCACGTTGTAGCCGCCCTTCTTCTTGGTTTTCAGAATTTCCAGCGCCTCGTCGGTATAGCCGGGGGCGATGATGCCGTCGGACACCTCGCCCTTGAGGTACTGGGCGGTGGCGGCGTCGCAGACGTCGGAGAGAGCGGCCCAGTCACCGTAGGAGCACAGGCGGTCAGCGCCGCGGGCGCGGATATAAGCGCAGGCGATGGGGGAGAGCTCGGCGGCGTCATCCACGAAGTAGATCTTCCGGTCCACCTCGCTCAGGGGCCGTCCCACGGCGGCACCGGCGGGGGAGACGTGTTTGAAGCTGGCGGCGGCGGGCAGGCCGGTGGCGGCCTTCAATTCCTTCACCAGCTGCCAGGAGTTCAGCGCATCCAGCAGGTTGATATAGCCGGGCTTTCCGTTCAAAACGGTAAAGGGCAGGTCAGAGCCGTCCTGCATAAAGACCTTGGACGGCTTCTGGTTGGGGTTGCAGCCATATTTCAGTTCCAACTCGTTCATTTCGGCACCTTCTCCTTAATCTCCCAGATTTTTGTTGAACAGGCGCACCTCGCCGTTCACGTTGGTATAGAGGGACACCTTGTTGTCCCCGTTCAGAGCGGCCCAGACTTCCTCCGGCTTGGGAACGGTGACCTCCAGAGGCTCACCGGCAAAGGTGGGCAGAGGATTTCCGTCGCCCTGATAGGTGCTGATGAAATAGCCCTGATTCTCGTCACAGCCCTCATAGCAGAAGAATTCCCGCAGGCAGCGGCCGTTCTTGTGCTTCAGAATGGACATCTCAAAAGAGCCGTCGGCATTCAGGATGGCGGAGATGCGGGGGGTCCAGTTGGGCTCGTCCGGCTCGTATTCCCGGGTCATCAGACCCTTGCGGAAATCACCGTGCTGGCAGATGGTGTCCGTCTGGTCGCCGTTGGTGACCACCAGCGCGTCGCCCATGGTCCGGACGGGATGATAGATGATGAGGCTGGGGTCCTCCAGCTTGGCGGGATCATGAGCCTCGGTGCGGATGCCGTCCTCCGTTTTCACGAAGATCCGGTTGCGGCTGTTGGCGCTGCGGCCCATGATGAAATAGTAAACGAGGTCCCGGCTTACAAGGATGCCCCGGCCGGGGTAGGGATTCTCCCGCAGAAGGGTCAGAAAATCAAGCATTGCTCTTCTCCTTTACGATTTGTTCCGAGACCAGCTCCGCTGCCCGGGGCAGAAGCAGCCATTCGGCCTGCTCCATGACCCGGCGCTGAAGGGTTTCGGGGGTGTCGTCCGGCAGGACCTCCACAGCTTTTTGCAGCAGGATCTCTCCGCCGTCCGGGATCTCATTGACAAAATGCACCGTGGCTCCCGTGACCTTCACGCCCTTGGCCAGAGCGGCCTCGTGGACTTTCAGACCGTACATCCCCTTGCCGCAGAAGGCGGGGATCAGAGAGGGATGCACATTCAGGATGCGGGAGGGCCAGCGGGCGGTAAAGTCCGCGCTGAGGATGGTGAGGAAGCCGGCCAGAACAATGAGGTCGATCTCATGCGCCGCCAGCAGGTCGGACAGGGCGGACTCAAAGGCCGCCTGACCGCCGCAGCGCTTGGGGGAGACCGTCTCGGCAGGAACGCCGGCGTTGGCCGCCCGGGTCAGGGCGTAGGCTCCTTCATTGGAGGAGACCACCAGCGCGATCTCACCATGGGGCAGCAGTCCCGCCGCCTGCGCGTCCAGCAGTGCCTGTAAATTTGTGCCGCCGCCGGAGACCAGCACGGCGATCTTCGCTTTTTTCATAGTCATGATTTCTCCTTTGCCGCCGATGCGCCGATTCCTTTCAGCGCACCGGAGCAGTATACGTCAGGATACCGCGGAAAAGCGGGACAGTGCGTACCGGGAGCGGTTTCACTCAGCACAAAACAACTTTTTCTTCGCCGGCAACGATCTCGCCGCAGACATAGGCGTCGATCCCCTCTGCCTTCAGAGCGGAGAGGGCCGCGTCGGCGGTCTCGGGGCTGACGATCACCGCCATGCCCACGCCCATATTGAAGGTGTTGAACATATCGTGCTCGTCGATGCCGCCCTTTTTCTGGAGCAGACGGAAAATGGCGGGTGTTTTGATAGCGGCCTTGTCGATCTTGGCGCACAGGCCGTCGGGGATGCAGCGGGGGACATTCTCATAGAAGCCGCCGCCGGTGATGTGGCTGACGCCCTTCACGTCCGCGGCCTCGATGCAGCGGAGGACGGGCTTGACATAGATGACGGTGGGACGGAGCAGGGCCTCGCCCAGAGTTTCACCCAGCTCGTCATCATACCGGCCCAGATCGGCGTTCTCCACGTCGAATACCTTGCGGACCAGAGAGTAGCCGTTGGAGTGGAAGCCGGAGGAGGGCAGAGCCAGCACCACATCGCCCTCCGCCATGCGGCTGGAGTCGATGACCTTGGGCTTGTCCACCACGCCCACGGTGAAGCCCGCCAGATCGTAGTCATCGGCGGCCATCATGCCGGGGTGCTCGGCGGTCTCACCGCCGATGAGAGCGCAGCCGGCCTGGACACAGCCCTCCGCCACGCCAGAGACGATAGACGCCACCTTTTCAGGCACATTCTTTCCGATGGCGATGTAATCCAGGAAAAACAGGGGCTTCGCGCCGCAGCAGATCACGTCGTTCACGCACATGGCCACGCAGTCGATGCCGATGGTGTCATGCTTGTTCAGCAGCTCAGCCAGACGCAGTTTGGTGCCCACGCCGTCGGTGCCGGAAACCAGCACCGGCTCCGTCATACCGGTCAGATCGGGGGCAAACAGGCCGCCGAAGCCGCCAATGTCAGAAACTACGCCGGGGATGTGGGTGCGCTTGACGTCCGCGCTCATCAGCTTAACGCCCTTGTAACCGGCAGTGATGTCCACACCGGCTGCCGCATAGGCGGCGGAGTGAGATTTTTCCATGTCGATCATTCCTTTCCGTTCCAGCAGTAGGTACAGACCTTATCCCGGTCGATGCCGATGGCTTCCAGCACGCCGTCCAAAGACTGATAACCGAGAGAATCAAAACCGAATTTTTCACAGATGGACTTGAGCAGGCACTGACCCCGCTCCGTGGAGGAATCGGAGTACTCGTCCAGATGCTTGTGTCCTTCATCACCCTCCAGCTCCTGAATCACCCGCCGGGCCAGCAACTCCATATCGGAGTTGCCCCGGGAGAAGTTCAGGTACTTGCAGCTATACATAATGGGCGGGCAGGCAGAGCGCATGTGGACCTCTTCCGCACCGGACTCATAGAGGAAGTCCACCGTTTCCCGGAGCTGGGTGCCCCGGACGATGGAATCGTCCACAAACAGCAGCTTTTTCCCCTGAATCAGCTCGGAAACGGGGATCTGCTTCATTTTGGCCACCTGATTGCGGACCTCCTGATTGGCAGGGGTGAAGGACCGGGGCCAGGTGGGGGTGTACTTTACAAAGGGGCGGGCGAAGGGCTTGCCGCTGCGGTTGGCGAAGCCGATGGCGTGGGGGACGCCGGAATCCGGCACGCCCGCCACATAGTCCACCTTGGGGAGCCGGCCCTGGGCCACCTCGTCGCGGGCCATGATCTCGCCGTTGCGATAGCGCATGACCTCCACGTTGACGCCCTCATAATTGGAGTTGGGGTAGCCGTAATAGGTCCAGAGAAAGCCGCAGATCTTCATTTCCTTACCCGGAGGAGAGACGGTCTCATAGCCGTTCCGGGTCAGGGCCACGATCTCACGGGGGCCTAACTCGTAAGCATCCTCATAGCCCAGCTTATGATAGGCGAAGGATTCAAAGGATACGCACAGGCTGCCGTCCGGGTGCTTGCCTACCAGCACAGGCAGGCGGCCCAGCCGGTCGCGGGCAGCCAGAATACCGTCCGGCGTCATCAGCAGGATCGTGATGGAGCCTTTGATCATCTCCTGCGCGTACAAAATGCCCTCCACCAGATTTTCCTTCATATTGATGAGGGCTGCCACCAGCTCGGAGACATTGACCTTTCCGCTGCTCTGGGCCATGAACTGATGCCCGTGGTCGGAGAAATAGGTATCGATCAGCTCGTCGATGTTGTTGATGATACCCACCGTGCAGATGGCGTACAGGCCCAGATGGGAGCGCACCAGCAGCGGCTGGGGGTCGGTGTCGCTGATGCAGCCCATGCCGATGTGGCCCTTGAACTCATGCAGCGCACTTTCAAATTTCGTGCGGAAGGGGGTGTTTTCAATATCGTGGATCTCCCGGACGAACCCGGTCTCCGGCCCGTAAACCACCATGCCGCCCCGGCGGGTACCCAGATGGGAGTGGTAGTCCGTGCCGAAAAATACGTCCAGCCCCACATCCCGGTGGGAGATCGCTCCAAAATAACCGCCCATTACGCGAAGAACAGCTGGGAGAGGGTCATGGGATCGATGTACTGGCCGTCCTTATAGACCCGCATGTTGCCGCTGGCCACCTCGTCGATGAGCATAACGCTGCCGTCGGGTGCATAGCCGAACTCAAACTTGATGTCATAGAGGACCATGCCCTTTTCCTTCAGATCATCGGCCACGATCTGAGTGATCTTCTGGGTCTCCTCCTTGATGGCATCATACTGCTCGGCGGTCATCACGCCCAGAGCAACCAGCGCGTCCTTGGTCACCAGAGGATCGCCCTTCTCGTCATTCTTGAAGGTGGTCTCCACATAGGCGGGCAGGTCGGCGCCCTCAGCGATATACTCGCCGTAGCGGCGGATGAAGGAGCCGACGGCCTTGTGACGGCAAATGACCTCCAGGCCATGGCCAAAGACCTTGGCAGGGAGGACTTCCATCGTGGTATTATTCAGGTCGGCGCTGACAAAATGGGTCTTGATGCCGGCGGCGTTGATCTTCTCAAAGAAATAGATGCTCATGCGCAGGTTCACATCGCCCACGCCGTCGATGGTCAGGCCCACGGAGTTCTCGCCGGGATCGAATACGCCGTCCTTGCCGGTGCAGTCATCCTTGAACTTCAGCAGATAGTTGCCGTTTTCCAGAGCGTAAACGTTCTTGGTCTTGCCAGTATAAACGAGTTCCATAGTATTGTACCTCCAAAATGTTTTGAATATCGGTTTTATCAGGAAAAGATCAATGCTTGTGTGAACAGCTTAGTGGGCCAGCTCCGCCTGCAGCTTGGCCTCCTTGGCGGCGATCTGCTCCGCCATCTCGGAGCGCTGAGCGTCCAGCTTGGCGGCCAGTGCGTCATCGCTGACGGCCAGGATCTGAGCGGCCAGCACAGCGGCATTCTTCGCGCCATTGATGGCCACGGTAGCCACGGGGATGCCGCTGGGCATCTGGACGGTAGCCAGCAGAGCGTCCAGCCCATCCGCCGCACCGCCCTTCATAGGGATGCCGATAACCGGCAGGGTGGAGTTTCCGGCGAAGGCGCCCGCCAGATGGGCCGCCATACCGGCGGCGCAGATCAGCACGCCGAAGCCGTTGGCCCGGGCGCTTCTGGCGAAGTCAGCGGCGGCGGCGGGGGTGCGGTGGGCGCTGAGAATGTGGGCCTCATAGGGGATGCCGAAGGTCTCGAGCTGCTGGCAGGCACCCTTTACAACGGGCCAGTCAGAGTCGCTTCCCATAATGACTGCTACTTTTTTCATGCGATCCTCCTTAAAAATATAAAAATGCAAATAAAAAAAGGGTAAACCGGTCCCCATGGATCTCCATGGAGAACAGGTTTGCCCAGACGGTCGACAGTACGTATGACAGCAGGCTTCCATGTGGTGCTCCACGTTCCGTCAGTTGCCTGTGCTTCAATATAATCATTATCTCAGACGCGACAGAAAATGTCAATTCCTGACACGGCTTTTTCCGTGGGACCTCGCCACAAAAATTTGAAAAGATTGTTGCGATTTTTGCACAATATGTTAAAAAAGTATCTATTTTCAACGAAATAAGTTATGCTAATTGGAGGTATTACCTATACTTCTTCTGGGGGGCCTTATGCCTTTCACAGCTATAAGGCGGCGTCTGCCTGTCTGACCGCTGAAAAACCCTTATGAACAGGGGAAACGCACCTCTTTGCTCTTGCACCGGGGCGGGCGCGCAGGTATAATGATGAAAAAGAGCATTAACAAATGACGGAGGTGGCTTCATGTACGAAAACGGGAAGATCTATATGGGTCTGGCAGGCGACAAGCGGGTGGAACTGACGCTGAATATGTGCAACCGCCACGGACTGATCGCTGGGGCCAGCGGCACCGGCAAGACCGTCACCATGAAGGTGATGGCGGAGTCCTTTTCCGACGCCGGTGTGCCGGTGTTTCTGTGTGATGTGAAGGGCGACGTGGCGGGCATCTGCGCGCCGGGCCAGAGCAGCGAGGGCATGGAAAAGCGCATCGACAAATTCGGCCTGCGGGACCGCTTTGTTTACCAGGGTTATCCCACCACCTTCTGGGATGTTTATCAGGAGGGCGGCCACGCCGTCCGGGCCACCGTCAGCGACATGGGACCGGAGCTTCTCAGCCGAATTTTGGGCTTGACGGCGGTACAGGAGGGAATTCTGCACATCGTGTTTCAAATTGCGGATGACAAGGGGCTGCTGCTGATCGACCTGAAGGATCTGCGGGCCATGCTGACCTATGTCAACGAGCACCGCACCGAATACATGATGACCTATGGAAATATCACATCTCAGTCGGTGGCGGCGATCCTGCGGGCGCTGCTGCCGCTGGAGCAGCAGGGCGGCGAGCTGTTTTTCGGGGAACCGGCGCTGGACATCCGCGACTGGATGCGCACGGCTGCTGACGGCCGGGGCATGATTAATGTGCTGGACTGCGTCAAGCTGGTGCAGAATCCCACGCTGTACGCCAGTTTCCTGCTGTGGATGCTGTCGGAGCTGTTTGAGATCCTGCCGGAGGCTGGCGATCTGGACAAGCCCCGGATGGTATTCTTCTTTGACGAGGCCCACATGCTGTTCCGCGATGCGCCCACTGTGCTGCTGCAAAAGGTGGAGCAGACGGTGAAGCTGATCCGTTCCCGGGGCGTGGGCGTATACTTTGTGACGCAAAGTCCCGGCGATATTCCAGACACCGTGCTGGCGCAGCTTTCAAACCGGGTGCAGCACGCCCTCAGGGCCTATACCCCCACGGAGCTGAAGGCTGTCCGCGCGGCGGCGCGGGCCTTCCGGCCCAATCCCGCGTTTCAGGCGGAGGATGCCATCATGGAGCTGGGCGTGGGCGAGGCGCTGACCTCGTTCTTGGACGAAGCGGGCGTACCCGCTATGGTGGAGCGCACGAAGATCATCTGCCCACAGAGCCTCATGTCGGTGCCGGAGCCCATGGTCCGGGCCAAGGTGATGATGCATGACGGCATGGAGAAGTATGACGAGTTTGTGGATAACGTGTCGGCCTACGAGGTGCTGACAGCGGAACGGGAGGAAGTGGAGGCCGCCAAACAGGAGGAGGCCGACCGCAAGGCCCGTGAAAAGGAGGAGGCTCAGGCGGAAAAGCTGCGTCTGAAAGAGGAAGAAGCCGAACGAAAGCGCAAACAGAAGCTGGAGGACGAGGCTCGCCGCAAGGCGGAGCGCCGGGCGGCCAAGATCGAGTCTCAACTGATCTCAGCAGGCGGTCAGGTGCTCAAGCGGGGCCTGCTGGGTGTGCTGAAAAAGTGGTAACGCGGTTTTTGACGGAATACCTATTAACAAATATGAAAAGGAGAACGTGATATGAAAAAGAGAATTTCGGTCCCATTTTTAGCGGCTGCGATTGTGGTTTTGGCCCTGCTTGCGGTGATCGTCATTGCAAAACCCTTTCCCCAAAAAGCATCGGCGGTATTCCCGGAAAAACTGTTGGAGCTCTCCTGCACCGTGGCGAGGGAATCTGTGGACAGTGCGGAAAGGCGCGATCTTACGGACGCCCAGAAGGAAGCCCTGTTGAATGAACTGGAAACCGTTCAAGCAGTACGGCTGGGAACCTCTGACGGCAAGATTGGTCCCTACGATCAGTATGTGTACCGCTTCAGCTTTGAAAATCAGCAGGAGATCTCAATGGATGATCGCGGAACGCTCTATACGCAGAGGGGCGGCTATACGATGACCGGGGATATCTCCGGTGTGCTGGACCTCTTGAATGGCTGGTTCTGAGCTGAGCACCGGAGCCGGGCAGAATAAATGGCAAATAGAGTCTTGCAGAGTGCGTATTCATAAATGCTGATTGAAATAGCGACAGATAAGAAAATGCTCTGCAAAAGCCTGCCTTCCATTTGGAAGGCAGACTTTTTTCGCCTATCAGCCGGTAAGGGTCAGGCTGCGCTGAACTCCTCCCGCAATTCCTCCATGGCCTCGGACACATGATCCGCAGAAAAGCAGAACCGGCCGTTTTCATCATATACCTCAATGTGTCCCATCACATACCGCAGTTCAAATCGCTCCATTTTTATAACCCCTTCCGTGGTGTGTTGTTTTCTGATTACATGCTCAGTATACAATACATACTGTCCTATAAAACGGACACTGTCACCAGCTGCGATCTCTGTACGGCGTATTTTCCTCAGATCGATCCGCGGCTCAGAGCATGATACTGCCGGTTTCTCTGCCGGCCATCGCGGTATTCAGCAGCGTTTCCTTGCAGACGGCGGCGAAATACCGACTTTCTTCAAATCTGCCCGGGTAGTGCTTCTCAATGAATGTCAGAGTTTCTTTTAGCTGCAACATGGCGGCGAACATATGCTTGCAGGCGTAAGTGCAGAAACAGTCGCAAACCAGATTTCTGATCTCGCCATCGATGTAGTCACATTCCAGCTCGTAGGGCTGTGTCCCTTCCACAATGGCCCGCACCCGAGTCTTATCCAGAGAGATGTACCGCACCCGGTTTTCTCTGTAATAGTCATGTCCCCGCTCCGCAATGGCGTCGCTGATCTTCATGGTTTGCAGATCATTCAACTGAAAGCCGCTGCCGTCCTGTTCGGAAACAATCTCCGTATCCTCCTTCTCAGGTGCCTTGAACCAGGTGATGACCTGTTCATAAGGGAGTGCGCTGCGGTCAAAGGTGACGAAGTGCGATCCGGCAAAATGGAATTCACCGTGGACCTTCGTATCGGCGACGCTGATGACCCGCTTGTAGTCGGACAGCTTGATCTTGAAGGTATAGCAGACATCCACCACATGACCGCGGAAACCTTCCAGCTTTCCATCCACAAAGACCAGATCGCCGCAGTGGAGATCAAATTGATCGTTGTAGTAGGAGAGCGTCATGTTGCGAGCAGGGAAGTGGATCAGCACCAGGGATCTGGTAGGCTTCGGCTTTCTGGAAATAACAAACCGCGCGGCAGCCTCGTGCCTGCTTTCCTTTTCAGCGGCGGAAAAAACGATCTTGAACTTCATAAAACCCCTCCTTCAAAATGATCGGGTGTCCTTCCAGTATCATCATTTTACAATCTTACCTGTCCCAATAACCGGACTGCGACGAAAAAACGGCTCTGACCGTAATGGTCAGAGCCGCTTGATCTGAATTTGATTCAGTTTTTATGCCTGCGGGCCGTAAAGCGCCGCGACGGAGCCGATATGCGCCTTCATGCCGTCCACAACATGAGCGGGTCCTACGATCTGTGCCTGAGAGCCAAAGCCCAGCACCCACGCAAAGAACTGAGGACTGACCACCACGTCCGTCCGGACGGTGAAATGGGCCGGGCCGTCGGGGACGATGAACACCTCGCTGCCCAGCCGGTCCAGAACGGCGCCTACCAGGTGATTTTCAAACCGCATCTGTACCTTGATCTCTTCGCCGGTGAACATACCGAAGGTTTTGCGGGTGTAGACCGCCATGTCCAGCGCCTGATAGACCTCCTGACCGTCCCGCTCGTCATCCAGCGTGGAGATCTTTTCCATCTTGTCCACGCGGTAGTGCTTGATGATTCCAGCCTCAGAGTCATAGGCCACCAGATAGTAGTTTTCATCGTCCCAGGTCATGGCGAAGGGACTGACTACATAGTATGCGCCGCCGTGGCGGTACTGCCGCTCCTTGGCCACATTGTACTCAAAGTACAGAAACCGGATCTTCCGGTTATTGGAGATGCCGTTGTGAATCTCATCCACATTGTAGTAGATGGACTCGTTCATGGTCTTGATGCGGTTTTTCACAAAGACCTGCCGGTGCAGGAGCTGGGCGCTGTGTACGCTAGCCAATGTCTCGATCTTCTTGATGAGGGACGCGGTCTTTTTGTGGGTGATGAATTTGGAGGACTGCACGCTGTCCACCAGCAGCTTCAGCTCCGGCAGCTCAAAGGTGCGGCTTGCCACATAATAGCCGAACACGCGGCCTCGCTTACATTCCTCAATATCCATGCCGAAGGTGCGCAGCGCCTCGATGTCATCGTAGATGCTTTTGCGCTCTGCGGCGATGCCGTTGGACTCTAAGTATTGAATCATCTGATTGACTGTAATCGGGTGCTCCTCGTCGGAGTTCTGAAGCAGATAATTCCTGACATGAAGTAATTTCAATTTCTGGAAAGAGGATCTGGCCATATATGTTCCACCTTTCTGCGCCCGGATCAGCAGGCGTGAACCTGCAACCGGATTGCTTCATATTTAGATGGCGTTCTGCCTTGTATCGCGCAATGTCTTTACGTTCATTGTAGAATGAAATGTGAGCTTCTGTCAATGGATAGACGTTCTAACGGCAGCATCCCTTTGCTGTACCGACTATACAAGCGCACCCGACCGTGTTATACTATTAAAAAATTCAATACATGCAGATAGAGGAAAGAGAGGCAGATGGAAATGAACTACACCTCCGCACAGGCCAACAAGCTGCTGAAAAAACTGAATGACGAGTATACCGCGTTGCTGGACAAGGAGACCCGCAGCCGGGACTTCCGGGCTGCCATGGGGGAGGATGTCGAGTCCGTTCGGCCTGTCTACGATTACGCTGAAACGCAGATCCGTCTCGCAGAGTTGGAAGCGAAAATCCGCAAGCTCAAGCACGCCATCAACATTTTTAATGCCACGCAGACCGTGGACAGCTTTGACATGACCATCGACGAGCTGCTGGTCTACATTCCTCAGCTCACCAAGCGGAAAAGCAAGCTGCTGGAAATGAAAAGCCGACTGCCCAAGGAGCGTGTGGAGGAGCAGTACGGCCGCCAGTCCAGCATCATCGACTACACCTACGCCAACTATGACATCGCGGCGGTGGAGGCCGACTATGAGAAAGCTGCCGATGAACTGTCCCGTGCCCAGCTTGCGCTGGACGCGGTAAATCAGCGGGAAACCTTTGAGTTTGAAGAATGACCGCTTTCCGTCGTTTCACACGAATGTCCGACCATTTTTGATCCAATCACGATCTCTGCGTGTGTTCAGCGTTCAGAGACAGAGAATCGGTTATTTTTGTGGTTATCCGTTATGCGGCCTGTGTTTATGGGTTACGGGGAACATTTACCGGCAGCATCGGTGAAGCGAGAAAACTTTTTGGGGCCGAAGTACGGTTATAGGCCCTGACTATTTACAGTGGGGAAATGTTCGTTTTGCGGAACTCCAAATTGAGCGTGAACTGTCCAAAATGGCGGAATCATGTTGAACAGTGAAAATAGGAGGCAACGAAAATGAAATGGTTTATGTTCTGCGTCGCAATGAATTTTATAGCAGCCATTGTACTGATTGGAGCCGGCGCAACGGAACTGAATAATTTAGGAACGAGTGTTCCGGCGCTTTTGTGTATTGCTGCCGGTATATGCGGACTGATCGAAATTAGAAAGAACAAGTGATGGAATTACAATCGTTTGCTTACCGGACGCTGTCGCTGCCAAGGCACTCAAACAAGCGGCAGCCTGTTTTCACAAGGCGAATTGAACACAATACGAAAAGAAAAAACGAAAGGGGAGAGGAATATGACAGTGATCGGCAATATTCTATGGTTTCTGTTTGGCGGACTGATCGGCGGACTTGCATGGGTGCTGGCCGGATGCCTGTGGTGTGTGACCATCATCGGTATTCCCGTCGGACTGCAATGCTTCAAGTTTGCAAGTCTCGCCTTTTTCCCCTTCGGGAAAGAGGTCATATATGGGGGCGGCGGGTTTTCCTTTCTGGTGAACCTGATCTGGATCGTATTCTTCGGCCTTGAAATGGCAATCGGCTATGTCATTCTTGGCTGTCTCTGGTGCATAACACTCCTTGGTATCCCCATCGGAAAGCAGTGCTTCAAAATGGCGAAGCTGTCGCTGATGCCCTTCGGGGCGTCGGTGATCTGACCGGGACCGGACAGGATCGACCGTCTCTCTTGCATTGTCAGCCGCACCATGCTATAATACTCCTACAAAATTTGTGACGTGGGGTTTTCAAGGCGTTTGATATGCTGCTTTTAACCACGCAATTGTGCAGAACAATTGCGTGGTTTTGTTCTGCAATTTTCAGGAGGACACATGAACGAGAATCAAAAATTAGGAACCATCATGAAAGAGCTGATCCGGTTCAGCCTGCCGCTGATCCTCAGCGGTGTGCTGCAGCAGCTCTATAACTGGGCAGACGCCTTCATCGTCGGCAATGTGGACGGAGAGCTCTCCCTTTCCGCCATCGGCGTGACGTCCATTCCCATCAGCTTCTTCATCACCACCATCACCGGCTTCACGCTGGGCCTGTCCGTCCTGATCGCCAAGAACTTCGGTGCAAAGAAACAGGACAGCATCCCGCCTGTGCTGGCGGTGTTTGCCGTGATCCTAGGCGGCGTATTTCTGCTGGCTGCGGCAGTCGGCTCCGCCCTGTCCTATCCGTTTATGGAGCTGCTGCACACGCCGGCGGATACCATCGACCTCGCCAGCGGCTATATCCGCATTATTTTCTGGGGCCTGCCGTTTCTGGCGGTCTATAATGTCTATACCGCCACCCTGCGCGGACTGGGGGACAGCCGCATTCCGTTCCTCTCCATTCTGGTCTCCTCTCTCATCAATGTGCTGCTGGATATCCTTTTTGTTGCGGAGCTGCGCTGGGGCGTACTGGGCGCGGCTGCGGCGACCGTACTGTCCCAAGCAATCATGACGGTGTTCATCGTCCTGTACGGCACAAGCAAATACCCGTGGCTGAAAAGCGGTTACCGGAAAGAGAGCTTCTGCGGCGCCGTGGTGCGGGACGGCTTGCGCTACGGCCTGCCGCCCATGGTACAGTCCAGCATCAGCGCCTTGGGCAGTCTGGTATTGCAGGACTTTATGAATCGCTTCGGAACGGATACCGTCACCGCCATCACAACGGCCTACCGCATCGACACGCTGATCCTGCTGCCCATCGTGAACCTCGGCTCCGGTATTTCCACGGTCACGGCTCATAGTCACGGCGCGGGAGATACGATACGCACCCGAAAAACCCTCTCTGCCGGTACAATTCTGACCCTGGTGGTGTCTGCGTTCCTGACGGGCCTCGTGATCCCGACAGGCGGAAAGATCATTGCGCTTTTCGGCGCCGGGACCGCTGCGGTGGCGATCGGAAGCGCCTTTTTCCACCGCATTGCATTCTTCTATCCGATCTTCGGCCTGACCACGGCGTTCCGCGGCTATCTGGAGGGCAGGGGAGACCTGATGTACTCCAGCGCTGCGGGACTGGTCTCTCTGGCCGTCCGCATCATTGCCTCCTACGCAATGGCCCCGCACTTTGGAAACATGACCATCGCCTATGCGGAAATGGTCTCGTGGGTGTGGCTTCTGGTCATGTACCTGTTTCGTCTGGCAGCCAAAAAGGATGACGCTCTATGAGCAATGAGCATAGGTGCGATGTCACCGATGTTGAACTGGAATCTCACCGGCATCAGATGGGGACTGCAAACTTAGATGCGGCGCCGGATGTTTTCATAAAACGGTTCCTCCTGATACGTAATCGATTTCACTAAAGCGCGCCACCCTTATACCGGATTATGTTGTAGAAAGTCAACGAATGATTTTGCAAAAGATCGACGCTGATTATTTCGCTTTCACGGTTGAAATGCCCTGCCGACTGTGTTACACTTGGCGGGCATGACGATAAAAGGGAGGCGGGAGACATGAAAACGGCACAGGCGGACCTCACAACGGGCCCGCTGGGGAAGAAGATCTTCCGATTCAGCATTCCTCTGATCTTTTCCAACCTGCTGCAGGTGTTATTCAATATGGCGGACGTGGCGGTGGTCGGCCGGTTCGCAGGCTCCACAGCGTTGGGAGCGGTGGGCTCTACCACCATCCTCGTGTCCCTGTTTACCGGCTTCCTCATCGGATTGGCCGGCGGCGTCAACGTACTGGTGGCGCACCACTTCGGAGCTGACGATCAAAAGAACCTCTCGGATACCGTCCACTCGGCGGCGCTGACCTGCGCGGCGGCGGGACTGGTGTTGTTGGGGATCGGCTGCGGCTTTGCAGGCGGTATCCTCAGAGCGCTGAACACCAAACCGGAGCTGATGGACGGCGCTGTGCTGTACCTGCGCATCTACTGTCTGGGTATGCCCGCACTGGCGGTCTACAACTTTGGCAACGCCGTGTTCTCCGCGGTGGGAGACACCCGCCGCCCTCTGTACTACCTCTCCATCGCCGGCGTTATCAATGTGGTGCTGAACCTGTTCTTCGTCATCGTCTGCAATATGGACGTGGCGGGTGTGGCGGTGGCCAGTATCATCTCACAGTATTTCTCCGCCATTCTGGTAACGGCGGCGCTGCTGCGGAGCCGTGAGAGCTACTGCCTGCGGTTTTCCCAGCTGCGGTTCCATAAGACCCGCACAAAAGCCATTCTATCCATCGGTATCCCGTCCGGACTGCAAAACGCCATTTTCGCGTTGGCCAATCTGTTCATCCAGCGTGGCGTCAACACCTTCAGCGCCACCATGGTGGCGGGAAACTCCGCCGCTACCAACGCCGACGCGCTGGTGTATGATGTGATGCAGGCCTTCTACACCGCCTGCGGCAGTTTCATCGGTCAGAACTACGGCGCAGGCAAGAAGGACCGTATCCGCCGGACCTTCCTGATCAGCACGGCTTACGCCTTCGGTGCGGGATTGCTTCTGGGTCTGGGACTGCTGCTGTTTGGACGGCCGTTCCTGAGCCTCTTTACCACAGACCCGCAGGTGATGGACGCGGGTATGTACCGTTTGACGGTCATGAGCGTTTCCTACTGCGTCTCCGCGTTTATGGACGGCTCCATCGCCGCCTCCCGTGGCCTTGGCAAGAGCGCTGTCCCCATGGTCATCGTGATCCTGGGCTCCTGCGTGTTCCGCATTATCTGGGTCTACACCGTGTTTGCGTGGTTCGGCACCATCACGTCCCTGTATCTGCTGTATGTGTTTTCCTGGACCATCACGGCAGCGGCAGAGATCATCTATTTCATTCGTATCTATCGGCAGGCCACAGCGGATCTTGCCGCTGCCTGACCGCAAAACCGCAAAAGAGCGGAGGGATCAAACGATCCCTCCGCTCTTTTTGATTATGCACATGAACGAGCTTGCTGTCATTCATGGGAACGTATCGTGCGCTGTTAGCAGAACCCTACACGCCTGTTCTTATCTGACGAAAGAATGGGAATGGCTCCGCTGCGAATCACAGTCCACGCCAGCTTTCGGGCCGCAGACAGCTGAGATCCTGCTCAGCCTGATGGATCTTGGCCAGCAGAGCATCCCGGTCCTGATTCAGGGTGCCCCGGAGGTCCAGATAGTTGCTGGCGTGATTCATGCGGAACACACTGCCGGGGCTGTCGAAGTGAGAGACCAGCAGCTCTGTTTCCTTCAGCACCTGATGCTGGTCCAGCAGACGGAAGCTGCCGTCATGGACCCAGTCATACAGAGGTGTTCCCGGCTCCACCATCAGCGTCAGCATTCCGATGTATTCCGGGTTCATGGCGTTGAAGGCCTCGGCGGTCTTGACGGCGTGTTCCTCCAGCAGCTCCGGGCCGCCCAGACCGGTGATGGCAGTGACGGATAGTGCCATGCCGTTTCTGCGGACCTTCTGTCCCATCTCGATGATCTCAGCGGCGGGATGGCCCTTCCGCATGAGGGTGAGGACCTTGTCACTGCCGGATTCCAACCCCATGTAGACCATGGTCAGGCCTTTGGCCCGGAGGGTTTGCAGCTCCTCGTCCGTCCGCAGGCGGATGCTGCTGGGAGAGGCGTAGCTGGTGACCCGCTCGCACTCCGGAAACAGCTCCCGGATGGTATCCAGAATTGTGTACAGTTCACTGGCCTTTCGGATCAGTGCGTCGCCGTCCGCCAGAAAGATGCGGCGGACGCTGCGGTAGCGCTGCCGGGCCATCTGGAAATCCTCCAGAACCTCATGCAGAGGCCGCAGGGCAAAGCGCTTTTCCTTGTACATGCTGCAGAAGGCACAGGTATTGTGGCTGCACCCGTAGGTCACCTGCACGATGAGGCTGTACGCCTCGGAGGGCGGACGGTAGACCATGCCTTGGTATCTCATACGCCCAGCTTCTCCAATGCAGACATCTTTACGCAGGTGCAGAAAACGGCAATGGCCTTCTCCACATCCTCCACAGGCGGGAAGGAGGGGGCAATACGGATGTTGCTGTCATTGGGGTCGATGCCGTAGGGGAAGGTGGCGCCGGCGGCGGTCATGGCCACGCCGGCCTCCTTGCACAGGGCCAGCGTCCGCTTGGCGGTGCCGGGCATGGCGTCAAAGGAGACAAAATAGCCGCCCTTGGGATGGCTCCAGCTGGCGATCTCCAGCGGGGCGATCTCACGGTCCAGAGTGCTCAGAACGGCCTCGAACTTCGGCTTCATGAATGCCGCGTGCTTTTTCATCAGCTTCAGGGTGTGAGCCCGGTTCTGGAGATAGAGCACATGGCGCTGCTGGTTCACCTTATCATAGGAAATGGTCTGAATACCGATCCACTTCTCAAAATCCTCCAGGTTGGCTTCGGAGGTAGCCATGCAGGCCACACCGTCGCCGGGGAAGGTGATCTTGGAGGTGGAGGCGAACTCGTAGACCATATCATAGTTGCCATACTTCTTGCACTGGTGCAAGATGTCCGGGAACTCCACATAGTCGCCGTCAAACTCGTGGATGCAGTACGCATTATCCCACATGATCGTGAAGTCCGGCGCGGCGGGCTTCATGGAGGCCATGCGGACGATGGTATCCTTGGAGTAGATGATGCCCTCGGGGTTGGAATACTTGGGCACGCACCAGATGCCCTTCACAGCCGGGTCCTTGATGGCTTCCTCCACGGCGTCCATGTCCGGACCGGTGGAGGTCATGGGAATGGTGATGAGCTCAAAGCCGAAGGATTCCGTCAGCTTGAAGTGGCGGTCATAGCCGGGGGCGGGGCACAGCCACTTGACAACAGGCTCCTTGCACCAGGGGCGGGGGCTGTTGAGGCGGCCGTGGATAAAGGCGCAGTCGATCACGCCGTACATGAGCTGCAGACTGGCGTTGCCGCCCACGAATACCTGCTTGGGCTTGCAGTCCAAAAGGTTTGCGAACAGGCGCTTGGCCTCCGGCAGACCGGACAGCGCGCCGTAGTTGCGGATATCAATGCCGTCGACAATATAGTCCTCCGGCTCCTTGAGCATATCGAAGATGTCAGATACCATGTCCAGCTGATCCTTGCAGGGCTTGCCGCGGGTCATGTCCAGCTTCAGCCCCTGTGCCTTCAGATCTGCAAAAGCGGTCTGCAATGCTGCGTATTCCGCCCTCCGTTGGTCCAGTGTCATGTCTTTGTATGCAGTCATCTGTCTCATCCTCTCCGGGTAGTCCCTGAAGTTTTGTGCGGGGCAAAAGCCCCGGTTAATAATCTTTTATATTATACTCACCTTTTGGCCGAGATTCAAGGACTTTTTCTGTCAAGAATCATAAAAACACCCGGAAAACGCGGAAAAATTTTACGTTTTTCTTTTCTTTTTTCGAAAAATATGTTACAATCCACAAAAATGACAGCCATATCTGCACAGGGGGGACCTTTTTGGAAGATCAACAGCAAAAGAAGTATCAACTGATGACGGAAACACCGGTGAGCCGGCTGATCCCACGCATGGCGCTGCCCTGCGTGGTCAGTATGCTGGTGACTGCCTTTTACAACATGGCGGACACGTTTTTTGTAGGAATGCTGAAGAGCAACGCCGCCACTGGCGCGGTGGGCGTGGTATTTTCCCTGATGGCCATTATTCAGGCCATCGGCTTTTTCTTCGGTCAGGGCAGCGGTAATTTTATCTCCAGGGAGATCGGCCACAAAAACTATCAGGAGGCGTCGGAAATGGCCTCCACCGGCTTTTTCAGCGCGTTGGCTACCGGTGTATTGATCTGCGTGCTGGGACTGCTGTTTCTGGAACCTCTGGCCTACCTGCTTGGCTCCACGGACACCATTCTGCCCTATACCAAAGCGTACCTCAGCGTGATCCTGCTGGGCGCGCCGTGGATGACCTCATCGCTGGTGCTGAATAACCAGCTTCGTTTTCAGGGCAGCGCCGCCTACGCCATGGTGGGCATCACCAGCGGCGCGGTGCTGAACATCGGACTGGATCCTCTGCTGATCTTTGTGCTGGATCTGGGGATCGCCGGCGCTGCTTGGGCCACCATCATCAGTCAGTTTGTCAGCTTTTGCCTGCTGCTGGTCGGCTGCACCAAGGGCGGTAACCTTCAGATCCATCTTTCCCATGTGAAACTGAAGCCCTATTATTATCTGTGGATCTTCAAGGGCGGTCTGCCGTCTCTGGCCCGGCAGGGTCTTGCCAGCGTGGCTACCATCTGCCTCAATCAGGCGGCCCGGACCTATGGAGACGCGGCCATCGCCGCTATGGGCGTGGTGCAGCGGATCATGATGTTCGGCGGCTCTGCCATGATCGGCTTCGGTCAGGGCTTTCAGCCGGTGTGCGGCTTCAACTACGGCGCCGGCCTGTACCATCGGGTGAAGGAGGGCTTCTGGTTCAGCGTCAAGGTGACGTTTGTGCTGCTGCTGGCTGTCAGCGCGGCGGGCTTTGCCTGGGCACCGCAGCTTGTATCCATCTTCCGGGACGATCCGGAGGTCATCGCCATCGGTACGGCGGCTCTGCGGTTCCAGTGCGTGACCTTCTGCCTGCAAAGCTGGGTGGTCATGGGCAATATGTGTCAGCAGACCATGGGCCTGACGGTGCCGGCCACCTTTATGGCGGTGGCCCGGCAGGGGTTGTTCTTTATCCCCACCGTGTGGATCCTGGCCCTGACGCTGGGCCTGCCCGGTATCCAGATGGCTCAGATGGTGGCGGACCTGCTGACCTTTCTCTGCTCCGTTCCCATTCAGATCTGGGTGCTGAAAAAGCTGTCGCAGCCGCAAAAATAAACTGTAATCGAATTTTTTGGGATCGGATACCGCTGTACGGGAACCTGTACAGCGGTATTTTTCTATGGGGAGAGGCCCTCGCAGCTGTTCTGCGGCATCAAGACCGCGCAGCGGCAGAAAGCGATTGACTTTTCCAAAAAACCGATTTATAATCGGCATATACCGAAAACGAAAGGGGGCGTATGAATGCCGAGACCACCGCGGTGCCGAAGGATCTGCGGCAAACCGCAGATCGATACCTTCTGCCCGAACGGGGGCGGGAGCGGAACGCCGATCCTGCTGACGCTGGACGAATACGAGGTCATCCGGCTGGTGGATCTGGAACAGCGCACCCATGAGCAGTGTGCTGCCCAGATGGACATTTCCCGTTCCACCGTACAGGAAATCTACGAAAGCGCGCGGCAGAAGATCGCAGCGTGTCTTGTCCACGGAAAGCCGCTGCGCATCACCGGCGGGAATTACCGTATCTGCGGCGGTGAGGAGCATCCACACTGCGGCCGCAGCTGCCGGTTGCGGACATTCAACGAAACCGATCACAAACAAAAAGGAGAACCTGATATGAAAATCGCAGTTACCTATGAAAACGGTCAAATTTTCCAGCACTTCGGCCACACGGAGCAGTTCAAGCTCTATGAAGTGGCGGACGGCAAGATCGTCCGGGAGGAAGTGGTGGACACCAACGGCAGCGGCCACGGCGCGCTGGCTGGCTTCCTGATGCAGCGGGGCGTGGATACCCTGATTTGCGGCGGTATCGGCGGCGGTGCCCAGATGGCACTGGCGGAGGCCGGTATCAAGCTCTACGGCGGCGTCAGCGGCGAAGCGGACGCAGCGGTGAACGCCCTGCTGGCAAGCGCGCTTGCATACGATCCCAACGTCCGCTGTGATCATCACGACCACGCCCACGGCGAGGGCGGCCACACCTGCGGCGAGCATGGCTGCGGCCATCACGGCTGCCACTGATATGGAGGATCGGCTGGTGCAGCTTCCGTTTTGGAAGGATCTGACCGAGCGGGAGCGGGAAACGGTGCAGCGCAGTGCGGTGACGCGCCGCTATGAAAAGGGGGCGCTCATCCATGACGGCGGCAGCGAATGTCTCGGTCTGGTGCTGGTACTCTCCGGAGAGCTCCGCACCTATCTCCTCTCCGACGAGGGGCGGGAGGTGACACTGTTCCGGCTGTATGCAGGCGATCTGTGCGTGCTGTCGGCATCCTGCGTCATCAGCCAGATCACCTTTGACACCCAGATGACTGCCCAGCGGGATACCGAGGTCCTCATTATCCCCGCAAATATCGTCGCCATGCTCAAGGAGCAGAATTTGGCTGTGCGCTGCTGCCTCTATGAGCTGGCCACGGCGCGGTTTTCTGACGTGATGTGGGCCATGCAGCAGCTTTTGTTCAAGGGCCTTGACCGGCGGCTGGCGGGCTTTCTCCTGTCCGAAGCGGAGCGCACCGGCTCTGATACGATTCGCATGACCCATGAACAGATCGCCCAGCACATCAGCTCCGCGCGGGAGGCCGTGGCGCGGATGCTCAAGCAGTTCTCGGAGGAGGGCCTTGTGGAGCTCAAGCGCGGCGCCATCACCTTGCGGGACTTTGACAGCCTGAAACAGCTGATATAGTAAGAGACTGTCGATAAAGTGGTAAATTCTCCGCAACGGTAAGGAAGGTCCAGCGCACAGGATGTAACCAAAACACAACCCATGAAATTCGCCGCCATGGAAGGCCTGAACAAGGGTGGTAATGGGGTTGAATTCACCGTAATCGGTATTCCGACAAACGATCCGTCATTACCAACTTCCAAGATGAAAAAAATGGAATATGCGATCCATGTTCCCAAAATGCTTTCCTTCTTGGGGTATCATGATTTCAACGCCTACATTCCCGGTATTCAAAATATTTTAGACGGTTACACCTCACAAGAAGGTATCACCTATCCCTCTTTGGAACAGCGTATGGCTAACGGCCGCACCGCCATTGATGCCTTGAAAACATATAAACAAGCCGTCAAGGACGAAGATCAGCCCCTTGCCGACAGCACGTTACAAGTCTTTAAAGCCAACTATTCGGACTTCGGGTACGGCTACTTGTCTTCTCCATACGATGCGATCCCCCATGTGCCACTCGTGTTCTACAGCTTCCGAATCATGGTTGGGCTGGGTATGCTATTTACACTTCTATTCATTCTTTCCCTGTGGTATGCAAAGAAGAGAAAATTCGAGAAATTCAAACTCATTCCTTACTTGGCTCTTGTCTGCGTTCCCTTGGCTTATATCGCCTCCCAATGCGGTTGGATCGTGGCTGAAGTTGGTCGCCAACCTTGGGTCGTACAGGACCTGATGCCCACGAATGTCGCCGTTACCAAAATAGCGTCCGACTGGGTAATGACCACATTCTGGATGTTTGCCATACTTTTCACCGTCCTGCTAATTGCAGAACTGAAAATTATGTTCCACCAGATAAAAAAGGGACCGGAAA
>ENA-UEPV01000243-UEPV01000243.1-human-gut-metagenome-genome-assembly--contig:-NODE-243-length-36538-cov-12.076081_pt1 | contig 36538 bp, 27 predicted proteins | sample MGYA00242942_ERZ507925 | MGnify/ENA primary metagenome ERZ507925 (study PRJEB26167, sample SAMN06115453) | human gut metagenome | host: Homo sapiens | place: China:Fujian | collected 2015-08-26... | reverse complement strand
TTGTTTTCCAACTCTTGGCGTTCCCACGAAAAGCGAAGCCGGGAAAGTTCCAGGTCTTTTTCAAGGCTCGCTTGTCTGAGTTCAAGAATGGATTTTGATAATTGCTTCTCTAAATCGAGCTGTGTCTTGGCGGCTTGCTGGCGTGCTTTCAACTCTTTTTCAGTTATCGTAGTGATTTTCTCACCATTATCTTCTGTCTGTGCCGCTAAACCTTCTTGTTCTTTTTTGAGTTTCTGCACATTGTCGAGAGCTTCATTTCCAGCAGCGATAAATGCCTTATACATCGTTTCGGTAATATCAAATTCGGATTTACCAAAAAGACCTCCGCTTCCGGCATAGCGTTTCCGGGCCTCTTCATATTGATCGCCCCAATATTTCAACCCGATTTGAATATTCCGATTCAGCGCATCTTCTCCTTCGGAAGAATATACATTCATAAATTCATCGAGGAAAAGATTTTTTTGTTTGTTCTTTTGGGCATCCGGATTTAGCAAATTGCTGATCCCCTCTATCCCATTCGTCAATATATCAATAACGGACTTAATCGTGCCTTTGCTATTGTAAAATGACAGCACAAGTCCTTCCCAGGCGCTTTGCAATAGTTTGATTGATCCTTCAACAGTATTTAATCGTTCTTCGGCAATGCTTTTAGCTGCTCCGTCTACATCTTGCAACGCATCATGTAATTCCTTCACATCATCAGCACCATTTAAGAAAGTATTAAATGCCGCAACGCTCCGTTTATCGGTCAGTTCAAGCGTTCCGGCAAGGTCAATCCCCCGTGCACGTAGCTTTTTTAATCCGTCGATCAACTCCGGCAATGACTTAACCGGACCGTTGAGAGACTTCGCCAGTTTGCCATTAGTATCAGCAAGATTTAATAAAATATTTCTGGTTGCTGTCGCTGCGCTGGAAGCATCGAAGCCACTATTTGCCAATGACCCGAGAAGGGCCGTTACATCACGCACGGAGAATCCGAACGTCTTGGCAACAGGACCAACGATTGATAACGCCGTATTCAAGTATTCAAATGAAAGAGCCGATTTATTAGTAGACAAAGCGAGGACATCTAAGGCATCTTCGGTTTGATGGGCACTCAATCCAAAAATTCGCAAAGTCGCACCGGCCAATTTTGCGGCATCCGGAAGTTTTGCACCTACGGCTGTTGCGAAATTCAAAATCGGTTGTTGCATCGCCTGAATGGATTCCGGACCGAATCCCAATTTTGCCAATTCAGTTTGCAACTGTGTAACTTGTGAGGCAGTGTATTCAGTTGTCCGCCCCAGTTCAAGTGCTGATTCTCGCAGTTTATCCATTTCCTCTTTGGTGGCACCCAATATTGTTCCGAGATTGGTATTCGCCTGCTCAAAATCTTTAATCGTGTTAAAGCTATTCCGGAACAGACTAAACGCCGAACGAATAGCCATCCACGCCGCCCCGATCTTAACAAACGCTTTTTGAATGCCTCCGGCGTAATTACCGACGCCGATATGATAATTACGGAGTGCATTTTCCTGCCTGGCGATCTCGGCCGTTGTTTTCTGAATCTGCCGCACGATTTCTTTCCCCCGGACTCCTCCTCGCTCTGCGGCGCTCAAATTATTGTATTCCGCAGTCAAAGACTTTACGGACGACCGCAGTTGATTCAGGGAACCGACCTTCTCCTTATCTTGGCGGATATTGGATTGAAGTTCACGAGTGTACGCTTTAATATCCGATTTGTATTTAATTACAGCCTGATCGTTTTTGATTATCTCGTTCTTGGTCTTAATCATCATCCGATCAAACTGGTCTTGCGAGATAGCCCCGGATTTGAGCTGCTGGCGATACTCATTCAGGTCCTCTTTCAGATATTTGGTTTCGGTATTGAGTGCCTTTATAGCATTCTGCGCCTCTCGCATTTTGTCGATAAGTTCCGAATTTTTGAACTCTATCGTTATGATCTTATGTATTTCATTCTGTGCCATATATCCTCATATGGATTAAATAATTAACAATCTATTTTATACTAACCCAGCGCTCCGTGTCATAGGTTATTCCCCGCCTATGCTCGTCCGGTAGGAGCGGCTGAGAGGCGGATATACGGCCCCATTTGCCACCCAAAAAATAAGGACCTTTCGATTTGGAGACCTCAAAACCACATAACCGTCCGTCATGCCCGAACAGTTTCAAAACCGTCGCATTGTCGGTCGTAATGCTGGCCCCCTTCGCCGGAACCGATATTTGCCGGATGGCATTGATCTGACCGTCTCGATTTCTCTGATATATAACAGCGACCAAACGCTGCGGGACACGCCCCGCCAAAGACGCAAGACGGCCCAAGAAGCCATCGCCGGGGCAATCCACGTATTGTAATGATATGACGTATTTCCCTAAACGAATTTGCCAATCGTCAGATCCTCCGGCGGCAATTTGATTCAGGATGCAACACCTCGTGTAGATTTTGGTTTCTTTTTTCATAACATTTTAATATTTAATAGTTTATCTTTTATTGCGAACCTCTGTCTGCGTTCGTACTCCTCGCACTTACGGCGGGTACGCTCCAGCAGTTCCGCAAGTTCTTTTTTATTCAATCCTACTGTCAGAGCGCTGTCGTCCCGCTGGCCGCCTCTGCGTTTTTCTTTTGGATTCATCCTGCTCATTTCCCCGTTTTTTCGTACTTTTGGCGCGTTGAGAACCAAAGTGCGGGGGAACAGTTTACGGCCCTTGCTTTCGAGGATAGGCGGGCGCAAATACCGCCTATCCTGATCTTCGCCTCATCTTGTCATATCACACGCGAAATCTGCCCGCGTCGAATCCGTTTGCCATATAGAAAGCGATTTTGTCGGCTGTGTGTCGTTCATCACCCCGAAAGCAAAGAGCTGTGCCGAAACCGAATTGGGAGGATTTCGGATAGCGTTCGTAGGCGTTGCCGTCCTCGTCTTTCGCTTTGGGTGCTTTGAACACCTCGTAATAGGTCAGTCCTTCGGAGGTGGTACGCTTGTAACAATACATCCCGTTAGCCTCGTTGTGGGCGATTTTCTCGAATTTGTCGCCGAATTTTGTAAACTCGTCCCGCAATGGCGGGTAAAACATCTGTTTTTTCATATCCTGTTTCTGAATTTTCGATTATCTTTCGCGTCGTGGGTACTTGTTCCACCCGGGTATTTTCATGCGCTCAAATCGCAACTATCGCTAAAACGGCCCGGCCTCTCGGTCCGGTTCTACATCCGGGCTGTCGTAATCGGCTATACGGGTCAAGCTCTCGTTATGTCGGAAAATCACGCATCCCGTCGCCCCCTCCCGGTTCTTGGCGATATGCAGCAGCCCGACGCCCTCGGCCGGAATGGTCCCGTATCGCCCCGCGTCTATCTCGGCCCGGCCGTACACCGCCGGACGGTCGAGGAACAACACCATATCGGCGTCCTGCTCGATGGCTCCCGATTCCCGGAGGTCCGAAAGCATCGGGGTTTTATCGGTTCGTTCCTCGATTTTGCGCGACAACTGCGACAACAGTATGACGGGCACGTCGAGTTCCTTTGCGAGCAACTTCGCGGCCCGGCTGGCGGCCGCGATTTCCCGCTCGCGGGTGCTGTTAGCATTACGGGTTGCCGTGTCGAGTAATTGCAGATAGTCAATGATGACCATCCCGCACCGTCCCCGGCGGTGCATCGCCTTGCATTGCGAGCGTATAGCCCCTATCGTGATATTAGCGCGATCGTTTAGGTAAACAGGCATTGCCGAAAGGTCCGCGGCGGCCCGTTCGAGTTCGTGCCAGCTGTCGGCGTCTATATCGCCCGTGCGGAACGATCCGGAGTTAACGCCCGAGCCTCCGACCAGCATACGCCCAGCCAGCTGGGTATTGGGCATTTCAGCAGAATACACACACACCGGAACCCCAGCGATAGCGGCGGCACGGGCAAAATGCAACATCGTAGCACTTTTGCCCATCCTGGGGCGGCCGGCCAACACGATAAGCTGGCCACCCCTCCAGCCGCCCGTCAGCGCGTCAAGCCGTTGTAAGCCCGTAGGAATACCGATGCACTCGCCCGCCTGTCGGGCCTGCTGCCGACGCTCCAAGTCGTCGAGGGTGGCCCGCACGACATCCCACAATGGCGTTATGTCATTCGAACGCACAGCCCGGTCAGCTATCGCGGTTATTTCCGATGTAGCCCAATCCACAACGCCGTCGGTATCCGACACAGCGCGTGCCGCGAGTTCGTGGCCGAAAAGGCATAGGCGGCGCCGGATTTCGGTGTTTGCGAGTTGACGGGCGTGGTCCAGTATATTAACGCCGGAACCTACTGCGTTGGTCAGTTCTACCAGGTAGCGGGTCATCTCCCGGCCTTTCAGTTCCGGACGATCTGCGAGCGTGTAGAGGTCGATTTTGTCGCCACGCTCCAACATCGAGAGCATCGTACTGTATATTTTGCCGTTATTCACATCAGAAAAGGCTTGAATTTCGACGATCTCTGCAACATCAGACAGTTGATACGAATCAAGGATCAATGCACCCAAAACAGCCTTTTCGAGTTCGGGCGATTCTGGCAACCCCTCAACAGGGGCCGGGCGGTTATAGGAAATTTGTTTTCCGCGCTTCATAGTTAGTTTGTTTTTGGGTTGTGGTATTAAACTCGGATTTGCGGCGCATCCAATTTCGCGCGGCGGCTTTCCAGTCTTTTATCGGGTTCTTACCGGTTCGCCAGCCGTTGGCCGTGAAATGGTCGTAAAAACATTCCGCGTCCGTATCGCTTCCGTCGATCGTCAAAAAATAATCTTTGACCATTTCGAGCGAGGGAGCAACAAACGCCCGGCGTTTAGTTGCGACGTCTCCCCCTATAACCCCCTTTTCATTAACATTAACATTAACATTAGCATTATCATTATGATTTAAGGGGTTGTTTTTGGGGTTGTCCCCTGGGGTTATCCTTTGGGGTTGTTTTCTCGCATTCTGATTCCCTTTCGGGGCACCTCCGTTTTTCCCGTATTCGGCGCCTTTAAGGCCGTTATTTCTACACGCGTCGTAACGCCTTATCGAAGCCTCAAGCTGCGGGCGTATCAGTTTCCACGCCAAGCGACCCACGGGGGACAATCCGTTCGGATCTACGCCGAAAAATGCAAAATCCGTAATAGCTTCGTATACTGCTAACTTGTCGGCGTCCGGCATATCGCGTATGGCGTCCTTAAAACTCCAATAAAACGCAAACGTTTTTCGGCTCGGATTTTCCGTGTGCTCTATTGCGGTCATCGCTGCGCCTCCTTTCCCGTATTGTCTTGTCGAATGAAGTATCGTTTGAAACGCCCGCCGTGTTCGCTGTCGCACCACACATCGGCAATCGGCACGCCTTTCGCCCGTAGGTCACGTATCGAGCTGCGGGGATCGGACAACCTTAGCGCCGCGGAAATATCCGCTACCGAATGGCGCCCACCCTGCAACAGGAAATTATACACCCGCCGTTGATGGTGACCAAACGAAATTTGCATATCATTCCCGGATTGCGTATATTTGCCGGTGCCGTTATTTGCCCCTGCGTACTCGCTTCGAGTGCCGGGGGCTTGCTCTTTCTGTTTCATAGCTCCGGGATTATTTACGGTTGGCACTCTCGGCGATACGCAATGCGGCGGCGGTCCGCTTGTCCTCCGGACGCACGGTGCGCGATTCGATCCACGCAAGAAGTTCTTTTTTCGAAAACACCGTACGGCGTCCGAATTTCTTGTGCGGGATTGTGTTTTTGTAGACGAGGTTGTAGAGTGATGCCCGAGTGGTAGGGATGCCCTGCGCGGTCAGGAACCGGGCAGCATCATCGACAGTCATTCCGTCTGTTTCGACGGGCTCGTTCTTGCGCCGGAAGTCGGCGAGTTTGGGAAGAATTGCGGCCACCTCGTCGGCGACGATTTCGCGCAACTGCGCGGGGGTTGTTACGATTACGGTATTATTCATAGTCCTTGTATCGTTTTCGTTAAACACTTGCCCTGGCCGAGGGCATTGATGATCGATCACGATGCAAAGAAGTAAATAATTAAATAGAATCGTAAATACTACCCAATAGAAAAACGGTGCAAAGCAATGCAAAGAAGCAGTCCATCATTTCACCAATTATACTACCCAATAGAAAAGCGGTGCAAAGCAATGCAAAAAAGTTGTCCAGTAAAAACGCGCACAACACCCCACAAAAAAATTACATTTGCTTTAATTTCTCTATGGTTTTTCGTATCATTATACTAAATTGGGGCTGACCCAATCGGCGCAACCCCATTGAATTGGAATCAGTCACAATAAATTCTTTATTAATCCAATCCGTTACGGTTTTTCTATTTCGCCCCGTTATACGGGCAAAAAATGAAGCACTTACACAAATATCACGTTTCCCCTCTTCTGTTAATATTTTATAAGGGTCCGCAATGTCTGATTTAACAAATGCATCCAACTTTGTTATCGTATCTGCAAACCTATGCCGTTGCGCTTGATCGGCTTTCTTAACACGGATGTCTATTACATTCCAATCATAATCATCCACGCATATGTCGCAACACTCTACAAGGTCTTTTATAATAGCATTTTGCGCATCTTTAGAAAACCTCATTAGAAATTTATCAAATTTATACCGTCCCATATCCCTAAAATTTCGTTAATAATTCCGCGTTCTTCACCCGCTCCTCCCTCTCGAAACTGGCCAGGTAATTTTCGGTCGTTCTCAAATCTTGGTGTCCGAGACTTTCCGAGATATAGGCAATATTGGTTCCTGCCCGTTTCAACACCGTAGCGAACGAATGCCGAGCAGTATAGGTCGAAATATTGTCAATACCCAGCCTTTCGCCTATCTCTTTCATGCGACGATTGATCGCACGGGTGAAATACATCGTTTTATGCTTCCGCCGCATTGCATCCTCCTGTCCGTCGAGAATCGGAAAAATGAAGCTGTCGGGCCGGGAGGGGTTGCCCCAGCGGTTGATTATTGCCTGCATCCGCTCCGTGACAACGACCCGGATTTCCTTGCGAGTCTTGGTCGTCCGCTCGGTCTTTTGCCGGACGAAGCATATTTCACCGCTCACGATGTCCCGATACCTCAACTTTACGAAATCGGCAACGTTGATACCGTTGCACAGGTAGAGGAACAGCCAATAATCACGGTATTTGGCCGTCGTTTCGGTCCCGTCGTCATACCGGGCTATCTGTCCTATTTGCTCCAGCGTAAGGGCCAATTTGCGGCCCTCGCCCTCCTGTATCTTGTATTTATCCCTACCGAATGGATATTGCGCCTCTTTGATAACCCCGGCCCGCTTGGCGTCATTGAGAATTACCCGGATATGCCGCATATGTATGGCGACCGTCGTTTGCCGCTTTCCCTCCGACAAGAGGAACCCCTCGTATTTTCTTAACCACGTCGGCGTGATTGAATCGAACGCAATGCGAGACCCCGCAAAGCGTTCTACGCCGAGCAATACCCCGTGGTATGCGGATGCACTGCCGACGCGCCCCACCTTTCCCAGCTCGTCGATCTTTACCCGGAATGCCGTATTTACCGTGTCCGTTGTCGCCCCTTTCAAGCGGGTGTTAAGGTCGTCAAGTGTAAAAGCCCCCGACGTGGCCAGCTCCTCAACGGCCGCCCGCACTATTTGGTAGCTGCTTTCGATGTCCTTGCGAACCGCTACGAGTGCGCGAGCCTTTGTCGTTGGTAGCATCTCCCACTCCTCCGGGGTCAGGTCTTTGCCCGTGGTATAGTAGCATAATTTCCGGCGATAGGTTACACGAATACGCACAGGGAATAAGCCGTTTTTCTTGGGGTGACTTGTATCGATTACGGGGGCAACGGTTATCCCGTCTTTCGAGTAGTGCATCTGTTTATAAATTTGAGTTCGGGTAAACAATTTCGAAACAAATATACATATTTATATGAAATCGACAAAAATGCAATGAAATAAAATAACTATATTTACAACTGAAATACAGCTATTTACAAGATAAAATAAAAATTACCAAAAATCGACAAAACCCGATTTGCTACGATTCATAATCATGAGGTCCCGAGTTCAAGTCTCGGACCCGCTACGGAAGGGGTTAGATTGCAAAATCTGCCCCCTATTTTTATACCCCGTAAAATAGTTAAGCATCTTATAATCAGCAAATAAACAAAATTGCCATATTTTAAGATATTTTAATAACCATTCAAAATCGGGGTATTTTAGGGGTTCGTTGGAATACAATTCGCTTTCGGGCAAAAGTTGTATTCCAGACTTGTAATAAAAGGTATTCCAGCGGGTTATGAAAACGATCTGCTGACTATGGTTGAAATACTGAGAATCACTTATTATCTCTACGAATTTAAGAAAAACCGACGGGGTACAGCCCCGATTTACTGCAAGTTAACGACTGACGGTGCAGAACGCCAGCAATTTTCGACGGGACTTTATGTAACACCAGACTTGTGGGACAAAGACGCTCAATGTGTCCGTGGAACCTCGGAAGATGCCGTGCTGATTAACCGTCGCTTGCAAGACATTACCATCGAACTCAAAGGCATCGAGCGTAAATTGTACGAAGCTGACGGGAATGTCTCGCTGGCTGAAATCTACTCGATCTACAAGCACAAGACGGTGGAGGAACATACGTTGTGCGGGATTTTCCGGGAGCGTCTGAACAAGATGGAGCAACTCGTAGGCAAAGAGTATTCACCTGCGACATTGCAGAAATTCCGGGAGGTTTTCGCCCATGTAGAGCGGTATATCCGCACCTCGTATAACATGCAGGACATTCCCATCCGAAGCGTGGACTATCGCTTTGTGAAGCAGTTCGAAGAAGCACTCATAGTGCAAGGTCTGAAAGCCATCACCATCAATAAAATCATGCAGCGGGTGCGTCAGATGGTCACTTTCGCTTTCAAGTGCAACTATATCCAGCAGGACCCGTTCGTCGAATACAGGCCCTTAAAAGAGCGTAAACGGCTGGTATTTCTCACGCAGGAGGAACTGCACAAACTGGAGCATCATCATTTTGCCCAGAAACGTCTGGAAACGGTGAAGAACATCTACCTCTTCTCGGTCTATACGGGGCTTGCCTACCATGAAGCGCAGGCATTGCAACCGAAGCATATCACGAAAGGATTTGACGGCAGGAATTGGATCACGCTTGTTCGTCAAAAGACGGACCGGGAGGTTTCCGTTCCGTTGCTCCCGCAGGCAGAGAAACTGATAGCCTGGTTCCGGGAATTCGGTAGTACGGACGATTATATCCAGCCGCGTATCTCCAATCAAAAGGTCAATTCCTATCTGCGGGAAATTGCGGATGTCGTAGGTATCGACAAAAAATTGACGCACCACACGGCCCGGAAAACCTTTGCCACGACTATTCTGCTCTACAACGATGTGCCTATCGAGGTGGTGAGCAAACTGCTCGGACACTCTAATATTTCAGTTACCCAGCATTCCTATGCGCAAGTTCTGAACAAGAACATCAGCAATCATATCGGGCGGCTGGAAAAAGTTTTGGAGGAAACGAACGATTAGCGAATAGTGACTTGATAATCTCAATAACATCTTGTATCTTTACATGACTGCCTATGGTGAGAGCGTAGGCGGTCTTTTTCAAAAGGCGTTCCATGTATGAATGACGACAAGGCCAAACCCAAACTCTCTATACGGGAAAAACTCCCTGCCAATACGGTAAAGATAGAGGACCCTCGCTATGAAATCTTTTATCCGAATATCAGCGGTTACTGCGATGGCATAGGCTATTACCGGAGCTACATGTACAACGGAGCTTTCATAAACACATTTGACGACGAGAAGAATCCGGTTCGGTATGAAATCATCTATCAAGACGATACGCATAAGCGCATAGAGTGCATGCGTCTGACGCTGCTTTATCCGAGAGCCAAGTTAGGCGGAATTTTCACCAACCTGCCCTATGGCATCGTCAAGAAAAGCGTTCCGGGCATCGGAGCTACTACCCTGGCACTGAATCAACCGCGCGATACGATTATCGTCCTCCCGACCAAAAAGCTGGCCTATCAGAAATACCTGCGGGGTTACAACAAGGACCGTACATCGAACCGCTTCCTCTATGTCGGAAGCGATATTCCGGAGGAGAATTGCAAAAGTCCTACGGACGAACAAATCCGCAGCTATATCGCGGAGAAGCGAACGGGTACTTTCTCACCTAGAAAAACCGGGCGAATTACCGAAAAAAAAGCCTATTCACAGAAACAGCGGCTATCATGGAAAAGAAAACGATACTGGCGGCCTGCGCGGCCGCAACGCTGGCGTTCGCCGGATGCTCCGGAGGGTTCAGCGCCGCAGAGGAGGAGACCATTCACGCCGGGAAGGGAGAAATCATGCGCATACTGACCGTCGGAAACCCGGCCGACTCGTTCGTCCTGCGTCAAAAGGCCGCTCCGGTGACCGGGCGGATGCTGCGGACAGACGACTACGCCGTCCTGCGCCGCAGGATGCTCGCGACGGTGCAGGACCCGCAGAACACGGGCGTAGGCATCGCCGCCCCGCAGGTGGGGATTCTCCGGCGGATGATCGCCGTGCAGCGTTTCGACAAGCCCGGAGAGCCGTTCGAATTCTACCTGAACCCGGAGATCGTCGAATCGTCGGCCGAAACTGCCCCGGGACGGGAAGGATGTCTCTCGATTCCGGGATTAGCGGGCACGGTGGTGCGGGCGCAGTGGATCGTATTGCGCTACCGCGACGAGCGGTTCGCCGAAAAAACGGAGACGATCGACGGATTCACGGCCGTAATCTTCCAGCACGAAACAGACCATCTTGACGGAATTCTCTACACCGACCGGACGGACGAAGCCCCCACGCCGGAAGAGTAGCCTCGCCGCACCGGTCAGACCAGTTCGCGGAGGTGTTTCAGATTGCTCGTGGCCGTGGCCACGGGCGCGACGGTCATGTCGTCGCACAAGACGCCGCAGATTTTCAGCCGGCGGTCGGAGGAACGTCCGGTCGGAACGTTCGCGCAGCATCGGAAGCAAGGCCCGCAAGGCGTCCTCCACATCCCCGGCAAGCCCCGGTCCGCGCCCGGGCGCGGACCGGGGCTTGCCGGGGCAGCGTACTGCAATGCGGCAGGCAGCATCGTCGCGGAAGCATCCAAGATCAATACCAAAGCCACCGAAAAAAAGTTCCGTCCGCAACGCATTCGGGCGCTGCGGACGGAATGGCGTCCGGAAAGAATGGATCGTGTTATTCGATCTCCATCAGAACGGCGTCGGTAGCCACGGTCTGCCCCTGACGGACCAGAATCTGCTTGACCGTACCGGCGAAATCGCTCGTGATGGCGTTCTCCATCTTCATCGCTTCGAGAACGGCGACCTCCTGTCCGGCCTTCACCGCGTCGCCGACCTTCACTTTGAGTTCGATGATGCGGCCCGGCAGCGGAGCCGTCACGACGTTGCCCGTGATCACGGCCTGCGTCTCTCCGGCGGGCGTCTCCCCGGCCTTGGCGGCAGGTTCGGCCGGCTTCGAAGCCTCGTAGGCCTTCACCTTCATATTGGTCAGGAACGTCTTGGCGACCAGCGGGAACAACTCCAGCAGCAGCACCTCCTTTTCATCGGCGGCGAGCTTCACGCCTCCGGCTTCGGGAAGCTCGGGATTGGGCTGCATCTGGTATTTCGAGGTGTCGTAGGGAGTCTCCTCGCGCACGCCGCAGATCTTGAACCGGAACTCGGGGTCGATCTTCACCGGCGTCTTGCCGTACTCGCCCTTCACGAGGCCCACGAACTGCGACGACTTGTTGGTGTACATCGGACGTCCGGCTTTCTCGTCGAGGGCGCAGTTGACGGCCTGCGCACCCACGATCTGCGAGGTGGGGGTCACCAGCGGCGGCAGACCCGCGGCCAGGCGCACCGAAGGGATCAGCTCCATGGCGCGGGGCAGGATCTCCTCGGCCTTGAGCTGCTTGAGCTGGGCCACCATGTTCGAATACATGCCGCCGGGAATCTCGGCCTTCTGCACCAGTTCGTTCGGAGCCGGGAAGCCGAAATAGGCCTCGATCTTGCGGCAGGCGTCGATCGTGGCGTTCTCGTCGTCGTGCTGCGCCGCGGCGATCGCCCGGTCGAACAGGGCGTCGATCTCGGTGGGAAGCGTGTCGGTCACCGGGTTGAACGCCTTCGGCTCGGGTTTCTCGACGCCGAAGACCGACTGGTTCAGCTCCTTGCGGATGTCCCGCAGCTGGGTGTTGATCTTGGCCACGGCCTCCATGTTCACGTCCGTTTCGATGCCCAGCTTCTTGCAGAAAACATGGATCAGCTCGATGGCCGGGGCGCCCGTGCCTTCGGCGAAGTACCAGCAGTTGGTGTCCACGACGTCGACCCCGGCGATGATGGCCGAAAGCACCGAAGCCAGTCCGTAGCCCGGCGTGCAGTGGGTATGGAAATCGACGGGAACCGAAAGGTTCTTCTTCAGCAGGCGCACCAGCGTGGCGACGCGGCGCGGCGGAATCAGACCCGACATGTCCTTGATGGTGATCATGTCGGCGCCCAGTGCGGCCATCTGGCGAGCCTTGTCGAGGAAATAGGCGTCGGTGAAGACCGGTTTGGGGGCCGATTTGCCCGTCAGTCTGGCCCAGAAACCCGGTTCGGGGTATTTCGGGTCCACGGTGTAGCAAACCGCACAGTCGGCGATGCCGCCGTACTGCTTGACGTATTTGACGGTCGATTTCACGTTGTCGACGTCGTTCAGGGCATCGAAGATCCGCATGATGCCCAAACCGCTCCGGATCGAGTTGCGGCAGAAGCCGTCGATGATTTCGTCCGTATAGGGCGAGTAGCCGAACAGGTTGCGGCCGCGCGAAAGGGCCGTGAGTTTCGAGACATCGCCCACTGCCTTGTGGATGGTTTCGAGGCGCGTCCACGGATTCTCGTCGAGATAACGCATCACCGAGTCGGGGACGGCGCCGCCCCACACCTCCATCGCATAGAAATTGGCATCTTTGTAGAACGGCAGGCAGCGGTCGATCTGCTCCTGGTTCATACGCGTCGCGAAGGACGACTGCTGGCCGTCACGCAACGTAAGGTCTCTGATTTTGAGATTTCTCGCCATTTTGTAATATCATTTAAGGGTTCTTTGGCACGAATCTATTGTTATTCGAATAACAAAGGTAATAAACCCTCACGAATATGCAACTTTTTTCCGGGGAATTTTCAGGAAAAACGCCCCGGCCGCTTTCTTTCCGTAAAAAAGACGGGAAACAGAACGATCATCCGCCTGATCTGCCGCCGGGCTGGAACAGTTCCCGGTCGGGAAGCCCGTCGAGGTATCTGCGTTTGAAGACATTGACGCAGAAGACAAACATCGCCAGCATCAGCGGCCCGAAGATGACGCCCATAAAGCCGAAGAGCGACAGACCGATGAAGACCCCGAAAATGGTGATGAGCGGGTGCACGTCGGCCATCTTCTTCTGCATGACCATCCGCACGAGGTTGTCCACCTGCGTGACGACCAGCGTGCCGTACATCACCAGCCCGACGCCCTGCCCCCAGTTGCCGTCGAGGCTCATGTAGGCCGCCAGCGGCAGCCACACGAGGGCCGTGCCGACGATGGGCAGAATCGTGGCGAAGCAGGTCAGCACGCCCCAGAAAAGCGGCTCGGGAACGCCGAAGGCCAGGTAACCGACATAGGCCACCACGCCCTGCGAGACGGCCAGCAGCGGAATGACGATGGCGTTCGAGCGCACGATCATGTGGATTTCGCGCATCACGCTGCGCGCCGCGCAGCGGTCGAACGGCAGGATTTCGCGGCAGTAGGTCTCCATGCGCAGGCCCCCGATCAGCATGAAATAGAGCACGAAGAGCAGCACGACGAGGTTGACGGCGAAATTCACGATGCCGCCCACGAGCCACTGCCCCGCCCTGGGAAGGTAGCCCAGCACCGATTGCAGGTTGCTCTCGGACCAGAGGTCGTAGCCGGTTTTCTGCTGGATGAGTCCGGCGACGTGCCGGACGGGCGTGATGACCGACTGCGGATCGAGGGCCACGCCCTGGATTTTGTCGACGACCATCCAGACGATCAGGCTGATCGGAACGAGGAAGAAGAAGATCGCCTCGCCGAGCAGCAGCGACGCCGCAAGGCTCCGCCGCCACCGCCGCCGTTCGCTCAAGAACCACATCTGACGCCGCAGCAGCACGTAGATCGTCACGGCCCCCAGCAAGCCGCCCAGAAACGGCGTCAGCTCGGCGAAGATCGTGAGACCCAGCCCCGCGATAAGCACGAAAAGCGAATAACGCCAGTATTTTTCACGCACCGAAAGCATACCCCGGCCCCGCGCAAGGAACGTGCCGCAGGCTTCCGGACCGGGAGGCCGGAATGTTGAAATATCGTCGACTGAAAATTTGCGCTATTCTATTGCGGCTCACAAATATTTGATATATATTTGCGCCATGGAAAGAATGGCCGAAATCGTCTGCACAGACACCCCGGAAATGAGTTCCCACGATTGGCGAAAAGCTCTTTCAGGACACACATACGACTGACGAGGGATGTTCCTGCAACGGGAATGTCTCTCGCCGTTTTCTCAAAACGGCCGAATCCGGAAACCGAAACGCCGCGAAAAAGAAAACAAACGATCCAACTACAACGAAACCCAAAAAAATCCCTTATTCACAAAAACCAACGTTTATGAAGAAACTTTTCCTTCTCATGCTCTCGGTCTTCGCATTTTGCGCAGCCGATGCGCAGGTGACGACTTCGGGAATGAACGGCACGGTGACCGACGCCGACGGACAGCCGCTCGCCGGCGCCACGGTCATCGCCGTGCACACCCCTTCAGGCACGCAGTACGGCGCCGTGAGCGACAAGAACGGCGGCTACAACCTGCAAGGACTGCGCACGGGAGGTCCCTACACGGTGACCTTCTCGTTCGTGGGCTGCCAGAGCGTCGAATTCCCGGGACTGATGCTGTCGCTGGGCCAGACCCTCAAGCGCGACGCATTCCTCAAAGACAGTCAGGAGCTCGAAGCCGTGGTCATCACGGCCGACGGCAAGAACAGTTCGATGAACGTCAACCGCGCAGGGGCGGTCACCAGCATCTCCAACGAGCAGATCGAACTGATGCCTACGGTCAACCGCAGCATGAACGACATCATGCGCCTCACGCCGCAGGCCTCGTCGACCACCTCGGGACTGGCCATCGGCGGCGGCAACTACCGCCAGTCGTACGTGACGGTCGACGGCGCGGCGTTCAACAACATGTTCGGCATCGGCGGCAATCTGCCCGCAGGCGGTTCGCCCATTTCGCTCGACGCGCTGGAGCAGGTGTCGGTGTCGATAACCCCCTTCGACGTGCGCCAGAGCGGATTCACGGGCGGAGCGATCAACGCCGTCACCAAGTCGGGAACCAACGACCTGAAGGTCTCGGCCTACCTCTACTCCAAGAGCGACCAGCTCCAGGGCGACAAGTACGACGGCGGCAAACTGTCGCTGAGCGAGATGCGGAACAACACGCTCGGATTCAGCGTCGGCGCCCCGATCGTCAGGAACAAGCTCTTCGTGTTCGCCAACTTCGAGCGCGAGTGGAACACCACGCCGGGCAACTCCCGGCTGGCCCGCACGAGCGAAAGCCAGGATTTCGGCAAAGCCCTGCAATACAACCGCCCGACGACCGCGAAACTCGACGAGATGAGCCGGTTCCTGATCGACAACTACGGCTACAACCCCGGTGCCTACCAGAACTATTCGGTGAAGACGCCCGGCTACAAGCTCATGGCACGCGTGGACTGGAACATCAACCGCAACCACGCGCTGAACGTGCGGTTCAGCCGGACGCAGAACAAGTATTCGTCGGCCCCGTCGTCGTCCATTTCGCCGCTCAACGCCGGCAAAGTGTACGACAAGGACGTTTACGGCCGCACCTCGGTCTACGCCATGTATTTCGGGAATTCGCGCTACTATCAGGAGCAGAACTTCACGTCGGTGGCCGCCGAACTCAACTCCCGCTTCATGGACAGCCGCCTGACGAACACGCTGCGCTACACCTATTCGCACCAGTACGAGCCGCGCAGCTACGACGGCGGCATCTTTCCGACGGTGGACATTCTGGAGCCTGCCGAGAACGGCGCGAGCGCCCTGTACGCCTCGTTCGGACTCGATCCCTTCACCGAAGGCAACCTGCGCGAAGTGTCGACGCACATCCTAACCGACGAGATCGGCTACACGCTGGGCAAGCACCGGCTGGTGGCCGGTTTGCAGTTCGAGCACAACCTGACCACGAACGGCTACTTGCAGGGCGGCGCGGGATACTATGTCTACGAGAGCTGGGACGACTTCAAGAACGACAAGGCCCCGCTGGCGTTCCGGATCGCACACGGCAACAACGACGCATTGTCGCAGGCGTTCCCCCAGTTCTCCCACATGCAGTACTCGGTCTACCTGCAGGACGAGATCAACGTAAGCGAGCGTTTCAAGGCGACGGTCGGAGTGCGTTTCGAGGTTCCGGTCTATCCGTCGATCTCGGGCAACGAAAATAAGGACTTTACGGAGATCTTCGCGGAACACGGCGGCTACAAGACCTCGGACATGCCCAAGGCGCGTCTGTCGGTGGCTCCCCGCGTGGGCTTCAACTGGGACATGACCGGCGAGCGCAAGTATATCCTCCGCGGAGGTACGGGCGTGTTCAACGGCCGCCTGCCGTTCGTATGGCTCGTATCGGTGGCCGGAAACAGCAACACCATCCAGAACGGACTGACGCTTTACAGAAACGAAAAGGGCGACAACATGCCCAAATTCCACACCAATGTCAAAGACATGCTGGAAGACGTGTACAAGGGAACCTACAAGGGACATGACCTGGCGGCCAACACGCAGCCGACCATTCTGGACAAGAACCTCAAAATGCCTTCGACGTGGAAAAGCTCGCTGGCGCTGGACCTGAAACTTCCGGGCGACGTCAACCTCAATATCGAGGGGATCTACAACAAGGACTTCAACTCGGTGACCGTCACCAAACTCGGCATGGTCGAGAAAGAGGGCGGCATCCGGCTCCCGGGCGAACCCGAGGCGCGCACCTATTGGGAAAGCGGCAATATCAGGAATAAGGACGGCGAGACCGTCAATCCCTACCTGATCAACAACACCGACGACGTGGACGGCTACTACGCTTCGGTCTCGGCGCAGGTGTCGAAAACCTGGGGCTTCGGTCTCTCGCTGACGGCGGCCTACACCTATTCGAGCGCCAAGAACGTGATCGACGGCATCGGCGATCAGGTGACCTCGGCATTCAGCACCAACACGTTCAACAAGAACGGTTCGAACGTGCCCGAACTGGGTTACGCATCCTACGTGTCGCCCCACCGCATCCTGCTCAACGTCGGCTACCGCCTCGCGCACAAGAGCGGCGCGTCGAACTTCGGGCTTTACTACGAGGCGTTCCGCCAGGGATATATCGGTTCGTACTCCTATTCGCGCTACTCCTACACGATGTACGTGCAGAGCGGCAAGTACCAGAACCCCGTGACGAATGACCGCGGCGCGGTGAACCTGATCTACATTCCGACCCGCGAGGAACTCGACGGCATGCCGTTCACGTCGGACGAGAACAGGGAGGAGTACTGGAAATTCATCCGGAACGACGACTATCTCTCGAAGCACACCGGCGAATACTCGAAGCGCGGCGGCGCCGTGATGCCCTGGCAGCACATGCTGAACTTCCGCTTCTCGCAGGACTTCTACGTCAACGTCAAAGGCCGGCGCAACACGATTTCGCTGGGACTCGATGTCAACAACATCGCCAACATGCTCAACCGCGACTGGGGCAACGTAAAACGGATCAGCACGACCAACATCCTGAAATACGAGAACGGCGCCTACACGTTCAACAAACCCACATGGTCGAAGTACGCCGGCACGATTTCGACCTGGTCGGCGATGTTCAGCATCCGCTACACCTTCAACTAATCTCCCGGAAGAGGCTCAAAAAGGAAGAGACCGGTTTGCGCCGGTCTCTTCCTTTTGTTTATATGCAGTCCGATTGCAACAACCGCCGGCGCAGGGCGTCGCACGCCGCGTCGGGATCGCGGTGATCGAAGACGAAGCCGTGAATGCCCAGAGCGGCGGCCGCCTCGATGTTCATCTCCCGGTCGTCGATGAAAAGTGTCTCGGAGGGGGTCAGGCCATAGCGTTCGAGCAGAATCTCGTAGATGCGCGGCTCGGGTTTCACGGTGTGCTCCTCGCAGGAGACCACCTCGCCGTCGAAAAGCCCGTAGACGGGGAAGCGGCGCAGGAAGTCGATGAACTCGCGCGACATGTTCGAAAGCACGTAGAGCCGGTAGCCCGCCGCTTTCAGGTCGCCGACGAGCCGTTCGGTCGGCTTCACGGGTTCCTGCAGGTCGACGGCCATCCGAAGGACGGCGGCACAGGTCTCCACGGGGCGGCCGGTCATCCCGCTGATGGTGGCGGTCACCTCTTCGAGCGTCGACGTGCCGCGGTCGTACTCCTCCCAGAAGAGCGGCATGCGCGGGGCGCGGAGAAAACTGAAAAATTCGAGCAGTTCGGGGGTGCACTTGCTTTTATCACGGGCGAAAAGAACTCCGCCAAGGTCAAAAACGATGTTTTTCATAGGGACAAAGATACTAAAAAGTCGAATGGGGCGCAACACAAAATCGCGCGCAACTCCGTAAAACCTTCCGACTGGTAAAAGGATCGTTACGCCCCCAAAGATACGAAAAATTTTGTTGGTGCGGGATTTGCAGGGTGTTCGGAAAACAATCAAGCCTATGAATCACGGTATAAGCATCCTTTTCCGCACCATTCCGCTCGCAATGGCCGCCTTCTGCTTCGCTTACGGAGCCTATATTTTCGCGGCCGGAACCGACGCGGCTCGTCTGACGGCAGGTCCCGTCGTCTTCTACCTCGGGTCCATCTGCATCGCGCTCTACTGCACCGCCGCAACGATCATCCGCCAGATCATCGGGACCTACACGGCGGCGGCGAAGTACCTCTTCCCGGCGATCGGCTACACGTTCGCCGTGCTGACGCTCATCAGCGGCGCATTCATCATCGCCTCGCACTGGCCCGGCGCGCTGGTCACCGGACACGTCGTCTGCGGACTGGGGCTGATCACGGCTTGCGTGGCCACGGCGGCGACCTCGTCGACACGCTTCAGCCTGATTCCCAAAAACTCCGCCGACGACTCCTTCTCGGTCAACCCGGCCGGATTCACCCGCGCCGAGTCGTCGCTGCTGATCTTCATCGTCTCGGCAATCGCCGCCATCGCCTGGGTCTGGTGCATCCTGCTCTATGTGCGCGGAACGCTTCCGGCACACATCGTCGCCGGGAGCGTGATGTTCGGAATCGCCTGCGTCTGCACGTCGCTCATCGCGCTGGTCGCCAGCATCGCCCGCCAGGCCCGCGGCAGCTACACGATGGCCGAAAAAGGCAAATGGACGGGACTCGTGCTGACGATGGGTTCGCTGGCATTCGTGCTGGGGCTGATCCTGATTTTCGCCTATTGGGACCATCCGATCAACTTCGTGGGATTCGTGCTGATCGGTCTGGCGCTGATCTGCTGGAGCATTTCGAGCAAGGTGATTCTGCTGGCGAAAATCTGGCACGCCGACTTCCCGCTGGCCAACCGCATTCCGATCATCCCCGTGCTGACGGCGCTGGCATGCCTGTTCCTCGCGGCGTTTCTCTACGAGGAGGCCGCATTCCAGGCCAAATTCTTCGTCCCGGCGCGTGTGCTGTCGGGATTCGGCGCCATCTGTTTCACGCTCTACTCCATCGTCTCGATCCTCGAAAGCGGAGCCAGCAAGAAGTAATTAAAAATTCATTTTAAGGAAGAGCAGATTTTGCGCCCCTATTTTTGATCAGTGCGACGCAGATGCAAAAGCACCTATCGTGATTTTTGATTATCGCGGAGCAGATTTCGGCTTAACGCAGTTCGGCCCGGACGGGACATACAGAGGTATTTCCCGTTCGGGCCGGACAAGGCAGGGCGAAAGGCGCCCGTGAGAATCGAAAATCAGAATAAATGGAAGGCGACCGTAAGCCCCGCCATCACGATCGCGACCATCGACATCAGTTTGATGAGAATGTTGAGCGACGGACCCGACGTATCCTTGAAGGGATCGCCGACCGTATCGCCCACGACCGTGGCCCGGTGGCAGTCGGAACCCTTGCCGCCGAAATGCCCCTCCTCGACCATCTTCTTGGCGTTGTCCCAGGCGCCCCCGGCATTGGCCATGAAGACCGCCAGCACGAAACCGGAACTCAATCCGCCGACCAGAAGGCCCATTACGCCCGCCACCCCGAAGACCAGTCCGACAACGACCGGAGCGGCGATGGCCAGCAGGCTCGGAAACAGCATCTCACGCTGCGCACCGCGGGTCGAAATGGCGACGCAGCGCGCGTAGTCGGGCGTTCCCTCGCCCGTGAGGATGCCCTTGATCTCGCGGAACTGGCGGCGCACCTCCTCGACCATGCTCTGCGCGGCGCGGCCCACGGCGTTCATCGTCAGTCCGCAGAAGAGGAACGACATCATCGCGCCGATGAAGACGCCGATCAGCACCGTGGGGTTCATCAGCGACACGCGGTAATATTCCATGAAATCGAGAATCGAGGCGTCCTGCACGAAGCGCATCGTCCCGTCGGACATTTCGAGCATCGTCACCCCGTTGTGGATCAGACCGATGCGGATCTCCTCGATATAGGAGGCCAGCAGCGCGAGGGCCGTCAGGGCCGCCGATCCGATGGCGAAGCCCTTGCCCGTGGCGGCCGTGGTGTTGCCCAGCGCGTCGAGCGCGTCGGTGCGTTTGCGGACCTCGGGGCCGAGGCCGCTCATCTCGGCATTGCCGCCCGCATTGTCGGCGATAGGCCCGTAGGCGTCCGTGGCCAGCGTGATGCCCAGCGTCGAGAGCATGCCCACGGCCGCGATGCCGATGCCGTAGAGACCCATCGACATGTTCTGCGGAGCCATCATATTCTCGATGTCGAAGCCGATGGCGCAGAGGTAGGCAAGGATGATCGCCACGCCGATCGTCACGACGGGGATGGCCGTGGAGATCATTCCCGAGCCGATGCCGGCGATGATGACCGTCGCAGGGCCTGTCTGGGCGCTCCCGGCGATCTTCTGCGTCGGTTTATAAGAATGGGAGGTGAAGTATTCCGTGGCCTGCCCGATGACAATGCCCGCCACGAGGCCCGTGATGACTGAGAACGAGAGTCCGACCCAGTTCTCGACGCCCAGCAGGCAGAGGATGCCGAACGTGGCGGCGGCGATCAGCAGCGAGCTGAAATTGACGCCCACGCCCAGCGAACGGAGCAGTTCGCGCATCGTGGCCCCCTCCTTCGTGCGCACGAGGAAGATGCCGAGGATCGAGAGCAGGATGCCCACCGCGGCGATCAGCATCGGGGCCATCACGGCCTTGATCTGCAACGCCTCGGAACCGGCCGAGGAGAAGGCCGCGGCGCCCAGCGCCGCCGTGGCGAGGATCGAACCGCAGTAGCTCTCGTAAAGGTCGGCGCCCATGCCGGCCACGTCGCCCACGTTGTCGCCCACGTTGTCGGCGATGGTCGCGGGATTGCGCGGATCGTCCTCGGGGATGCCCGCCTCGACCTTGCCCACCAGGTCGGCGCCCACGTCGGCCGCCTTGGTGTAGATGCCGCCGCCGACACGCGCGAACAGAGCCTGCGTCGAGGCGCCCATGCCGAAGGTCAGCATCGTCGTGGTGATGACCACGAGCTTCTGCGGCCCGGCGACCTCGACGAAATGGTTCAGAATGACGTACCAGAACGAAATGTCGAGCAGGCCGAGGCCCACGACCACCAGTCCCATCACCGCACCGCTGCGGAATGCGACCTTCAGGCCGCGGTCCAGCGACTGCCGCGCGGCATTGGCCGTACGGGCCGAAGCGTAGGTCGCGGTCTTCATGCCGAAGTAGCCCGCAAGCCCCGAGAAAAAGCCGCCGGTGATGAAGGCGAAGGGAACCCAGCCGTTCTGCACCCCGGCGCCGTAGGCCAGCCAGGCGAAAAACAACGCCAGCACCGCGAAGACGATGCCGACGACCTTGTACTGCTGGCGCAGGTAGGCCATGGCGCCCTTGCGCACGTGCGCGGCGATCTCGCGCATGCGCGGCGTACCCTCGTCCTCGCGCTTCATCAGGCGGTAAAACGCCCATGCGAAGGACAGGGCGACGACGGACGCGGCAGGCACGATCCAGAAAATCGAAGGAATGTTCATATCATAAATTATAGTTAGTTGGTTGTATGCCTCTGCAAACTAATCAAGTAAGGTGAAAACAAATATAAGAAAATATCCCGGCCATGAAGGCCGGGCTGTTTCGTTCCGGGATTTTCCCGCTTATTTCTTCTGCTCTTTCAGCAGGTCGCGGATTTCGGTGAGCAGCAGCTCCTCTTTCGTCGGTGCGGGCGGTTCGGGAGCGGGAGCCGGAGCCTCTTCCTTTTTCTTCATCAGCCGGTTCATCAGCTTGACCATCAGGAACACGCAGAGCGCCAGGATCGTGAAATCCACGCACTGCTGGATGAATGCGCCGTAGTTCCAGTAGATCGGTTCTGCCGCTGCGGCAGCCTGCGCGGGATCGCCTCCTCCGGTCACCATGTCGCCCACGGAGTGCATGGCGTTCGACGTCACGTCGCGGACTTTCGAGATGTCGAGCCGCAGCTGCGAGAAGTCGGTGTTTCCGATCAGCGCGCCGATGGGCGGCATCAGGATGTCGTTCACGAGCGACGATACGATTTTGCCGAACGCGCCGCCGATGATCACGCCGACGGCCATGTCCATTACGTTGCCTTTGAGGGCAAACTCCTTGAATTCTTTGAGAAATGCCATATCGTTTAAGGGTTTGATGTATAATTAGTAGCAAAAATAACTGTTTTTTCCGGAAATCCAATAAGACATACGATCTTCCGCATCCTGTTTTCGGGTTTATAAAATCCGCGCTTACCCGCCTTCGTGTCCGTCTTTTTTTATACCTTTGTAATTCGAACCCAAATACAAGTTATGACTCCTGCCGCCGTTACCGCCACCGTCCTGGGCTATATAGCCGTCCTTTTCGCCGTCGCATGGGCCTCGGGCCGCCGTGCCGACAACGCCGGCTTCTTCACCGGCAACCGCCGCACCCCGTGGTACATGGCGGCTTTCGCCATGATCGGCGCCGCGATGTCGGGCGTGACCTTCATTTCGGTCCCCGGTTCGGTCGCCGCCGACTCGTTTTCCTACATGCAGATGGTCGCGGGCTTCACGGTGGGGCAGCTGATTGTGGCTTTCGTCCTGATTCCCACGTTCTACCGCCTGCGGGTCGTCTCGCTCTACGAGTACCTCGATAACCGTTTCGGCGTAAAGTCACACCGCACCGGGGCGTGGTTTTTCTTCATTTCGAAGATGCTGGGCGCCGCGCTGCGCGTCTATGTGGTCTGTGCCGTGATGCAGCTGCTGGTCTTTTCGCACTACGGCTTCCCGTTCTGGGGCAACGCCCTCGTCACGATGTTTTTCGTCTGGCTCTACACCCGGCAGGGCGGCGTCAAGTCGCTGATCTGGACCGATACGCTCAAGACTTTCTGCCTTGTGGCGAGCCTCGTGCTGTCGATCGTCTTCATCATGCGGGGGCTGGGTCTCTCGTTCGCCGATACGGCCCGCGAGGTTTCCGCTTCGCCCATGTCGCGCATTTTCTTCTTCGACGATCCCGCTTCGGACCGCTATTTCTGGAAAATGTTCGCCGCGGGTATCGTCCTGCTGGTGGCCATGACCGGACTCGATCAGGACATGATGCAGCGCAACTTGAGCTGCGCCACGCCGCGCGACTCGCAGAAGAACATCGTGCTGACGGCCGTGAGCCAGATTTTCGTGATCTTTCTGTTCCTCGTGCTGGGCGTGCTGCTCTATTTGTACATGGAGCGCAGCGGCATGACCGCACCCGCCAAGAGCGATCAGGTCTTTTCGCTGGTCGCTGTCGAAGGCGGATTGCCGCTTATCGTTGGCATTCTGTTTGTTGTAGGACTTATTTCAAGTACTTATTCAGCTGCCGGGTCGGCCCTCACGGCTCTCACGACCTCTTTCACGGTGGATATGCTCGAAGGCACGAAACGCTATGGCGACGCACGCCTCACGCGCATCCGCCGCGGGGTCCACGTGGCGATGGCGCTCGGGATGGCCGGCGTGATCCTGGCCTTCGAGTACTGGGCCGACGACAGCGTCATCAATCTGGTCTACAAGGTCGCCAGCTATACCTACGGTCCGATTCTGGGCATGTTCGCCTTCGGGATGTTCACGCGCCTGAAGGTCCGCGACCGCTGGATGCCGCTGGTGGCCCTCGCGGCCCCGGCATTGAGTGCGCTGGTGCAGTGGTGGGCGCTGAAGACCTGGGATTATCAGATTGGTTTCGAACTGTTGATTTACAATGCCGCCTTTACGATGATCGGCATGCTGCTGCTTGTGAAACGCCATGAAAAATAAGGTTTTATACACTCTTATCTCACTCTTTGCTTTAGGTAATGTCTCCGCCGCGGAAATCGGTTCCGCGACGCGGCAGGAGATCGGCCGGACCCTTTCGCGCATCGTTTCGCGCGAGGTGACGAGCGGTTACCAGAAACCGGAGCCGATCACCGTGCGCGTTCAGGCCGTCAAGGCCTCGCGCAGCCGGGTGCGGATCTACGCCACGGCGGCGTTGGCCAACTATCCCTTCCGCGAGGAGAACCTGCGGGCCATGCGCGACTCGGTGCGCGCCCTGCTGCCGCATGAGTTCCGCAAGGCCGCCGTCGAACTTTACACCGACGGCCGCGAGGCCTCCGAGTTGATTCCGCTGGCCTGCCGCAACGCCACGCAGCTGCGCAAAGCGGTCGATAAGAAGAAGATCGTGCTTTTCACCAACCGCTCCGGGCGTCCGCTCGTGACGCGCCTTTCGGCTCCCGAGACCCCCGGACGGGGACTTTCGGGACGCCATATCGCCCTGTGGCAGAGCCACGGACGCTATTTCGACCAGACGGAGAACCGCTGGAAATGGCAGCGTTCGGCGCTCTGGCAGACCTGCGAGGACCTCTATACGCAAAGCTATGTCTTGCCGTACCTGGTTCCGATGCTCGAAAACGCCGGGGCATGCGTGCTGCTGCCGCGCGAACGCGACGTGCAGAAATACGAAGTGCTGGCCGACAACGACGCCGCCGGGCAGTATGCGGAGGAGGGGGCGTGGGAGAGCGGCGGCGCGGGCTTCGCGCACCTCCGGCAGGTCTATCATACGGGCGAAAATCCCTTCCGCGACGGCACGACGCGCCGTGTGCGTACCGTGACCGGCGGGGCCACGGGCCGGGCCGTGTGGCAGGCCGACATTCCCGAGCGGGGCGAATATGCGGTTTATGTGAGCTACGAATCGACGCCCGAAAGCGCCGACGACGCGCATTATACGGTCCGCCACCTCGGCGGCGAGACCTCGTTTGCCGTCAATCAGACGATGGGCGGCGGGACGTGGATTTACCTCGGGCGTTTTCCCTTCGCCGCCGGACGGCAGGAGGTCGTGACCCTTTCGAACCGTTCGCGGACGGGCGGGCGCATCGTCTCGGCCGACGCGGTGAAGATCGGCGGCGGCTACGGCAACGTGGCCCGCACGTCCTGCGACTCGCTGCGCCTGCCCGGCGCGGAGCATGCCGGGGAGACCAGCGGTTACCCGCGTTTCTGCGAGGGGGCGCGCTACTGGCTTCAGTGGGCGGGATTTCCGGAAGAGGTCTATACGCCGAAAAACAACACCGACGACTACAAGGACGACTACATGTCGCGCGCCCATTGGGTCAATGCCCTGATGGGCGGCTCGGAGCGTCTGCCCGACTCCGCGGGGCTGCGCATTCCGGTCGACATGGCGCTGGCGTTCCACTCCGACGCCGGGGTGCGCGACGGCGACGGCATCATCGGCACGCTGGGCATCTTCTTCACCCGCGAGAACAAGGGCAAATTCCAGGGCGGGGCCGACCGCTACCGTTCGCGCGACCTGACGGACCTCGTGCAGACGCAGATCGTCGAGGATATCCGCCGCACCTGCGAACCGGCCTGGAGCCGCCGCGGGATGTGGAACCGCGCCTACTACGAAGCGCGCGTGCCGGGCGTCCCGACGATGCTGCTCGAACTCTTGTCGCACCAGAATTTCGCCGACATGCGCCTGGGGCACGACCCGCGCTTCAAGTTCCTCGTGAGCCGGGCTGTTTACAAGGGTATCCTGCGTTATGTCAGTTCGCAATACGATCTGCCCTATGTGGTCCAGCCGCTGCCGGTCGAGGCTTTCGCCGCGGAATTCGCCGCCGCCGGCGAGGTCGCGCTCTCGTGGAGCCCGGCGATGGACCCGCTCGAAGCGACCGCCGCGCCGACGGGCTATGTGGTCTACACGCGCGTGGACGACGGCGGTTTCGACAACGGCCGTTATGTCGACAAACCCCGCCTGACCGTCCGGCAGGAACCGGGGCGCATGTACAGTTACCGGGTCACCGCCGTCAACGAGGGCGGCGAGAGCTTCCCGAGCGAGACGCTCGCGGCCTGCCGCGTGCCCGACGAAAAGGGCTGCGTGCTGATCGTCAACGGGTTCGACCGCGTGAGCGCCCCGCAGAGCGAACGGAACGATTCGCTGGCCGGATTCCGCATGGACCTCGACGGAGGCGTTGCGGACCGGCAGGACATCGCCTTCATCGGAGCGCAGCGCGTCTTCGACCTCGCGCAGGCCCGCTGCAACGTCGACAGCGTCGCCCTCGGGGCCTGCGCGTGCGACTGGGAGACCGACGTGATCGGCGGCAATACGTTCGACTATCCGGCCCTGCACGGGCGTTCCGTCGCGGCGGCGGGCTACTCGTTCTGCTCGGCGTCGGCCCGGGCCGTGGAGCGGGGCGAGGTGTCGCTCGAAGCCTATCCGGCCGTCGACCTGATCCTGGGCAAGCAGCGCACCACGCCGCTGGGCCGCGGTGTGTGCGAGGCGGCCTTCCGGACCTTTCCGCCGGAGTTGCAGGCCGTCCTGCGGCGTTATCTGGCCGGCGGCGGAGGGCTTTTTGCATCGGGAAGCTACGTGGCGGCCGACCTCTGGGCCGAAGGGACCCCGGAGGAGGGGCGCGCGTTCGCCCGGGAGGTGCTCCGCATCGACTCCGACGGGGGACATCCCTCGGAGCGCGGACGGGTGCGGGTCATGACTTCGGACGCGTCGTTTTCGCGCGGCGAATACCGCTTCAATACCGAGTACCGCCGCGACCGTTACGTCGTCGAGCGGGCCGATGCGCTGAAGCCCGCGGGTACGGGGGCTTTCGCCGTGATGCGTTACGACGACAGCGGCCGCACGGCGGCCGTGGCCTGCGATGCCGGAGGACGGACTTTCGTCGCGGGGTTCCCCTTCGAGTCGATCCCCGACGGCGTGCAGCGCGACCGGCTGATGCGCGACGTGCTGCGGTTTTTGTTTTCCGATAAATAAAATGGAAGCAGTGGAACTGAAATTGAGAACCGAACAGCCTGCGGATTACCGCGAGACGGAGAACGTTACGCGGGAGGCGTTCTGGAACCTCTATTCGCCCGGATGTTGCGAGCACTACCTGTTGCATGTCATGCGTGACAGTCCGGCCTTTGTGCCCGAGTTGGATCTCGTGGCCGAGCGCGATGGGCGAATCGTGGGCAATGTCGTTTCCTTGCGCGCGGTTCTCCACGGTGACGACGGAACGGTCTGTGAGGTGTTGAGCCTCGGGCCGATTTCGGTCCTGCCGGAGTGCCAGCGTCAGGGCATCGGCGGCCGGCTGATCTCCCGGACCCGCGAACTGGCCCGGGAACTGGGATTTCGGGCCTTGCTGCTCTGCGGCGACCCGGATTATTATTTGTATCAGGGCTTCGTTCCCGCCGAGATGCTGGGAATCCGCACGGCGGATAACATGTATGCCATGGCCCTGCACGTCTGTGAACTGTACGACGGTGCGTTGTCCGGCATTCGGGGGCGCTATGTCGAGGATTCGATTTACGACATCGACCCCTCCGCCGCCGAGGCTTTCGACCGGGAGTTTCCTGCGAAGGGGAAAGTTGTCGGAACGGAGTCGCAGCGGCGTTTCGACGAGATTGTCGTCGTGCGGCGGCCTGCGGAGTGAGAAATTGGTTGTTTAACTTAAAATAAGAAAGTCATGTCGTTGGAACAGCAGATTTCGAAAGGAATCATGGAGGCCATGAAGGCCAAGGACACGGTGCGCCTGAGCGCGCTGCGCAATGCGAAGAAATACATCATCGAGGCCAAGACCGCAGGTCCGGAGATCGCCGAACTGCCCGACGCCGACGTGCTGAAGATCATCTCGAAGCTCGCCAAGCAGGGAACCGACTCGGCGGCGATCTTCTCCGAGCAAAACCGTCCCGACCTGGCGTCGGAGGAGCTGGCCCAGGTGGCCGTTTTCCAGGAGTTCCTGCCCAGGCAGCTCACCCCGGAGGCCCTGACCGCCGAGGTCAAGGCCCTGATCGCCGAGGTCGGCGCCACGTCGATGAAGGAGATGGGCAAGGTGATGGGCGTGGCTTCGAAGAGGCTCGCGGGCCGCGCCGACGGCAAGGACATTTCGGCCAAGGTTAGGGAGCTGCTGGCTTAAAATGCACCTGCTGGAACACCTGCACCGCAACGTGAAGACCGTCGCCATGCCGACGGCCATGGTTGTCGGGGCGTTGCTGTGCCGTCCGATCTCGGCGCTGGAGGAGCTGTCGGGGCAGATGATCACCCCGACGCTGATCTTCCTGATGCTGTTCGTCACCTTCTGCCGCGTGAAACCCAGCCAGATGAAGCCTTCGATGCTCCATGTGTGGCTGCTGCTGGTTCAGACGGTGGCCTGCATCGGGGTTTTTCTGCTGCTGCGTCCGCTGGACCTCATTCTGGCGCAGGGGGCTATGGTCTGCGTGCTGGCTCCCGTGGCGATGGCCGCGGTGGTCATCGGCGGCATGCTGGGGGCCAACGTCGCCACGATGGCTACGTACAGCCTGCTCTGCAACATGGCCGTCGCGCTGCTGGCGCCCGTGATCCTGACCTTCACGGGGACGGGGGCGTGCACCTTCGCGCAGATCCTGGCCCGCATCGCGCCGCTGCTGGTGATGCCGTTCGCCGCGGCGCAGTTCTGCCGGCTGGTCATCCCGAAGACGGCGAAATGGGTCGGCGACCACAGCCAGATCTCGTTCTATATGTGGCTGGCGTCGCTGCTGGTCATCATCGGCCGCACGACGGCCTTCATCATCGACCTGCGCGACGCTTCGCTCGCGACGGAACTGTGGCTGGCCTTCGCCGCGCTGGCTATCTGCCTCGGGCAGTTCAAGGTGGGGCGCATGCTGGGCCGCCGTTACGGCGACGCTCCTGCGGGCGGACAGTCTCTCGGGCAGAAAAACACGGTCCTCGCGGTGTGGATGGCCCAGTCGTTCCTCGACCCGATCTCCTCGATCGCCCCCACGGCGTACATCGTGTGGCAGAACTTCGTGAATAGTTATCAAATCTATAAAAAGGATAGAGAAACGACGAAAAACTAAATATAAACCACTATTTTTTAATGATTTATATTTGATTGCGGGATTTTCGGTTGTTTTTGCAATTTTCCCGACAAAGCCCATAATTGCCCGATATTTGTTACTATTTTGTTACTCGAAAATACTGCGGAAACAAAACAAATTCGCTATATTTGCCGTTAAAGCAACAAACGGGAAGGGTATGGCGAAGCAGAAACAGACGGTCAAATTGAAGGAGCTGGTGCGAATCCGGTTCAAGCAACTCTCCAACGGGAATCAATCCATCTATTTGGAGTACTATACGGGCGACGTGATCCGCAAGGAGAACTATGTCGGTGGCAAACGGAAATACGAGTTTCTGAAGCTATACCTTATTCCCGAGCGGACGCGGGAGGACAAGGCGAAGAACGAAGCGACGCTCGCCCTTGCCAAAGCGATTCAGAGCAGGCGGATCGTCGAGGTGCAGAACGACGCGCACGGATTCCAGAACACGAACAAGTCCCGAGTGAACCTGCTCGACTATCTGGAAAATATCGGGAAGCAGTCCGCCGAGCAGGGAAGCCGGAACTATGCACGAACGGTGCTCAATACCGTCCGAGCGTTAAGATTGTTTCGCGGCGACTATATCGCTTTTCGGGACGTCGATAAGGAGTTTCTCTCGGAGTTTACCGATTACCTGCGGCAGATGCCGAAAGCCAGCAAATACGGCGTATTGAAAACCGGAGGGCGGTTGAGCAACAATTCGGTCGTGTCTTATTACGGTACTTTGAGAACGGCAATCAACCGTGCTTACAAAGAGGGGATCATCACCGTCAATCCGACCAAAGAGTTCGATTTCGCAAGTAAAGTGCGGCAGGAACCGAGCCGCCGCGAGTATCTGACACTCGACGAGTTGAAGACGCTGATAAATACCGAATGTCGGCACGAGATCGTCAAGCGGGCTTTTCTTTTCAGTTGCCTGTGCGGGCTGCGCGTCAGCGACATTCGCAAATTGAGGTGGTGCGACCTGCAACGGAGCAGTGGGCGTGTCCGTATCGAAATTACGATGCAGAAGACCAAAGAACCGCTTTATCTGCCGATTTCAGACGAAGCGTTGAAATGGCTGCCGGAGCGCAGCGAGGCGAACGGCAGTGATTTTATCTTTCCGCTGACGCACGAGGGGACGGTGAACGACACGTTGCAACATTGGGCGAAAGTCGCTGGAATAACCAAACACATCTCGTTTCACGTCGCCCGTCATACTCATGCCACGATGATGCTGACTTTAGGCGCCGATTTATATACCGTCAGCAAGTTGCTCGGCCACAAGAATATCGCTACGACGCAGATTTACGCCAAAATCGTGGACAAGAAGAAAGAGGAAGCCATCGGGTTGATTCCGAATCTGACCGACTGAAACAGAGGCTAAACGTGCGGACGATGATTCGCACGTTTTTCTTTTTCAACAGTTTTTCGTATCTTCGTATGAAACAAGACGGATTATGGAAGGTATGGAGTTGAAACCGCAGTTCGACGAGCTGCAAAAGATATTCGATCGTTGCATCAAACACGCTTGCCGGGTATTGGAGGAGTGTATTGCGACGAAAACCGCACGACTTGACCCCGACCAGCGACAAGAGCAGGAAAGGCTGGAATATAACCGGATTGCCGACGAGCTGGCCGAGTTGTATTTGCACCACTCAGTATTGTCCGACCTCCGGTTCTGTTACTCCGAACCTGCATTTCTTTGGGAGGGCGGATTCTTCGAGGCGCTGCATGCCGATGAAAAGAAAAAGTACCTTGCATTCTCCGTATCCTCGTTCGACTACTCCCAATACGAGCGGGATAACACGGCCTATGATGCCGAACTTCCTTATTTTTCTGCTGTCGTAAACATTGTCGTCCGAGAGCGTTATGCAGCTTACTTGCGGCAAAGGGAAATATCCTTGTCTGAATCTGCGCCGAAGTCAGCTATTGCCGTACCGCCTATTGCAGAAACGGAGAATCCGTTCGATTCGATACTTACCGACGAGCAGATCGCCTACCTTGCTGCGGCCGTCAACGACGTTAAGATGTTCAACGTATCATTGTCGGCGGATGAGCTGAAAGCTATTTTCGCTTGCAAGCCCCAAGCGATCGTGCGGTCAAACAATAACCGCCTCGTCGCGTTCTTTTTCTCGGGATTGAGCAGCCGCGGGCTGATAACCCCCAACTGGCAATCCGTCATCGCCAATCACAAACTCTTCCTCTCGAAAGATACATCACGCGATAAATACATCAATCAAAGCGACTTATCTACGGCGACCAACTACATCCGCGACGTCGGCGTAGAGGGAAAATACGCAACCCTTGAAAAGTACCTCATGCAAGTGAAAAGACTTTGAGAACGGGTTGAGACCTCAAAGATAGGTCAATCTGCTATCAAGCTTATACTCAATATATTTGCCCCCGTAACGGTTACAAGTCACGGAGGGCATGCACTCCATTTGTTTTATTTAAAATCCATCTAATTATGGAGAAAAGTATTGAGATGCGAGTTGCAGAACTCGAAAAGCAGGTGTTTCACACCAAAAACGTGTTGAGCTTCGAGGAGGCCAGCCGTTTTTTGAACCTCTCGAAAAGCTACCTCTACAAACTGACGTCGGGCAATCTGATTCCGCACTACAAGCCGCAGGGCAAGATGCTCTATTTCGAGCGGGCGGAATTGGAGGCATGGTTGCGTCGCAATCCCGTCAAGACGCAGGCACAGATTGAAGCCGAGGCACAGCAATACCTGCTCGGCCGCTCCTCGAAGAAGAAGTAGCGATGAATGCGCAACGTGATTCCGCTTCGGTTCCGGTTTCTTCGTGGTGTTCGGCCCGTCTGTTCGTTACGGATGAGTTCGCGGCTCCGCCCGTGATTCTGCGAGTGGATGATTCGGTTATCGGGACTTTGGGGAATTTCAGCGCTTCTACCGGCAAGGCGAAGAGCAAGAAGACGTTCAATGTCTGCGCAATCGTGGCGGCAGCCATGACCGGCGGCACGGTGTTGAACTATTCGGCCTCTTTGCCGCCGGAGAGGCGGCGCATCCTCTACGTCGATACGGAGCAGAGCCGCTTCCATTGCAAGCGGGTGTTGTGCCGGATTCTGCGGCTGGCGGGATTGCCGACCGATGTGCATCCGCCATTGTTGGAGTTCTTGTGCCTGCGCGGTTATGCCACCAAAGAGCGGTTGCGGAAGATCGAGGAGGCAATCTACGACCTCGACGACCTCGGACTGGTCGTTATCGACGGCATCCGCGATCTGGCGCACGACATCAACAGCCCCGGCGAGGCGACCGACCTCATCACGAAGTTGATGCAGTGGACGGACGAGCGGCGCATCCACATCCATACGGTGCTGCATCTGAACAAGGGCGACGACAACACGCGCGGGCATTTGGGCACGGAGTTGAACAACAAGGCCGAAACCGTGCTGCAAATTACCAAAGACGACTTCGACCGCGATATAAGTTCCGTTGCGGCGATGCACATCCGCGACCGGGATTTCGAGCCGTTCGCCTTTCGCATCAACGCCGATGCCTTGCCCGAGCAGGTCGAGGACTACCAACTTCGGCAGACTACCGCTGCCAAAAGTTTCGACTATGCCGAGGTCTGCGAGGCCAAGCACCGCGAGGCGTTGGAATTGTTGTTCTCCAAAGCCGACCGTGTTTCCTATTCGTCGCTTATCGGACGGTTGCAGAGCAGCTATGCCGCCATCGGCCATTCGTTCGGCATCAACAAGGCCAAGCAGCTCAAAGTCTTTTTGGAGAACAAGCGGATGATCGTCAAGGAGGATAAGTTCTACCGTTACAATCCCGATTTCCACTATTGACCTTTGCGGGCGGTTTAGTCCGGAACGAGGGTATATATTATTAAACCATTCTAAACCGGTACGGCGGATTAAACCCCGAATCGTACCAATAAACCGAGTGAAAGAAAAACAGCTTATGGACGCAAAAGCAATCAATAAGTTCCCAATACGGGAATACCTTGCCTCACGGGGCATCCGTCCGGCCAAGGATAGAAGTTATTGTGGCTTGTATCATTCGCCGCTGCGCGAAGATCATATGCCGAGCATGAAAGTGGACTATGACAAGAATCTGTGGATCGACTATGGTGCAGGCGAGGGCGGCACGCTGATCGACCTCGTGATGCACATGGAGCGGTGCGATGCCGGAGAGGCCATGCGGCGGCTGGAGCAATGGATAGATGGGGGCCCTATTTCTTCTTTTATAGGAAAAAATACAGCCCCGCAACGTCCACCCTCAATTGTAGTCGAGAGGGTGCGGCCGCTGGAAAACCCTGCTTTGCTTGACTACCTCATGGAGCGGGGCATCGACCTTGATACAGCTCGTATGCATTGTTCGGAGGTGCATTATCGCGTAGCGGACAAATCCTATTTCGCAGTTGGATTCCGAAACGATGCCGGAGGGTGGGAGCTGCGCAACCGCTATTTCAAGGGCTGCACCTCGAAAGCCCCGACGACCCGACGCGGCGATTATCCGACGTGCCTCGTTTTCGAGGGATTTATGGACTACCTTTCGTTTCTGACGCTCAAGCGCAACCCGAACCCGCCGCACAATATCGTCGTGCTGAACTCGGTAACGAACCTTGCCAAAGCCGTTCCGTTCATCGCGTCGCACGAACGGGTCTATACCTACCTCGACAATGACGAGGCGGGGCGAAAGGCGACCTCTGAATTGAAAGCCGCCTGCCGCAATATCTCCGACCAATCCGTCCACTATCGGCCGCACAACGATTTGAACGACTACCTGCGCAGCCATCGTCCCGTGAAAGGACACAAGCAGTCGCGCGGTCGCAAGTTGTAACGTCGCCCACCATTCGGCCGCTCCGCGTCCGCGGCTTTTCTTCCACAGAAAAGCCATAGCCTATTAGGGCTTTTTCCAGAAGATTGGCTGCGGCTTGGCAATTCAAACATAGTTTGATTGCCCTCGCTCTTGCGCAATCTTTCTCAACGCATCGGCACGCCGACGCTGAAAAAGCCCCAATAGGCCAAAGGGCGACCCTTTGGAAACCCCTTGCGACCGTTCCGGTCGCCGACCACACATGCGGTCGAAAACCCGACAACCGAAATCATCAACCGCAAAAATTATTACCGAATCATGGGATATGTCGTATTGCATTTGGATAAGTCGCCGGACAATGAAGTGCCGATGACCGCCCATATCGCACGTACTAAGATGCCGCCCAATGCCATACCTGAACTGACTTACCTGAACGAAGAACTCGTCGAGTTTCCGGAGGGTGTGGCCGACCGGACGGAAGCAATCAACCATCGGCTCGAACATGTCGGATTGACCCGCAAAATCGGAACGAATCAAGTGCGGGTAATTCGTGTCATGCTGACCGGCACGCAGGAGGATATGAAACGCATTGCCCAAGAGGGGCGCTTGAAAGCGTGGTGTGCCGATAACCTTGCATGGCTACGAAAAACTTTCGGAACCGAAAACGTCGTTTCGGCTGTATTGCACATGGACGAAGCAACGCCGCATATCCACGCAGCAGTCGTCCCCATCGTAACGGGAGAACGCCGCAAAACTCGTGAGAAGCAAACCGACGACCCCAGCAAGCGAAAATACCGCACGAAATCGGCATCCCGACCTCGATTGTGTGCCGATGACGTAATGTCGCGTGTCAAGCTGAAAGAATACCAAGACACTTATGCCGAAGCGATGTCCAAATACGGCTTGCAAAGAGGTATCGACGGCTCGAAAGCCCGACACGTTACGACGCAGGAATTTTATCGCAACGCCATTGCCCGACAGCAGAATTTGCAGGACAATATCGGCGAACTGCTCTGCATCGAGGAGGAGAAGCGCAAAGCCGTCGAACATGCTACGAAGCAGGAACAGACGGCACGCGCAGAACTACATCGAACCGCGGCCGAACTGAACGCGATAAAAAGCGAGCTGAAAACAGAGCGATTGAAAAACTCTGCTGCCGAGATCGGTACGACTATCCTCGACGGTATCGGTTCGATGATCGGAACGTCGAAAGTCAAGCGACAGGAGCTGGAAATCGGAGTTCTGCGACAAGAGGTCGCCGCACGCGATGAAACGATAGAGATTCTGCAAAAGAAAATTCAGACCATGCAGGCAGAACACAACCGAGAACTGACGATTATGCAGGCGAGGCACGCAGCCGAGACGACCAACTTAACGAAGTTGCACGAAAAAGAAGTGTCGCTACTGAAAGCAGTTCTCTCGAAAGCCGTCAAATGGTTCCCTTATTTCCGTGAGATGATCCGAATGGAGAGTGTTTGCCGAACGGTCGGTTTCGACGATGAACAGACCGCGATGCTTATTAAAGGTAAACCGCTTGAATATAGCGGCAAACTATACTCCGAAGAGCACAACTGCAAATTCACGGTCGAACGAGTAACGGCGCAAATAACTCCCGACCTGACCGACAAACGAAAATTGCAACTAACCATCAGCAAAATACCAGTTAAGGAGTGGTGCAGAGAGAAGTTCGAGAAAGCACGGCACTTTTTCTCTCAAGAGCCACGACAATCCAAAGGCTTTAAACGATAAATATAAGTCCCGATAATTCATAGATTATCGGGACTTATTTATTTTCGGTTTTTGGAAATAACCTTATCTATAACTTTTTTGAATTTTTCTAAACTATAATCATCGTCGTCATCCAATATAAAACAGCCATTGACATATTCCATATTTTCGTCTACGATAATCAAAACATCACTGATCTGTTGCATACCAAGTCGATTCGCGCACCGAAATCTATGGTAGATATTCCATCCGCAAAATTGGTGTTCACTCACTACATTTGCATGGTCTTGAATCTCGTTCATTTTAACCTTGACCTCCTCGTCCAATTCTTTGAGTTGATTAGCGTAATCATCCATTTCTTCTTTGGCCTGCCGATATTCTTCTCTGGCATAGCTGCTCCATCCTCTCGAATCGCTCCAAATGGCAGCCGATGATTTTGCGGAATTGTATTGACGTTGCAGTCGTTCTTTTTTCTCTTCCGCATTTAGCTCGATCAAATCATGAGCGGCTCTAATCACAGCTAAATCCGTATAAATAGAAGTATATGCGCTGTCTATATGTGTTTCAATGGGTTCATAACTATCCGCATCGTAAAGACGTTTCAT
>ENA-UEPV01000224-UEPV01000224.1-human-gut-metagenome-genome-assembly--contig:-NODE-224-length-37603-cov-96.652294_pt1 | contig 37603 bp, 52 predicted proteins | sample MGYA00242942_ERZ507925 | MGnify/ENA primary metagenome ERZ507925 (study PRJEB26167, sample SAMN06115453) | human gut metagenome | host: Homo sapiens | place: China:Fujian | collected 2015-08-26... | reverse complement strand
GTCATGGAGCTCGTGACTGACGATGCGTTCCTCAATTTTTTATCATCGTCGGAGACGGAGAAGGGCGCAGATGCGCCTGGCTCTGCCTCGGCGAGTTCCGAGGCCCATTAAGGGCAGACGCATTCGTCAAGTTCACACTGGCCCGCTATAGGAAAGAACGGGACGAGATGGCGTTTAAGGTATACGTCACCGACTCCCTATACCTCATGGGCCAGCAAAAGTTTATCGGTCGCCGATGGTACGACCAAGTCCGGCCCAAAGTATATGAAGATATCGACGCCGCCGCGGTAGTGGCGGATGTCACAACAAGGGCGGGATTGGTGGTCGTATGAATCTGCTCGACCTCGCCGTCAAGATCACATGCGACGACCAGGCATCCGGCGAGGTCGACAAGATCGGCGACGGCATCAAAAACAAATTGGGCATCGCGGCTAAAGCAGGCGTTGCGGCCGTGGCGGCAGTCGGTACTGCGACGGTCGCCATCGGCAAGACAGCACTCGACGCATATTCGAATTATGAGCAGTTGGTCGGCGGTATCGATACCCTATTTAAGTCATCGTCGGCCAAGATGCAGCAGTATGCCGCAAACGCCTACCAGACGGCCGGTGTCTCAGCCAACCGCTATATGGAGATCTCGACGAGTTTCGCCGCGGCGTTGATCAGCTCGCTCGGCGGCAACACCGAGGCTGCAGCCGATATGGCCAATACCGCCATCACGGACATGAGCGACAATGCCAATAAGATGGGTACATCGCTCGAGACCGTCCAAGAAGCGTATATGTCGCTGTCGCGTGGCAACTACGAGATGCTCGACTCCCTGAAACTCGGCTATGGCGGTACTAAATCGGAGTTGGAGCGCCTGCTCTCAGACGCCGAGAAGTTCTCGGCAGCGCAAGGCAAAGTGCGAGATTTCTCGGTCGACTCGTATTCCGATATCGTCGAGGCTATCCATATCGTGCAAGACGAGATGGGCATCACAGGCACGACGGCGGAAGAGGCAGCGACTACCATCGAGGGCTCTGTCAACATGGCAAAGGCCGCGTGGGATAATTGGCTTGCCGGCCTCGGCAACGAGGACGCAGATATGGAAGGCCTGACTGATCAGCTCGTCCAGTCGGTTGTCATTGCGGGCAAGAACATCATCCCGAGGGTCGGCCAGATCATGACGACCCTCGGCCAGACGGTTGCAGACTATGCGCCTGGTGTCGGCCTCTACCTCCGCAACGCGCTCATCAATGTCTTGCCTGAAGCCGTGCAAGGGCCGATGCGTGACGCATTCGCAGGCGTCGACAAAGTCGTCGGCAAACTCGAAAGCGTATTCAACGACAATTTGAAGCCGGCGGCAGATGCGGCCGACAGCGTTTTCAGTGCCGTCAGCTCGGGTGTCAAGACTTTCGGCGATAACATCAACGAGTTAGTACTCCCCGCGATCGACACGCTATCGCCTGCCTTCAATGATTTCTTCAGTGCGATCGAGTATGCGCAGCCACTGCTCGAGTTCATCGCGAACCTCTTCGGCGTCGCATTGGCGGCGGCGATCAGTACGGCCATCAAGCTGTTTGCAGCCATCACTGAGGTCGTCGCGTTTGTCATCACTGGTTTCCAGCAGCTGTATGAAGACATCTCAGGTTTCGTGACAGGTGTCGTGCAATTCTTCACAGTCGACTTGCCGAACGCAATCAATGCATTAGTGCAATGGTTCGCGCAATTGCCTGGCAAAATCGCCGCGTTCCTGTCGACGGTCATCGCGAATGTCGCCGCATGGGTAGCAAATATGGCGTCGAATGCCGTGAGCGCCGGCTCGCGGTTCATCTCCGGTATCGCGGGTTTCCTGTCTGCGCTGCCCGGCAATGTAGCGTCATGGCTCTCCGGCGTCATTTCGACTGTCGTCGGCTGGGTGTCGCAGTTCGCGAGTAACGCCACGAGCGCGGCGTCGCAGTTCGCAAGCAACCTCATCAACGGCCTCGCGTCTATACCAGGCCAGGTGACATCGATCGGTTCTAACATTATTCAAGGTATGGTGAACGGTGTCACGGGTGCCGCAGGCCGTTTGATCAACAGCGTTAAAGGTGCAGTCGACAACGCCATCAATGCCGCAAAAAACCTGCTCGGCATCCACTCCCCGTCACGTGTGTTCCGTAAAATTGGTCAATACACGATGCAAGGTGCGGCACTCGGTGTCGACGATGATGCCGACGTGTTGTTGAGGTCTACAGATAGTGCGATGCGCGGTATGATTTCAACGGCACAAGATATCGCCATGCCCGGTGTCAGCAGCACTGCCGGCGGCGAATCGGCCGTTATCAGCTGGTTGGCCGAGAACCTGCCATCCATCATCGCTGAGTTCACGCCCGTTATGGGTGAATTGGAGTTCGGGCGCAAGGCGAGAAAGGCGGTCGCGTATGCTTGATGTCAAATACAAGTCAAATGCGGGGACTGTCATCCCGCTCAATTCTGGTGTATATGTCGGTAAGCCAAACGACCTCTTTAGCCGCGAATGGGACTACAAAATCGGGTATCGCGCACTGGCCACGGCCTCGCGCGGTGCCCGCAAGGTCTCATTCAAGGCATTTTTCGCAAACATGGCGCAGGCTGACGCTTTCCGCCGATGTGCCGACACTGACATGCAGAAGGGCACGCCCGGCACTATCTATGTCAATGATTGGTTCCAGCGTTGTTTCGTCGTGGCTTCCGAGGTGGACGGCATCGGTGACAATTTCTTCGCGACCAAGCTCACTTTGGTTTTGCTCGACGGCGTATGGCGCAGGGGGACTACGACGGCGTTCGTGCCCGTGCAGGGTTCGGCGGACTATGAGTTTCTCGACTTGCCGCATGATTTGCCGTACGACCTAGGCGCGACCCCACCGCTGCAATACGCCATCAACCCAGGCTACTCCGACAGCCCAGCGAAGTTTGTCGTGTATGGGCCCGCGGTCAACCCTTCTGTACGCCTGGCCGGCAATCTATACCAGGTGGACGTGACCGTTCCCGAGGGCGGTTACATGGATATCGACCCGTTGCGACGCACCGTCACCGTGGTCGCCGCAGACGGCACCACGATGGACGCATTCAGCAAGGCGCACCGAGGCAGCGGCGTGGGTTCTGGCGAGTATATCTTTGAGCACGTGCCAGTCGGCACGTCTGAAATCTCGTGGGACAATAGCTTCGGCTTCGACTTGACTCTGTACGAGGAAGAGGGCGAGCCTGCATGGTTTTAGTGGTGAATGATCCAACTGTTGGCGATATCCGCGAAATCGAGGAATTCGAGCTTGACATAGCTTTCGGTAGCGACGAGAACGCACTGAAATTGGCGACCCGCGCGGGCGATGTCCCCGAGGAGGGCCAATTTGTGTTCATTGACGGCACCGAGTATGGCGGCGTCGTCGACCAGGCGAGCTACGAGGCCGGCAGGGAGGCATCCGGCTCAATTCTATGCAGGGGCCGCACCTGGCACGGTATTTTGGCAGGCAAGCGCCTGCTCCCTGATTTGGGAAGCGGATACCTCTCCGTCAGCGGCAAGGCTGACGATGTGCTCGCGTCGCTCATCGAGCGCATGGGGCTTTCTGGGCTGTTCTCCGTCGCTCCCGACGATACGTCGGTAAGCTACACCTTCGATCGATTCGTGGACGGCTACAGCGGCTTGAAAGCCATGGCGAAGGCCAATGGTCGCAAGGTCGTCATGCGTTGCAAGGGCGGTAAGGTGGAAATCTCTCTGCCGCCTGTCGTAGACTATGCAAACAAGGTCGATTCCGACCTTTTGGATTTCACGCTGACCTCGGTTCACCGCTGTATCAATCACCTGGTCTGTGCAGGTACTGGCGAGCTCGAGAACCGCGCCGTAGTCCATTTCTATGCGGACACGGCCGGTAACGTCAGCCACACCCAGAGCCTCTTTGGAGTCGACGAGATATGTGCGCTCTACGACTACAGCAACGCCGACGAGGCGAAGCTCGAGGAGGAGGGCGGCAAGAAGCTCAGGGAGTACCAGACCAGAGGCAGCGTCGAGGTCGACGCGCACGACGATATCGACGTCGACGTCGGCGACATCATCTCGGCGCGCGATAACGCACATGGTAAGACCGTTAGCGCGACCGTGGTGAAGAAGATCGTGCAGGTCTCACATGGCGTGGCAACATACAGGTACGAGGTCGGCAGTGAGACCGCGACAAAGAACTCGGCCAGCGCTATCGCCGACGGAGGTGGCGGGCACGCGTACTTTGCGGGAAAGGGCCTGAAGCTCGAGAACTACACGTTTAGTGCGGAAGTCGACGCGGAATCGCTCAAGGCCGTTGAGGCCAAGGCCGACAAGGCCGTAATAGACGCTTCGAACTCGCTCCAGACGTGGGCACAGGCGGATATCGCCATGGGAGAAGTGTCCACGCTCACGGAAGGCTCTAAGGCCACCGCGTCGCTCTCAGGCGAGGGGCTGGTCAAGACGCTCTCACTCGGAATTCCGCGTGGCGCGACCGGTATTCAGGGTCCGAGGGGTGAGCGCGGCCCGCGAGGTGAAATCGGACCGCAGGGCGAGAAGGGTGACACCGGTGAGCGCGGCCCGCGAGGTGAAATCGGACCGCAGGGCGAGAAGGGTGACACCGGCGCGACAGGTCCGCAGGGAGCCACGGGCGCGACCGGCCCGCAGGGTCCGAAAGGCGAGCGCGGCCCACAGGGTATACAGGGCGAGACCGGCCCACGTGGCCCGCAAGGTGTGCAGGGTGCCCAGGGCCCGAAGGGCGATACCGGCGAGGGCTTCTCCATCTCGAAGGTGTACACCAGCTACGAGGCAATGCAGGCTGGGTGGAAGGTCGACGGTGTGGCAGTCGGCGGCTTCGCGATAATCAGCTCGAATGTCGAGGATCCGCACAACGCCGAGCTGTACGTGAAGTCAGCGGATGGCTACTCACTCATCGCTGACATGAGTGGCGCGACCGGCGTCAAAGGCGAGCAGGGCCCGATGGGTCCGCAGGGCCCGGTCGGCGCGACCGGAGTGGCGGGTTCCACGGGGCCGCAAGGTCCAAAGGGAGCCACGGGCGCGACCGGCCCGCAGGGTCCGAAAGGCGACGCGGGCGCGACCGGTGCGACCGGCGCGAAGGGCGCGACCGGCCCAACGGGGCCACAGGGTGTGAAGGGCGAGCAAGGCGAGCGCGGCCCACAGGGTATACAGGGCCCGAAAGGCGAGAAGGGGGAGCGCGGCGACTCTGGCGTCACCGTACCGCTGTCGGGGTTCTTCTCGCTGACGGTCGATTCTGACGGCAACCTTTGGTCGCACGTGGCAGACGGGGCGGCAGCCCCGCCGCTCTCATACGACCCATCTACGGGCGAGCTTTACTATGAGATAGGTGAGTGATCATGGCTAAATACCTTGTAGGTAACATCAAGGGCCCCAAGGGTGATACTGGCGCGACAGGACCACAAGGGCCCACCGGCGCGCGAGGCGCTACGGGGGCTACTGGCCCGCAGGGTCCGAAAGGCGACGCGGGCGCGACAGGACCGCAAGGGCCAACGGGCAAGCAGGGGCCGACAGGCCCCACTGGCCCCGCGGGCTCGCAAGGACCGCAGGGCATCCAGGGGCCTAAAGGCCCGACAGGCCCGCAAGGGCCGATGGGCCCGCAGGGGCCAAGCGGCGGCGAGATCAAGGACACGAGGAACGACAACCAGCCGCCGAGCTGGTATATAAAGAACCACCCGCACGAGACGGTGGTTGAGTTCAAGGTGGCGAAAGCCATCGGGCTTTCGGCCGGCGAAACCTTCGCGACCCTCGTCACCTTCGTGCAATGGAGTGACAATGCCGGCGGGTACCCGAAGCAGGTCGCCATGAGCGGCGCAGACATATGGTGGCGGCACGGCAGGTCGGACTCTTCGTGGACGGCGTGGCAGCACATCCTCGATACCCTCGACACGAACACGACGTGGATCATGGCCCATCGTGTCGGCGAGTACTTGGAGACGGACGGCTCGTTTGACCCGAACAACATCGGCGGCACATGGGTGCAGGTACCGAGTATCGGGCCGCACACGTGGCTCAGGACTAAGTAAAGGAGACAACATGGCAAAGACAGAGAATTTCACCCACTACACCTGCGACCGATGCGGCGTGGACGCGTACCTCCAGCAAGGTGCTGCGGCGGCTGGTGACTGGCGCGAGGTCGAGCGCTTCGACCAGTACGGCAGCAGGGCCACGCGCCTGCTGTGCAAGGGGTGTACGGACGAGTACAAGAAGCTCGCCGCCAAGCACGACGGCGAGTTCCAGCAGTTCATGAGCAACACGAAGGAGTAGCGACATGGCATTTGAAATCGTGGACGGCATGACGGGGACCAAGCACATCAGCTCGGACGACCTGTCGGCGCTCAACGTCGCGACCATCGGCAAAGCAAACTGCGTGCTGGAGTACGGTGACGGTTTTAAGCTCACGATGGCGAGCGCGAACAGCGCAACGCTCGGCACCGGTGTCGGTATGGTTGGCGGCAAGCGCTTTTGGAATCAGGCGGCGACCTCTCTCACCATCCAATCGGGCACACAGGGACAGAAGCGAAACGACTTGATCGTGGCACGTTATGCCAAGACCAGCGCGGGCATCGAGAGTATCACGCCCGTCGTCATCAAGGGCACGCCCACGACGGGCACCGCCGCAGACCCAGGAGTGACGGCGAACGACTTGAAGCTGTGGCGCGTGCCTCTGAATGGAATCAGCGTGGGCGAGCCGGTCAAGCTCTTCGAGCCCGTCGCTTCGCTAGCAACCATCGGGGATTCTGTATCCCATGTCGTGCGCAACGTGACAGTTTCTGCCAACAAGCAAATTGGCTCGCTTTATTGCGGCGGGTTCGATACGGAAATCAAGGCACGAAGCTTCGTGCTCGCGTTTCCACTGTCAGGCACGCGATTTATCATTCCGTCGGGTGACTCAACAGCTGAGAAACAGCATTGGACGATGGTGCAGTCATATTCTGGCAACAATGAGAATATCGGTGTGATGTTTTGCTGTTTCTAGCATTCCGTATCCCAGGCCGTCGTCACGACTTCAGCTAATGGCGTCACGTGTATCAGCATTTGGCAGTATTGTTATTGTCCAGCTGAAAACATTTCTCTTATAGGTCAGAATTTTATCATTTGAGAGGTATTAAATGACTAAATATATTATGACGACCGTTGTGACCACAGTTATGGGTACAATAATCGGTTGGCTGCTGAATGCAATCAAAACCAACACCGGGCAATTGTATAACATGTCATGCCGCGAGCACGAAGAACGCGTACAAAATCGCGCCATGCTCGGTGAGCTACTGTTTTACCGGCTCGAAGATCTACACCGACGTTTTGTAATAGAAGGCCACCCGTGTTCTGCGGCCGACAAGCAACAAGTCGACGACATTTATCACCATTATCACGATGAATTGGGGCTCAACGGGCCGGGTACACACATGTATACTGAGATCATGGACGCACATCAAGACTAAGGAGTAATTATGCAATACCTTCTGCCCGATAAGGCATATAATATCCTCAAGTGGGTCGGCCTCGTTGCCCTCCCAGCCGTAGGTACTTTTGTCGGTACCGTCGGCACGGCTATCAATTGGGAGCCGACTGCTATAGCAGTAACGGTGATCACTGCCGCGGGTACGCTCGTCGGCGCACTCCTCGGTGTGACGACCGCGACGGCGAAACCGGCGAGTGAGTAATGATGGACAGTGTCATTGGAAAGGGTGAGTGATTTGGGTATCAAAGCAAATGCCGATGTGGCTGGACGTCTGCCTAAGCCTCACCCTACTCGGCGAGTGCATATCGTTCGACGATTGGCACTCGCCGCCAGTACTGCCGCTATCGCACTGGCACTCACAGCACCGGCAACGGGTTATGCCTACGAGCGCATCACAAATTACGTCAGCAATGGGCACGGGCCGCTGTCACCGCAATACCTCGTGATCCACGAGACGGCTAACCCGGGCGCGAGTGCATGGAACCATGTGCTTTTGTGGTCGCGCGATGACACTTACGCGGTACACGACGTCATGGAGCTCGACGGCTCTAAAGTGTACGACACGGTACCGCAGAACCGCCTGTGCTGGCACGTCGGCAATGGCAATTGGCGCACGATCGGCATCGAGCTGGCACACGCCACAAACGCCACTGACTTCGCTAAACAATGGACTGAGGCCGTGAAGTGGGCAGGCGATACACTCCGTGCACATGGTTGGGACACCAGCCGCCTGCTCAGCCATTACGAGGCAGCACGCATCTGGGGTGGGTCCGACCATACCGACCCGGTCGGTTATTTCCGTAAATACGGCAAGACTTGGAACGATTTCAAGCGCGACGTCGCCGCCTATATGGGTAGTGGCTATATCGCGCCGATCGCACCTACGGACGGCAACGGAGGCACGTACCAGCCTTCTACATCCGCCACGCGTACGAGTTTCCCGAAGTCCACGGGTAAGAGCGTGAATATCCACTATGCCCTCCATAACCGTTATGGCGCATGGAACAGCGCCGTGACCAACTTCAACGACTCCAATAGTGAGGGTTTCGCGGGTGTACCGTATGGCTCCCACGACATGCTCATTGCATGGGCCGACAGCGGCACCTTGCGCTACCGCGTCCACACCAAGGAGAGCGGTTGGCTCGGCTGGGTCCAAGCAGCCAACTACGACGACAGCGTGAACGGCATGGCCGGCATCTGGGGCCAGGTGATTGACGGCGTCCAGATGTATTACATCACACCGAATGGTGACTACAAGCAAGTCTACTATCGTTCTCAGGACGTCGCCCATGCTGGCTACTGGGATGAGGTATGCGACGACGGCACGACCTACGGTGGCGATGATTACGCCGGTATGTACGGTTACGCGCTCGACCGCATGCAAGCTTATATCTCAGACGGCACCCGCCGTTGATGGAGGATTGGAGAAAGCATGATGTTCGGTAACTACAATGCGTATTAACCTGTCGGCACACCGCAGCAATTCGCCATAGACCAGATGCAGCAGTTTCAGCAACGCGCCCAGATGCAGCAGGGAATGCAGCTGATCCGTGTCACGGGCATGGACGGGGCCAAGGCATACCAAATGCCTCCCAACTCCGTCGTGCCCCTGTTCGACGCAGATAACGACATCATGTATGTTAAAAGCACGGATGGTGCCGGTTTTCCGACCATCCGTGCTTTTGCATTTCAGCCGGTCGAAGACAAGCCAGAACCGGTGCAGCAATACGTGACACGTGATGAATTCGATGCAGCGATGAAGCATCTGAGGGAGGCGATTGACAATGGCGAGTAGCCTATTCGGCGGCGTACAGAAGCCAAACCCACTGCGATCGGCTATGCAGGCTGTCAATATGATGCGCAATGCAAACCCAGAGCAAGTCATGCACCAGATGATGCAGAGCAACCCGCAGTTTGCGGAATTCATCAATGCGAACAAGGGCAAGAGCCCCGAGCAGATCGCGAGTGAGCACGGTATTGATATAAACGCAATTAAACAGATGTTTGGGTAGTGAAGCAGAGCGTACGGCCGTCGACCTACTTGAGCATATATGAGATGTCTATGTCTGAGTATTCACTTTCCGACATCGCGGCCGCTTCCGGCGAGTCCGGCTTCGGCGGCAACAATGCATGGTGGGTGATCATCCTCTTCGCGATGATTTTCGGTTGGGGTGGCAACGGCTTCGGTGGCAACCGCAATGCTGGCGAGCAACCCGTAACTGAGGCCGGTCTGTGCAACGCCATGAATTTCAACGACCTGGCTAACCAGGTCGGGCGCGTGAACGACATGATGCAGACGCAGTTTATGCAGACCAGCCAGGGCCTCGCGTCTGTCGGCTACGAGAACCTCCGCAACTTCGCGCAGACGCAGGACACCATCAAAGACGGCAACTACTCGCTGTCGTCCCAGCTCGCAAACTGCTGCTGCACCACCCAGCGCGGTATCGACTCCGTCAATTACAACGGCGCGATCAACACCGCCGCAATCCAGCAGACTGTGACCGAGCAGACGCAGAAGGTCCTCGACACAATCACCGGCAACCGCATGGCCGACATGCAGAACCAGATCAACCAACTCCAGCTGTCCCAGGCGATGTGTGGTGTGGTACGCTATCCCAACACCTTCGCCTACAACGCCGGCCCGAGCCCGTTCTGTGGTAATGGCTGCTGCGGTACGGCAAATATCTAAACGAACATTGATCGATAAGGCATTTTCGCCTGGGCAAGATAGGGGCATGGCTCAGGCCGTGCCCCTATTTCAATAGAAAGGACAAATCATGTCGTGCAAATCCGCAATCTACACCGCCGACCCGTCTAGTACCGTGCTCACGCTGTCTACGGCTGCCGGTACGGCTATCCCGCTCGGTACGACTATCCGCCGTTTCGGCTGCAATGCCGTCCTGTCGGGTAACGGTGTCCTGCTTAAGGGCCAGGGCTATTTCGATGTCGACGCCAGCGTCACGTTCACGCCTACCGCCGCTGGTGCATATACCGTCACGCTGTTCAAAGACGGTGTCGCCGTGCCCGGCGCCACGCAGACTGTCACTGCGGCAGCCGCGGGCACTGTGTCGGTCAATATCCCAGCAATCGTGCGTAACCAGTGCTGCGACAGCACCTCGACGCTTACGCTCGTGATCACCACTGCGACCGTTCCGGCGACTGTCACGATCGACAATACCGCGGTCGTCGTCACGAAGATCTAATGACAGAATAGGAGTTCTGGCGCAGTATCTCGACCAGGGCCGAAGAAAGGGATGCCTTGGCGGCATCCCTTTCGCAAAGTATGGACGAACTGAGAGGGGTAAAGATGCCTGTAATTGATGTGTTCGCAAAGGTATCTGACCACCTAATCGACGGCATGATGATGCACGAGCAGATGGCAGATTACTACAATTTCCTCGGTTTGGAAGGTTTTAAGCGACTGCATGAGTACCATTTCCTCTGTGAGACGATTTCCACGCGGCGCATCCACCGCTATTTCATCGACCACTGCAACCAGCTTTTGCCTGAGGCGAATACAAAGCACATTGACGTCATCCCCGTCGAGTGGTCGAATTTCACACGACAAGCGGTCGAATCGGAAACGAAGTCCAAGGCTGTCGAGACGGGTATGCGTGAGTGGTGTAAGTGGGAACATGAGACAAAAGAGCTCTATGCGAAGTCAGCCAAAGACCTCTATGATGCAGGTGAAGTCGCCGCGGCACACATGATCTGCGAACTTGTGCGAGACGTCGACTATGACTGCAAGTATGCCGACCGCTTGGCACTCAGCTTGAGTGCTGTCGATTACGACATGCAAGTCATCGTGCCTATGCAGCACGAGCTACACGAGAAATATAGGAAGAAGCTACATGACGTCGGAAAGAAACTCAGTTAGGGGTGAATAGAAATGGTGTCGATTGAGACCATCGAAGAGGAAATCCTTGACCTGGAGAAGCGTGACACGTCTTATGCCGTATGCGAAAGGCTGGCGTGGCTGTATACCGTTCGCGACCACCTCAAAAAGCCTACTGTAGATGCCACGGTGATGGAACAGCGCATCACTGACGAGCTCACTGGGTCTGAATTCCTGAAGGCTGCGTCCAATGTGGACTATGCGGCACTCATGGGAGTACTCGACAACCACATGTCGTGTATTAAAGCCGTCTGCCCGAAGGAATACGACGCAGTCATGTCGCAGATCCACGCGCTACGGTAGCCATTACCTGTCAAACAGTGTCAAACACCTGTCACACTCCGAAAAGGGCCAGTGTGACAGGTGTTTGCATTTCTACGTCGTATTTCTCATCACCTGTCAAGCTGTCAAACAACAAGGGGCCCCTATATTAGATATTTTTTATCTATATATCTAATAGGCCTTATATAGATATAAAAAGTCAAATTATCTAAGGATAGGGGATAAAACTGTGTGACAGTGTGACAGGCGGCGAGAAATACGACGTAGTGATGCGACTTGCTGTCAAATAGGCCCAAAATCAGCAGTGTGACAGGTGTTTGACAGTGTGACAGGTGTTTCGAAAAAGTTATAAATACTTAGATAAATTGAAAGAAAACGTAGTATAATGAGGTTCGCCGATCGAGGGAGGTGAAAGATGAAAAGCCTATTTGAAACAATTCGCGAGTTCGGCGATACGCAAAGCGGGCTCGCGCGAATGCTCGGCATCACCGAATCCACGTTGTCGTGGAAGATCAACGGCAAAGCCGAGTTCAAGCAGTCGGAGATAAAGGCTATTGCCGACCGGTACGACTTGACGGGCGAGGAAATCAAGTCGATGTTCTTCGCGTAATGGGCCTGTTCGCTTACCAGCAAGCAGCCCTTGACCGTGTCAGCGGTAAACGCAATTGCGCGTTCTACCACGACATGGGCCTAGGCAAGACGTTCACCGGTGCCGAGAAGTTGATGTCGGACAAGTGTTGGCATTTGGCCTTGGTCGTATGCCAGAAGTCTAAAGTGGCCGATTGGGTCGACCATTTCTCGAGTCATTACAACATCGCCGTCCTCGATTTGACCACGCCAGACGGCATGGCGAATTTCGAGTTGTCGATGAGCTACCCAGACCTGCCGGATGCCGTCGGCGTGATCAATTACGACCTGCTGTGGAGACGCCCTAAACTTCAGGCATTGAAGTGTTTCGCAGTGATGTTCGACGAGTCGTCGCTACTGCAGAACAAATCATCGAAGCGTACTAAGGCAGCGATGAAACTCGCCGACAGGGCGAATGAGCTCATTTTGTTGTCGGGCACGCCAGTCGATGGCAAATATGAACGACTGTGGACGCAGTTGAATATGCTTGGTTGGCGTATCGACGAAAAGCTGTTTTGGCGGCAATACGTCGAATCGGAGACGACGATGCGTGAGGGTTTCCCGATTACTAAGGTGACGGGTTACAAGAACGAGGAGAGGCTGGTACGCAAGATGAAGGAGCTCGGTTGCGATTTCCTCAAGACCGACGACGTCATCGACCTGCCTGATCAGCGTTTCATTCGTATCGACGTGCCGATGAGTGAGTATTACCGCAAGTTCGCCAAGGTGAACATTATCACGGCATTCGGCCGCGATTTCGTCGGCGACACTGTGTTCGGCGACCTCACGGCTAAACGCCAATTGGCGGCTGCGTATTCGCGCGCCAAACTCGAGGCGTTCGGCGATTTGCTGGACGGCACGAGTAAACGGCTCGTCGTGTTCTACAATTTCGACGTCGAGCTCGAAGGGCTCACGGCGGAGTTGGAGAAGCGGTACAGGTCGTATGGCGTGCTCAACGGCAAGGCACACGATTTGTCGCCGTTTTTCGATACCGACGACGGGGTCGCGCTCATTCAATACCAGTCTGGTGCCATGGGCGTGAACCTGCAGCAAGCCGATACGTGCGTCTATTTCTCGCCGCCTTTGGCATCGTCGCTCTTCGAGCAGTCGAAGAAGCGTATCCACCGCGTCGGCCAAGACAAGCCATGCACGTATTACGAGCTGGTATCTAAAGGCACTGTCGAAGAGAAGATCTACGATACGTTGGCTATGCGACGCGACTACACTGAGAAGCTGTTTGCCATGGGAGGTAACTAGTTGGCAGGGGAAAAGAACTTCGAGAATCGCGTGAAGCGATGGCTTGAGTCACAAGGCGTATGGCATGTCAAGTTTTTCGCCAACCGCAACACACGTGCTGGCGTGCCGGACATTTTGGCATGTATCAACGGCCGTTTCGTCGGCATCGAGCTCAAAGGCCCAAACGGCAAGCCGTCGCCGCTGCAAGTCTACCACTGTGGGAAGATTACGGAGAGCGGCGGTATAGCAGTCATCGTCTGGCCGGATGATTTCGCCCAATTCAAACGGCTAGTATCACGCTTGAAGGAGAAAGGAGGAAACTGCGATGTTCAAGACCTCATATTCGAGGGTAGGTACCTTCACCCAGTGCCCGCATAAATTCAAACTCAACTATGTCGACGGCCTTGAAGTGCCGTTCAACTGCGATGCTGCTAACCCGCTTGTGATCGGCACCATGCTACATGAGTGCATCGAAGTCGGTGTCGACGAGGCCATCGCGAACTACAAAGCCGCGTATCCCGTCATGACCGATTTCATGGAAAACGAGCTCATGAAGATCCGCGTGCTCGGTTCCCGTGCGCGCGAGCTCGCATGGGGCATGTTGGACGACGATACCGACCCGGTGTTCGAGGTGAAAGTCGAGGACGACAGCGGTTTTGTCGGGTTTATCGATATGCTCATCCCGCGTGGCAAGGGCCTATGGACGATGCTCGATTTCAAGTATTCGAACAACGTCGATAGGTACCTCGAAAGCGGGCAGCTCAGCGTCTACAAATATTTCTACGAGAAGACGCACCCGGGTGAGATCATCCAAGACATGGCCTTCTTGATTGTGCCGAAGACGATGATCAGGCAGAAGAAGACCGAAGACCTCTATCAATTCCGCGAGCGTCTCGCCGCCACGTTGGAAGACATGTGGCCGGCGCTGTACCGTGTCCAATATGACCCTGAACAAGTTGCCGATTTCACAGTCGGCACATGCACGATGGCGAATGCCACCGAATTCCCGAAACATGAGTCGCGCCTATGCGACTGGTGTGATTACAAAGATTTCTGTTTAGGAGGAAATGATATGCTTATCCTGCCCAAGAACGAACGCCGCCCTGAGGCCGTCATCACCGAACCCGATATGTGGATCTACGCCGACAGTTACGTCGGCAAGTCGACTTTCGTCGACCACTTCGACGACGTGCTGTTCATCAACACCGACGGCAACACCCAGAACATTACGAGCCCGTTTATCCAGATTGCCGATGAGCTCGTGACCGAAGGCCGTATGAGCCACAAGGTGCTCGCTTGGTCGAAGTTCCGCGAGGTCATCGACGAGTTGGAGAAGCACGATAACAGCTTTCACGTTATCGCACTCGACTTGGTCGAAGACCTATACGAGCATTGCCGATTCTATGTGTTTGACCAGCTCGGCATCAAGCATGAGAGTGACGGCGGTTACGGCAAGGGCTGGGACATGGTGCGCACTGAGTTCCTCAGCCAGATGAAGCGCCTCAAGTCCCTCGGTTACCGCATCATCTATATCTCCAAGGAGCTAGTCACTGAGATCACGTATGCCAACGGCACGAAGGTCTCGACGTTCAAGCCGAATTTGCCGGACAAGGTCGCAAACGTGCTCGCAGGTACCGTTACTATGACACTCCGTGCCTATATGGACGAGCGTGGCCATTTCCTCCAACTCCGCAAGAACGAGAATGTCTTCGGCGGCGGCCGTATCGATTTCAAGCGCGACCGCTGCGACCTCACTGTCGATGCATTCAACGCGGCGCTGCTCGAGGCACAGGGCACGAAGGCTGATGCCGAGGTCGAGAAGCCGAAGGCACGCAAGAAGGCAGAGCCCAAGCCTGAGGTTGAGGCTGAGGCTGAGACTGAGGTTATCGGGGAGCCCGAGGTCGTCGAGGAGAAGCCGAAGCGCCGTACGCGTAAGCGCCGCGTCGTCGAAGAGTAAACAGTAGTTAACACCTGAAAGGATATATCATGGATTTCAGCAAGTTTGACAAGATGGTCGACATCGACGGCCTCAAGAAGGACATCGCCGATGCAGAGGCCAACGGTGGCGGTGCCGATTTCAAGGACGTGCCACACGGCAGTTATGAGGTCGCGATCGACAAGCTCGAGCTCACCGAGACCAAGAAGACCGGCAAGCCGATGGCGTCGTGCTGGATGAAGATCGTGAGCGAGGGCGAGTTCAAGGGCCAGCGCATTTTCATGAACCAGGTCATTACGCAGGGCTTCCAGATCCACATCATGAACGCTTTCCTCCGTTCGCTGCTGCCCGAGGGTTCTGACATCGACGTCGAGTTCACTGGTTACGCCGAGTATAACGATTTGCTGCTCGATATTGCCGAGTATGTCGACGGCAAGTTCGAGTATGGCTTGGAGTACGGCGAGAACAACAAGGGTTTCGACACTTTCCAGATCACCAATATTTTCGAGCTTGACTAGGTGCGGTAATGCTCAATTTCTACGACTTCGAAGTTTTCAAACACGACTGGATGGTCGTAGTCATCAACCCCGTCACTCACGATGAGCGCGTCATCATCAACGATGCCGACGCGCTCACCGCGCTCTACGAAGGGCATAAGCGTGAGATTTGGGTAGGTTACAACAACCTCCATTACGACCAATTTATTTTCAAAGGCATCTTGTGCGGCTTCGACCCGAAGGCGATCAATGATTTCATCATCGCCGAAGGTCACAAGGGTTGGCAGTATTCGAGCCTGTTGCGCAAGGTGTATATGGTCAACTACGATGTGTTCCACCGCAAGACCGACAGGGGCCTCAAGACACTTGAGGCGTACCTCGGCAACGATATCTGCGAGACGACGGTGCCGTTTGACATCGACCGTAAATTGACCGAGGCCGAGGTCGCCGAGACCGTGAAATACTGCCGCCACGACGTCGAGCAGACAATTGAGGTATTCATGCAGCGTAAAAGCGAGTTCGATGCGCGCATGGACCTGCTCAAGATGTTCAATTTGCCGCTGGTATACCTCGGCAAAACTGACGCGCAGCTCACGGCGATCATCCTTGGAGCCGAGCGGCCTGCACGCCCGCGTGACGACGAGTTCGACATCGTGCCGTTGCCGTGCCTCGACTTGGGACCATATGATTTCATCCGTGCGTGGTACCTCGACCCCGCGAATCAAGATTACTTCGCAGCACTCTATTTCGACATTGCGGGCTGCCCCCACAAATGTGCGTGGGGAGGCTTGCATGGCGCGATTGCGCAGTACGCTGGCGAGGGTTATTTCATCAACGTCGACGTCGAGAGTTATTACCCAGCCGAGATGATTGCACACGAATTGTTGTCGCGTAACGTACATGACCCGTCGAAGTTCAAAGGCATCCGAGACCACCGTATCGAGCTGAAGCATGCGAAAGACCCGCGTCAAAAGGCATTGAAACTCGTCGTCAACGGCACCTACGGCGCCAGCAAAGACAAGTTCAATGCACTCTATGACCCGCGGCAGGCCAACATGGTCTGCGTCAACGGCCAGTTAATGCTTATCGACCTCATGCACAAGCTCGTTCGCGATGTGGGAGCCGAGATCATCCAAAGCAACACCGATGGCGTACTCATCCGCATGCCTGACGGTTTCGATGGCGGGCCTGATGCATTTTACGACCGCGTCGACGACGTGGCGTATGAGTGGGAGCACCGCACTGGCATGGGCCTGGAATTCGATGAGTTCACCCGTGTTTACCAGAAGGACGTCAACAACTACGTCCTCGTGGCGGCAGACGGGTCGATGAAAACGAAAGGTGCATACGTCAAGAAGCTGGGGCCGCTCGACTACGACCTCGCCGTCGTCAACAAGGCGCTCGTCGAATTCATGGTGCACGGCGTGCCCGTCGAAGACACGATTGCGGCCGACGATGATCTGATCGATTACCAGCGTGTGGTGAAGGTGTCAGGTAAATATAAGTACGGCGTGCATGGGCATGAGCGGCTCACCGACAGGTGTTTCCGGGTATTCGCATCAACACGTGAGTCGGACGGCATGATCGGGCGGGTCAAGGCCGGTAAGGCCAAGCCGGAGAAGTTCGGTAACACGAGCGAACACTCGTTTATCGATAACGGCGACGTGCACGGCAAGAAGTGCCCGTGCTATTTGGATAAAAGTTGGTATATCCAACTCGCGAAAACGCGACTAGCGCAGTTTGGGGTGATGTGATGGATCGTCTATTTCTCGGTTATGTGAAACTCAACGGCAAGAAGTGTGCGCAGAAGTTGAAGGACGGCCGATACCTCACATTGGCCCAGGCGCGCAAGCTCGACGGTTACGGCGGAGTGCTGGCGCCTGAGACGATCTTCGTCGATGTCGACGACATGGCGCAGAGCGAGAAGCTGATGGACATCATCGAGGCCGAGCAAGTCGCATGCAAGGTCGTCGCGACGACACGCGGCAAGCATTTCTATTTCGTCGGCTACCCCCGCGGTATGAAATGCAAGACGCATGCACGCCTGGCCGTCGGCATCGACGCAGACATCAAAGTCGGGTCGAAAGCCACATATGGCAGCTTGAAAGTCGACGGCCATGAGCGCGACGTGATCTATGACATCGAGCCGGACGAAAGTTATGACGAGTTGCCGTGCTGGCTCAGGCCCGTGCAGTACACACCAGAATTTGGCGAGATGGAAGAAGGCGACGGCCGCAACCAAGCGTTGTTCAACTACATCTTGACGCTGCAGTCGGAGGGTTTCACGAAAGACGAGGCGCGCGAGACCCTGGCCGTCATCAACCGGTACATGTTCGAGAAGCCTATGGAAGAGCAAGAACTGAGCGTCGTCTACCGCGACGACGCTTTCGCCGAAGACGTGTTTTTCAACAAAGGCACGTTCCTGTTCGATAAGTTCGCCGAATACCTCAAGAACGAGCACCGCATCATCAAGATCGGCCATCAGCTCCATGTATACCGCGACGGCGTCTATGTGTCGGGCAATCTGCTCATCGAGAACGCGATGATCAAGCATTTGCCCATGTTGTCGAAGGCCAAGCGCACCGAGGTACTCAACTACCTCGACGTGCTCATCCAAGACGATGCACCTGCAGCCGATGCCGATTACATCGCATTCGCCAACGGCGTGTACGACCTCAAGACTGGTGAGCTCATGCCGTTCTCGCCGGAATTCGTGATCACGAACCGCATCCCATGGGAGTACGACCCGACGATTTGGTCGGAGTTCACAGACAAGACGCTGCGCCGCCTCGCCTGCGGCGACGACGGTATCTACTCATTGCTGGAGGAAGTCATCGGCTACCTGTTCTATCGACGCAACGAGCTCCGTAAGAGTTTCATTCTAGTTGGTGACAAGGCGAACGGCAAGTCGACATATCTGGACATGCTCAAGACATTGCTCGGTGACAGCAATACGTCGGCACTCGATCTGGCCGAGCTCGGCGAGAGGTTCAAGACAGCAGAGCTGTTCGGCAAGCTGGCCAACATTGGCGACGACATCGGCGACGAGTTCATCGCAAACCCGGCGATTTTCAAAAAACTCGTGAGCGGTGACCGCGTTAACGCCGAGCGGAAGGGCCAAGACCCGTTTGATTTCTCGAGTTACGCTAAATTGTTGTTCTCGGCGAATTCGATGCCACGCATCAGGGATAAGACCGGCGCCGTGCTCGACCGCATCGTGCTCGTGCCGTTCAAGGCGACATTTTCTAAAGACGACCCAGACTTCGACCCGTACATCAAGTACAAGCTCCATTCGCCAGAGGTCATGAGCCACTTGATCAATATCGGCCTCAAGGGGCTCGAGCGGGTTTTGGCAAACCGTGCATTCACGATGCCTGAGGTCGTCGTCAAGGAGATCGAGGACTACCACGTCGCCAACAACCCCGTCCTCGGTTATTTCGAAGACACGCCTGTCGACGAGGTGGTGAACGAGTCGACGGCGTTGGTATACGACTACTATATGGCCTGGGCTATCAGGAACAACTTGAAGCCGCTTGGTCAAAACGAGTTCACCCGTCAGGCCAACAAGCACTATGGCCTGACAAGCAAGACCTGCCGTGTCAACGGTAAACGCGTACGTATTTTCGTAAAGGAGTAAACCATGCCCATCATCATCGAAGGCCCTGACGGCGCCGGTAAGTCCACGCTCGCGAAGTCATTGGCCGATGCACTCGACATGAACATTCTAAAAATGACCGCCAACGGCGGCCAGTCTGTGCCGGAGTATCTGCAGAAGCTCGCATGCGACGGTGTCATCATCGACCGTTGCTGGGTGTCGGAGCAAGTGTACTCCGACCTATTCGGGCGCGAGCCGCGTATCGACAACGACGATGCCGAGGCGTTGTCGGAATTCTGCGTGCTCACTGGTATCCCGATCATCGTGCTTTTGCCGCCGCTCCATGTCGTCATCAGCCGCCTGAACGAACGCGGTGACGAGTACGCCGATGTCGTCTGCCCGAACATCGTCGAGATCTACAAGCGTTACCAGAAATGGGCTGAGGCACACGACGCCGCGATTGTGCTCGAAGACAACGACCCGACGACTGCTGTGGTGGAGGTGCTCAAATGCATGTTGTAGGCAAGTCGATGAACGACATCTACCGTCAACTCTGCGGCAAAATATCGGTGCAGGGCCAGGATGTAGCAGGCACCAAGGAACTGCTCAACAGCGGTTTCACGCTGCTCGACATCACAGATAACATTGCGACGGCCCGCACCGGTTACTCGCTTTCGTATATGTTGGGCGAGCTCGCATGGTATTTCACCGGCCGCGACGACGTCGAATTCATCTCGAAGTTCTCGTCGTTTTGGGAGCACATCAGCGACGACGGCGTGACTAATCGGTCTGCATACGGTGCCATCGTGTTCAACCGCTATGGCTTCGACCAGGTCGCACAGGTCATCGACACGCTCAAGCGCGACCCGTATTCACGACGCGCGGTCATCAATTTCAACGTGCCGAACCCAGAGCGTTTCGAGACGAAAGACGAGATCTGCACTATCGCACTCGTGTTCGAGCTTCGTGGGGGTAAGCTCGATTGCACTGGCATCATGCGTTCCAACGACGTATGGCTCGGCACGCCTTACGATGTCGTGTTCTTCACGGAGCTGCAGAAGCATATCGCGAATGAGCTCGGTGTCGGCTACGGCAAGTATACGCATTTCGCTGTGTCGCTCCATGCATATGAGAAGGACATCGACCGCGTCCGCGAAGTCTGGTGCTGCAAGCAGGCGGCGCCGCACCTCAAGCTCGACATCGAGAAGTTTTTGGCCCATATCTCGGAGATCGAACGCATCACCATGTCGTCCGACACACCGAGGCCTGCTGTCGCTGAATATTGTCTCAATAACGCCATCGTCGTGGAGGTAAACGATGAAGATTAAAATCAACCGTATCGTCGAGGATACCGGCATCAAGCTCCCGGTCCGTGCGCATTATAACGACGCCGGCGCCGACGTCTACACCACTTTCGGTGAGACCCTGAAGCCGCACGAGACCCGTCGCATCCCGCTGGGTTTCTCGCTCGAGCTGCCCGACGGCGTCATGGCCTGCGTGTTCCCCCGATCGGGCATGAGCCTCGAAGGCCTCGTCTGCGAGCTGCCGCCGATCGACTCCGGCTATACCGGCGAGGTGCATGCGATCGTCACCAACTTGACGGACAAGCTGAAGAAGGTGCCAGGTGGCACACGCATCGGCCAGCTCGTCGTCATGCCCATCGTGTTGGCCGACTTCGTCGAGCAGTTGGGCGAGGAGAGGGGCGACGGTGCTTTTGGGTCGACCGGAGAGGCCTAGTAAAGCCGAGTATTACCTCGACATCGCGCTCGCTGTGGCGGCCAGGTCGACGTGCCTGCGCCGCCGTTACGGCGCCGTGGTCGTGGCCAACGACGAGATCATCGCGACAGGCTACAACGGCGCCGCGCGTGGTGACGTCAACTGCATCGATACAGGCATATGCCATCGCTGCGGGCACGGGCATAACGACGGCGATTACGGCTCATGCCCGGCGGTACACGCCGAGATGAACGCCATGTTGTCGGCCTCACGCTCTGAGATGATCGGCGCGACGCTGTACTTGGCTGGCGTCGACCTCGAGACAGGCGAGCGCATCCCGGCTGATGAGATCTCACCATGTCCTGTGTGTATGCGCATGATAGGCAACGCCGGTGTCGATGTCGTCACAAGTGCATAGTAAATAGAAGAACGCCCCAGACGCTCAATTGCATCTGGGGCGTTCTCCTCACAAAGGAGGAAGGTGCGGTGGCCCAAAACCGCACCTCCTATTTTATCACACGTAATGTTATTAGGCGTTGACCCACTTGAGTGCGTTCTTGATGCAAAGCGGCTTGTTCACATTTTCAAACTCTTTACGGCAGATCAGTTTCCATGCGCCGCGATTGGTAGCCTTAAAGCGGCAGTAGTGCACGCAATTGTCGTCGAGGACGATTTTCACGCGGCGGCCGCAACCGATGATCTCATAAGCCTCATTGAACGGCTGGGCGAACTGGACGTGCTCGAGCTTGACTGCATCGTCGAAAGTCTTAATCATGGTGTTTCCCTTCCTCGTGGTTGACAAGATTATATTACCTGGTAACTACCTGAAAGTACATACTTATTTTCAAATAATTCAAAACAGTTTCGAATTATTTGAAAATAAATATGTACATGAGCGCATGCACGTGGGATAATGACCTTGTCAACCAGAAGGAGGAGCAAAATGAAGCCCATCGAGATCACCAAGCAGGACCAGTTCGGTTACGAGCGTACGTTCGTTATCCGCCACGACGAAGCTTGCGGCAAGGTGTTCCTCGCCGAGATCGACCCCGATTTCGGCTTCGAGTCGTTCCGTGGCGTGTTCGGTTCCATCGAGGCCGCACTCGACCGCATTGAGACGTTCATCCACTAAATGAAAGGAAACACCATGAAGAACACCAAGCACCAGCCGAGTCGCAATGAGGTCATTGAACGCGGCGAGTACCTCGGTTGCATTGAGTACGAAAGCGGTGCCGCTGAGCAGCACTTGGTCCTCGACGGCATCGTCTTCGCCGAGACTTGCAACGCCGACGGCTACCGTGCCGGGTTTCGTTGTCTCGGCAAGGCGTCTAAGGTTTTGAAATAGAAAGTGAAAGGAACAACCATGGCAGAGGTAACGTTCACTGAGAAAGAGCTCGGTTTCATCAACGAGTGCGCGATCGACAAGAAGGGCGTGCTGGTCGAGATGCCGGCGAACCCGTTCCCGTCGTTCTACCGCAAGGGCGTCATCGCCAAGAAGGGCGGTGCCCTCACGGTCACGAAGGACTTCCGCGACATGTTCTGCCTCGACGGCCAGGTCGTGCATATCGACCTCACCAAGGCCGAGGGCGAGCCCGAAGACGGTGGCAAGAAATTCAAGTACGGCGAGACCGGCGACGTGATCATCGAGGACGCGCCTGTGGATTACGCGGGCTTCCGCCAGGCGATCACCGCCAACCTCCGTGACCGCCGTACGAATGGCATCGACGAGTTCCAGCTGATCGACAAGGCCGTGCAGGTGTATGACGCCGCACGCGAGGCCAGGGCTGCCAACGGCGACGAAGGCACCCGCTCTGAGCACACGATAGTCGGCAGCCGCAAGCACTGGCGTTACGATTTGGCCGATACCGTGTCGGCATACTTCGGCGTCGGCATGGAAGTCGACAAGCGTGAGATCGTGTTCACAGGCGACCTGTACATGGCCGGCGCGGCTGAGCTCACGTTCGAGTACCTGTTTAAAATCGGCAACCGCCGCGCACAACGCTGCTACGACAAGCGCCTGTTCGCCGGCGAGCCCACGGTCGGCGTGTATGCCGAGAAGGCCGCGGAGTTCATGGCCGAAGTCGAGAAGCGCCTGCGGCACGAGGGCGCAGATGTCGAGGTCGACGGTGAAGTCGTCGGCGAGGTAGTCGTCGACCTCGACCATGTCGATGATATCGAGTGTGGGGGCGGAGGTTACCGATGATCACTGATACGAAAGAGATAGCCGAGCGCCTGCGTATCGAAGCCGATTACTGGCATGACTATCGCAAGGATAATGTTATTTTCAATGCGCCGAATTACCTGCTCAATGACAGTGTGCTCATGGCTTTTGGTGTCAACGGCATAGACGAGATGGATATGCCTATTTATAAGCTATTCAATGAGCTGGCAGATATTATTGATCCACAAAACGTTAAAGCATTTCGAAACTAATTTCAATTTATCGAAATATCGATGCGCTGAAAGTAGTACAATGGCCTTACCGACCAGAAGGAGGAACAAATGCCTGAGTATATCGTTTTCGTCATGCCGCCGGAGGACGAGGATGCCGAGCCGTTCGACATCCCGGAATGGAGCTACGACGACGCAGCCGCAACGGCAAAGCGTTACCGCGAACGTGGCTGGAAGGCGTGCATCATCGATTACGGCACGCCGTTCGTGTGGTGGCGTGCCCAACACCCATTCCGCCCGACGATCGACGTCTTGGCGCGTACATACGACGAGGCCTGCATCAGGGCACGCGCCATCAGTGAAGACTACAACTGCTTCCAGAGGGAGGAGTAACGATGCGCGATTTCGTCTACACCGCATTGACCGTTATTGGGATAGCCGCCACGGCCGTCGCCGCTGCGTACGCGTTCGCAGACAGGGGCTATTTCGCCGTAGGCGGCGAATATGCGTTCCTGTCCCTGCCCCTGCTCGGCATGTGCATCGAGTATATGGTCAGAGACCGATGAGAAGGGAGGCATCATGCTGATCGGTGACGTGAAGCCGTTCAAATATGTCTACGCAGACGATCGGCAGCAATTCACGAGGCCGCTCGAGGAGGCTGCAGAGTTCTTCGTCGCGTGGCATTTCTGGATACAGCGCCGGGACAACCAGAGGTATTCGGCGAAGGCGCGCGACAAGATGCTCGACAAGGCCGCAGATGTAATCCAAGCGGTCGTCAACTGCGTCGCATCGGTCGGCATCGACGATATGTCGGAGCTGATGGGGCGTTGCGAGAAGCGTAACATAAAGAGGGGTAGGTATTGATGCAGGTCGAAGTGGTCGTAGCCATGGAGCGGAGGCCAGTCACTGTGCACGGGCATGCCGGCAGCCTGATCGGGTGGTTCCAACGAGGCGGTTTCCTCGGGAACGACCAGAAGCCCGTCGGGCTCGTCGAGTTCGCCGACGGCACGGTCGGCGAGTACGAGGCGAAGGAGGTGCGCTATGTCGACCACATATAACTGTGTGCATTATGACCGGGACCTCATGCGCTCGTGTATATACGGGCTCGCAGTCGGTGATGCCCTCGGCGTGCCGTATGAGTTCTGCGGGCGCAATACGTTCGAATGCACTGGCATGGCGGATGGTGGCACACATGGGCAGCCTGCCGGCACTTGGTCCGATGACACGTCGATGGCCTTGTGCATATGCTCGAGCGTCAAGCGGCTCGCGTATATTGACACTGCCGACATAGCTTACAGGTTTCGCCAATGGCTGGAGCACGGTGATTTCACGTGCGACGGGCGCGCGTTCGATGTTGGCGCGACATGTCGGAAGGCGATCTCAACTGGTGTATCCGGGAAGTCATACGACGACTGCGGCAACGGCTCGCTCATGAGGACGGCACCGCTCGCAATGTTGGACCATATCGAACCCTATGATATACGCGAGGTCTCGGCAATCACCCATGCGCACCCTGTGGCCGAATGGTCATGCGTCACGCTGTGCGACATGTTGCGGACTATCCGCAATGTCGGTACGCCGGCGAAGGGCGACCTCTGGCATAGATACGGGTACATCGCATCGAGGCCTGTCGAGGCAGTCAAAAGCGACGGCTATTGTGAGCACACGCTCGAGGCTGCACTCTGGTGTTTCCTGAACACGTTTTCATATGCCGACTGTGTGCTCGCAGCCGTCAACCTGGGCGACGACACAGACACCACTGCGGCAGTGGCCGGTGCCATCGCAGGCGTGTATTACGGTTTTGGGGCAATCCCGCCGAAGTGGGTCGGCCAGCTGCGTGGCAAGGCCGTAATTGACCAATGTATTTAGAAAGGATAGACGATGATTGACGGGTATCTATTGAACACGCGTGTGTTCAATAAGGTAAATGACGATAAGCGTCAAGCGCTCAAGCCGCTCGAGGAGGCAGCCGAGGTCTTCGGGGCGTGGCAGGAGCTGAATAGCATGCGCAACAGCCCGTTCCTGTCGGCTTGGAGGGATATGCGCGACTGCCTCATCGACGAGTGCATGGACACCGTGCAGGCAACTGCCAACCTGCTCGCGGCAATCGGCGCAACGCAAGGCGAGGTCGACGCCGCCATCAAGCGCATGGATGAGCGGAACGGGGACAGAGGCAGGCTTTAGAAAAGGCATGAGGGCGTGGATGTAATCACGATATACAGGCGGCGGGGGTTCGACCGCCCGCGCTACGAACGCACCCGGTTCGATTCCGGGCAGTTGAAGCGAACTAGGCTGGGAACGCGTGGTCGAGCGCGGGAAGGCTATTGGGATGCTGAAGCTCGGCAGTGTGGGCACTGACCCCGAGCCCTTTTAAATTGCGCGACAATGGAGGAACATCAATGACAAATATCGAATTGCCTAAAGACGCTGAGGGGCGCGAGATTCCATTTGACACTAAAGTGCTGTATATAGCATCTGGTATCGAAGTACGCGTAGACGACTTCGTTTATGGGTTGACAATTCACGTAAGTGAATCTGCTTACAACGCTGTTTCGGAAAAGTGGCGCGTTCATTCCGGATGCAATGTGTTTAACGCAGACCAACTTTACCTCATCGAACCTGACAGCTTGAAGAGGCTGCTTGGAGACTTGGACAGGGCAGCTAATGCAAAGGGGTTCGGGTGTTGCGCTTATGTCGACAGAAGTGAACGCGATTGCTCATCGTGCATTGCCGCAGGTGACAAGGCGTGCACACAGCCTATCATGCGCGACATCGCGTCCCGTATCCGTGAACTAGTGGGTGAAGACGAATGATTATCGAATTACCCAAAGATGCCGATGGGCGCGAGATTCCATTTGACACTAAAGTGCTGTACGACAGGTACGGTTTTAAGGACAACGTGAAGTCGTCTATATATGTTGTCAGTACTTATACAGGTACTGGTACATGGCGAGTGAAATTCACAATCGGCACTTCGCTGTTCGCTGTAAGCGATATGCATCTCGCCGAGCCCGACAGCTGGGAGAAGTTAGACGAAGACCTGCACGCGATCGAGGTTTGCGGAGATTCTCCCGACCTCGAAGACCCTGTGCGTGCCTACGCGCACAATATCGGTGAGAAGTGCGCCGAATGCAAGCTCTACGCAGGGGATTGCACTATTGATATGTGCAAAGACATCCTCGACCGTATCCGCAAGCTGAGGGTGAGGGGTGAAGGCAAATGACGACAATGAAACCGTGCCCGAAATGCCATTCGACCGAGCACCTGCACATTGAGATAACCGATGACAACTCAACTGCCAGTAGGTCTGCCAAAGCAGGATGTACGGAGTGCCACACATTCGCGCAGATCGACTATGTGCTCACAATGCAGTGTGTCGATGAGTGCAGGCCGAGTGATATGCAGTTGACGCGCGAGGTCATCGAGCGATGGAATGAGCATTGCGACGATTGGGAAGGACTGTTCAATCATGACTGAGAAAACATGCGCCGTATGCGCCGCGTGCGCCACATGCCCCAACTGCGGCAGGCAGATCGATTTCCATGCCGGGCACATCGACAACGGCCGCGTGTTCGTCTGCGAGAAGGGCAAGCCACTCATGCGCGAGGTCAAATACCGTTGCGGGTGTTGCGACTCGGTGATCATCTTCATCGAGAAGTGCGAACCGGAGGTGACGGGGCGATGATCGAGAACGAGCCGATCAGCGGGTACAACCTGCCGCCGGGGTGCCTCGACGACGACATCGACCGTGCGTACGGAGGCGAGAGGCGCTATTGCAGCGAATGCAGGCATTGTATCGAATCGGACGAACTGGACTGCTGCATCTGCGCACTCACGCTGGCCGATGCGATGGCGCAGCTCAAGGGCACGCAGAGGTGGTTGCCGAACTACATCATCGCGGCGGTCGAGGACGCCGTCACGAACGAAGGCGACTGCTGCCCCGAATTTGAGGAGTGAAGGCAGCGCAGGAACGTATCAGAGAATGATTCTAGCATATGTAGAAGGCGCAGTTTTGGCTTAGTGCGTATGCTTGCAGGGCCCCGAGGCAGATATTCGCCTCGGGGCATTTTTCATGTCTCGGGGTCAAAATTGGCACTTTTCGATTTATTCGCGTGGTTGACAGGTAGTTGATGGCGAAACGCGACGTAGGTGGGCGTGTGGATCGGCTTGGTGCAAGTTACTGTCACACTGCCTGTCAAACGGCTTTTGGGCCAGTGTGACAGGTAGTAGGCATCAAAACGCGACGTAGATTGATTGTTGGGTACCCAAGTGTCACACTGGCAAACAGCAAGCCGCCCCTATATTAGATATTTTCTATAGGTATATCTATCATTCGATAAATATATATTTTCAAAATATAGGGGTATAGGGGCGCATGCCAGTGTGACAGTGTGACAGGTAGTTGTAAACACATGCGTCTACATCGCGTTTTGTCGATACTACCTGTCACACAGTGCAGATAAATCGAAAAAAGCGGTGTGACACGTGTGTGACACCAGTGTGACAGGTAGTCGAGGGCGTATATGTTGACCTCGGTAAACATTTGAAGGCGTTTCGATTTGCATGGTAGGCACTATACGTACTACCTGGAAGTCACTTGAACAGTACAGGTGAACATCGCGTTGTAGAATATAGCCAAATGGGACAGGAGGGAAGTTTTGCCTTATATCAAATTCAACAACGCCGTACAACGCAAGCGCTATTGGCTCGGCGAGGACGGCATCGAGCTGATCAACGACTGGAGGCGCCGAGGGCTGTCGGTGAGGGCGATCGCCGAAGACAAGATCGGGATCACGCACAACACACTCGCGAAATGGCGCCAGCAGTCGCCCGAGCTGGACAAGGCGCTCACCGTCACCGAGGACCTCGTAGACGGCCAGGTCGAGGGCGCGCTGCTCAGGCGTGCGCTGGGGTACGACTATTTCGAGGAGACATGGACGCTCGACCGAGATACTGGCCGGGAAGTGTTGACCAAGAAGGTCAAGAAGCACGTGCCGGCAGACGTGAAGGCCATCGCCATGTGGCTGTTCAACCGCCGCGGTGACGCCTGGCGCTCGATGCAGCCCCAGTTGCCTGCCGACGACGGCGACGTCATCGATGTCAAGAACGTGCTCGTGCAGATCGAGGAGGCGGCAGATGGAGATAAGGCTGACGCGTAAGCAGGCCGAATACGTTCGCGAGGCGCACCACCGCTGGAACCTCGCAACAGGCGCGGTGCGTTCCGGCAAGAGCCACCTGGCAGTGCAGTACACGATCCCCGATAGGCTGATCAAGCTGCGCGGCAAGAAGGGATTGGCACTGATCTTAGGAGCCACGAAGGAGAACATCGAGCGCAACGTCCTGACGCCCATGCGTGACATGTGGGGCGACAAGTTCGTAGGCGACATCAACGCCCGCAACTGGTGCGAGGTCTTCGGCGAGCGCGTGTACTGCATTGGTGCCGAGAACGCCGGCCAGGTCTCGAAGCTCCGAGGCTCCGAGGTCAAGTTCGCATATTGCGATGAGATCTGCGACATCCACCCGGACGTGTTCGAGATGCTCAAGAGCCGCCTGAGCCTGCCGTACAGCGAATGCCATGGCGCGTGCAACCCCGCAGGCCCCACGCATTGGCTCAAGCAGTTCATCGACAAGGGCGAGGCCGACCCCGGTATCGATATGTTCGTGCAGAGGTACACGATCGACGACAACCCGTTCCTGCCTGCGGCCTATGTCGCCGGCCTCAAGGCGGAGTACCGCGGAACGGTGTACTACGACCGATACATCAGGGGCCTGTGGGCGAAGGCCGAAGGCCTCGTGTACCCCAACTGGAAGGATGCCCAGGAGCCGACATGGTCGCCTGCGAAACCGGAAGACGTACGCGGCTACTGCGTGAGTGTCGACTACGGCACGCAGAACCCGTTCCATGCGATCAAGTGGCTACTCGATTCCGCTGGGGTCTGGCATGCGGTCGGCGAGTACCGCTACTCGGGACGTGAGGAAGGCAGGCAGAAGACCGACCCCGATTACGTCAATGACCTAGTCGTGTTTACGGACGACGCCCCGGAGGACACCGATGTCGAGGTCATAGTCGACCCGAGTGCATCGTCGTTCATCGCGCAGCTGCGGAAGCGCGGAGGGTTCAAGGTGAGGAAGGCCGACAACGATGTCGGGGACGGCGTGCGGGATACCGCGAGCGCGATGCAGTTGGGGCAGGTCAAGATCGGCGACACACTCACCGAATTGGCGCGCGAGTTCTGCGGCTATGTATGGGATGATAAGGCAGACCAAGACAAGCCTGTCAAGGTCGACGACCACGGCATGGATGCGCTGAGGTATTTCGTGAGGACAAAGCGCGTGTACAAGCCGCGTGACATGGTATACGAGTCGCCGTTTATGGGCGGCGCAGACGAGGGGCCTAGGAGGTTCGCATTATGAGATGGGACGAGGTACGCGACGACAAGTCGCGCATGCTCACGTACCAGGACTTCGTGGAGGCGGGCGACGCCAACCGCGAGGGCTTCGTACTGGAGGCGATCGAGCGGCATAAGTCGGGCAAGGCGTACCGCACGGCGCGTATGGCCGATGCGTACGACCGCCAGGAGAACACGACGATCAACACCTATGTGCAGAAGGTCTTCGACATCACCGGTTCGAAGCTCGTGGACTTCACCGCGAGCAACAACAAGATCGCCAGCAATTTCTTCCACCGCCTGAACACCCAGCGCACGATGTACTCGCTCGGCCAGGGCGTGTCTTTCATCGATGTCGACGAGGTGGGTAAGGAGGACACGACCAAGGAGAAGCTCGGCAAGCATTTCGACCACGACCTGCGCACGCTCGCATACGATGCGCTCATCCACGGCGTGTGCTTCGGCTTCTGGAACCTCAACCGCATGTTCGTGTTCCCGTTGACGGAGTTCGTGCCCCTCTGGGACGAATACGACGGCACACTCAAGGCAGGCATCCGCTTCTGGCGTATCGATAGCTCGCGCCCGATGCAGGTCGTGTTATACGAAGCTGACGGCTACACCCGTTACCAGAGCCGCCAGGATGCGAACGGCGTCACGAACGAACGCCTCGAGGCGGTCGATGAGAAGCGCCCGTATATCGAGAAGACGAGCTATACGCCGGCAGACGGCATCGAGCAGGTCATCGGCGGCGAGAACTACTCGGCATTGCCCGTGGTGCCGATGTGGGGCTCGAAGCTCCACCAATCGACGCTCGTGGGCATGCGCCAGGCGATTGACAGCTACGACCTCATCCGCAGCGGCTTCGCGAACGACCTCACCGACTGCGCGCAGATCTACTGGCTCGTGTCGAATGCGGGCGGCATGAGCGACAAGGACCTGCAGAAGTTCCTCGACCGCCTGAAGATCAACCACGTCGCGCTCGTCGATTCCGACGACGGCGGCAATGCGCAGGCGTATACCCAGGAGATCCCGTATGCCGCACGCCAGGCGTACCTGCAATCGATCCGCGACGGCATCTACGAGGACTTCGGCGCACTCGACGTCCACACTGTGGCGGCTGGTGCTACCAACGACCACATCGACGCGGCGTACCAGCCCATGGATGAGGAGGCGAGCGATTTCGAATACCAAGTCTCCGAGTTCGTGCAGCAGCTGCTCGCCCTCATGGGTATTGAGGATGCGCCCGTGTTCAAGCGCACCCGCATCAGTAATCAGAAAGAGCAGGTAGACATGGTCATGAGCGAGGCGCAGTACCTCGACCACGAGACGATCTTGCGCAAGCTGCCGAACATCTCACCCCGTGAGGTGCAGCCGATCTTGCAGAGGCTCGAAGACGAGGATCAGGACCGCATGGGCAACCTGATGGGTGCTGCCGCTACCGGTTTTACGAGTGATGATGACGGTGACGAATGATCACTAGCGGATCTTGCGAGCGATCGAGAGGGAGCATGACGCCTTTCGTTTGATGTAGAAAGGTGTCATGCTTGACCTGAAACAGGCGAAGTATGCAAAGGATAAACAATGGCAGAGTGTCAGGCACCATTTGGAATATCAGACGGCAAGCGTAGCTATCAACTCAAAAATGGCGAATGGCATGCGGAAAATTACAAGCCGAAGAACGGTACAGGCAAGAAATTTGCGGTTAAAGCTGCTAAGTTGCAGGCCGAGGCACAGGTCAAATTGCTCGAGAAGCAGGCGCAGGAGCTGCAGGAGAAGCTGCAGCTCACCTACGCCGATGCGATCGACGGCATGACATCGCGCATCGAGACCTCGCTCAAGGAGTTCGCGGCCGATGATGCGAAATGGCAAGCTGATGTAGCCGCGGGCAAGAAGGACGCGAAGGCATACAAGGCCTGGCGCAAGGACCAGGCACTGCACAACGACCGGCTCAAGGCACTTAAGAAGGCATTGACACAAGACCTCACTGCAGCCGACAAGATGGCGATGGCGTACGTCAACCAAGTGCCGGCTGGCGTGTATGCGGAAGGCATGAACTTCGCGACATACGAGATCGAGCACGGCGCGAAGGCGAACACGTCTTTCACGCTGTACAACAAGAACACCGTCATGGAGCTCGTCGCGAATGAGCCCGACCTGCTCCCGCAGGCTGCATTCGATAAGGCGAAAGACACTGCCTGGAACAGCCGCCACGTCACGTCTGCTGTGACACAGGCCGTGCTGCAGGGCCAGACGATCCCGCAGCTCGCCACATCGATCGCCGGTATCGCCGCCATGGACCAGCGCGCCGCGATGAAGGCAGCGCGTACCGCCATGACGAGCGCGCATTCGCTCGGCAAGCTCAAGGGCTACGAGCGCGCTGCCGACATGGGCATCGATGTCGAAAAGCAATGGTTGGCGGCGCTCGACTCACGCACACGCGGCAGCCACCGCCACCTCGATGGCGAGGTAGTCAAGCTCGATGCCGAGTTCAGCAACGGGCTGAAGTACCCCGGTGACCCTGACGGCCCCGGGTCTGAGGTCTACAACTGCCGCTGCACGCTCGTACCAGTAATCGGTGATGTGGAGTATGACGAGGTCGAGCGGGCAAACAAGCTCGGCAGTATGAGTTATGACGAGTGGAAGAACGAGCATGAGCCCAAGCGGACAGGAACGCATAAGTTCTCCAAAAACATCAAGTGGATACAAGGCAATGCCGACCTGGAGATAACAGAAGACCCAAGCGACATGTCATGGATAAACGAGGCCGCTAGGAGCAAGTGGGAGCAGGACACCGAGAGGGTTAAGACATACAGCGATTTCGAAAGCTACCTCGGAGATCGCGGTATCGAGTTGGACACTACGTCTGAGACGCTGAAGACAAAGTTTTACGACCGTAATATGCCGAAGGTAGTCAAGAAGCAGGTGGATCAGATAATGGCCGCCCTCGACAACTATGATGAGATAGGTGGTATACGTGGTCTAAAGAAGTTGCATCTCTATGACGACTCAGACAACGTCACGGGTCAGGCTGCCTATTACTATCGCGCCATTGACGAGGCCCCGTTTAGCAACGAAGAGGAAATCTATTTCAAAAATAGCAATCTTCGTATGCACCACATCATGCATGAATTTGCGCACGCCTATGCAGACAGCACTAAGCCAAAGGGGCATGACGTCGTGACATGGTCTGCCGAGCTCAATTCTGAGGCGATGCTCGATGAGTCACGAGGTGCCTATTTCGGGGCAGCTTCCGACGTGATCGAGGCAGAGCGCTTTGCAGATGCTATCGCTGGTGCCTTTGTGACGAACAACCCGGAGAATCGTGCGATGCTCCAAGAGTTCCTGAAGCGTGTTGCCGAAGTTATAGAAGAGATGATCTAATATGGCCGGTGATGTATTGGTAAAGCAGGACAACACCGAGCAAGTAGTCGACGGCATCGATTCGGCTATCGGCGTCGCGCTCGAGAAGATCGGGCTTTTGGCTGAGAACTATGCGGCCAAGAAATGCCCGGTCGATACCGGCAACCTGCAAGGCTCGATCACACATGAGGTGGATGCCGACGACAACGCCGTGTACATCGGCACTAACGTCGAATACGCGCCGTACGTCGAGCTCGGCACTTCGCGCCAGAAGGCGCAGCCTTTCCTGAGGCCTGCGGCTTCCGAGCACGGCGCACAATATCGCCAAGTGCTGAAAAAAGCCCTCGGTGGCAATAGTTAACCTGGTATTATTTATATTAAATGCGCGAAGCAATGCGCTATACAGTATGGGGTCGAAGCATGTGCCCCAGAGTCCGAAGGAATGGAGCGAACACCATGGCACTTACCCGCAAACTCCTCCGATCCATGGGGATCGAAGACGAGAAGATCGACCAGATCATCGACGCACACACTGAGACCGTCAACGCGCTGAAGGACGAGCGCGATGGGCTCAAGGATGCCGCGGACCGACTGAAGAAGGCCGAGGCGGAGCTCGAGGAGCTCAAAGCCAAGCCGGCAGACGGTTACAAAGAGAAGTTCGAGAAGGAGCACGCCGATTTCGAGGCGTTCAAGGCAGACACAGCTAAGGCTGCCGCCGACCGCGAGAAGAAATCGCTGTACCGCAAGCTGCTCACCGATGCAGGCGTCGACCCCAAGCGCATGGACGCCGTGATGCGTGTCGCCGACCTATCTAACATCGTGGTCGAGGACGGCGCCATCAAGGACGCCGACAAGGTCACCGAGAAGGTCAAAGGCGAGTGGTCCGATTTCATCCCGGCCACGAATACGAAGCCCGCGAAAGTCGATACGCCGCCCGCCGGCGCAGGCGACGGCGCGGCAGAACCGAAGTCGCTGGGTGACGCCCTGCGACAGAAGTACACCGAGCAGAACACTGATTAAAGGAGGCAATTATGCCTATCACCCTCGCAGAGGCCAAGGTCGGCATGGCCGACAAGGTCGACCAGCAGATCGTCGACATGTTCCGTCGATCTTCCCTGCTCCTCGACCGCCTCACTTTCGACAACGCCATCTCCCCCGGTACCGGCGGCTCCACGCTCGTCTACGGCTATACGCAGCTGAAGACGCCTTCCACTGCCGCCGTCCGTGCGATCAACTCCGAGTACACCGCCAACGAGGCCAAGCGTGAGAAGAAGACCACGCAGGCCATCATCATGGGCGGCGCCTTCGAGGTCGACCGTGTCATCCAGGACACTTCCGGCGCCATCGATGAACTCGTGTTCCAGGCCGACGAGAAGATCAAGGCCACTGCCAACTTCTTCACGAATTGTGTAATCAACGGCACCGCTGCCGGTACCGCCGGCGCCGGTAAGGCTACCGGCACTTTCGACGGCCTCAACAAGCTGCTCGCCAATTCTTCCACTGAGTACACCGCCACCGCAGACCTGTCTACCAGCGCAAATGTGACTGCTAATTACAACCAGTTCCTCGACGAGCTCGACGAGTTCATCTCCGGCCTCGACGGCATGCCCGATATGCTGCTCATGAACCGCAAGATGCTCTCCAAGCTCCGCGGTATCGCACGCCGTGCCGGTTATTACGAGTCCACCAAGGACGATTTCGGCCGTGTCGTCGAGACGTATAACGGCATCGCGCTCATGGATGCCGGCGAGTACTACGACGGCTCCAAGACCGTCGACATCGTCGCCGACACCGCAGCCGGTTCCGATACCTTCGGCACTTCCGACATCTATGCCGTCAAGTTCGGCCTCGATGCCTTCCACGGCATCTCCCCGACCGGCACCAAGGTCATCACGTCCTACATGCCCGACCTCACCCTCCCGGGTGCCGTCAAGAAGGGCGAGGTTGAGCTCGTCGCTGGTGTCGCCCTCAAGAACACGCTGAAGGCCGGCCACATGAAGGGCATCATTACCGCACCGAAGACTGCCTAAGGAGTCGATATGCTGGAGGAGTTGCTCGCAGAGATCCACAATTGGTTCGAATGCGATTACCTCGCAGGTGAGCTCACCGTCATGGACGGCGAGCTCACCCTCCCGCATGGCTTCGTCAAGCGGGGCCAGTACTACCGCATCGTCGGCAGTGTGTTCAACGACGGCCTGCACCAATACCCGACGTCGGACCTCACCGACGAGGTATTCGATGGTGAGGTGTGGGCACTGGCCGTGCCAAAGGCAGTCGTTGACATCGCGACCGAAATCGAGGCGTGGCGCAAGGCCAACCCCGACTCCGCATATACTTCTGAGTCGTTCGGTGGGTATTCGTATACGAAGGCCACTGCTTCCGACGGCATGCCCGTGCGATGGCAAGACGCATTTCGCCGACGCCTCAATCGTTGGAGGAAACTGCCGTGACGTTGATTGATACTTTCAAAGAGCCTTGCGTGCTCATGGAGAAGAAGCGCGTGAGCGACAGTGAAGGCGGGTGGACGACCACGTGGGTCGACGGTGCCGCCTTCGACGCGGCTATCGTCCGCGACACCGCCCTGGCGGCACGCGTCGCCGAAAAAGAGGGCGTATCGAACGTTTACACGGTGACTACCGATACAAATGCGCGACTCGAATTTCATGACGTTTTCAAGCGTATCAGTGACGGCCGAGTGTTCCGTGTGACTTCCAACGGGGACGATATGCGTACACCCGATGTGGCGACGTTCAGTTTCGAGCAGGTGTCGGCAGAAGAGTGGAAGCTATCATGACGCCTGAAGCTACTATCTATGAATTCTTCTCGGGCTTCTCGATTCCAGCGTATGCGGCGACATCTGTACCAGATAATGCGGAGTTCCCATATATCACGTACGAGCTCGCAGTCGATGATTTTTGGGGCGGGGAAGTCGCGTTGTCGATGGACATTTGGTACCGTGGCGACTCCGAGGCGGAGCCGAATGCGAAAGCGCGTGAAGTCTCAAAGGCACTAATTGGCTGCAAGTGTATCCCATGTGATGGCGGCGGTGTCATACTGAAAAAAGGCTCGCCGTTCTGCCAGAGCATGGGTGACACAGCAGATGATAAGATCAAGCGCCGCCATATCAATGTGACGGCAGAGTTTATCACCTCGTTTTGAGAGGACAAGTTAAATGGCTAAGTTCACACAGATCCCTACGGATACTTTCAAGAAGCTCCAGCTCAATGCCGGTATCCTCACCACTGAGTTCGACCCTGCAACTGGCGAGCTCAGTGCGTCCAACATCATCGGCGCGACGAGCGGCGGCGTATCGTTCGAGGCCACGCCGTCATTCGCCGATTTCGGCGAGGACATCGACAATTGCCCGAAGAACACTAAAGAGCTCAAGAAGCTCGACAGCTGGGAAGCCAAGATGTCCGGCTCGTTTGTGACGATGGATACGAATGTCGCGACGTCTGTCATCGGCACTGCTGCCGTTGCGAGCGACGACCAGACCAAGGTCGTGCCCCGCAACTATGTCGAAGCCGAAGATTTCAAAAACATCTGGTGGGTCGGCGATTATTCTGACATCAACGAAGACGGTTCGTCTGCCGGCAAGGCCGGTTCGTCTGCCGGCAATGCCGGTTCGTCTGCCGGCAAGGCCGGTTTCATCGCGATCAAGCTCATCAACGCGTTGTCTACCGGCGGTTTCAAGATCAAGTCCGGCGACAAGGCGAAGGGCACGTTTGAGTTCGAGTACACTGGCCACTACAGTAGCGAGAACATCGACACTGTACCGTTTGAAATCTATATCAAAGCCGGCTCGGCTGGCAAGTAGGCATAACCTGAAGGAGGAAAATTAAATGAAACTCAGTGACATCAAGGGCGACCGCGTGCTCGACGTCATCGCCGACATCATCGACCCCATCGCGAACATGGTGCAGGACAAGGACGTCGCCGCAATGTTCAAGCGTGAAGCCGTACCCGATGGCATGGAGGCGCGCGATTTCTTCGCGAAGCGCATGTGCAAGGGCCTGCCTGTTTTGCTTAAAAGCCATAAGGCCGACATCATCGCCATCATGGCGGCGATTGAGGGTGTGACCCCTGAGCAGTATGCGGCATCGCTCGATTTTCCCAAGCTGTTCACCGACGTCATGGAGCTCGTGACTGACGATGCGTTCCTCAATTTTTTATCATCGTCGGAGACGGAGAAGGGCGCAGATGCGCC